>Ga0310811_10014602_pt1 | contig 10246 bp, 6 predicted proteins | sample YCmetagenome_FD_207642 | JGI IMG/M metagenome (GOLD analysis project Ga0310811, IMG submission 207642) | Soil microbial communities from experimental microcosm in Duke University, North Carolina, United States - YC | ecosystem: Engineered > Artificial ecosystem > Soil microcosm > Unclassified ... | reverse complement strand
TGAAAGTGTGGCGATACGCCGCCAATCTTTTGGTAAATGCACAGGGGGGGATTTGTTGGCAGAGATTGGAGCGAGCGAAGGGATTCGAACCCTCGACATTCACCTTGGCAAGGTGACGCTCTACCAGACTGAGCTACGCTCGCTTCCGTAACGGAGGGACAAGCTAATGGGATTGCCGCCGGAATGCAAGCGCGGTTTTAAGGGGTTTTTTTGGCGAGCAATTCCCACTCAATCCGGCGCTGATCCAGCACATCCAGTTGCGCCCGAGCCTCCTGCACCGCCGGATTGTCCGGGGTGAGGACAAAGGGTTTTTGCTTTCGTTTCACCTGAGGCTGGCGGCCAAACACGAAAGTGGGGGCGGGCGGATTGGCGGCGGCGTTGAGTTTATCCAGGTAGGTTTTCAGCACCTGATGATACTGGTCCACCAAGCCGGTCAATTCGGCGTTGGCCCGCAGGCGAATGGCCGCCAGCAGCTCCAGCTTGTCTTGCAGCAAGCGCTGCTGCTGCGGATATTGCCATTCCTGAAAGACGCGCTGAAGTGAGACATCGGTGAAGAAGGGCGGGGCGTTGGAATCAATTTTCACTTCGAGGGAACAGCGCAGGGCCGCGTCCAGTTTTTGCAGGGTGAGGTCCCGGGGCCAGGTGCGGTCGGCATTGCGGTCGGCCAGATAGACAGTTTGCAGGGCCCACCATTTTTCCAAATCCACCAGCCGGGGAAAATGGTCGTGATAAGTGTGTAAAAAGGCGACCCGCCAGTCCGGATCCCAGGACAGCTCGGGCAGCATGGCGGCGAGATCGGCTCCGCCGTGGGGCAATTGCAGCAGTTCGTGGACAAACAGGACGGCGTTGGCGCGGAACGTTTCCGGGCTGACATCGGGCAGCGCCGCGGCTGGCTGGCCAAGCGCATTGATGTTGAGCGGCGGATTCCGCCCGAACAATTCGCGGCTGGGCCCCAGTGGGTCCAGCCACCGGCCTTTGCGTTCCCGTAAATCCATCCGCTGGTGACCCATTTCCGGGGCGGGCTGGAGTATGAAGTCCATGTCGCTGTTCAATTCCAGGTATGCGGGCAGCCCCACGGACACCCAGCGCGGCAGGGTGGCGGGGTGCGGGGGCCGGTTGCGGTTGGCCATTTCCACCAGCAGGGTTTCGGTCACGGCGCGGACGAGCCGGGTGGCGGATACCCGGTCGGGCAGGTCGATGCGATAATTCCAGTTGTTGTTGAACCGGTAGGAGGTGACGACAATTTCCTCGTTGGGCTGGCGGGCGGGATGGAGGAAGAAATAAATTTTCCCGCGCCATTGGTCCGGGGCATCCAATGTGGTCAGCAAGGCGCGCTTGATGCGTTCGCACGAAATGGCCAGCAAGGTGGGCTCCAGGGAAACCAGCTCGGTATTGGTGGCCACCGCGGCAACATAGGGGCGGAACGTGTCGGGGGAAATGCCGGATACGGCAAACTGTCCGGAGCGGCTGGTGGCGGTCGCTTCCCGGGTGATCGTCGGCTGGGTGCGGCCCACGGAAATTGCCATCAGGCTGAAAAGGAGAATGGCCGTGAGCGACTTCATACAACTGCCGGCAGTGCCGGCTCAGCTTTTTTTCGCCGGCTTGGCGGCGGGTTTGGCTTCCGCCTTGGCCGGAGTTGCATTGGCCGGCGGCGCGGTCTCCTTGGTGTCCTTCTTGGCGGCGGCCTTGTAGCCTTCGCTGCGGGAGTCGGTGATGTAGAAACCGCTGCCTTTGAAGAGCAAGCCGGCGCCGGCGCCGATGACGCGCTTGACCTTGCCCTTGCCCCAGCGTTTCTGCCGGCAGAGTTCCTTCGGGCAGGTGGTCAACGGCGCGGCGGCAATGGGCTGAAATGTTTCAAATTTTTGCCCGCATTTGGCGCAGGCGTATTCGTACGTAGGCACGGGTACAATTTACCCATGCCAGACCATGGGTCAACCCCCATCCCCCCATCCACCCTTGTGGCCGGCGGGTGCTTTAATGGCGCAGGCAGGCCAGTTCGCCGACATCTGCCAGGGCGGATTCCGCCGCCTCCACGGGAGTCCCCGTGAGGGCCGCTTTGCCGGCAGCATGGGTGAGACAAAGCCGGGTGGCGCCCAACAACAGTTGTGAATCGTACGGTTTGGGCAGGAAATTGACTCCGGGCGTGATGGCCAGATTCGGGCTGACGGTATCCGGGTCGTATCCGCTGGTATAGATGACCTGCAACCGGGGATCCCGTACCTGGAGTGCTTCCGCCAGCTTCACCCCGTTGATCTGTCCGGGCAACACCAAGTCGGTGACCAGCAGGTCAATGTGGGTGGCGCTTTGTTCCCAAAGGGTAATGGCCCGGCTGGCATTGGCGGCTTCGAGCACCTGATAGCCGGCCTGTTTCAGGGCGGCCACCGCGGCGTCGCGGACAATGGTTTCATCTTCCACCACCAGCACGGTTTCCCCCGCGCCGCGGGTCAACAGAAAGCCGGGGATGATTTCCACTTTGGCTGCCGCGGGTGGAACCATTTCGCAGACCGGCAGGAAGATCTTGAAGGTGCTGCCCCGGCCCACCTGGCTGGCGACTTCGACCCAGCCCTGGTGTTGTTGCACGATGCCGTGCACGCTGGAAAGCCCCAGGCCGGTGCCGTGGCCCACGTCCTTGGTGGTATAGAACGGATCGAAAATGCGCTTGAGCACCTCGGCATTCATGCCGCAGCCGGTGTCGGTAATGGTGAGGCAGGCAAACTCGCCCGGCCGCGCATCGGGATTTTTGGCGGCGGCAGTGGCGTCCACCCGCTCTGCGCCGGTGGCAATGCGGATGGTGCCGCCTTCGGCCATGGCGTCCCGGGCATTGAGCACCAGGTTCATCAGCACCTGTTCCAAATTGCCCTCGTCGGCCTGGATGGCGGGCACTTCCACCGGGCAATCCAGCACCAGTTGATGGGTTTCGCCCAGGAGCCGGGAAAGCATTTTCTGGGTTTGTTTGACCAGATCGTTGAGCCGGATGGGTTTCAGTTGCAGCGGCTGTTTGCGGCTGAAGGCGAGCAACTGGCCCGTCAATCCGGCGGCGCGCTGGCTGGCCTGAAGGATACTGCCGGCAGATTCCACCGCGATGCCCGGATCCAACGGCTGGACATTCAGCAACCCTGCATGTCCCTGAATGACTGTGAGAATGTTGTTAAATTCATGGGCGATACCGGCGGCCAGGCGGCCGATGGCTTCCATCTTCTGGGTCTGGCGCAACCGGCCTTCCATCTTCAACTGGTCGGTCACATTCTCCACGATCAGCAGCACGCAGGGGCCGGCATCCAGGGTGATGGGTTCGGTCCACAACACGATGTTGCGCGTGGTGCCATCGCAATGCCGGAGCAGGCAGGATTGGTGGACCACATGGTTGCCGCACCGTTGGGCGGCGGCCTTGTGCGCGCTGTCATGTTCCCATAAATGCAATTCGGCGGCGGTGCGTTGAATGAGTTCCTCGGCGGAATAACCCGTCAGTTCCCGGAAGCTGGCGTTGGCGTCCAGAAACCGCTCGGTGGTGCAGCTCTGGATGGCCATGGCCATGGGGTTGCTTTGAAACGCCTTGGCAAAACGCTCCTCGGAGCTTTGCAATTTTGCCGTGCGTTCCTGTACCATGCGGTCCAGGTCCTCCAGCCGTAATTTGGCCTGGCGGGTCAGTTCCCATTTCCGCGCGAGCGCGTGGGTGATCTGCAGCACCTCGATGGTCTCAAAGGGTTTTTTGAGGATCAGCAAATTTTCCGTTGGGCCCAGCCGGCGGGCCATGTCATCCCATGAATAATCGGAGTAGGCGGTACAAATGACGGTTTGCAGGTCGGGATAGCATTGCCAGATGCGTTCAATGGTTTCCACGCCATCCCAGCCGGGCGGCATGCGCACATCCACAAACGCCAGCACGTAGGGGTCGCCTTCCTCCAGGGCGTGTTGCACCCGGGCCAGGGCCTCGTGGCCTTGAAAAGCGGAATCAATACGGAACTGCACCCGGGAGAGGGCGGCCGTGGGATTGCCGAACAGGGCGGCTTCCGCCTGGGCAAACTGGTTTTCACCCGCCGCCGGGCCGCCGAGAATTTTGCGGAAGTCTTCGTGAATGGCCGCGTTGTCATCCACAATGAGGATGCGCGGCCGTTCGTTGGCGACGAAGTTCTTCATGAACGGGTGGCTTGCGGGGTTAACGGCAGTTTCAAAGTAAAGGCGGCGCCCTGGCCGCGGCCGGCGCTATGCACGGATAGCGTGCCGCCCAGGTCGCGGGCGGCCAGCGCGCTGCTGTGCAGCCCAAAACCATGACCATCGGGCCGGGTGGTAAAGCCGTGGGCGAAGATGCGCTGGAGATGTTCGGGCGCGATGCCTGCGCCGTTGTCAATCACCGAAATCTCGAACTCATTGGGGCCGGCCATCTGCGCGCGCAAAACCATAAGTTTGTCCGGCCGGTCGGCCTCGGTGAGCGCGTATTTGGCATTGCGAATCAGGTTCACCAAAATCTGCAGCACCTTGTGCTTGTCCACTGATACCGCAGGCAGCGTGGCGATTTCGCGCTGGGTCTTCACATCATGCCGGTCCAGAGAGGCGGCGCTCATGTGCAGGGCGTCATCCACGAGGTCGGGAATGTTGACCACTTCCGCCATGCCGGCCACCTTGGCGTAATTTTGCTGCATGGTCACAATCTGCTTGATGTGGTCAATGTGCCGGCGCAACTGGTTCAGCTCGGTCACCAGAAAAGCCTTCTGGTCCTCCATGGTTTTGGCCACGCCGCCCAGGTAATCCGGCAGGTGTTTGCCGCGCGGATCGGTGGTAAGGAAGGTTTCAAGCTGGCCCACGTTTTCCCGGAGGATTTGCGGCACCCGGGCCAGGTTGGCAAAATTGTTTTCCTGCACCCGGTCCAGCACCAGCGAGCAGGAGACATTAACACTGTTAAGGACATTGCCGACATTGTGCAGCACGTCAGTGGCCACCTCCGCCATGCCGGCGAGCCGCGAGGTATCCACCAGCCGCTTGTGAATGGCTTCCACCTGAGCCTCGGCTTCCTTGAGCGCGGTGATATCCTTGGAGATGCCGGTGGTGCCGATGATCTCGCCCGCGGTATTGCGCCAGGGCACGGTGGAAACCAGCGACCACGTCACTTTGCCATCGGGCTGCACCTGGCGTTGTTGCTTGCCGATGAGGGGCACGCCCGTGCGCATGATTTCCTGTTCGTCTTCGCGCGCCTTGCGGGCGGTTTCCGCAGAGGTGATATCTTCGTCGCACAAGCCGGCCAGCAAGTCGGCTGCGGGTTCGGCGGTGTCAAATTTTTCGCCCAGTTTTTGCCGCAACGGCGAATCCGGCTGGGCATTGTGCTTGAGCGCCTTTTGCACCTTGGACCGGCTGATGCGCACGAAGCGGGATTCGCGGTCCTTGAAGAAAATGCTGTCGGGGCTGTTGTGCAACAGGGTCTGCAACATCTCCTGTTCGAACTCCACCCGGGCCTCCGCTTCCTTGAGCGCGGTGATGCTCTTGGAGATGCCGAAGGTGCCAATGATGGTGCCGGCCTGGTTGCGCCACGGCATCTTGGTGGTCAGCACCCAGGTGGTGTGCCCGTCCGGGTGGGTCTCTTTTTCCAGCTTGCCAATCATGGGCTGGCCGGACCGGATGATTTCCTGCTCATCTTCAAACGCGGGCCGGGCGTGTTCTTCGGTGAAAAAGTCAAAATCAGTTTTGCCCTTGAGCTGTTCCGGATCCGCAATGTGAAACAGGTTCAGGAACGAGCGGCTGAAGCACACAAACCGCGACTTCAAATCTTTGAAGTAAATGAAGTCCGGCGAATTGGCCAGCAGCGGTTCCAGCAATGTGTTGGCGTGTTCCAACTGCGACCGCATTTCGCGCAGCGCCGTGACTTCGCGGCCGATCCACTGCACACCGGCTGGCTGCAGTGGCCGGGCGGTGAATTCCACCACGCACAACTGGCCGTTGGGCCGGATAAGTTCGCAGTCAGCAGGCGGTGGAGTCTGGCCGGCGCGCACGGCTTCGCGCAGCTGCCGGATTTTCGCCCGGCTCGGTGGACTCCACGATTCCTCCCAGGCCGGAGCGGTGGCTTCAGTCAGGCCGCCCAAAATTTCACGCGCCGCCCGGTTCAGAAAAATTACCCGGCCTGCCCCATTTTCGGTGATGACCCAATCGCTGATGAGTTCCAGCGCCGCATGGCCTGCGGCAGCCAGGTCCGGCTGGCTTTCGGTTGTCGGCTCCGCAATGGCGCCGCATTCCGTGATGCCCCAAAAGGCCATGATAATGGCGGCGACGCCGAGGGCGCACGCCACGGAGAAAATGGAATGAGAGTGCTTGAGGACGGCTCCGGCCCAAGCCGGTGCCCCGGCAGCGGTCGCCGCGGAAACCAAGCTTAGCGAGCCCAGAATCAGAACCGCGCTGATTTTACGGTTGCGAGCATTCACAGATATCTTTTCTTTTAAGCCGGATTCCGCGTCGCGCCATGCAACAACGTCCGCACAAACAACATGTGCGGCCCGGGCTGAGACCATCAAAATAGCAAATGATATGCCGAGTTGATTATAAGTTGGTTTCGGCAAAAATGCGCCGGGCTTTAGCCTATATTTTGGAGGAGAACCGGTTTTTTGGGGCGATTCCGTCTCATTCTTGGACTCCTGCATCACCTTGGAGATGCTTGATTTGCAATAAAAAAGAAAAAAACCGGCCGGGGAAATCCGGCCGGCAACAGTTGCGGTGTCGAAAAACGGTATAACCGGCTGGCTCAGCCCCCGATCCCGGCGTATTCCTCTTCTACCTTGAGGTTCTTGCCCAGCAACACGTAGTCGTGGGTGACCGCCTTCATGTCCAGCACATAGTCGTCCAGATGCATCAATTCATTGAAACCCAACTGGGCAAAGACATGCAGCGCGATCTTCCGTTCGCCGTTCACTTCCGCCTCCAGCCGGCGCAGACCGCAGTGCCGGGCGATGTTGATCAGTTCCGTGACCAGCACCTTGGAGACGTCGCGGCCGCGATATTCCGGATGCGTGAGCAGCGTGATGAGGCCGATGTGGCGTTTCCAGCCGCCGCCGCGCTGGTGCAGCGTGGCCTCACCGATGACCTTCTTGCCGTGCAGCATCAGCAAGGGGAGATTGCGTTCGTAATCCAGTTCGCGACACCACTGCCGGAACAGTTCCGGGTTGATGACCGGCTGTTTCACAAACAGCCGCTCCTCCTCGGGAACGCTCAGGAAAAATTTTTGCAGGCGCGTGGCATCGCGCCGGTGCAACGGGCGGACCACCACTTCCGTGCCATCGCGCAGTTTGGCAGCCAGGGGATATTTGTCCAGGGCGTCTTCGAGCAGCATAAGTTTAACCTTTCTTGAAGAGTCATTGTCTGCTCGGCGCTAATTAATGAAAAGCCGGTCCTTGGCAAACTCTCACCACCCGTTGCCCAAAATCTCAAGACTGATCTTCCGGGTGCGTTGGGAACGATCAATCAGGGTGATTTCTTTTGTCCGGCGATGTGCGGATTGCCAGCCGGGGCGCCGGGTGGTAATTTTGTCGATAATCCGTTTGGGCCCGCCGCTCTCTTCAGGGCATTCCCAGAACTACGGTCCGCGAATCAATTCAGCAGTTTCGCCTTATGAAAAAACAACTGTCGTCACACCTCCGTCTAGCGATTCTCGCGTTCAACTTGATTTTCCCAGTTGGCAGTCCAGCGGCTCCCCTGCCGGTTTACCTGAGCCAGTTGGAACTCCCGGTTGACCGGCAGTGTTCCGAAGCTGGGTTGTCCCTCACCACAGCATCCGCTGGGGCCCGCCTGCGCTGCGTATTTCAACGGCTCGAAGGCCGGGCAACCGACCAGGGGCTTTGGCTGAGGTCAACCGACGGCGATTCCTGTGGTGAACACTTCCGCGTGATGACTGTGACAGTGCGGCGCGGCGGGTTCGGGACGTCGGAGGCGGAACTGGCCGGCTCCGATCCTCTCACCATGACCGATCCGGACCTGATATCTTCGGCCCTTCCAGTGACGGGTATGGTCCAGGTGGCGGATTCGGTGGCCCGATTCATCCGGCCGGGCTTGACGGAAGAATATTCCGTGAGTGTTGATGGGGTACGCCAGGATTTGATTGTGGACCAACGGCCAACCGGTGCCGGCGAACTGCGTCTGGAAATGTCCGTCAGCGGAGCAAAGGCAGCGCCGCAGGCCGATGGGGTGCGGTTGGTGCTGGACGGGTCGGGACGCGCGCTGATCTACCATCGCCTCCACGTAGTGGATGCCCGGGGACAGGAACTGCCGGCCCGGTTGGAGGTCTCCGATGCGACCCATCTGGCGATTGTGGTGGCCGACGCCAACGCGGCCTATCCAATACGAATTGACCCCACCTTCAGTGACGCAGATTGGGTGAGCCTGGATGGTTTGCCTGGGGTGGATGCCACTGTCAATGCGGTGGCATTCGACGGCTCGGGGAATCTTTATATCGGCGGCAGTTTTGTGGTGGCAGGAAAGGTAGTGGCCAACCGGATTGCGAAATGGGATGGCCACGAGTGGTCGGATCTGAACGGAGGGCTGAATGGTCCCGTGAATGCCATCGCGGTTTCAGGAAGCAATGTCTATGTGGGCGGGGCGTTCACCCTTGCCGAGGATGGCGACCCCAATAATGGGATCGTGATTTCGGTCAACAACATTGCCCGCTGGGATGGTCACGAATGGTTGGCTCTGGGTGCTGGGGTTGGTGGTACGGTAAATGCCCTTGCGGTGTCGGGCAGTGATTTGTATGTGGGCGGGGCTTTCACCAGCGCCAGCAGCGTGGCAGCCAATCGCGTGGCCAAATGGGATGGACTCAACTGGTCAGCCTTGGGAGTGGGGTTGGGTTTTATCAGCGGGCAGGTCAATGCCCTTGCGGTATCGGGAGGCAACCTGTATGCCGGCGGCACTTTTGGCCAGCTCGGGGACGGCACCACCATGACGCGAATCGCCCGCTGGGACGGAAACAGTTGGTCTGCGCTCAGCTATGGCATTGGCGGTGGCACTTCACCCAGCGTGAATGCCCTGGCGGTTGTCGGCACGAATCTCTACGCCGCTGGAGTATTCACCATAGCGGGCTTAATTTCCCCCGCAAATAACATCGTCAAGTGGGACGGAACTTCCTGGTCCACGGTAGGCTCGGGACTGGGGAGTACGGCCTATGCGTTGACGGTATCCGGGACGAATCTTTATGTGGGCGGGGCTTTCACCACGGCGGGCGGCAACCCCGCCAACCGCATTGCCCGCTGGGATGGCCAGGTCTGGTCGGCTTTGGATACTGGCATGAGCGGTACGGTGACCGCGTTGGCGGCGGCCGGGGACGCGGTGGCGGCCGGCGGCAGTTTCACCAGCCGGCCCGGGATGCGGGTTGCCACTTGGGCAATGATGTTTATGTGGGGGGCGGCCTCAAGTTTTTCGGGTTGGATGGCGGATACAATATTGTGCACTGGAACGGCAGCACGTGGTCGGCCCTGGGCGGCGGACTTAATGGCGGCGTCTATGCCCTGGTGGTGACTGACGGCAGCCTATATGCGGGAGGGGCCTTCACCACCGCGACCAATGCTGGCGGCGCCAGCGTGATGGTCAATCGTATCGCCCAATGGAATGGAGCTGCCTGGACCAATCTGGATGCCGGCATGAACAACACGGTCGGCGCCCTCGCGGTTGCGGGTGGTGAAGTGTACGCCGGCGGCGCTTTCACCGCCGCCGGAGGCAATCCCGCATATCACTTGGTGCGCTGGAACGGGACTTCCTGGGCGGCCGTGGGCGCCGGCATGGATGGCAATGTCAATGCTCTCGTACCCATGGGCGCAGACCTCTTTGCCGCCGGCACTTTTTTGACCGCCACGAATAGTGATTCCCAGCCAGTCCCGGCCAATCGCATTGCCAAATGGAATGGCAGTGCGTGGGTGCCGTTGGGCACCGGCGTGACAGCCGATGTGAACGCGCTGGCAGTGAACGGGGCCACACTTTATGCCGGCGGTCTTTTTGGAAATGCCGGCGGGGTGAGCGTGGGGCGGATTGCGCAGTGGGATGGAAACTCCTGGGCGGCTATTGGGGATGCCACCAACAACATCTTCGTGAACGCTCTCGCCGTTTCAGGAGGTGACCTGTATGTCGGAGGAATCTTCACCTCCGTGGCCGGAGTGCCTGCCGATAACATCGCCAAATGGGATGGCAGCGCTTGGACAGCCCTCGGCTCAGGAGTGTCGGCGTATGGCTCGGCCATTCCCTCGGTGAACGCGTTGGCAGTCGGCGCTGATGGGTTGTATGT
>Ga0310811_10014601_pt1 | contig 10246 bp, 9 predicted proteins | sample YCmetagenome_FD_207642 | JGI IMG/M metagenome (GOLD analysis project Ga0310811, IMG submission 207642) | Soil microbial communities from experimental microcosm in Duke University, North Carolina, United States - YC | ecosystem: Engineered > Artificial ecosystem > Soil microcosm > Unclassified ... | reverse complement strand
GGTCGGCGATCGCACCGGAGATCAGCGCCGGCGTGATGACCGCGAACATCAGCTGGAACATGGCGAAGGCGAGAACCGGGATCGCGTCGGAACCCGGCCACGGGACCGCGGGCGAGGTGTCGGTGGCCGCGGTGGCCAGACCGGCGAGATGACCCCACGTGTTGGCGAATCCGGCGTTCGAGAAGTTCCCGATGAGGCCGCCGAAGGCGTCACTGCTGAACGACTCGCCGAAGCCGTACAGGACCCACAGCACCGACACGATCGCCAGACAGATGAAGTTCATCATGAGCATGTTCAGGACGCTCTTCGCGCGGACCATGCCGCCGTAGAAGAACGCCAACCCTGGTGTCATGAGCATGACCAGCGCGGCGCCGGCCAACACCCATGCGGTGTCTCCTGCGTTCAGCACATCGTCCTCCCGATTACGGATATTGCCCGGGAGTTTTGATTTTGCGTGTTTCACGGGGCGGCCTGACAGGTTTCACCGGGGTGAACTGTGGGCGCGCTCTTGTTACGAGAACGTTTCCTGTTACCCGGTCGATAATGTCGGTCTACGAAACGTCGTAGTCAGATACGCTGAGTAGTCGACGCACCGCCCGCGACCATACGCGCTTCGGCGGACCGGGCGCTGCTCCGTCCGGACCGGCCCACACCCGGCGGTGTGACGCGTGGTGACCACCATGCGCGATCACTGCTCACCCTGAGCGACAGCGCCGGCTCGCTCACCGGAACACCGGAAACCGTCCCCGAACGACCTTCGCGCCTTCTTTTCGCGGGAGCCCCGCATTTCCGTGGTGACGCAAGGAAAACGGCGCACGGAACGGGCGCGGGCGGCGGACACCGTTTCCCGGCGGCGAGGCGGTCGCCGTGCGCCGGCTCCGGAGTCCGACTCGGGGGTCTGCTGAGATGGGACCATGACGCTTCCCGGCCCGGTCGTGCGGGCACTGCGGTGTTCGGTGTGCGGTGCGCCCGTCGAGCTCGCCGGCCGGACACTGCGCTGCCCGAACGGCCATTCCTTCGATCTCGCCCGGCAGGGGTACGTGAACCTGCTGCACGCCCGGGTCGGCGCCGGCACCGCGGACACCGCGGAGATGGTGGCCGCCCGGGTCGAGTTCCTCGCCGCCGGGCACTACGCCGAACTGGCCGACCTCGTCGCCGGACAGACCCCGGACGCGGACTCGGGTCTCGTCGTGGACGCCGGTGCGGGCACGGGCTACTACCTCGCGCGGGTCCTCGACCGGCACCCGGCGGCGACCGGGCTCGCGCTGGACGTGTCGGCGCTGGCGCTTCGCCGCGCGGCGCGGGCGCACGAGCGACTGGGCGCGGTGACGTGGAACCTGTGGGAACCGTGGCCCGTGGCGACCGGGTCGGCGGCGGTGCTGCTGAACGTTTTCGCGCCGCGGAACGGGCCCGAGTTCCATCGGGTGCTCGACCCCGGCGGCGTGCTGGTCGTGGTGTCGCCGCGACCCGGTCACCTGCGCGAGCTGGCGTCCGTTGTGGACCTCCTGGAAGTGGACCGGCGCAAGGAGGAGCGGCTCGACGAGAGCCTCGCCGGATTTTTCGAGCCGGCACACCGGCAGGAGCACGACGCGGAACTCGTCCTGGCCCCCGACGACGTGCGCCGGATCGTGCTGATGGGCCCGACCGCGCATCACCCGCGCCGGCTGGCACGCCTGGACCGGATCGACGAACCGGTCACGGTGACGGCTTCGTTCCTGGTGTCGGTGTACCGGCCGCGTAGATTGACCCGGTGAGCTTCCTACCGGCGAGGAGCATCACCGACCCCGGCTGGCTGCGGTCGCGGATCGGTCTGGCGGCGCGGCGTTACGGGTGCGCACCGGTCGAGGTCCTGGGCACCATCTGGTGGTATTCGGCGTCCTCGGTGCTGGTCGCGCCGGCGCTGCACGCGCTCGCGGGCACCGGACCGGCCGCCGATCCCGCGCTGGACGCGATCACCCTCGAGGAGACCGCCGATGGCCGGCTCCTGGACTCGAGATCCAGCGGGCAGCTCGACGGCGGTCTCCCTGAAGTCGGCTCCGCGATGGGCGAAGCACTCGACGCCGCGATCACGGCCGTCACGGCCGTCACCGGCGCACACTCCCCCGCGCTGTGGGCGATCGCGACCGACTCGATCGCGAATCGCCTGGTGTGGAACGGTGCGCCCGACCTCGCCGCACCGCTGGTCGCCGCGATCGGGCGGCGAATGCCCGCGCCGCGTTACCTCACCTTCGGCGCACACCTCGTCGTGCGCCGCGCCTCCTGCTGCCTCATTTATCAGGTGGGCCAACCCAAGTGCGTGAGCTGCCCCCGCCAGCTCCCCGCCGACCGCGACCGCCGCATCCGGACGGCGCTGACCGCGTCCTGATCCGGCGAGCGGTTCAGCCCGCGAGGTCGGACAGCCGCGCGAACTCCGCATCGGTGAGCTGGATGCCGGCCGCCCCGACGTTTTCCTCCAGATGCTCGACCGACCGGGTGCCCGGGATGGGCAGCACGACCGGCGACCGGCGCAGCAGCCAGGCCAGCGCCAGTTGGGCCGCGGTGGCGCCGTGGTCCCGCGCGGCCTGGTCGAGCACGCCGCCCGGCTTGGCCAGCTCACCGGTGGCGATCGGGAACCACGGGATGAAGGCGATGTCGTGCTCGGTCGCGTGGTCCAGCACCGCCTCGTGGTGCCGGTCGGACAGGTTGTACAGGTTCTGCACGCTCACGACCGGGACGATCGCCTGCGCCTCCACCAGCCGCGGAACGTCCACTTCGGACAGTCCGATATGCCGGATCTTGCCCTCGTCCCGCAGCAGGCGCAGCTCGCCGATCTGGTCGGCGAAGGGCACTTCGGGATCGATCCGGTGCAACTGGTACAGATCGATCCGGTCGGTGCCCAGCCGGCGCAGGCTCAGCTCCACCTCCTGACGGAGATAGGCCGGCCTGCCCAGCGGAACCCACGCGCCAGGACCGGGCCGGACCAGCCCGCCTTTCGTGGCGATGACCAGGTTCTCCGGGTAAGGATGCAGGGCCTCGCGGATCAGTTCCTCGCTGACGTGGGGGCCGTAGGAATCCGCGGTGTCGATGAAGTCGACGCCGAGTTCGACGGCGCGCCGCAGCACGGCGATCGCGCCAGGCCGGTCCGCCGGCTCGCCCCAGACCCCGGGACCGGTGATCTGCATGGCGCCGTATCCGAGCCGGTGCACCGGCAGGTCCCCACCGAGTGTGAAGACACCGCCGAGCGCTTGTTGCGTACCAGGCACTTCGCCTCTTCTTCCGGTCGTGGATGGACGCTTCACCTGCGACAACAACCAGGACCGGGCACGATGTTCCCTTCCCGCGGGATGGAGAGATAGCCCACGGAGCCGAAAACTCGGTACGGTCGCTTTGTGAGTGAACGAAGCTGGGGCTTCCGCACCCGTGCGCTGCATGCCGGCGGCACACCGGATCCGGCGACCGGGGCCAGAGCGGTACCGATCTACCAGACCACGAGTTTCGTCTTCGAAGACGCGGCCGACGCGGCGAACCTGTTCGCGCTGCAGAAGTACGGCAACATCTACAGCCGCATCGGCAATCCCACCGTGGCGGCTTTCGAAGAGCGGATCGCCAGCCTGGAAGGCGGGATCGGCGGCGTGGCCACGGCGAGCGGGCAGGCCGCGGAGTTCCTGACCTTCTCCGCACTGGCCGAAGCCGGTGACCACATCGTCGCCGCGAGCGGCCTCTACGGCGGGACCGTGACCCAGCTCGACGGGACGCTGCGCCGGTTCGGTGTGGACACGACGTTCGTGGCCGGCGACGACATCGACGCCTACGCCGCGGCCATCACCGAACGGACGCGGCTGCTCTACACCGAGGTGATCGGCAACCCGAGCGGCGGCATCGCGGACCTCGCCGCGCTCGCCGATCTCGCGCACGCGCACGACATCCCGCTGGTCGTCGACGCGACCGTCGCCACGCCCTACCTGTGCCGGCCGATCGAGTTCGGTGCCGACATCGTGCTGCACTCGGCGACGAAGTTCCTCGGCGGGCACGGCACCACCCTGGGCGGGATCGTGGTGGAGTCCGGGAAGTTCAACTGGGGCAACGGAAAGTTCCCCCGGATGACCGAGGTCGTCGAGTCCTACGGCGGGCTGCGGTACTGGGAGAACTTCGGCGAGTACGCGTTCTGCACGCGGCTGCGCGCCGAGCAGTTGCGCGACATCGGCGCGGTGCTCTCGCCGCACTCGGCATTCCTGCTGCTGCAAGGAGTCGAGACGCTTCCGCACCGGATGGACGCGCACGTCGCGAACGCGCGCGCGATCGCGGAATTCCTGGCGGCCGACGACCGCGTAGCGTGGGTGAGCTATGCCGGGCTGCCGGATCACCCGCACTACGAGCGGGCCCGGCGGTATCTGCCGCAGGGGCCGGGCGCCGTGTTCTCCTTCGGCCTCAAGGGCGGGCGCGCGGCGGGCGAGAAGTTCGTCGAATCGGCCGAACTGCTGTCACACCTGGCGAACATCGGCGACTCCCGCTCGCTGGTCATCCATCCCGCCTCGACCACGCACCAGCAACTGTCCGACGAGCAGTTGCGGGCCGGTGGCGTCGGTCCGGACCTGATCCGGCTCTCGATCGGCCTGGAGGACGTCGAGGACATCCGGTGGGACATCGACCAGGCGCTGACGGCGGCGGTGAAAGCATGAAGAGCTGGACCGCGCCCACGGCCCGGGACCGCCTGGGCATCCTCTCCCGGACGAAGTCGGTGACCCTCGTCGGCGCCTCGAACAACCCGGCGCGGCCGAGTTTCTTCGTCGCCACCTACCTGCTCTCTTCCAGCAGGTACCGGGTCAACTTCGTCAACCCGCGCCTGAGTGAACTCCTCGGGCAGCCCGTGTACCCGTCGCTCGCGGAAGTCCCCGGCGGCGTCGATCTGGTCAGTGTGTTCCGCAGGCACGACGACCTCCCTCAGGTGACCGAGGAGGTCATCGACGCGGGGGCCCGCACCCTGTGGCTGCAACTCGGGCTGTGGCACGAGCCGGTGGCCGAGCGCGGCACCGGGGCCGGACTCGACGTGGTGATGAACCGCTGCGTCAAGATCGAGCACGCACGGTTCGCCGGCGGGCTGCATCTGGCCGGGTTCAACACCGGAGTGATCAGTTCACGCCGCCAGACGAAGCCGTGATCGGCGGGAGAGAAATGCACGCACGCGGAAAGTTACGGCTGCCATGACGCAAGATCTGCGAGTCACGTTCGTCGGGGGGCCGACCGCCCTCCTGGAGATCGGGGGCAAGCGCCTGCTCACCGATCCGACGTTCAGCCCGGCCGGTGTCCACGAGACCACCCCGGGACGGCCCCTGACCAAGACCGAGGAACCCGGACTGACAGCGCAGGACATCGGCGAGGTCGACGCCGTGCTGCTGTCCCACGACCAGCACGCGGACAACCTGGATCCCGGCGGGCGCCGGTTCGTCGAGGGCACCCTGCTGACGTTGACGACGCTCAGCGGCGCCGCCCGGCTCGGCGGCACCGCGCAGGGTCTGCCCCCGTGGGCGACGATCCGGCTGGGGCGCCTGGAGGTCACCTCCGTGCCGGCACAGCACGGGCCACCGGGCTGCGAGCGGATCACCGGTGAGGTCACGGGGTTCGTGCTGAGCGGCGCCGATCTGCCCACGGTCTACATCAGCGGTGACAACGCGTCGCTGGAGGTGGTGCAGCAGATCTCCCGGCGGCTGCGGAAGGTCGACGTGGCGCTGCTGTTCGCCGGGGCGGCCAAGACCTCGCTGTTCAACGGGGCGCCGCTCACGCTCACCAGCGACGACGCGGCCGGCGCCACCCGGATCCTGGGCGCGCGCCATGTGGTGCCCCTGCACACCCGCGGCTGGAAGCACTTCAGTGAGGGCCCCGAACGCCTCCGCAAGGCCTTCGCCAACCTGGGCCTGACCGACCGCCTCCATCTGCTCGAACCCGGCGAAACCTGGACGTTGGAGGGCTAGGTGTGCCCTCTCCCGAGGGTCGAGGGCGCCGCGGCGGCTTGCCGGAGCCGGCCGGCGTCCGCAGCGACGAAGGTGGTCGCGGCGTCGAGAGCCCTGTGAGATCCATGCCCTACCGGGACAACGAAGGGTTGTGGCTCGCCGCCGCGTCGGTTGTTTGATCCCGCTTCCCGGCCTTGCTTTGATTCGCAGCGATCCAACGGCGAGTTGTGTCCTGCGAGCGAAAGGCACGGAGCTTGGTGGCAAGAAGATCCCTGGGGCGACGGTTCGGCTGGCTGTGGGCGGCCTGTGCGGTCAGCGCGTATGGGTCCGGGCTGGGATTCGGGGCCTTCGCGTTCATCGCCGTGTTGGCGCTGCATGCCAGCCCGGCCGAGGTGTCCGTGCTGTCCGCGGTGGGGCCGGCCGTGGGCGCGCTGATCGCGGTACGGCTCGCACCGTGGGTGGAGTTCCACCGCAAGCGGCCGGTGATGATCGCGATGGACGTGACCCGGTTCGCGGTCATGGCCACGGTTCCGGCCGCCTATGCCTTCGGCCGGCTCAGTTTCGTCCAGCTGCTCGTCGTCTCGGCCGTGGTCGCCGCGGCCAAGATCGCCTTCAACGCGGCCAGCGGCGCCTACCTCAAGACCGTCGTCCGGTCCGACGACCTGCTGGTGGCGAACGCGCGGTTCGAGTCGACGAACTGGAGTTCCATGGCGATCGGTCCGCCGCTGGGCGGCGCGGCGATCGGGCTGTTCGGGCCGGTCACCACCGTGGTGGCCGACGCGCTCAGCTACCTGCTCTCCGCGCTCGGCATCACCGCGATTCGCGGGCGGGAAGATCCCCCGCCCAGATCCGGTCGAAACCCGGGCCAGGCCGGTGGACTGCTCGACGGCTGGCGTCACATCCTGACCCATTCCGGGCTGCGGGCGCTCTACCTGAACAACATGCTCGTCAACGGATTGATCATGACGACCGAACCGCTGCTGGCCGTGCTCCTGCTCCGCCAGCTCGGGTTCCCGCCCTGGCAGTACGGTCTCGCCTTCGCCGCCCCGTGCGTCGGCGGACTCATCGGCTCCCGGCTGGCCCGCCGGGTGGTGGTTCGCTATGGGCAGCACCGGGTCCTCCGGACGGTCGGCGCGTTGCGCGCCGTCTGGCTGATCGGCCTGGCCTTCGTCGGTCCCGGCGTCACCGGCCTGGTCACCGTGATGGCGGTCGAGCTGGCGATCATCGTCAGCATGAGCCTGTTCAGCCCGGTGCTCGCCACCTACCGGCTCGAACACACCCCCCGGCACCTCGTCGCCCGCACCCTGTCGGCCTGGTCGATCGGCCAGCAGGCGTCCATCGCCGTCTTCAGCGCGCTGGGTGGCGTACTCGCCGACATCACCAGCCCCCGCACGGCTATCACGGTGGCGGGCCTGCTCATCCTCGCCAGCCCACTGCTGCTGCCCCGCCGTCGGCGTCCGGCACCCGGGGAGGACGGTGAACCGGACGCAACCTCCTCAGGCGCCACCACGTCGGCCCCCGACAACCCGGAAGCAGCGACCACCCCGTCGACCACCGCGTCACCTTCATCCTCGTGAGAAAGCGCTCAAGACGCGGTGGAGTCCTCGAACCGCTGGATGAAGGCCTCCCGCCCGGTCTCGGTCAGGGCGCCGAACAGGCGAAGGCGGGCCATTCCGCCGTCGGGATAGACGTCGAGCCGGAGATGGGTGAGTTCGCGCGGCTGGGGAAGGAGGAACCGGTGCCGGGTATCGGGTTGCAGACGGGTACGGGGCAGGACCTCGAACCAGGTGTCCCCGGACTTTCCGCGCAACGAGGCCCAGCCGGGCGCGTTGCCCTTGAAGTGGGTGGTGTCCAGCTCGGCGAGCCTCGGCACGCCGGCCGCGGCCAGTTCGACGAGCACCCAGTCGTTGCCGTCGTCGCGGCGGCGCGCGGTTTCCCAGCCCTCCCCCATCACGCTCGCGAAGCCGGGTGAGATGAGGTTGGCCGGAGACGAGTAGAACATGTTGCTGCAGTCGGCGATCCGCGCGCCGTTCTCCAGCGCGGCCAGGTCGAGCGAGGCCAGGTCGAGCAGGCGTGGATCGGCGACGGGCCGGCCGTGCACGCGGAACCGGGCCACGCCGCCGTCCGGGTAGATCGTCAGCCGCACATGCGTGTAGCGGCGAGCGGACTCGACCGCGAAGTGATTGGCCGTGTCGCCGCTGAGCGGGGAACGCGGCACGATGGTCGTCCAGTCCGCTTCGGCCAGCTCCTCGGGGCTCGGATAGCCGTCCACCGTGAGCGCCTCCACCGAAGCGAACGGCGGGTAGTTACCGGTGAAGAACGAGGTGTCCACGACGACACCGGACACCACACCGGGCAGCCCGAGCCGGACGACCGCCTGGTCACAACCGGGTTCGCGGCGCCGGCGGGTCTCCCAGCCGTCGTAGATCTGGCCCTTGTGGCCGAAGTTCCAGCGCTGGAACTCGGCGGGCGCCGGTTTGATCAGATTCTCCCGTTCGGCGAACAGCTCGTCGTTCGCCCACACCACCGACCCGCCCGCGCGCCGCGACGCCAGCTCCGGCTCGTTTGTCCACTCCGGACGGTCGTTCACCTGGACCTCCCCAACAACCTGCCATGCGACACCGTGTCGCACGGTCCGCTCGAACCCGATGTCCCAAGCGGAATCTCAAGCGGAATCTCTCGGCCCCGCAACCAGGTGCTCCGCACCGCGCCGGTCAGCCGGCGCCCGTGGTAGGCGCTGACCGGGTTGCGGTGACGCAGGCTTGCCGCGTCCACCACGAATTCCTCGTCCGGGGCGAAAACACAGAAGTCGGCGTCGTAGCCCGGCTCGATCCGGCCCTTGCCGGGCACGCCGGCCAGCTCCGCCGGACGCCGCGCCATCCACTCCACCACGTCGGCGAGCGTGCAGGACCGCTGTCTCGCCTCCGTCCACACCGCGGGCAGGCCGAGTTGCAGGCCGGAGATGCCGCCCCAGGCCGCCCCGAAGTCACCGGTGTCGAACCGCTTGAGTTCGGGCGTGCACGGCGAATGGTCGCTGACCACGATGTCGATCACACCGTCGCGCAGGCCCTGCCACAGCAGGTCGCGGTTGGCCGCTTCGCGGATCGGTGGGCAGCATTTGAACTGCGTGGCCCCGTCGGCGATCTCCTCGGCGCTGAAGGTCAGGTAGTGCGGGCAGGTCTCGACGGTCAGCGCGACGCCGTCGGCCCGCGCGCTCGCGATCATCGGCAGCGCGTCCGAAGAGGACAGATGCAGGATGTGCGCGCGGGCGCCGGTCCGCCGTGCCAGCTCGATCACCCGGGCGATCGCCAGATTCTCGGCGCCGCGTGGCCGGGACCGCAGGAACCCCGCGTAGCGCCGGCCACTTGCCTGCGGAGCGTGTCCGATGACGTCGGAGTCCTCGGCGTGCACCAGCATCGTCGTGCCGAGGCGGGCCAGCTCCGCGAGGTCGGCTTCGAGTTCGTCCTCGCCCAGCGGCGGGAACTCGTCGACCCCCGAGTGCAGCAGGAAACACTTGAACCCGAAGACACCGGCTTCGTGCAGGGCAGCCAGCTCTCCGCCGTTCCCGGGCACCGCCCCGCCCCAGAAGCCGACGTCGACCTGGACCCGCCCGCGCGCGGTCCGGCGTTTGATCTCCAGCGACCCGACGTCCACGGTGGGCGGCAGGCTGTTGAGCGGCATGTCGACGATCGTGGTGACGCCACCGGCCGCCGCCGCGCGGGTCGCGGTCTCGAAACCCTCCCACGCGGTGCGGCCCGGGTCGTTGACGTGCACATGCGTGTCGACGAGCCCGGGCAGCAACACGACGTCGTCACCCAGTTCCACGACGCGGTCGCCGGTCAGGCCGGACCCGACGGCGGCGATCCGGCCGCCGGTCACCCCCACGTCGCAGGGCCCTTCACCGGCGGCCGTGATCGCTCGCCGCGCCCGGAGAACCAGGTCCAACGCCAGGTCCAACGCCGCCTCCCGCTTATGCTCCTTCAGCCACCGGTTCGAACTCGACCACGTTAGCCAGAGAAGTGCCCATAGCGGCGTTCGCTGTGCGCTCGATCATGATTTCCACCAGCACGGGACGGCTGGTGCGCTCGGCCTCCTTGCGCGCCCATTCGATCGATGCAGCGATGTCGCCGGGCTCCACCACGCGGGTCCCGGTGCAGCCGTAGGCCTCCATGATCCGGACGTTGTCGGTGCCCTGCTCGTCGTAGTGGATGTCGACCTGGTAGTTCATCTCGTAGCCGCGCTCGGCCTGCCGGATCAGGCCGAGGTACTCGTTGTTGAGCATGATCAGCACGAACGGCACGTCGTACTGCGCGGCGACG
>Ga0310811_10014600_pt1 | contig 10247 bp, 8 predicted proteins | sample YCmetagenome_FD_207642 | JGI IMG/M metagenome (GOLD analysis project Ga0310811, IMG submission 207642) | Soil microbial communities from experimental microcosm in Duke University, North Carolina, United States - YC | ecosystem: Engineered > Artificial ecosystem > Soil microcosm > Unclassified ... | reverse complement strand
GGTTCGGTGGGATATGGATAAGGCGTCTTGTTCCAAAACGACGAGTCAGGGAAAACCTCGGCCGGAATCCCGGTGACATGGTGGACGAGGATTCCCGCATACCCATGCTCGAAGGTTGGCGCACCGTTCGTAGTCTCGAGTCGAATCGCGAGGTTATCGATATCTTGGGGCGGCTGATCAGAGGTAACTATCCAGTCCGCTTGCGCGCCGTTACCTCCCGAAAAAAAGCTCAGCGTCGGCGAGGCGTTGCCGTTGTCTGCGAGCGTCGTCGCGGGCACCACGAGAAAAGACATCACGAGAAAAACAGCTGTCGCCGCGAGCCATGGCAATGGATTTCGCTTGGTGTGCATTGTCGTCTCCGAAGTTGGAGCTCTGTGGGTCACAAGCGGGTTACTTGGCCGTCACGAGCATGGACGCCGAGCGCCGTAGCAACGGGAGTACCGCGTTCAGTGGAGCGACAGCGAGCCGTGCGGATACGAAGTATTGAGCGGCTGCGCCGTTACCAGCCGCGCAGATGCAGCCGCGACGCGATGAAAGCGAACAGGATGATCACGCCGACCACAGTCATGATGATGCTGCGCGCCGTGCCCAGCGATTCGTGATTCAATCGCATCGCGTCACCTCGTCTTTTGAATGTCGAATTTCCTGAGCAGCGCGCGCGCCATCCGGACATTGGCGTAGTCGATCATCTTCCCATCTTTCCCGACCGCGCCCCGCCCTGCCTTCGCCGCCTCGTCATATGCTTCGACGACCGCACGCGCGCGCGAGACTTCTTCAACCGACGGGCTGAACATCTCGTTGACGACGGCAATCTGGCTCGGGTGGATACACTGCTTGCCGTCGAAGCCCATCACACGCGCGATGCGCGCGGACTTCTCGAGGCCAGCCGTATCACGGTAGCCCGCGAACGGACCATCGATCGCACGCAACCCCTGGGCGCGCGCCGCCGCGACCACCCCGTGCATCACCGCATGCCAGCGATGCCCCGGATAGAGACGATCGTTTTCGTCGAGCTCGCCGATATTCGCGACCGGCATCTGCATCGTCGCGGAGTAGTCGCCGGGACCGAAGATGAGCGCCTGCAGACGTGGGGACGCCTCCGAAATCTCGCGTAGCCACATGAAGCCTTTCGCGCTCTCGATCTGCACTTCGAGGCCGATCTGACGGTCGAAGCCTTTCGCGCTCTCAATCTGCGTCAGCAGCATGCAGACGAACCGCACGTCCTGCGGCAGGTGCGCTTTCGGCATCATGACGACGTCGAGGCGGTCGCCGATCTCCTCGACGACTTCGATCAAGTCGCGGTAGCCGAACGGCGTGTCGATGCCGTTGATACGGAAGGCTTTGATCTTGCGGCCGAAGTCGAGCTCACGGAACGCCCGCACGACGTTGGCGCGGCTGGCCGGCTTCTCGTCCGCGGCAACGGCGTCTTCGAGATCGATGCAGACGGCATCCGCCTGGCTCGCCGCTGCCTTTTCGATCATGTTCCAGCGCGAGGCGGGCACGTAGAGCATCGAACGTTCGAGGCGATCCTGGGGTCGGGACTCATTCCGGGAATCGAAATCGTTCATGTGGCACCAAGCATATTTCGATTCCCGGAATGAGTCCCGACCCCTTCAGAAGGAGCGCGGCATGCCAAGTACGTGTTCGCCGATGTACGAGAGGATCAGATTCGTCGAGATGGGCGCGATCTGATAGAGCCGCGTCTCCCGGAACTTGCGCTCGACGTCGTATTCCGCGGCGAAGCCGAACCCGCCAAATGTCTGCAGGCAGGCATTGGCCGCTTCCCACGACGCATCGGCCGCCAGCATCTTCGCCATGTTGGCTTCTGCGCCGGCCGGATGCCCGGCGTCAAACAATCGCGCCGCTTCGTAGCGCATCAGATCCGCCGCGCGCACGTTCGCATACGCGCGGGCGATCGGAAACTGCACGCCCTGGTTCCTGCCGATGGGACGATCGAACACGATCCGCTCGTTGGCATAGGTGCGCGCCTTGTCGATGAACCAATAGCCATCGCCGATGCATTCGGCGGCGATGAGAATCCGCTCCGCGTTCATGCCGTCGAGGATGTAGCGGAACCCCATGCCTTCCTGGCCGATGAGATTCTCCGCCGGCACCGCGAAGTCTTCGAACCAGACCTCGTTCGTCTCGTGATTCACCATGTTGCGGATCGGCCGGACGGTCATCCCGTTCTGCTCGGCGCCGCGAAGATCGACGAGAAAGATCGACATCCCTTCGGTCTTCTTCTTCACCTCCGGCAGCGGCGTCGTGCGCGCGAGCAGCAGCATCAGATCGGAATGCTGGATGCGCGAGATCCATACCTTCTGACCGTTGACGATGTAGCGGTCGCCGTCGCGGACGGCCGTCGTGCGGGTCTTCGTCGTGTCGGTACCGGTAGTCGGCTCGGTGACCGCGAATGATTGAAGCCGCAGCTCGCCGGATGCGATGCCCGGCAGGTAGCTGCGCTTCTGCTCGTCGGAGCCGTGCCGCAACAGGGTGCCCATGATGTACATCTGCGCGTGGCACGCACCCGAATTTGCACCCGACCTGTTGATCTCTTCGAGGATGACCGATGCTTCCGTGACCGTCAGGCCGCCGCCGCCGTACTGCTCGGGGATTAACGCGGCCAGCCACCCGGCATCGGTCAGCGCTTTGACGAACTCTTCGGGATAGCCGGCGCGCTCTTCGACTTCCTGCCAGTACTTGCTGTCGAATTGGGCGCAGAGTTCGCGCACCGCGGATCGGTATTCCTGGTGCTCGTGTGCCCTGGGATTGATGTCAGCCATTAAGAAACGAGAGCGGGCGCAACGCTAGTCTCGCCGAAGCCTTGACGAAGGCGGAACAGATCGGACACGTCGGGACAGCGGTCGATCGAATGCAGCGCGCTCAGCATGGCATCAGCCGTCGGCCTCCCGAAGCGCGAGCCGACAAGCGCGGAGAACTTCCGCTCGAGATCCTCGGTGGAAACCGGATTCTCCGCGTGCCCTTTCGGATAGTCGCCCGCGGCGCGCTCGACGCCGCTCGCGCTTTCGACGGTGAGACGCACCGGCCAGGCGGCCGGATACTTCGCCGTGAGGTCGTCGGCAACGCTGACGCGCGCCCGCCGCAACAGTTCCGCAATCGCGCGATCGCGCACCCCGTCGTCGCTGAAACGATCGGCACTGAATTGCTCCAGTCCGAGCTCGCCTTCAAGCAGCGCGGCCGCGACGCAGTACGCAAGACTGAACTTCGCCCGATACGGCGTGGGCGGATTCATCTCTTTGACGATCTCGTAGCCAGGGCCGTAGGTCTCGATGGTGATCCCGCGCACATCGCGCAGCACATCGTCGTTCGACCACTGCCGGCGCGCGCGAATCTCCAGCGCACAGTCCACAGCCGTATGCGTATGGCCACAGCACGCATACAGTTTGTAGCCGTTCTCACCGATCTTCCATCGCGCGCCGAGCCGGTCGGTGACACGCGACGCATCAAATGACTCGCTCATCGCACGGAAGAATCCGCGCTTGCCTTCGAGGATGCGGGTCGCTCCTGTAAAGCCAACCTTCCCCAGGTCGGCCGCGAGAATCCCGTTCATGGCCGCCTTGCCCGGATGGAGATGCTTGCTCATCGCGCCGTCGGCGTTGAACTCCCACAGCGCCGCCGCCTGTGTGCCGGCGCTGCCGAGCGCATCGACCATCTGCCTGGCGCTGAGGCGAAGCAGCGATCCAGCGGCCGCGGCCGAGCCGAAGGTGGCCACCGTCCCTGTCGGATGAAAGAAATAGTAGTGGCTCGGATTCACCGCTTCGCCGATGCGGAACGCGGCTTCATAGCCTACGGTCACGGCGGTGAGAAAGGCACGACCATCAGCATGCTCGCGCTCGGCAACCGCAAGGGCCGCCGGGATGATTGGAGCCGCCGCGTGTACGGTCGATCCCTTGTGAATGTCGTCGAGCTCGAGAATGTGCGACGCCACGCCGTTGGCAAACGCGGCGACCGGTGCTGACGCACGCCCCGCGCTGAAGATGGTCGCCTCGTTCGACGTGCCGAAACGCGCCGCGATCTGCTGTGCCAGACGCGCAGGCTTCTCGATTGAGCCGCCCAGCGCGGATCCGAGCCAGTCGGTCACGGATCGCTGTGCGTGATGGATGACGTCCGTCGGAAGGTCGTCGTAGCGCGTCCGCGCGAGGACCTCCGCGAGAATACGTGTCACCGGACCTGAAAGGTCCGCGCCGCCCCGGCTAGACACCCAGGTACTCCAGCCACTTCACGATGATCGCAAGATACACCGTCATGTAGACCACGCCCAGAATCAGGCCGAGCACCCAGAAGTCTTTGCGCTTGATATAGCCGCTGCCGTAATACACCGCGTTCTGTCCCGAGGCGTACGGCGTCAGTACGCCAATCATTCCGAGCGGATACGCGAGCAGAAGCGCCCATGCCACTGGCGTGACCACGGGGATCTTCACGGCGACGGCGAGAAACAGCGGAAACAACGTGGCGGTGTGTGCGGTGATGCTGGCAAAGAAATAGTGGAGGAAAAAGAACGTCAGCACCACTCCGGCGATCGTGGCATACGCACCGAGGCCGGACAGCATCGGCACCATCGATGCTGCCAGCCAGTCGAGAAACTTCGTCTCCGCCAGCCCGCCGGCCAAAGTCACCAGCGTTGCAAACCAGATCAGCGTGTTCCACGCCTGCGAGTGACTGACGATCTGATCCCACGGCACCACCCCGAAGATCACCATGCCGAGAATGACGAAGCCGGCAACGATCGCCGGATCGACGAAGTCGGCGCCGCCGATCCAGAAGCCGAGCGCGGCGATCACGAGCACGAGCATCGTGATCTCCTGGCGTGTCATCGGTCCCATCTCACGCAGCTGCGCGGCCGCCCAGCGCGGTGCCTCGGGCGCCTGTTTGATCTGCGGCGGATAAATCCAGTAGAGCAACAGCGGCTGCACGAGCAGGAGGATGATGCCAACCGGCAGGAAACCCTTGAACCACACCATCCACGGAATCGTGATGCCGATCGCCTTTGCGATGATGGCAATCGCCATCGTGTTCGGCGCCAGGCCGGTCAGGAACATGCTGCTCGTGACCATCGTCGCCGCCAGCGCGGTGTAGAGGAGATACGAGCCGATGCGCTTGGCCGTCGCATCGTTGGCGTGCGACCCGTACAGCTCGGGAATGCTGCTGACGATCGGATAGATCGTGCCGGCAGAACGCGCCGTCGCGGACGGAGTCACGGGGGCGAGCGCGCAATCGGCAAACGTCACGGCATAGCCGAGACCGAGCGTGCGGTGTCCGAGCGCACGGATGAGCAGCAGCGCTATGCGTTTGCCCAGGCCCGTCTTCGAATAGCCACACGCGAACATGTAGGCGGCGAAAATCAGCCACACGGTCGAATTCGAGAAGCCGCTCAGCGCCCACGCTGTCGCCTGTGCCGGCGCCGGACGAACGAGCCCGAGCACGCACGCGACGAGCACGCCAAGCAGGCCGGCAGCGGCGCCCGGAATCGGTTCCGTGATGATTGCCGTGATGGTCGCAATGAAGAGGGCGAAGAAGTGCCACGCGTTTGCCGTGAGCCCTTCCGGCGTCGGCGTGAGCAGCACGGCGCCGCCAATGATGAACGGCGCGATCGCCCTCAGCACTGCGGATTGGCGAGTGCGTGCATGCGTGACGGGCGACGCGACTTCAGCGGCAACCGAGTGGACGTTCATGCGGCCGCAAGATACTACAGTGATAGGATTTCCGCATGAAACACCTCATCCCGGCCATCGTGGGTGCCGTTGCGTTGAGCGCGTCCGCGTTCGCGCAGACACCGATGGCGCATCGTTTCATCCAGGTTGCGCCGGGCGTCTACTCCGCCGTTGGCAATGGCACCATCGAAACCCGTTCGTCGAACATGGTCATCGTCAACGCCGATGATGTGGTGCTCGTCGATACGAACATCACGCCTGAAGCGACGCGGCGGCTCGTCAACGACATCAAGACGCTCACCGACAAACCGATTCGGTACGTCATCAACACGCACTGGCACTACGACCACACGGATGGCAATCAGGTGTTCGGCTCCGAGGTGACGATCATCGGCCATGAGAACGAGCGGAGCGAGATTCTGCAGGGCGTGCTGAAGAATCGGCTCAGCCAGGAGTTCCAGAACCTGCCCGCCCAGATCGAGAATGCGCGGAAGCAGGGCGGCGATCGATTGAAGGTGCTGGAGTCGTATCAGGAGCAACTCAAGGAAACCGTTCCGACGCCGCCGACGCTGACGGTCGCGGATCACCTGACGCTGTTCCGCGGCGAGCGTGAGATTCGCATTGTGTATCTCGGACGCGGGCACAGCGACACGGACTTGATGGTTTACCTGCCCAAGGAAAAGATCGTCGCGACCGGCGACTTCTTCGAGGGGCCGGGCACCGGCGCACTCAACTTCGGCTTCCATGATGAGTGGGCGGTCAATCTCGAAAAGCTGAAAGCGCTGGACTTCGAGACCGTCGTCCCCGGCCACGGTGAACCGTTCAAGGGCAAGGAACAGATCGCCTACTTCCAGGCGTTTCTTCGCGACCTGTGGAACCAGGCGAAGACGCTGCACGATCAGAAGGTGCCGGTTGCCGACGCCGCCAAGCGGGTCGATCTGACGAAGCACCACGATCACTATCGCAACTACGCGAATCCAGGTGTCCAGGAAGCGACCGTCGCGCGCATCTATCAGATCCTCGACCAGCGCGGCGGCACGAACTAAGTTCCAAGATCCAAGTTCCAAGATCCAAGCTCCAAGAACTTCGAACAATCGTTGGAATTTGGAGCTTGGAACTTGGAGCTTGGAGCTTGCGCTGGCGCTGATCGCGCTTGTCGTCTACTCGAACGCCCTGTCGGCGCCGTTCGTGTTCGACGATGACCACGCGATCCTCATCAACCAACAGATTCGCCATATCTCTACGTCGCTCTCGGCAACGGAGCAGGGATCGCCGCTCGCGGGACGACCGCTCGTCAGCCTGACGTTCGCGATCAACTACGCGCTCGGCGGCCTCGATCCACGTGGTTATCGGATCGTCAACGTCGCGATCCACGTCATCTGCGCGCTGCTGCTTTTCGGCATCGCTCGCAAACACTTCAGCGACAGTGTCGCCTTCGCAATCGCCCTGATCTGGATGGTGCATCCGCTCGTCAGCGAGCCGATCGATTACATCTCGCAGCGCACCGAGGTGATGATGGGCGCGTTCTTGCTCGCGACGCTTTTGTTCGGCGGGTCCACCGGCGCGGGACACCGGAGCGTCGGCGCAACCCGCACTGCTCTGTCCGTGCTCTGCTGCGCGCTGGGGATGGCGTGCAAGGAGACGATGGTAGTGGCGCCGATTGTCGTTATCGTTTACGACCGTGCCTTCCGCTTCGACTCATTCGGTGCCGCCTTTCGAGAGCGCGGCCGCTATTACGCGGCGCTCTGCGCGACCTGGGCGGTGCTCGCCGTGCTGCTCTGGTCTGCCCCGCGCGGCGATTCAGCAGGTTTTGTCGGCGCGTCGGTATCGCCATGGGAGTACCTGCTGAATCAATCGGCGATGATCGTCAGGTATCTGCGGCTGGCATTCTGGCCGCGTGACCTGGTGCTCGATTACGGCGAGCCATCGCCTGTCACGTTTGGCGCGGTCGCACCCTACTTCTGCATCGTCGCCGGCCTTGCGGTGGCGACGGTGATCGCATGGATTCGCAACCCCGCAATCGGCTTCCTGGGTGCGTGGTTCTTCCTCACGCTCGCCCCGACATCGAGCATCATCCCGATCTCGACCGAGGTCGGTGCGGAGCGGCGTATGTATCTCCCGCTCATTGCCGTCGTCATCGCCGTGGCGGTGGTGGTTCGCAGGTTCGTCGGTTCGACGGTCCGCGGGCTGCTGTTCGCGGGTTCGGTGGTTCTGCTTTGTGTGGCGACCTATCAGCGGAATAGTGAATACCGGTCTGGCCTGACGCTCTGGCAGACCGTGCTCGACCGCTGGCCGCCGCATGCACGCGCGCATCGCAATCTTGCCGCCGAACTGAAGCTCGCCAATCGCCCGAACGAAGAGATCGACCACCTTCGCGCTGCGGTCAGAGACTTGCCTGAGATTCGCAATGTGCTCGGGCTCGAGCTGCTCGCGCTCGGCCGCAACGACGAAGCAGCCAACGAGTTGCAGACTTACCTCCGCGACAATCCCCGCGACGCCGATGCGTGGGCCAATCTCGGCAATGCGCTTTCCGCGCTCGGGCGCAGCGACGAAGCGTTGCGGGCGTATCAGCGCGCTGTGGATGTCGATCCAAACAACGGCCTTGCGCAGCGCAACCTGGCGCTACATTTCCTCCAGCAGAATGATTTCGTCAACGCCGTCGCGCATGCCCGCGAGGCGGTGCGCCTGACGCCAACCGATCCTGCCGCCCACAACCTGCTCGGCCTGGCACTGATCGGCGACGAGAAGATCGACGACGCGATCGCTGAATTCCGGCGGTCGCTGGCGATTCAACCGGACCACAACGACGCCTCCGGCTACCTGGAGCGCACGCTGCAGGCAGTTAAACGGGGTCGGGACTCATTACCAGATCGGAAATGAGTCCCGACCCCATGACGACCAGTTGCTGTATTGCGGGCGGCGGGCCCGCGGGCATGATGCTCGGCGTGCTCCTCGCGCGCGCCGGCATCTCCGTCGTCGTGCTCGAGAAGCACGCCGACTTTCTGCGCGACTTTCGCGGCGACACGGTCCATCCCTCGACGATGGAAGTGATCCACGAACTGGGTGTGCTCGACGAGTTTCTCGCGCGGCCGCATTCCGAGCTCCGCGAAGCGCGCGGCGTCGTCGGCGACGAGCGCGTCACGCTCGCTGACTTCTCGCATCTGCCGGTGCACGCGCCGTTCATCGCCATGGTGCCGCAGTGGCATTTTCTCGATTTCCTGGCCGAGCACGGCCGACGCTATCCGACGTTCACCCTGATGATGCAGGCGGAGGTGTTCGAGCTGGTCGAACGCGATGCGCGCGTCGTCGGCGTTCGCGCGCAGACGCCCCACGGCCCGATGCAGATCGATGCGAACCTCATCGTCGGCGCCGATGGCCGAACGTCGACCGTTCGCAGCCTCGCGCGCATGCGGGTCGACGACATTGGCGCGCCGATCGACGTGCTGTGGATGCGCCTGTCGAAGCATCCTGAAGACTCAGCGGAGGCAGCGCTCGGCAACATCCGCAACGGACATATCTTCGTGATGCTCGACCGCGGCGACTACTGGCAGTGCGCGTTTGTGATTCCGAAGGGCGGCTATGACGACTTGCGGCGCGCCGGTCTCGATGCCTTCCGCGCGCAGATTGTCGGCATCGTCCCCTGGCTGGGCAATCGAGTGCCGGAGATCACGTCGTGGTCAGAGGTAAAGCTGTTGACCGTGAAGGTCGACAGGTTGCCGCAATGGCACCGGCCGGGCCTGCTGTGCATCGGCGACGCGGCACACGCGATGTCGCCCGTCGGAGGCGTTGGCATCAACCTGGCCATTCAGGATGCGATTGCAGCAGCCAACATTCTGTGGCGGCCGCTGCAACGCGGCACGCCATCAGCCGCCGATCTCCAGGCCGTGCAACGACGGCGCGAGTTGCCGACACGCGTCACGCAGGCGGTGCAGGTGTTCGTGCAGAAAAACGTGCTGTTCAAAACGATCAAAGGTGGCGGCGTGCCAACGAAGCTACCGAGGGTCGTGCGGCTGCTGAACAGGTATCCGTGGCTGCGCCGCATCCCCGCACGATTCGTCGGCCTCGGCATCCGGCCTGAGCATGTTCGCACGCCCGACGTAGGCGCTGCCTAATCTGCGCCGCCCTCGAACGGATCCGCTTCGCCGCCTGCGCCGCCGAGGGCCAGGTTCATCGTCGCGGGATCGGGACCCTTGCCGGCGGCAAACGCGCGCTCCGCCGCGCGCGTGTTCGCCAGCATCCCCGTGAGGCCGTAATTGCCTTCGTGGCAGGTGGACTCGAATATCCGGTTGAACTTGTCCGGATTCTTCTTCAGGTCCATCTTCACGGTCCAGGGCGCTGTCCACGTCGTGGGATCTTCGACGCGCACGCTGTATTCGATCGTCTCCGCGTCCGCACGGCGAAACCGCTCGACGAGATGCAGGTTCTCGTGCGCGCCGCGGTAGAACGTCTTCGGTCCGAAGTTCGTCGTATCGACCACAAGCGTGTCGCCTTCCCAATGACCGCGCGCGTCGCCGTACCAGGGGCGAACGCTTGACCGCAGATGCGGGCTGTTGTCGGTCGGAATGATCCGGTTGC
>Ga0310811_10014599_pt1 | contig 10247 bp, 7 predicted proteins | sample YCmetagenome_FD_207642 | JGI IMG/M metagenome (GOLD analysis project Ga0310811, IMG submission 207642) | Soil microbial communities from experimental microcosm in Duke University, North Carolina, United States - YC | ecosystem: Engineered > Artificial ecosystem > Soil microcosm > Unclassified ... | reverse complement strand
CCGCCTTGATCTGGGCGACCTCGGCCGCGCCCTTCGCGCGCTCGTCGGCCGCGACCTGCTCGCGTGCGGCGTTCATCCGCTTGAAAACCGAATCGGCCATCGCCGCGGGGAAGTCGACGCGCGTCAGCTGCACGTCGACCACTGACACGCCGAGCGACGCCGCGCTCTTGTCCATCGCGCCGCGTGCTTGTTCCGCGAGGGTTTGCTGTTTGGCAAGCGCATCGGACAGTGTGAACTGACCGAACGCATCGCCGAGCGCGCTGCGCGACAGCAGCGCGAGCCGGTCCGGCAGGCTCTGGATGTCGCCCTTCGTTTCGGCGAGCAGCTTGAGCGGGTCGGTGACGCGGAACTTGATGACCGGGTTGACCAGCAGATCGGTTTTATCCGACGTGGCATAGCGGTCCTCGTCTGGCGCGTCGAGCGACTGAATGCGGTTATCGACCAGCGTGAGCGTTTGCAACGGCGGCGGCAATTTCACGTGCAGCCCAGGGCCGAGCAAGGTGGGCGCCGTGTCGCCACGCGACGACAGCACGGCCATGTGCCGCTGATCGACGACGAATACCATCGACGAAGCTGCGAACAGCACGATGACGATAGCTACGACGAGCGCAATGATCTTGTTCATGTTGTGCGCTCCTTATTGAACGTCGTCTTCGCGCATGCGATTGCGGAAGGCGTCGCGTGAACGCAGCGAGGCGCCGCTCGCGGGCTGGCTGGCTGGCGTCTCGGCCGCGGCGGGCGCGGAAGCTGCTGCCGTGCCAGCCGCAGCGGCGGACGCGCCCGACGACGCAGCCGCGCTCGCCGCTTGCGGCGCGCCCGCGCCTGCGCCAGCGGCGCCCGGCGTAGCGGCAGCAGCGTCGGCGAGCCGCTGGCGATTCTGCTCGACCAGCTTGTCGAGCGGCAGATACAGCACGTTGTTGCCGTTCTTGCTGTCCACGAAAACCTTGGTCGTATTCGAGTAGATCTGCTGCATGGTTTCCATGTACATGCGCGTGCGAATCACCGCAGGCGCTTTCGAGTACTGCGCGTAGACCTGCTTGAAGCGGTCGGCTTCGCCTTGCGCCTGCGCGACGGTTTTGTCGCTGTAGTTTTTCGCGTCTTCGATCTGGCGCGCCACGTCGGCTTGCGCACGCGGCAACAAGTCCGCCACATAGGCCTGCGCGTCGCGCTTCGCGCGCTCGTTTTCCTGATGCACTTTAGCGGCGGCGTCGAACGCGGCCTGCACCTGATCGGGTACCTGCACGCTCTGGATCGTCACGCCGGTCACGGCGAGGCCGGACTCGTATCGGTCAAGCGATTGCTGGATCGCCGCCATCAGCTGCTGACGCATTGTTTCGCGATCCTGATCGAGGATATCGTTCGTGCTGCGCGCGCCGACAATGCCGCGCACTGCCGCCTGCGCGGCATGCATGACACTCTGATCGGGATCGACGCTGCGGAACAGATAGTCGGTGGGCTTGCGCACCTGGTACTGCACCGCGAAGCGCACGTCGACGATGTCGCCGTCGTGCGTGAGCATCGATGCGTCCTTCACGTTTGCGAGACGCACCACGTTGTTGCGGCCGATCTCCACCTGGCGGATCTGACCGACATTGACGAACTCATGGGCTTCGAACGGATACGGCAAGCGCCAGTGCACACCCTGACCCGCGGTGTAGCGATACTTGCCGAACTGCATCACGACCGCGGCCTGGCCATCCTGCACGACGAACACGCCGCTGCCGAGATAGATCGCGATCAGCACGCCGATCACGATACCCACGCCGATGCGCGCGCCACGTCCGTTGTCCGGACGGCCGCCGCCCGCACCGCCGCCCTTGCGTCCGAAGATCTGGCTCAGGCGGCGGTTGAACTCCCGCCACATCTCGTCGAGATCGGGCGGACCCTCACCGTCCTTGGGTGGACGCTTCGGGTCATTCGGCCGTTGCCGGTCGCCATTGCCGTCGCCCCGGCCCCAGCGCGGATCGTTCAGTGAAAGCAAGGCGCGCATGCGCAGCCAGATACTCCGCTCGTTGTATTCGTTCACCTGTGTTCGTTCACCAGAGTAGACAGCGGGTCAGTGCAATTGGAACGGGTCAGTGCCCGAGTTCTGGAACCTTACGGTCGTCGCGCGGTGCTGCGGGCCGGTCTTCTTCCGACTGATCGACGAACGTGTCGGCAAGAGGTTCGGCAGTAGCGATTTCAGCGATGGCAGCGCGCAGCGTATCCAGCCCTTGACCAGTGCGCGCGCTCAAAAAGACGCGCGAAATATTACCATATTCATCCCGCTCAACCGTGTCGCCACGGGCCGCCAACTCCGGCACCGCGTCGATCTTGTTGAACACCAGCACCTGGCGAATCGTGTCCGCGCCGATCGCGTGCAATACCTCGTTCACCTGATCGATCTGATCGAGGCGCACCGCGCTCGATGCATCGACCACATGCAGCAGCAGGTCGGCGTGAATGGTTTCTTCGAGCGTGGCGCGAAATGCGGCCACCAGTTGGTGAGGCAACTCGCGGATGAAGCCGACCGTGTCGGACACCACCACCTGCCCCGCTTCGTCGCCGAGATAAACGCGCCGCGAGGTGGTGTCGAGCGTCGCGAACAGTTGATCGGCGGCATACGCCTGGGCTTTGGTAAGCGCATTGAAAAGCGTGGACTTGCCTGCGTTCGTATAGCCGACCAGCGACACCGACATCGTCTGGTTGCGGCTGCGCGCGCGGCGCTGCGTGCCGTGCTGGCGACGCAATTTTTCGAGCCGCGTCTTGAGCGCCTTGATGCGCTCGCCGATCAAACGACGGTCGGTTTCGAGCTGCGTTTCGCCAGGACCGCGCAAGCCGATACCACCTTTCTGGCGCTCGAGGTGGGTCCACGCGCGAATCAGCCGGGTCGACAGATACTGCAATTGCGCGAGCTCCACCTGCAGCTTGCCTTCGTGGCTGCGGGCGCGTTGCGCGAAGATGTCGAGAATGAGACTGGTGCGATCGACCACGCGCCGATTAAGCGCTTGCTCCAGATTGCGCTGCTGCGCGGGCGCCAGAGCGTGATTGAAGATGACGAGTTCGATGTCGTTCGCCTCACACGCAAGACGCAATTCTTCGGCCTTGCCGCTGCCGACGAACATCTTCGCGTCGGGGCTGGACCGGCGCCCGGTAAGGGTGACTAAGGGATTCGCGCCCGCGCTTTGCGCGAGCAGGCTGAGTTCTTCGAGACTGGCTTCGAAATCGATCTTACCGAAGTCGATGCCGACAAGCGCTGCATTGATCAAATTGGAGGGTATCAAAATGAGGCGGCCGGGAGGGAATCGCCAACGGGCGACGCTACGCCGGCCGCGACGAGGGTTAGGACTGTTCGGAATCCGGGTGGAAATTCACCGGACGGGCTGGCACGACAGTCGAGATTGCGTGCTTGTAGACCATCTGGGTGACCGTATTCCTGAGCAACACGACGTACTGGTCGAACGATTCGATGTTCCCTTGAAGCTTGATGCCGTTGACCAGGTAGATCGACACCGGCACATGCTCTTTACGCAGTGCGTTCAAAAACGGGTCTTGTAACAATTGCCCTTTGTTGCTCATAGCAAACTCCGTATTTTTTTGCAGGTTGACTGAATTGACGACGAAGAAAAAGAGATCCGCCGTCAACCGCTACACTATAGCCGATTTTCGTTTTTGCGCGCGGGCCCGGGCCGCACGCCCAAACCCAACATACACGCGGGTTTCAGCCTTTGTCCGCGTAAGGGTTCGTCGACGATCGGAACTCTATTCGCAATGGAGTCCCAGTCAGCTTGAAAGTTTCCCGGAAGCGGTTTTCGAGGTAGCGCTTATATGTTTCGGTGATCGCATCGAGTGCGTTGCCGTGAATCACGATGATCGGCGGATTCTGTCCACCCTGGTGCGCGTAACGCAACTTCGGACGCACCGGACCACGTCGGCGCGGCTGCTGGAATTCAACTGCATCGATCAGCGCACGCGTGAGCTTCGGCGTCGGCAGCTTCGCCATTGCAGCGGTGTAGGCGTCGTCGACCGAACGCATCAGCGGACCAATTCCGGTTTTTTCCGCAGCGGAAATGAAATGGAATTTGGCAAAGTCGAGAAATTTTAGTTTGCGCTCGAGGTCGGCTTTGGTGCGCTCGCGCACATGCGGATCGAGACCATCCCATTTGTTCACGCCCACCACCAGCGCGCGCCCCTGCTCCACGACGAAGCCAGCGATATGCGCGTCCTGTTCGGAGATGTCCTGGCGCGCGTCGAGCAGCAGGATCACGACGTTCGCATCCGAGATGGATTGCAGCGTCTTCACCACCGAGAACTTCTCGATGGCTTCGAATACTTTGCCGCGGCGGCGCAGACCGGCCGTGTCGATCAGCGTGTACGGCTTGCCCTGACGCTCGAAGTCGACGTAGATCGAATCGCGCGTGGTGCCCGGCATGTCGAACGCGATCACGCGCTCTTCACCGACCAGTGCATTGATCAACGTCGACTTGCCGACATTCGGGCGGCCGACGATCGCGATCTTCACGCCGCGCGCTGCTTTCTCGTCGTCGCTCTCTTCCGGCTGGCCCGCATACGCGACGCCGAGCGCCTCGTCGATCATTTCGGTAACGCCGTCGCCATGCGCGGCTGAAATCGCGCGCGGGTCGCCGAGACCCAGTTCGTAGAAATCGGCGGCGACGGTGCTGTACTTCATGCCCTCCGCCTTGTTGACGACGAGGAAAATCGGCCGGCCGACCTTGCGCAGATAGTCGGCGATCGACTTGTCTTGCGGCGCGAGACCATTGCGGCCGTCGACGATGAATACGACGATGTCCGACTCCTCGACCGCCTGGCGCGTTTGACGCGCCATCTCGTGCAGGATGCCGTCTTTCGCGACCGGCTCGAAACCACCGGTATCGACGACCAGATACGGCCGCTCGCCGGTGCGCCCTTCGCCATAGTGGCGGTCGCGCGTGAGACCGGGCAGATCGGCAACCAGCGCATCACGCGAGCGCGTGAGACGGTTGAACAGCGTGGATTTCCCCACATTGGGGCGCCCGACGAGGGCAATAACGGGTTTCATCAGATGTTGTTCACGGTGAAACGCGGGATCGAAATCGACCGCCCGCGTAGCGACGCCATGCGGCCGCGACACGGCAGCGTTTGACGAAAATTATCACGAATTCGGCCGGCCCCGGCTGTGCTCTCGATATGCGCAACCGGGCGGACGGGATTTGGCTGTATGGGCGGCGCCAACGGGCCGCCAGATTCAGTCTTTCTTGCTCGACAGCTCGCACGCCCGTTCGAGGGCGATGGTCTGCGATGCCGCCGAAGGTGGCGCCGCAAGCAGCCACCGATGGCCACGTAGGCTACGCGTGACATTTCTGATTCGACTGCCGGACCACCCAGTCCGGCGCAATGCTTCTACTGTCCTGCTATACGACAAACACTCAAAACAAGTTCAACAAAAACGCGCGCGGCCGGCGATGCCGGCCTGCGCGCTTGACGAAGCTCGGCGTGCGCGATTAGCGCGGGCGATAGCCGTACAGTCCACCGTCGCGCGTTTGCACCACCAGCGTTTCGCCGGCCAGTACGGGCGCCGCGGTAATCGCGCTGCCGTCGGTCTTCACGCGAGCGACCAGCGAGCCGTCGGAAGCCGACAGGAAGTGCACGTAACCCTGATAGTCGCCGAGCACGGCCGCACGGCCGAGCAGGAACGGCACGCCGAGGTCGCGGTTCTTCAGCTGGTCGTTTTTCCATAGGCGCGAACCGGTGTTCACATCGAACGCCGATACGACCGACCAGTCGTCCGCTGCCACCACGGTGCGGTCATCCTGCGCGAGACCGCTCGTGCTCGAGAACGCGGTTTGCCACAGCGCACGGCCCGAGTTCGCGTCGAAACAGCCAATCTGACCCTGGAACGTCACCGCGCAGGTTTGCGAGCCGACCAGCGTAGGCGGACCAGTCACGTCGTTGATGCGCTCCACTTCCGTCACGCCCTTCGGATACGACACTGGCGTTTGCCAGTAGGCGTCGCCCGTTTGCAGGTTGATCGCGGCAAACGAGCCGCCCGGGAAGCCGGCCAGCACGGCTGCGTCGCCGGCGAACGTCATGCCCGACGACACCCGCAGATTGAGCGGCACCGCGCGGTTGCGGTAGTTCCACTTCTGCTCGCCGGTTTGCGCGTTGAACGCGACGATCTGACCGTCGACGGTGCGTACCACGACGAGGCCGTTGCCGACCAGCGGCGGCGTAATGATCTCGCCCGGCGCCTTCGCGGTCCACAACTGCTTGCCGTCCGCGCCGAGCACATAGACATCGCCCTTCAGGCCGCCGACCGCCGTCAGCGTGCCGTCGCTGCCGACACCCGCCGACAGGTCGTCACGCAGCTTGACGCGCCAGATGTCCTTACCGGTTTGCGCGTCGATCTTCGCAACCGAGCCGTTCGCGCCAGCCGCGAACACCGCATTGCCCACCGCGACCGGCGAGAACAGGTAGCGGCCCGCCTTGCCCACGCTCGCCGTCCAGGCCTGCTGCACGTCGAGCACGGGTTTGAACTCGGTGAGCGGCGTCGGCACGCGGCGCTCGTCTTTCGTGGATGAGCAAGCCGTCATGGTGAGGACGGTCATCGCACAGATAACGGGCACGGCGTAACGTTTCAGCAGATTCATCGGTGGACGAAGCATTCAGGAAATTAATTAAAGGAAACCGGTTGGTCGTTGCATGCGGCGCGCGGCACGCGGCGATCAGCCACCGAGCGCGTCCAGCTTGAACTGAATCAACTGGCGCGCCGAGCTGTCGTTTTTCGACAGCGAGTCGAGCGCGAGCTTGTAAGCCGTGCGTGCATCGTCGCGCTTGCCCTGCGCGGCGAGCAGGTCGCCGCGACGGTCCGCCACGATGCCCTTGAACGCGTCGGATTGCGAGTCGGCGAGCAACGCGAGACCCTGGTCGTAAGCCTTGTCGTCGAGCAGCAGCGAAGCCATGCGCAGCCTGGCGATCTGCTTGAACTCGTCGTCCTTCGCGTGATCGATGGTCCATTGCAGCTGGGCCTTCGCGGCGGCTTCATCGCCCGCGGCGTAGAGCGCCTTGGCGGCGCCCAGCGCGCTCATCTGCGCGTACGCGGTGCGGCTGAACCTGTCTTCCATGTCGGTGGCGGCGCGCGTGATCCTGGCCTTGTCGCCCGATGCCACGGCTTGCTGCACCTGGTCGTACAGCACAGCGGCTTCCGCCGCCTGGCGCCGCTGCCAGAAATTCCAGCCGTTCCAGCCGGCTGCCGCAACCAATGCCACCAGCACGATCCACGTGGCTGCATTACCCCACTGCGTCCACCATGCCTTCAGACTTTCAATCGATTCTTGTTCGTCGTGGTAACTCATTGCCCGGCGATTTCCTCTTTCTTGATACGTGTGCGTGTCGAGCCAACAGGCTCGACGACATCGCGATCAGTCGTCGCCGTCTTCGGCGGTTGCAACCATCGCATTGATTAGAAATTCGGTCAAGTCTTCAGCGGGCACGTTATGTTGCTCGCTTTTACCGCCGTTAGCATTTGCATCGCGCAGCGGCTTCACGCCCACTGTGCCGTTGGCGATCTCGTCTTCGCCGAGCACCACCGCGAACGCTGCGCCGCTCGCATCGGCACGCTTCATCTGCGATTTGAAGCTGGCCGTCTGACCGTCGGCGCTGCAATGCAGGATCACGTCGAGCCCCGTGTCGCGCAGCCGCTCCGCGATGATGAAGGCCTGCTCGCGCGCCGCATCGCCCTGATGAACCACGTACACGTCGCAGCCTTCCGCTTCAGGCACCAGGCCCTCTTCCTTCAGCAATTCGAGAATCCGCTCGACGCCCATTGCCCAGCCACATGCTGCCGTCGCCTTGCCGCCGAGCTGCTCGATCAACGGATCATAACGGCCGCCCGCCGCGACTGTGCCCTGCGCGCCGAGCTTGTCGGTCACCCACTCGAACACGGTGAGGTTGTAGTAATCGAGACCGCGCACGAGACGCGGGTTGATCGTGAACGGGATGTTGTTCGCTTTCAGAATGCGCTGCAAACCTTCGAAGTGTGCGCGCGATGCGTCGCCGAGAAAATCGATCAGCTTTGGTGCGTTCTGGGCGACTTCCTGCATGGCCGGATTCTTCGTATCCAGCACGCGCAGCGGGTTCGTATAGAGACGGCGCTTTGCTTCTTCGTCGAGCACGTGCATGTGCTTTTCGAGGTACGCGATCAGTTCGACGCGATGCGCCGCGCGCTCTTCAGCGAGGCCCAGCGAATTGATCTCGAGCTTGATGCCGGTCAGGCCGAGGTCGTCCCAGAGCCGCTGGCACATCATGATGATTTCAGCGTCCGCGTCCGGGCCCGTGAAGCCCAGCGCTTCCACGCCGACCTGATGGAACTGGCGATATCGGCCGCGCTGCGGACGCTCGTGGCGGAACATCGGGCCGATGTACCACAGGCGCTTCGGACCGTCGTACAGCATGTTGTGCTCGATCGCCGCACGCACCACCGCCGCCGTGTTTTCGGGGCGCATGGTGAGGTTTTCACCGTTCAGCGCGTCGGTAAAGCTGTACATCTCTTTCTCGACGATGTCGGTCACTTCACCGATGCCGCGCTTGAACAGCTGCGTATGCTCGACGATCGGCGTACGGATATTCTGGTATCCGTACGAACGCAACATCGACTTGACGGTGGATTCGAAAAATTCCCAGAGCCCGGCTTCCTGCGGAAGGATGTCGTTCATGCCCTTCACGCCGGAAAGCTTTTCGAGCTTTTTCTTCTGTTCAGTCATCTGTCTTCGATAGCCGATGTTTAGTTGAGTGCTTCAGCGCGGCCATAGCGGCGCTCGACATAGTCACTCACGATTTGCTGAAATTCTTGCGCGATGTTCTCGCCGCGCAGCGTCTTGACCTTCTCGCCGTCGATGAACACCGGCGCAGCGGGGTTCTCGCCGGAGCCCGGCAAGCTGATGCCGATGTTGGCCTGCTTCGACTCGCCCGGGCCGTTGACGATGCAGCCCATCACCGCGACGTGCATCTTCTCGACGCCGGGATACTGGTCGCGCCACACCGGCATCTGCGTGCGCAGATAGGTCTGGATTTGCGACGCCAGTTCCTGGAACAGCGTGCTGGTGGTTCGGCCGCAACCCGGGCACGCGATCACCATCGGCGTGAACGAGCGCAAACCCATGGTCTGCAGGATTTCCTGGCCGACGATCACCTCGCCGGTGCGCGGACCGCCCGGCTCCGGAGTAAGCGAGATGCGGATCGTGTCGCCGATGCCCCGCTGCAGCAGTACCGACAACGCCGCGGTCGACGCGACGATGCCTTTCGAGCCCATGCCCGCCTCGGTCAAGCCGAGATGCAGCGCGAATTCGCAACGGCGCGCGAGTTCGCGGTACACGGCGATCAAATCCTGCACGCCGCTGACCTTGCACGACAGAATGATCTTGTTGCGCGCGAGGCCGAGTTCGACCGCCCGCTCCGCCGAGCCGATCGCCGACTGGATCAGCGCTTCGTACATCACACTTTGCGCTTCCCACGGCGTGGAGCGCGCGGCGTTCTCGTCCATCATCTTCGCGAGCAGGTCCTGATCGAGACTGCCCCAGTTGACGCCGATACGCACCGGCTTGTCGTACTTCACGGCCGCTTCGATCATCTGCGCGAACTGCGTGTCGCGTTTTGCGCCGTGGCCGACGTTGCCCGGATTGATCCGGTACTTGGACAGCGACTCCGCGCACGCAGGGTAATCGCGCAGCAGCAAATGGCCGTTGTAATGGAAATCGCCGACCAGCGGCACCGACACGCCCATGCGGTCGAGCTGCTCGCGCACGGCCGGCACCGCCGCGGCCGCTTCGGGCGTATTGACCGTGATACGCACCAGTTCCGAACCGGCTTGCGCCAGCTCCTTGATCTGGATCGCGGTGCCGATTACGTCCGCCGTGTCCGTGTTGGTCATCGACTGCACGCGCACAGGCGCGTCGCCGCCGATGGTGACGAGCTGGCCGCCCCAACGGACATCGACCGCGTGCGACCTGCGCCGCGCAGCCTGCCCGCCGAACACCGGCTCGGTAGAAACGATCTTGCTACTGGATTGGGATTGAGCTTGGGATTGCATCGAAAAACCCATTTACGCCGCACGCGCTACATAAAAACGTCGCGCCCGAATTGAAAAAGCGCCGCGGACCGGTTGGCCGCGGCGCATACCGTATCTGTCAAGGCAACGCGAAGCGCGCCACATTGCCTTTGGCTGCCGAATATTTCGCCGGATCGACCGGCTGGCCATCGAGCGTCAGCGACTC
>Ga0310811_10014598_pt1 | contig 10248 bp, 12 predicted proteins | sample YCmetagenome_FD_207642 | JGI IMG/M metagenome (GOLD analysis project Ga0310811, IMG submission 207642) | Soil microbial communities from experimental microcosm in Duke University, North Carolina, United States - YC | ecosystem: Engineered > Artificial ecosystem > Soil microcosm > Unclassified ... | reverse complement strand
TGCAGGGCGTAAAGCGGGCTGGTGCCGATATCGCCGTAAACCACGCCCAGCACGCCAAGCAGTGCGCCAAGCCGCAGGCGGTCGTCCGGGCCTTTATGTATCGCTGAACGCAAGATCACACGGGCCAAACTATCGCCATAAGGGCGAGGATTTAAAGGGTTGCGACGCCGCTCGCAAGGGAGATCATGCAGTTGGCTTGCCGATGGCGGCCGTGTCGCGGGTCACGCCGGCCAGGACTTCGGCGACATGGCGGACCTCGACCGGCGCGCCGTCCCGCGACAGGCGGCCGGCCATGTTCAGCAGGCAGCCCATGTCGCCCGCGAGCAGAAGCTCCGCCTCCGTCGCGGCGATGTCGGCGGCCTTTTCCGCCACCATGCGCGTCGAGATATCAGGATATTTGACGCAGAACGTGCCGCCGAAGCCGCAGCAGATTTCCGGCTCGGTCATTTCCGTCAGGGTGAGGCCGGGGACGGCGCCGAGCAAGGCGCGGGGCTGGGCTTTGACACCGAGCTCGCGCAGGCCGGCGCAGGAATCATGATAGGTGGCGGTGACCGGCAGCGGCGGCGGGGTGGGGGTGAACTTCATCACGTCGACAAGAAAGGACGTCAGCTCGTAGGTTTTCGCGGCGAGCTGGTCGGCCTTGGCGCGCAAATTCGGGTCGTCGTCGAAGAGATGCGGCATATGTTTGGCGAGCATGCCGCCGCAGGAGCCGGACGGCACCACAATATAGTCGTAGGCCGAGAAGGCTGTGATAATGCCGGCGGCAAGGTCGCGCGCGGTGGCGCGATCGCCGGCATTATAGGCGGGCTGGCCGCAGCAGGTCTGGGCGCGCGGAACCTCCACGGTGCATCCCGCCGCCTCCAGCAGCGCGATGCTGGCGAAGCCGACGCTGGGGCGGTGCAGATCGACGAGGCAGGTGACGAACAGGGCAACGCGGGGCTTAGCGGTCATGTTGTGGGGCCTTGCCTTGGCAGGAGGAGGTACAAGTCGCCGGGTTGCTGCATGCGTCCGGCCGTGGCTTCGGCCTGCGTTCCGGAGCCGAAATACAGATCCGCCGCCGCGGCGCCATGGATGCCGCCCCCTGTATCCTGGGTGATGGCGAGGCGGTCGAGCGGGGCGTGTGTGAGCGGATCGGTGGTGGTGATGTAGACCGGCATGCCGAGCGGGATGACGGCCTTGTCGACGGCGAGAGAGCGGCCGGCGGTCAGCGGCACGCCGAGCGCGCCGGGCGCGCCTTCATTAGCCGGCAGGCCTCCGAGCGGCTTCAAGAACACGTACCGCGCGTTCTGCTCCATGATAACTTGGGCCTGGTGGGGGTGCGCCTTCAGCCAGGCGGAAATGCTCTGGAAGGAGACGTCGTCGGCGGCGAGGTCGCCATCCTGGACCAGGATGCGGCCGATCGGCGTGTAAGGCTGGCCGTTCTGGCCGTCGAAGCCGACGCGCAGCGTGTGGCCGTCGGGCAGCCTGATGGTGCCGGCGCCCTGGATCTCCAGCATGAAGGCGTCGACCGGGCTCCGCAGATAGGCGGTGACCGGCACCTTGCGGTTGAGAGCGCCGTGGTCGATCGCGGCGCGCGGCAGGTCGGCAAGGGCGGGCACGGCCGGGTACGCGTAGAGCGGGACGGTATAGCCGGGGGCGTAATTTTCCGAGCCGGGATATTCCGGTTCGAAGTAGCCGGTAATCAGCGCTGTGCCGTCGACCCGGTAGGCGGTGAAATAGGTTTGGAAGAAGGTTTGTGCCGCCGCTTCGTCACCCGGCGTGACATCCTCGGCTGCGTTGCAGGCCGTCTGCCAGAGCCCGGCCTGGCCGGCCTGCTGGGCGAGCACACCCGCGCCACCAAGCGACTGGTCGGCCGGCATCCGGTTGATGGTGCGGCAGCTCCGCACGAAGGTGGCAAGCGCTGCGGCCTGATCGCCCGTGGCCCAGCCAGGCAGACGGGAAAGCGCGACGCGGGAGACCGTGGTGCCGCCGGGCAAGGGGGCCACGCTGCCCGTATTGGGCAGGGCGCAGCCGGAGAGGAGCAGAGCAGGGAGGAGCCAGGAATAGCGCATGAGGATCAGCCGTTGCGTGCCGCGCCGAGGCGCCAGGTTGGCTCCCGCCCCTTGAGGTTACGCGTGAACGTCCAAAGGTCGGTGAGTTCGGCAACGGCTTCCGAGCCCAGCGGCGTGCCCGTAGCGTCCAGCGCGACGTTGACCTGGTCGGAGGTGAAGCGGACGACCACCGCCGCCTCGTCGCCGGCCAGTTGCGCGTCCTCGATGGTGGCGGAGAGAATCGCTTTGATGTCCGTGCGTTGGCGCTGGTTGGCCGCCTCGCGCGCGGCGATGGCGCTCTCAAACGTCTGGAACACGTTGTTGGTGAGCAGGTTTTTCAGCGTGGCGCGGTCGCCGGCGGCGAAGGCGGTGACGATCATACGGAACGCGGTTTCGGCCTGGTCGAGGAATTTCGGCGGGTCGAACTGGGCGTCATGATTGACGATCTGCATCAGCCGTTCGCCCAAGGGCGAGCGCGGGTCCGGCACGGAGCGGGCGTTCTCGGGGGGCAAAGCGCGGCCTTCAATGATCGGCCCGTTCTTGTATCCCGCCGTCTGGCCGGGTGGGACCGGCGGCTTCTCGAAGCCGACACGCTTGCCCAGCACACTGCGCAGGCGCAGCACCAAAAACAGCGCAATACCGGCGAAGATGACCAGCGCGACCGGGAAACCGCCAAGACCCTGAAACATATTTGGCTGCAAACCTCTAACCTCGTGATAGTGACCTGCGCCGGCAGGCGGTTGAACCCGTCTGGAACAGGCCTTAATCCCATTATGACTCTTACCCGACATACGTCCATGCCGGCGATGCGGCAACACGACCTGCTCTGAAAGACACCCCATGTTTCTGCTGCGGCACGGGCAAAGCTATTTCAATCTGCATTTTACCGAGACGCGCGTGGATCCGGGCATCGAGGATCCGGAGTTGACCCCACTGGGCCATGAGCAGGCGAAAGCGGCGGCGGCCGGGCTTGGGGAGGTGAGGCTGACGCAGATCATCGTCTCACCTTATATACGGGCCTTGCAGACCGCTGAGGCGTTCCGGGCGACACATGATGTGCCGGTGCGGGTGATGCAAGAGGTGCGGGAGCGGGCCGCGTTCGTGTGCGATATCGGCAGCCCGCCGGCCCTTCTGGCGGCGCGCTTTCCGCGCCACGATTTTTCCCACCTGAGCGACTGCTGGTGGCCGGAGGGCATCGAGAGCATCGCCGAGATCACCGTGCGGGCGGCTGCGTTCCGCGAGATGATGATGGCCCGGGAGGATAGCGCGACCACGCTGCTGGTGAGTCACTGGGCTTTTATTCTGGCCCTCACCGGGGTTTCGCTCGGCAATGGGCAGATTCTTGAATATGACCCGCATGGGCCAGCGCCATCGGAGATCGTCTGGCGGCCGTAAACAAGGGGTGGCATGAGAGTGTTGGATGAGGACGAAAAACCCGTTTTCACGGTGGTGAATCCGGGCGGAAAAAGCCGTTTTCTGCTGACCGCGGACCATGCGGGGCGCGCGATTCCGCGGGCGCTGGGGGATCTCGGTGTGAACGAAGCGGATATGGAGCGGCACATCGCCTGGGATATCGGCATCGAGGGGGTCACCAGGGGCTTGGCGGCGGCCTTGGATGCCACGGCGATCCTGCAGACATATTCGCGGCTGGTGGTGGATTGCAACCGGCCGCCCAGCGTCCCGAGCGCCTTTCCCGAGGTGAGCGAGTCGACGCCCATTCCGGGCAATCGCGGCTTGACCGCGGCGCAGAAACACGCGCGGCAGGTGGCGATTTTCGACCCATATCACGCGGAAATCGCGCGGCAGATCGCGGCCCGGGAAGAGCAGCCGATTTACGTGGCAATGCATAGTTTCACGCCAGTTTACTTAGAGCGGGCGCGGGAGATGCACGTGGCGGTGCTGTACAACCGCAACCCGCGTTTGTCGCACGCGCTGGCGGCGCTGTTGCGGCGGGAGGATGGCCTGGTGGTGGAGGAGAACAATCCCTATCGCGTGACCGATGAAACCGATTTCGGCGTTCCGGTGCACGCCGAGCGCGGCGGGCTCGATTATTTGGCGATTGAAATCCGTCAGGATCTAATAGGCGATCAACATGATCAGATGGCATGGGCGGCGCGCCTGGCGCGGCTGCTGCCGCAGGCCATGGCGGAACTCACAAACGGCGGGTAAGGCGCAATGCTTGGCGCGCGCGGCGTTGCGGTCCCCCGCCGCGCCATGCGCGGCATGTGTGTGAGGCATCGTGCCGCTGGTCAAAGGAGCCGTTTCTCTAAGCAGAAAGTTTATTGTGGAGCAGGAGAATTTTCCCGATAGGCAAGTCTGTCGGGTTGTCGAGCCGCATCAATGGTGTACGGATCAATAACCTTGGAATTCATCCGCGCGAAAACTTTTGTTTTCCTGAGGGAATGACGTGTTGTCGTCAGTCGTCCTGGCGGCTCATGGTGGTTCGCGGATCAGAAAGTTGGCGCTGCCACCAGCAAATGCCTGAAGAAGATGGTCCGGCAGCCAGCGGGTCATGTGCGCGGCCCGCGGGTAAAGCGGGCATGATTAACAAAAGGTAACCATGCCCTGGAGTTTTTGGAACGCCCCATGGCTTGGCTTAACCGACTCGCGTCGATTGAGCCAAGCCATGGCGCTCTTCGTGCACGCCAAAGCGGCGTGGCGCAGCGTCAGGTGCGGGCGAGGCGACGGGCGGTGAGGAGCAGCATGCGCCGATCCTCAGACGAGCAGGCGCGATACAGGCGCATCAACGCCAGCTCGTCACCCATTAGTGAGCCGGTCTCACCGGAGACGAGATAGCCAAGAGAGGTGTTCAGCACCTTGGCAATTCGTTCCATGTTGTCACGGACCTGGCCGGCACGGTCGGTTTCCCACTGCGCGATGGCGGAGCGGGAGACGTTCAGTTTGGCCGCAAATTCGTCCTGCGTGAGATTGGCTGCAAGCCGCAAAGCCCTGATCCGGGCGCCAACAGTTTCTGTCGGGAGTTGTTTTTTGGATGCCATGACCACTATCTAACACGATAAGGCATAAGACGTCATGTTAGTTTTTATTGACTTATCCAGTTATGGCCTCTAACATGTTACGAAAATGCAAGAATGTGGTATACCATGAGAAAGCCGCGTGAGCTCGGGCGCGGGGCGGCGAATGCGGCAGGGGTACGACCCATGCGGCACGCGATTGCACGTTGGGGTTGTCGCGCTCGGCGGGTGGGAACGGCGCGTGGCGCGTGAGGAAGAGGTCTGGAAGTTCCCTGGGTGGTGATGCAAAAACCCGTTTTCGGGACACGCCGCGTTTTGTGCCCTGGCCGGCAGGTCAGCGCGTGGTCAGGGGCGGATGTTTTTGTCCTAAAGGCCATTTCATGGAAGGTGAAGAATAAAAAACTTTCGGTAAGGGAATGTTTTTTGACGGCCCGTCATGTCACGAAAAGGTGATAGCAAAACTGACGGCCATCTCCTGGCTTTGAGGGGCAGGATATCGTGATGCAGTTAGCGCTGTGGTTGCTGTGCGGCGGCCGGCGACGACGTTGCGCGCCGATGCAGCCGAGGCTGGACCATCGATGCAGAATTTTCCTCGATCGGAGGCGATTCCGAGGCGGGTGCTCGGCATCTCATGACGGTGTTACCTGGGTTCCCCGGGGCGGCCGGCCGCGCTGCTTGGGTGGAGCTACAACAGAATGCAGCTTGTGCACGGCCAAGCGCGCGCTGCAACCTTGCGGCGCGGCGCTTTAACGCAATCTAACAAAATGTTACTATATCGACGGGTGGGGCCTTTCCCAGGCGATCATGCCGGCGGCAAGTTCCGGCGCGGCATCACGGATTTTTGTTCGCCAAGCGGGGGAGGCTTTTCGGCCAAACCCATGCGGCACCGACATTCGCGAATGCTTCTTTGTGAATTTTGCCGGCCAAATGTGGCAACATCTCTGCCATTCAGCGTTTTCATGCTACGGAGCAAAAATTTCGAATTCGTTTTGAATTGCTTCTGCCGTGCCGATCTTATGCGCCGGGCACGCGAGGGGGCCAACAGCGCCGGCGGCCGAGACTTATATATATATAGAAGGACGGGGGCCGCTACGGTCACGGCGCCAGCTTGGGAGGCAGGCACGCAAACGCGCCGATCTTGGCGCAGGTCATTCATGCAGGCGCTTGATCAGGGCTTCCGCCTCGTCACGGGCCAGGCGCAGCGCCCGGCGGGCAACATCTTGCGAAAAGCCGCCGCGGGCCATGGCGCCGAGAATTTTAAGTTCCGGGGCGGCGCCGAACGGGCCGGCACGGCGGCGGCGCAGGTAGGCGCAGGCGGCCGCCAGCTCACGGTCAGGGTCGTCGTCGAGGTCCGGCGCGCGAATGCCCTTGGCGGCCAGATGCGCCAGAGTGGCGCGGCGCGACTTGCCCTCCCGGCGCAGCCGTTTGGCGCGTGAGGCGGCGAACGCCTCGTCATTCAACGCGCCGAGTTCTTTTAACCGCGCGATCACGCCGGGAATCGCGGCTTTGGCGCGGCGCACGGCGGCGGCGATTGTTGCGCCGTCGCTCTCCGCGGTCGTGTTCGCCCGCGCCCAGCGGTCGAGCCGGCGCGCCAGCACGCGTGCCATGCCGGCCTCGCTTGCCGCGTAGCGCGCCAAATGGTTCAACGCGGCTTCCAATAATTGGGCCTGATCCGGGGGTGCCTCCGCCATGGCGGCGAATCTCGCCGTTACCTGGGCTGCTGGCAAGCCGGGAAACGCCCTTGTCACGCGCCGCCCCAGCCTTTATACGGCGCGCTTCACCGTCAAAGGTGATGCGCGCGTGTCCGGGCCTTTAGGCATGCCTGGCCGCCGCCCCGATATCCGGGACCCCCGCTTCCAAGGCGGGGCGCAGCGATAGGAGACCAAAATGCCGAAGATGAAGACCAAGTCCGCGGTCAAAAAGCGGTTCAAGATCACCGCCACCGGCAAGGTGCTGGCCGGCCCCGGCAAGAAGCGCCACAATCTGAGCGCCCGCAGCCAGAAGGCCAAGCGGCAGAACCGCGGCAGCCAGACGCTGACCCATGCTGACGGCCTGACCGTCAAGCAGTGGGCCCCCTACGGCCTGAACTAAGGAGGCGCAGCCATGGCACGTGTGAAACGCGGCGTTACCACCCACGCCCGTCATAAAAAGGTTCTGGAACTCTCCAAGGGCTATGTCGGCCGGTCTTCGACCAATTACCGCATCGCTCTCGAGCGGCTGGAAAAGGCGCTGCGCTATGCTTATCGCGACCGCCGCGTCAAAAAGCGCGAGTTCCGTTCGCTCTGGATCCAGCGCATCAACGCCGCCGTGCGCGAGCACGGCCTGACCTACAGCCAGTTCATTTTCGGCCTGAAGCAGGCCGGCCTCGAGCTGGACCGCAAGGTGCTTGCCGCCATCGCCTTCGACGATGCCGCCGCGTTCGCGGAAATCGTTCAGGCGGTGAAGGCCGTCAGCGCCGCCGCTTAACGCAAGCGGCGCAAAAAACTTCTTTGAATTTGGGCCGGTGGCAGCGAAGCTGGCACGGCCCAAATTAACAAAGTTTTTTTGCTACTTTTTGTTCACAAAAAGTAGCCTTTCTTTTCCCCTTGCCGGACCTCATCTTCCGGTCGGACATGAAATTCGACCATCCCCTGCCTGACAGCCTGGCCGAGAGTGCCGCCTTCCTGACCCTGCAGGAGCGGACACAACTTTGGCACGCCGCCATGCTTATGGCGGATTCCCGCGGCGCGGTGATGCGCCTGACCTCTTTGTTCGGCCGGCAGGTCGATGCCATCAAAAATCGCGTGTTCGACGCCGGCGAGCGTATTGGCGGCGCCGCCTGGGCCGATTTCGTGCAGAACGCGCGGGAGGCTGTGGAAGACACGCTCTGGCGGAGCTATTCCCTGGCCACCTTCGGCCTTGATGCCGCCCCACGGCTGCTGCGGCCGCGTCAGCCCCGCAATAACGCCCTGCATCGTTTGGCGACGACGGCCAGCGGCGTCGCCTCCGGCTTTGTCGGCCTGCCGGGCGTGGTGTTCGACATTCCCTTCACGACCGCGACGATCCTGCGCTCGATCGCTGAGGTGGCGCGCGACAGCGGTGAGGATCTGGCGGATGAGGATACCAGGCGGGCCTGCCTGGAAGTCCTGGCGCTGGGCGGCCCAAGCCGTGCGGATGACGAGGCCGAGACCGGCTATTGGGCGACGCGCATCGGCATGAACCACCTCACGGTCACGCTGCTGATCCGCGCGGCGGCCGGCCGCTTCGGTCTGATCGTTTCGGACAAATTTCTCGCCCAGGCGGTGCCGCTTGCCGGAGCCCTGGCCGGCGGCGCTTTGAACTATGCGTTCACCGACTATTACCAGACCATGGCGCGCGTGCATTTCTGCCTGCGCATGCTGGAGCGACGCACCGGCGACCCCGCCGCGCTCAGCGCCTGCTTCACCCAGATGGTGCGCGAGGCGCGCAACCGCCGCCGCTTCAGGCGGTGGGCGCCGGGCGGCACGGTGTTTCTCCCAGCGCGGTAGAAAGGACAGCGAGAAAGAAAGGCTACTTTTTGTGAACAAAAAGTAGCAAAAAAACTTTGTTAATTGGGCCCGTGCCAGTTTCGCTGCCACAGGCCCAGCTTCGAAGAAGTTTTTGCGCCGCTTTTTTCAAAAAGCGGCCACTTCCTTTCTTACTTAACCTCGAGCAATTCCACGTCGAAGATCAGCGTCGCGCCGGGCGGGATCACGCTGCCGGCGCCGCGCTGGCCGTAACCATGCTCGGCCGGGATGATCAGCGTGCGCTGCCCGCCCACCTGCATGGTCGCAACCGCGAGATCCCAGCCGGAAATGACCTGCTGAACGCCAATCTTGAAGGTGAAGGGCTGGCCGCGGTCGCGCGAGGAGTCGAATTTCTTGCCCTTGGTGCCGTTCTCATCCAGCCAGCCGGTATAGTGCACGGTCACCATCTGGCCCTTGTTCGGCGTGGCGCCGGTGCCGACCACATGGTCTTCGTACTTCACGCCGGACGGCATGGTGATGATGTTGTCTGTCGCCATTGTCATGGTCTCCGTTTGTGTCTGGGTTCAGCTAATGAATTCAGCCCTCCCCGGCAATCGCGCGGCGCCGCGCTTAAGAGAAAGCATAGCTGCCTTGCCGTTGGACCAGCCGCGAGGCTTGGGCGTTTCGCTCCGCACCGTGGGCGGATAAGACAAGGCGCGGGCGCTCCGTTTGAGTGCCACTAAAAGAGGACCATCCATGACGAACATCGCCATTGTCTATCACTCCGGCTACGGCCACACCCGTCGCCAGGCTGAGGCCGTCGCCGCGGGCGTCACCAAGGCCGGCGCCACCGTGCACCTGCTTGCCATCAATCACGAGACGGGCGACCTCGCGACCGGCGACTGGGAGGTACTGCAGAACGCCGACGGCATCATTTTCGGCTCGCCCACCTATATGGGCAGCGTCTCCTGGCAGTTCAAAAAATTTGCCGATGCCAGCTCGAAGCCCTGGTTTGGCCGCGCCTGGAAGGACAAGTTCGCCGCCGGTTTCACCAACTCGGCCTCGATGAACGGCGACAAGTTCCTGACCATTTCCTACCTGATGACGCTGGCGATGCAGCACGGCATGGCCTGGGTCGGGCTCGACACTTTGCCGGCCAATACCAAGACGGCCACCCGCAACGATCTGAACAATATCGGCGGCTTCTCGGGCGCGCTGATGCAGACCCCGGCGGATGCCTCGGTCGATGAGATGGTGCAGGGCGATCTGGATACCGCGACCGTTCTGGGCGATCGTTTCGCCAAGTTCGTCAAGGCGCACAAGGCGGCCTAGGAATTTGGGCCGTGTTGGCTTCGCCAGCACGGCCCAGTTTCTTCTCTAGTGTTTGGCGGCGTGATAACCGGCAGCGAGCGCCGATTTTTCGCAAACATAAGCGCCGTGCTTGGTCTTGCCGAAATATTTGGAGCTGGCGTTGTGGAACAGCCGGCTATGGCCGGTGTTAACCCAGACCACCGCCCCACCCGCGCAATGCGCCTGGGCGCTGGCGACGCTGGAGAACTTTTCGCTGGCGGGCAGGACATGCCCCGCCACGTGGTGCTTTTTCTTGGCCGTGGTCGGCGTGGCCATGCTCATGCCGGACATCGAGCCTTGCGACATGCTCCCTTGCGACGTGCTCCCCTGCGACATGGTGCTCGGCGCGGCGCTGGTCTGGGCGACCGCGGCCTGGGCGCCGAACCCGATGAGGGCGGCGGTGAGGGCCGGCAGGGCGAACCGCGCGAA
>Ga0310811_10014597_pt1 | contig 10248 bp, 8 predicted proteins | sample YCmetagenome_FD_207642 | JGI IMG/M metagenome (GOLD analysis project Ga0310811, IMG submission 207642) | Soil microbial communities from experimental microcosm in Duke University, North Carolina, United States - YC | ecosystem: Engineered > Artificial ecosystem > Soil microcosm > Unclassified ... | reverse complement strand
GTGCGCTTCTTCATGCTGCAGTCGCACTACAGCAGCACGCTCGATTTCTCTAACGAAGCATTGAATGCGGCAGAGAAAGGATTCAAGAAACTGAACAACGCCCTCGGCTTGATCAAGTCGTTGGAACATCCAAAGAACACCTCAACCATAAATGCTGAACTTGAGAAAATTTTAGGCGGACAAATCGACAAGTGTTTTGAAAACATGAGCGACGATTTCAACACTGCTAAGACATTGGCAGTGCTTTTTGAAATGTCCTCCCAAATCAATACGTGGGCAAGTCAAAAGAATTCGTTGGTACAAGTCAGTGAAGCAACTTTCGATCGTTACAAGTCGACGTATGTTTCAATAATGGAGGAAGTGCTTGGCCTGAAAGAAGAAACAAGCAGCAACAACGACCTTCTGGACGGAACAATTAATGTGTTGATCAATTTGCGCAAGAAAGTTCGCGCCGATAAAAACTTCGCGCTTTCCGACAAAATCCGCGACGACTTGAAAGCGATTGGTGTTCAATTGAAAGATGGAAAGGACGGGGAAATGAGCTATGAAATCGAAAATTAGTTTCGAGTCGCTAGCTTCGAGCTTCGAGTATTTCTCGCGGCTCGCGGCCAAAGGCTTGCTGCGTAAAACATGTTGAAAAAAATCTTCATTCTGCCCATCCGCTTTTATCAAACGGCGATCTCGCCACACCTTGGCGCACATTGCAGACATACACCTTCGTGTTCTCAATACACGATTGAAGCTATTCAGGAGTGGGGTGTGATCAAAGGAATATGGTTGGGCTCCAAACGAATTGCGCGTTGCCATCCTTGGGGAACGAGCGGCTACGATCCCGTTCCAAAAAAATCCGAAACAGAAAGTCGTTAAACATTCTACAAATAGAGAAAATTCTTTCTCATTTTTCTCCTCTCTTACGATCAATCTTATCAAAATTCTATTTTGATTTTGTCGTCAATCGCCTACATTTAATGCGAATAAAAAATGTATGGCCAAATTTCAGATCAAGAAAAATCCTAAACAGTACGATGCAATTATTGTAGGGTCTGGTGCGGGGGGAGGAATGTCTGCCTATGTGCTTTCACAAGCCGGTATCAAGGTGTTGTTATTAGAAGCAGGTCCTTTATACGATCCAGCAAAAAATATCACTCAATTAAAATGGCCGTACGAATCCCCAAGACGCGGAGCGAGTACTCAGTTCAGAAATTTTGGCGACTTTGATGCAGCCTATGGTGGATGGAATTTGGATGGAGAGCCATACACCCATAAAGATGGAACCAAATTCGATTGGTTCCGCTCACGAATGTTAGGTGGCCGCACCAACCACTGGGGAAGAATTTCTCTCCGCTTCGGGCCAAAAGATTTCAAACACAAAAGCATTGACGGACTCGGTGACGACTGGCCCATCGGATATGATGACATCGCTCCGTATTACGACAAAGTAGATCAACTCATTGGTGTGTTCGGCTCAAAAGAAAACATGCCCGATCACCCGGACGGAATTTTTCTTCCGCCGCCAAAGCCAAGGTTGCATGAGGTTTTCATTCAGGATGCGGGCAAGGCACTGAATATTCCCGTGATTCCTTCACGGCTTTCTATCCTTACAAAACCACTGCCCAATAATAAAGATCGCGGCAGTTGTTTCTTTTGCTCTCAGTGTAATCGGGGGTGCCAGGTGTACGGCGATTTCTCTTCCTCCTCTGTATTGGTAAACCCTGCGTTAAAGACAGGCAACGTAGACGTCATCGCCAATGCAATGGTACGCGAGGTACTCACCGACAATCAAGGTAAGGCTACAGGCGTGTCGTACGTGAGCAAAGACGATATGCAGGAATATGAAGTGAGTGCAAAAGTGGTAGTGCTGGCAGCGAGTGCATGCGAGTCGGCACGTCTGCTCCTCAACTCGAAATCCTCTAATCATCAAAATGGGTTGGCCAATTCAAGTAACGTCGTTGGAAAATATTTGCACGACTCCACTGGCGCTGGCATGGGTGGCATCATTCCAAAATTGGTGGGGCGTAAACGCTACAATGAAGACGGCGTTGGCGGCCTCCATGTATACACGCCTTGGTGGCTTGACAACAAGAAATTGGATTTCAAACGCGGCTATCACATTGAATATTATGGTGGCATGGGTATGCCCGGCTACGGATTTGGCTTTGGCATGCAAAACACCAATGGAAAATACCCGGGCCGCGATGGCAAACAAAAAGCGGGAGGCGGCTATGGGGCTTCATTGAAAGACGACTATCGCTATTTCTATGGTGCGTATTTCGGAATGGACGGCCGAGGTGAAGCGATTGCTCGTGAAGACAATTATTGTGAGATTGATCCGAACACCGTTGACAAGTACGGTATACCGGTTCTGCGATTCCATTATAAATGGAGCGATCAGGAAGTCAAGCAAGCCAAGCACATGAAGGATACTTTCCGCGAGATCATTCACAAAGTAGGCGGAGTAATCACTTGGGGTGACGATGGTCCGGAAAACGACTATGGTTTACAGGCTCCGGGGCGGATCATTCACGAAGTGGGAACCACTCGCATGGGTGACGATCCGAAAAAATCAGTGGTGAACAAATTCAACCAAGCGCACGACTGCAAAAATCTTTTCGTGATGGATGGTGGTCCATTTGTGTCACAAGCCGACAAGAACCCTACTTGGACGATCCTTGCATTAGCGATGAGAGCATCCGAGTATCTGATTGATGAAATGAAAAAACAAAATTTATAAGACATAAGACGCAAGTAACAAGACAAACGACCATCTTGATACTTATGTCTTGCTACTTAATACCATTATGGACAGAAGAAAATACTTAAAAACTCTTGCCGTTGGAACGGTAGGTGCGATGTCTGCAACCGCGCTGATCGAATCGTGCAAGCCGGAAGACAAGGCGAAAGAAATTGCCAATGCGCCAACCATCGACCGAACACCGGCAGAACTGGAGCATTACAACAAACTGATGGCCGAAAAGTTTTTTGATGCGCATGAAATGGCAACCATCGCGGTCCTTGCCGACATTATTATTCCGAAAGACGAAAAATCAGGAAGCGCCACCGAAGCGGGCGTGCCCGATTTCATCGAATTCATCGCGAAAGATATGCCGCGCCATCAAGTCCCATTGAGGGGTGGAATCAAATGGATCGACATCCATTCGATGAAAAAATTCAGCGCCTCTTTTGTAGAGTGCAACCCAGAGCAGCAAATCCAAATCGTTGATGAAATCGCCTATCCTGAAAAAGCCAAACCCGAAGTGCAACAAGGTGTTTCGTTTTTCAATTTGATGCGTGATTTAACGGCGACTGGGTTCTTCACAAGTAAAATGGGAATCGAAGATCTTGGATATATGGGCAACAAACCAAATCAATGGAACGGCGTGCCGCAAGAGGTGCTCGAGCAGTATGGGGTGAAATACGATCAACATACACTCGACGTGTGTGTTAAATTTGATACCTAGCAATAGCTCTCTGTCAGAGACTGACTTTGTCCCAGGCAGAGAGTATTCGTTCACAAACATTAAATTGATAATTGACACATTGAAAATCGAACATTAGTATGGTTAGCAGAAGAAAATTCATCACCCAGGCAGCCACGGCTGCAGCGGCGTTCACCATTCTCCCTCGTTTTGTTTTGGGAGGTAAAGGTTTCACCGCACCAAGCGACACTCTATATATCGCCGGCATTGGTGCAGGAGGTAAAGGAACAAGCGACCTCACCGGTTTCGCTGGATCTCCAGATGGAAAAACGGTAGGGAGCCCCAACGCCCGCATTGCCTTCCTTTGCGATGTAGACGACCGACAGGCGGTTCAGTCGGTGAAGAATTTCCCGAATGCCAAACGCTACAAGGATTTTAGGGAGATGTTAGACAAAGAGGCGAAAGGCATCGATGCCGTGTCCGTGTCTACACCCGACCATACCCATGCTGTGGCTGCAATGGCTGCCATGCAACTGGGCAAACACGTGTATGTGCAAAAACCGTTGACGCACGATATCCATGAAGCTCGTATGCTCACCGAAGCCGCCCGCAAGTACAAAGTGGTAACTCAAATGGGCAATCAATACGGCTCCGGTGATGATGTGCGGAAATTCAAAGAAATGTACGACGCCAAGCTCATTGGAAACGTAACCCGGGTGTGGGCATGGACGAATCGACCTGTGTGGCCACAAGGTGTACCGACACCCACCGGGAAGTTTGAAATACCCCAAGAACTTGATTGGAATTTATGGCTGGGCCCTGTCAAAGAAATGGAATACAACCCCGCCTATGTTCCGTTCAACTGGCGTGGCTGGTGGAATTTTGGAACAGGCGCCCTTGGTGACATGGCTTGCCACGTGCTCGATCCCGTTTTCAGAATTTTACCAATCGACTACCCTAACTCCGTGGAGTGCAGTACCGCCACCACTTGGGAAGGGTTTTTCAAAGAAGCTCACAACGATGACAGTTGCCCCGCGGCTTCAATCATTCACTTAAATTTCCCTCGTAAAGACGGCAAGGGAGATATCAAGGTAACTTGGATGGATGGTGGTCTACTTCCACCGCGCCCCGAAGAGTTGCTTCCTGATGAAAAAATGGGCGACTGGAACGGTGGTGTCATCTTCGAAGGAACAAAAGGAAAAATCATGGCGGGATGTTATGGATTAAACCCTACCCTACTGCCCAGTTCATTGATGAAAACCAAAAAGCTCCCGACGCCGAGCATTCAACGCGTTCCCGAAGGCCATTATGTGCAATGGGTGAATGCGTGCATGAAGGGCTATGGAACGTACACTAGTTCAGGTTTTGATTATGCTGGGCCGTTCACGGAGGCGGTGCTTATGGGCAATCTTGCTCTCCGTAGCTATACCATCCAGCAAGCTTCTGCCGACGGCAAGAGCAAATCTTATACTGGGCGCAAGAAATTGGTCTGGGATGCCAAGAACATGAAGATCACTAACTACGATGAAGCAAATGCATTCGTGAAGAGGGAGTATCGCGCGGGTTGGACTTTGTAAGCAAATGCGACTTCGTACTTAAGAGAATAGTATCAAGGCTGACCTTTATTGCTCGGTCTCCATTTGAAGGATTTTTCGTCGATCGCCCGCATGGTGCAAAGAATGCCATCGAGGTGGTCAAATTCGTGTTGAATCAATTCAGACATGCCGTCTTTCAAATCGAGTTGTTGGTTTTTCCAATGCTCGTCGCGAAAACCAAGCGTCAGTGATTTATGCCTTTTCAACTTTACCAAAAGATTGGGGAAGCACATACAATCGTCCCAGAGCTCAAACATTTCGGAGCTCAGGTTGGAGAGAACAGGATTGATAATCACAAGAGGCTTGTCTACGTTGATGTAGATGAGTCGTTTCATAATACCGAGCTGAGGCGCTGCGATACCGCGGCCAAAATTATAGCGTTGACGAATTTGCTTCATCACGTTGTCCAAATCCGCAACCCAACCCGGCACTAGCTTTAGTTCGCTTTCCAAAACAGGCGCTGACAACTCGTATAGCCGTGGATTGCCCAATAGCAACAAATCATCAATTCCCTTCATGACCTTAATCAGTTCTTTGCTTCAGCATATACTCTTTTCGAACAACGCTGGCGAGTTTATGATCGCCGGCATGGCTCCATCCCGGAGGCATGATCACGTAAAGGATTTTATTGATCAACCCTGGGGCATTCACGATGTCTTTGGCTAAATAATAGAACTCTCCAAAGTAAACGTCCCAAAAATTATTGGCATTGATCGCTCTTGTGACTCCATATTCAATTTGGATGTCTTTTTGCTCGGGCTGATATGTTCTGAACACCCTGTCCCAAATGTTCAAGAGGTTACAGAAATTAGTGTCCATGTAAAGCGGGTTCCGTGCGTGGTGCACTCGATGATGCGACGGCGTGAGAATAAGCTTCCCCAGCCACCCCATTCTGCTGTCTTTCATGAAATTTTCTCCCACATGTATAAACCCGCCCCAAGTGCCATCAATGAACATGATTGCGAAAAGCATCACAGGCTCGACACCCAACAACATGCAAATAGAAGTGCGAATAAAGTCTGCGTAAGGTGCTTCCAAAATAAAATGGGCATAGGTCACCGAAAGGTTCATTTGCTCGGGAGCATGATGGGTCGAATGAAGGCACCAAAACAAACGCACTTTGTGAGCCAAATAGTGATAAATGAAATGAGAGAATTCCCAAGCGATATAGCCGAGAACGAATCCGTACCAACTCAGGGGTAGATGAATAATTGCGAGCGGCTGGAAAGTGCCCAGGCAAAACGCCATCACACCTAAGGAAACATAACGCCCGACAATCCTATTGAATACATAGATAAAAAAAGGAATCTTGTATTCTGTCGAATGGAATTTCTTGTGGGCAAAAGCCATACCCATTTCAATCACTACAATAAACGGGATGAGCGGCGAAATTGCGGTGGTGATCCCTCCCCAGGTCCGAAGAGAATGATAATTGCCAGACTTTATTAAGTCGATGACTCCTTGGATGGAGAAGAAACCAAGGATTTCGTTTTTGATGAGCTCTAGGAATTCCATTCTATCGAGGTTAAGGCCACGGAAAAGATAAAATTAATCCAAAAAAGTCGTTTGGCTTCTTCATATTAAGTGCGATGACGAAGGAAAATGAGTGAATTTGTCATTGATGGCCAGGAGACTAAACTTCGTTGTTTCAAGGAGTTTTCGTCCGGTTTAAGACAGCGGATTAAAAATTTGTTATTTTTGCGCCCACAAAATCTGGAGAGTTGTCCGAGTGGTTGAAGGAGCACGCCTGGAAAGTGTGTATACCTGCAAGGGTATCGAGGGTTCGAATCCCTCACTCTCCGCTTGAGTGCTTGTAACTAACTGAATCTCATATCAGTTACAACATTCCGTACTACGATTTCCGTACCAATTCCGTACTATTTTTTGATCAAAAAAATATTTTTTCCCCCTGAAAAATCACTTCAAGGTTTATGAAGACAAAGAGAAAACATAACGGCCACTTACATCAGCAGTACTGAATCGGCCTCCTAATTTCACGTTGTTCTCACCTGTCCATTTACATTTGATAATAAAAAACAAAATCAAAATGGAAACAAAATTTTTGTACGGTGACAAATTCACTGAGAATTTAGAAGCATTGCTAAATGATCTTATTAAAATTCAAGAGACCAATCAATGGTTTAAGGCGCATGAGGAAGATATGCCGTCAGATGAATACAACCAATTGTATTGGTATAGATTAAATTGGAATGGTTATGGAATCAAACTTGATTTTTACTCCAAAGTACCCCTAAGCATTCGAAACGAATGCACTCTATCCTTTGAAAAACATTTTGGTAAGAAATAAAAACGATTAACCGAGGCATTAGTTTTTATCATCTCTCCACAAATCGTAGTTCTTCTTTATCCAATACAGGATCGTAAGCACCAACACGCCTGTTGTCAAGGCTAGATTAATATTCGAAAGTGAAAAAGATCACGGCTGCTGAGGTGCTGATATAAGCAATGGTGTGTTTCATATTTCCGAATTATGTTAAAGTGAACGTCTTGGTTGTTCCACCAACTCTCATCTTCAAATTCGTACCATCATACCAGATGTCCCCGTCATTAGGTGAAGTAGGTGCAGTTCCGTTTCTGATTCTCAAACTTGACTTGGTAGTTGAAGAACCTGTGATGTCAACATTTGCAGTTGGGGTAGAAACACCGAATCCATTTGTTGCGCTTGTAGGTTCAACCAATAAACCATAAAGACTACCTCTAAGAGACGTCAATGTTGGTTTAAGATCAAGAAGAACCACATTGGCGTTAGCTGTACCTGTCTGATTTACTGTCGGTGTTAACTGCAACTGCGTGTAGCTTTGATTTCCTGATGACGGAGCAAAAGATGAGAGGCACATAAGGTTGCGGCACATGCTAAAAGAAAAACGCTTTATTTCCTATGGCGGTGTAACCTTAGCAAAATCGATCACCGTATCCCCGATTTGAGGATTTGAAAGTCTTTTTAAAAAAATCTCTAGCTGCTTTTGGATTGCTGAAAAAAACCATTTTCATTAAGAAAATAAAGAAAGGCGAAGCATCTGCTTCGCCTTTAAATTGTTTCTTCGGTTAATCAATGATTTATGATCAATCTTTCCTTTTTGTCCTTCGATCCATCTGACATTTTCAAATAGTAGGTTCCCTTCTGCCAGTCATTTACCTGAACGTTGACCTCAGTTCCACCAATCACTGTCTTGCTCATTGACGATACTTATGGACACGGTAGACTCGCTCCTGCTGAACGACTGAGTTTTTATCGTTACGTATTTGTCCGAAGGGTTGGGATAAATTTCCGAATTTTGATCGCCCCCACCTCCGCAATCGACAATCTGACCGATCCAAGTTGCATTGCCCGACCACGTTCCACATAAATTGGTGACTGTCGCGCCAACAGAAGCATAACTGCCTATAGTCCCGTTATAATAAACTGACGCAGTTGGTGCGCCATAACTGCTGATGCTGACATTTGAACCAGTCCAAGCTATGTTAGAATAAACACCTGTGGGATAGGCAGCGTCAAGGTATGTTTGAAACTGGTCTGTGCTTCCAGCACATACCGTACTTGGCAAAAATGAATTGCCATTGTCGGTAAGCCCAGTTAAGAACGGCAAACCAATCCAAATATCTTTGCTTTGCGTTTTTGATCCGCAAGCAGTTGATATTGTTGCGGTAACCGAAACACCGCCATTATAGTTATTAACTATAGAAGCTGCTCCAGTTGATGCGTTGGTGAAGTTTAACGCAGAAGAGTTACTGGATGACCAATTTATTGAAGTGCCTGAAGGTTGATTGGTGACCTGCATTGTGGGGTTGCTACAGAGCGTCGTTGGGGAAAAAGTAAAGGAGTTTGGGATATTATTGGTATTGCCCGCCACGACCGTCATTATGGTACTGCTGAGGGGGCGAATCTCTGTGACGAAACCGCAAGCTGAATTACGGGAACCCACGCCAACCTGCACAGAGCTGTTCGATGGTGTCCAGTTCGAATAAGTTAATGTCAGGGTGTTTCCAGTTGTGGTGGTACCACTATTATCAAGAGACAATCCACTACCAATCGTTGTCCAACTATATCCTGTAATATTGGTTGTTGATAAGACCGTTGCGGTAAAAATAATCGATCCGCTACCGCACAATGCATTTATGTTGGATGAAATTGAGGGTACTTCAATAGATTGAATGGTGACGTTAAGTCTCCCGCAAACATTTTCGACAAATCCAGTTGAAACATTGTCCCATTGCACTTTTGCCCAAACTGTACCGTCAGAGTTAGTTCCTGTAGTCTTTACTTGGTTTCCACCATCGATGGTGGAATTAGTAGAGCAACCAGAACAAAACCAACCCGAAGCATCACAACCAGTAGCGGACGTATAGGTGAAGAACGTACTGGTAAAAGGGCAGAGATTTGTGGAAGACCCAGCAACAGGGGGACTCTGAGTAAAAGAAATATTAAAGTAGAAAAGTAAGACAGATAGTAGGAATATATGTTTCATAGATTATAGGTTTGGTTTTTGTAAATATTTTCGATTGACTTTGCCAAAACTGATACCAACAAGTAGAGAATAGTTGTGTGAATAAACGGGAGGAACTTGGTTTGTTACCACAATGTTTTTTAGTCCGTAATTGTCTGATAATTGGAACGTGAGCGACTTATTTTTTAATGGAATTGTGTACCCAATGTTGACTGTCAATCCTGCATCAAGAGTCCGATACGCCTGAAGGGGATTGGAATGAGACGGTGCCAAAGGCGGTGAGTAATTAATGTACTCGGTTTTTGTCATCGCTTTGTAAGGACTTCCGATATATCCGCCAACACCGATGTTGAATTTTTTAAAAAGATATTGCGGAACAATAGCAAGAGTGATAAATGAAATTGATTGCTGAACCTTGATCGAATTTTTGTATGTGTAAATCGGAAAAACGTCAGGAGATGGAACATAGTAGTCGCCATAGCTGTTCGCTCCTTTTTCCTCTGATAGAAGTCGTGCTGTCAAACCAAAGTGCTCGCTATAGCGGTGGGTAAGGCCGAAACCAAATGAGAAACCAATTTTTGTCATCGGCTTCCAAAGCGTGGAATTGCCTTGTGATAAAGTCTGGTTGTAAAGTCCGTCACCTCTTTCCGTTGTCGGCCCACCTCCGATCAAAAAGTATAAGCTATTCTTTCCCTGACCCTGTGACTTGTAAAAACTTAGCAACAATAGAACAATACTCAGGCGTTTGGTCATAGGTTTTTTGTTATTCGC
>Ga0310811_10014596_pt1 | contig 10249 bp, 5 predicted proteins | sample YCmetagenome_FD_207642 | JGI IMG/M metagenome (GOLD analysis project Ga0310811, IMG submission 207642) | Soil microbial communities from experimental microcosm in Duke University, North Carolina, United States - YC | ecosystem: Engineered > Artificial ecosystem > Soil microcosm > Unclassified ... | reverse complement strand
CCGTCGAGTCGGCGCTCTTGTGCAGCGACTTTAGGAGCGGACCGGTCGAAGAGATTCGCATCGACCTGGATCCGGAGTTCGAGACCAACACGGCGTGCAACATCTTGCACTCGTCCGGCTCGACGGGCTTTCCGAAGCCCATCCGCAACGTTCACAAGAACTTCATTTATAACGCGAGCTTCAACCTCGGGATGCGCGGCTTCATCACGCTGCCGCTGTTTCACAATCACGGCTTGTCGTCGTTCTTGCGCGCGCTCTACTCGGGCAAGGTCATCTATTTCTACGACCCCAACGCGCCGCTCAGCGCGCGCCAGCTGACCTCGGTGTTCAAGCACTTGGGCTCGGAGCTGGAGATTTTTTACGGCGTGCCTTACGCGCTCAAGGTACTGGCTACGGACGAGGGCCTGCAGCTACTCAAGAACTTCAAGGTCGTCATGTTCGGCGGCTCCGCCTGTCCGGACGACTTGGGCGACATGCTGGTCGAGGCGGGCGTGAACCTGATCGCGCACTACGGCGCGACGGAGGTCGGGCAGCTGATGACCAGCAATCGCCCGGCCGGCGACAAAGAATGGAACTGGCTGCGCCCGCCGGAGGCTCTTTTGCCCTACCTGCGCTGGACCAAGCACGGCGACGCCTACGAAGCGGTGATCGCCGACGGCTGGAAGAGCAAAGTCGTCTCCAACCAACCCGACGGCAGCTACGCCACGCGCGACCTGTTCGTGCCGCACCCCACCAAAAAGGATCGCTTCAAATACGTGGGGCGGCTCGATGACTGGCTGGTGCTGGTCAACGGCGAAAAGATCAACCCCGTACAGTTCGAGCACACGGTGCAGTCGGATGCGCGCGTGGCCGAGGCGGTGGTGTTCGGGGCCGGTCAGGTATCGGCCGGTCTCATCATCGTGCCCGCCAAGGGCTTCGATAACGTGACGGAAGACGAGTTCATCGCGCTCGTGCAGCCGACGATCGACGCCGCCAACGCGCAAGCCGAGTCGTACGCCAAGATCGATCGCGAGCACATCCGCGTGCTGCGCGCCGAGGCCATCAACGACTGCCCCAAGACCGACAAGGGCACCGTGATTCGCTCGGCCTTCTACAAGAAGTTCGAAGCCCTCATCAAATCGGTCTACGAAGACGCCGAACGCTCGACGGGCGGCAATTTGCAGCTGGATCTCGACGGCTCCGTGGCCTGGCTCAAAGAGCTGGTCGTCGAGATCTTGAAGCTGGAAGGCGCCAAGGCGGCGCAGCTTTCGGCCGCGACCGACTTCTTCGCGATGGGCCTGGATTCGCTGGGCGCCTATCGCATGTTCTCGCGCATCGTCAAGACGCTGGATTTGGGCGGACGCGGCGCGGAGGTGGCTGGCAACGTCTGCTTCGAATACCCGAATATTCAGGCGTTGGCGTCGTTCCTGTCGGCGCTGCGCACGGGCGGTTCTTACAGCAAGCGCTCCGAAACCGACGAGATGCAGGCGCTGATCGACCGATACGGCAAGTTCACGCCGCAAGCCGTCACGGACGCGGGCGCGCCGCGCGTGGTGTTGCTCACCGGCGCAACGGGCTCGCTGGGCGCGCACATCTTGGCCACGCTGCTGCAGGTGCCGAGCATCGAAAAGGTGATTTGCCTCAACCGTGGCTCCGAGCCACAAGCGCGTACGCTCGAGTCACTCAAGCTGCGTGGGCTGAGCGCGCCGGCCGAGCGCATCGTGTCGCTCAGCGCCGATTTGACGAAGCCTGGCTTCGGGCTCGATCCCCAGCTGCTGAAGGGCGTGAATCTGGTGATTCACAACGCCTGGAGCGTCAACTTCAACATGGGTGTGGCCTCGTTCGAGAATCAGATTCAGGGCGCTCGCAACCTGATCGACTTCAGCTTCGCGGCCAACGCGCGTTACTTCTTCGTCTCGTCGGTGTCGGCCGCGGTGCGCGCCGGCAATCCGATCACGGAGAGCCACCTGGCCAAGCTCACGGATGCACAAGAGATGGGCTACGCTCGCTCCAAGCTCGTCGCGGAGCGGCTGTGCCAGCTCGCGCACCAGGCGGGGCTGGACGCGCGCGTGCTGCGCGTCGGCCAAATCGTAGGCGATACGCAGCTGGGCCAGTGGAACGACACGGAAGCGATTCCGCTGATGATCCGCTCGGCCGTGAGCATGGGTGCGCTGCCCACGCTGGGCGACACGCTCACCTGGCTGCCGATCGACGTCGTGGCCAAGGTTTGCGTCGAGCTCTGCCAATCGGCGAAGCCGCAAGACGTCTATCACGTGGTCAATCCCAAATCCTTCAACTGGGCGCGCGACCTTTTGCCCATGCTCCAAGCCGCAGGGCTCAAATTCGAGCAAGTCACCGCGCAAGAATGGCTGGCGCGCCTGACCGCGAGCAACCCGGACCCCGCCGTCAACCCGACCATCAAGCTGCTCGACTTCTTCAAGGCCAAGTACACCGTGCCCCGCACGGGCCCCGCCATCTTCTACGAAACCAAGTTGACCGAAGCCGCGAGCCCCACCCTCAAAGCCATCACGGCTCCCGACGCCCCGCTCATCGCGAAGATGGTGAAGTACTGGACGACGGAGTGCTGGAAGTAGCCCAAGTCCTCGGCAGAACCGAATCGCACCTGAAGTCCCGAGAGTTTCCTCGAACCCCCAAACTCTCGCCTTTGGTCCTTCTGACCTTGTTGTAAATCTGGGGACTCGCGTCGCCGTTACAGTTGTTCGGCGGCTAGCTCTTCGAACCAGAGGTCGAGGTATTCGCGGCTGATGGCGGAGGCGTGCGGCAAGATCGAGAGGCGCGGTGTGTCCCAAAGCGGTGAGTCGCTGGGCAACGGCTCTCGTTCGAACACGTCGAGGAAGGCGTGCGCGATGTGCCCAGCGCTCAGAGCCTTCACGAGCGCGGCTTCGTCGATGGCGTTGCCGCGACCCAAGTTGTACACGCACGCGCTCGGACGCATCAGCTCGAGCTCGCCTGCGCCCAGCAAGTGATCGGTGCCGGTATCGCTCGGTAGCGTGAGCACGACGTGGTCGACTTGCGGCAACAGCTCGCGCAAGCGTTCGGCTGGCACGACTGCGTCTGCGGGCGCCGGATCGACCTGTGCGTTGCGTTTCAGCCCGGTGACGTGGAGGCCCACGGCCTTCAGCAACCGGGCACATTCGCGCCCTAGAGGTCCATAGCCAATGATGAGAGCGTGCTGTCCCGCGAGCCGGCGCGTCTCGATGTAGCTGTCGCGCGCGTAGCGGTGGAGGCGCTGGTGCTCCACGCAGATATCGAAGCGCCGCGACACGTGCAGCATCATCGCCAGCAGTGTCTCGCCCATGATTTTGCCGTGAAAATGGCCGTGCACGGTGCGGACGCGCCCGCTCGGATCCGGCATCACCAGCTCGCGGCCCGCCGCTGGCGTGGCCACGAAGCCGAGCCGTGGCCCGAGCGCGTACCAGGGCGCGTCGAAGCGCCAGACCAGCGCGGCCTCGGCATCGGGCAGCGCGGCTACGAATTCTTGCTCATGGGCTAGCAGCTGAAACGAATGCTCGGGGCAACGCTCGGCCAGTCGACTCAATTGATTGGGCTGCACCGCGAAAGTCGCGATCTCGTTCGGCAGCCAAACCAGTATTTTCATGCTGGCCCACTCTGGCACATTTCGCCCCTGGCCCCCGCCGCGCGCGCAATTCGCGCCCCCTGCGCGTTTTTTTTGCGGAGACCCTGAAAGGTCGCATCGAGCTTGCGACACGAAGCGCCCTTCTTGCTCGGCCCGTGAATCGGAATCTTAATTGGGCAGATTCATAGTTTGTTGTTCGGGAAGGGATCGATTCTCCGATTACCGGACATGTAACGGGCGGGATAGGTAGCGTCGATACGCGTTCGCGTAGATTCCATTTTGGGAGGTCGTGATGGGTACATGCAAGGTGCGTGGGTTTTCGGCGATCGTGTCGCTCGCAGCAGCGGCGCTCTTGTCCGGGTGCAGCGGAGAGGCAACGACGACTGAGGAGTCCGGCACGGCGTCAGCGCCCCTGACGTCGAGTCAGAACTTCTTGGTCTCGTTCGTCAATGGCGGCATTCCGTCGAACGCGGACGCGATCGTCGCGGCTGCGGGCGGCACGGTCGTGAGTCGTTTGAGCAACGTCGGGGTGGTGGTGGCGCGCTCGTCGAGCGCGAGCTTTGCCAGCTCGCTGCGAGCCGACGCGCGCGTCGACGCGGTCGGCCTGTCGACGGCCGTATCGAGCCAGATTGCGCCGAAAGAATCGAGCGGCTCGCATCGCCCGCCGGCGCGCGAAAGCCACGTGGGTGCCGACCCGCTCGCCAATCGCCAGTGGGACATGGACCAGATCCAGGCGCCCGAGGCGCACGCCATCACGAAGGGGAAATCGTCGGTGTTGGTGGGCGTGCTGGACTCGGGCATCGACCAGACTCACCCCGATTTGGCGGGGCAAGTCGTGGCTTCGGCCAGTGCGTCGTGCATCGGCGGCGTCGTCAACACGGACCCGGCCGTGTGGGCGAACGACAACTTGGGGCACGGCACGCATGTCTCCGGCATCATCGCTGGCAAGCGCAATGGTGTCGGTATCGTCGGCGTCGCGCCGGGCGTCAAAGTCGCCGGCGTCAAGCTGGCGGTAGACGACCCGAACGATCCCAACTTCGGGCTCGTCTTTGCGGACGCTTTCGTGTGCGCGCTCGATTGGGCGATCCAGCACGACTTCGACGTCATGAACGCTAGCTTGACGATCGACCCGTTCACCGGCCCCGTCGACGACATCTTCTGCAGCGACGATCCGGATCGCGCGGCCATCGTGCGCATGGTGCGCCGGGCGGTGCAGGCCACGAGCGCCAAGCGCATCCCGCTCGTGGCTTCTGCCGGCAACGACTTCCACGACTTGTCGGCGCTGCAGGGCAGCACCGGCAGCGCGAACTGCAAGATGATCCCTGTGCAATTGCCGCGCGTCATAGGCGTGAGCGCGCTCGGCGTCACGCAGCAGCTCGCCTGGTACAGCAACTACGGCCGGCGCGCGGTCGATCTGGCGGGGCCCGGCGGCGACAACCTCATCCCGAATCCGCTCGTGACCGATACGTCGGCTTCCGGGCAGGTGCTCTCGAGCATTCCGCCGAACAGCCTGTTTTACCAGTTTGCCGCGGATTGGGATGGCCAGGTGCAAGACTGTTCGTCGGGCACGTGCGCGACGTACGCCTACTTGTTCGGCACGTCGATGGCGGCGCCGCACGTCACCGGTGTCGCTGCGCTCGCCATCAGCAAATACGGGCGCATGAGCCCCGAGGCACTGCTCGGTGTGCTCAGCGCGACGGCCACGCATTTGCCGTGTCCCGCGAGCCCGTACGACCCGGGCGAAACCGGGCAACCCGCGACGTGTGAGACGCGCGGCCCGAGAAATAACTTTTATGGAGCAGGCGAAGTCAACGCTCTCGCCGTTGTTCAGTGAGGATTAGCAAGATGAAATTCTGGAAAATTGGTGCAATCGGGTGCTTTGGCGTTCTGGTCACCGTTGCGTGCTCAGACAACACGACAGATACCGTGAGCGCTGGCGGCAGCGGAGGCAGCGCCGGCAAGGGAGGCAACAACGAGGGTGGTGACGACGGTCACGCCGGAAAGGCTGCGGGCGGCTCGAATGGTGGAAAGGGTGGCACCACGGGTGGCGGCTCAGCTGGCACCGCTGGCAAAGCGGGCTCGTCCAACGGCGGCGACGCCGGCATGGGCGGCATGAACGAAATCGGCGGCGAAGGCGGCATGGGTGGCGCGTATTCCGAAGGCGGCGCCGGTGGCGAAGGCGGCGCGGCGGAACCGGCGACGGGGCCGCTCGCTCATTGCCAGGGCTGCAAGCGTACCAAGATCGGCAAGCCGATCTGGGAGATCTCCGGCGTCGTCGTTCTTGCGGGTGACGTGGGTACGACCACTGCCGATCCCATGATCGCATTCCTCGAGAATTGGACGGGGCCGAATCACAAGTGGTGGGGCGATCCCGACTTTCTCATCGGGCCAGCCAAGGTACACGCAGGCCCGTACAACGACGAGCTCTACACGCTGGCCAAGGCCAAGAACCTCTCGCTCAAGCAGACCTTCAGCAAGGCGGAGTTTCACGGACCCAAGGGCGTGTGGGTCGCCTTCAACATCGTCCCCGGCGACGGAGCACCGACCGGTAGCTCGTTCGAATCCGCGTCGGGCCCGATCTTGCCGAAGGCAATCTTCCCGCTGACGGAAGACGGCGACACCTACCGCAACGGTGAGCTCTACGATCCGTTCTTCGACGGCTCCTTCAGTGGCCAGCACAATCTGCACCCGCCCATCGACAAGGACGGCGCCAGCCACCTGTTCTGGTTCTTCGGCGAAGATGACTTTTTCGGCCCGGAAAATACGCCGGCAGACGGCTCCTACGAGTTCGATCTCAAGATCACGGACGTCACGGGCCGGGGTTGGAACCTGAAGGTGCCGTACACGGTTACCCCCAACTAAGCTACAGGCTGTCGATAAAGTCGCGGATCATCGTGAGCTCACCATCGCTTATCATGTCGCTCGAGAACGAGGGCATGGAGTCATGCCGCATCTGGTACTGGCCCTTGCTCTTGCCCTGGCGCACGAGCGTCTCCACCTTGTCGACCTCGTTCAAGAGGTTGCGCTCGGTGGGGCCGCCGCGCGCATCGGCGCCGTGACAATTGGCGCAGTAGTCTAGAAATAGGGCCTGCCCGCCCACGGGCTGGGGGGGCGTCGACAAGTAATCGAGGATCAGCATCAGCTGCGGATCGGAGAGCTTGTCGGTGCCCCACTTGTCCATGGGCTTGAGGTAGGTGGTCTGCGCGCGGCCGTTGCGCACCACCCAAGTGGCATAGTCTCGCACCGGATGTTGGATCTCCGGACCAATGATGGAGCCGGCGCCCAGCTCGGCGTGGCACACCTTGCAGTTGGCGTCGTAGAGCGCCTGGCCTTCGCTCGGCATGCCGCCGGCTCCGCCGCTTCCGGCGCTGCCTGCAGCGCCTTCGAGCAGGCCTCCGCCGCCACCCTGCGCGGTGCCGCCTTGCCCGCCATTTCCGGCATTCGCGAAGCTGCCGGCGGCACCGCCCATCCCTCCTTGCCCGGCGCTGCCGCCGAGCGGGCTCGAGCCCGCCGCTGCGGTAGCCGTGCCAGCCATGCCGCCTGCACCCGCAGGCGACCACAAAGCAGGCGAGTCCGTCAGGACGTCACTGCACCCGAGAGAAGACACGACCGCCGAGAGCGAAGCGATGAGCAGCAAGCGCATGGTGTTCAGAGTCCGTTGAGAGGGCCGGTACAATACTTGGGGTTGCCGAAGGTCTGCCCCGACACGCCCACGGCGTTCATCATCGAAACCAACAAGTTGGTGTGAGAGGTCGTCGGGTCGCCCTTGGGGTAGGTGAGGAAGCGACCGGTCTTGAGCGCACCGCCGCCGCTACCGGCGAGCACGAACGGCATCGGCCAATGTGAATGCACGTTGCCGCGCGCCAGCTCATTGCCCCAAAACACGACGCAGCTGTCGAGCAAGGTGCCGTCGCCCTCTTTGATGGCGTCGAGCTTTTGCAAGAAGTAAGCGAACTGCTCGGCGTACCAGACGTTGATCTTGGTCAGCATCTCGACCGATGCGGAGTTGTTGTCGCCGTCGTGCGAAATCGTGTGGTGTCCGCGATCGGCGCCGAGCCAGGTGAAGCGCACGTCGCTGTAGGCGGCTTCCCACTGCAGGGTCGCCACGCGCGTGAGATCGCAGGCCAGCGCCATCACCAGCAAATCCATCTGCAGCTGGCCAACTGCCGGAAAGTTGTCGTTTTTCTGCGCGTCGATGGTGGGCGCCATCGGCTTGGTACAAGCGGCCGTGCTCGACGTTTCGGGAGTGGCGGTGAGCCGCAGCTCGAGCTCGCGAATCGCCGCCTGGTGAGCCTCGAGCGTGGCCTTGTCGGTGGCGCCGAGCTTGGGAGCGAGCGCGCCGTAGCTCTCGATCACGGAGTCGAGCACGCTCTTGCGCTGGGCCAGGCGTCGCGCGGCGGCTTGGTCGGCCATTTGTTGACCACCGGCTACTGCGAGATCCATGAACACCCGGCTGTAGACGGCCTTGGGGTCATTCTCGGAAGGTAGCGGGCGATTGGCGGCGGCGTAGCTCGTGTAGCTGGTGACGTCTCCCACATTGCCGGTTTGCACACCGAGCTCGAGCGACTTGAGCTTGGTCGTCTTGCCGATGCTCTCGGCGATGAACTGATCCAGCGAGATGCCGCCCGCCAAGCCGCACGGCTCGAAGCCGGGAGCGCCGCTGCGCGTTTCGCCCTTGAGCAGCTCCGTGGCGGTGAGCATCGTGCCGATGCCGCGCATGTGGTCGTCGCCGGGCGGGGGAGTGCCGAGAAAATTCGTCAGCCCATCCACTACGACGACTTTGCTGCGGTGCGGCTCGAGCGGCGTGAGGATGCGCGAGAGCTTGAAGTCGGTTTCGGAGCCGGTAGGCACCCAATTTTCGTGGATGGTGCCCGCCGATGAAAAGAAGGTGACGAAGCGCTTGGGCGCCGCTGCTCCGGCGGCCCGGGCGCGCTCGGGCTCGCCCATGATTTCGAGCAGGGGCAGGCCGATGGCGACGCCGCCGGCGCCTCGCAGCAGCGTGCGGCGTGGGATACGGAACCGTCTCATGGCATGCCTCCGGCTGGGGTCGAGCTGCGGTAACGGAACGCGTCGGTTTCGGTGAGCGCGACCAGCAAATCTTTGAGCTTGTAGCCGCTGGCGGCGAAGCGTTGGTCGAGCTTGGCGAGCGTGCAGGAGTCTTGGTCGGTTTGCGCGCGGCCGTAGGCGTATTGGAACCAAGCCCGCGACATGCAGGTCTTCACCTGCGCGCTACTGGCGAGCTTCTGTGCCAGCCCCGACAAGCCCGTGAAGGTGCCGGGCACGTCCGTTTGCAAGATCTCGCCCGAGACGTCGATGGGCTTGCCGTTCTCCATGCTGCGGTAGCGCCCGGAGCCGTCGATGCTCTCGAGCGCGAGACCAATGCCATCCATCAATCCGTGGCAGCCCTTGCACGTGGGGTCCTGGCTGTGAGCGCCGAAGCGCTCACGGGTGGACAGCGTCGGGCTCACGTCGGGCGCTTTGATCACGACGCCTGCGGGCGGCGGTGGGATGTCCTGGCAAAAGAACTGCTCGCGCACGAACTTGCCGCGCTGCACCGGTCCGGTCTGGTTGGCCTTGGCCAGCACTGCCAGCAAGCCGCCCTGCCCGAGCAAACCTTGGCGCTGCTCGGGAGCGAGGTCGACCCGCGCGAAGGCGTCGCCGTTTGGGCCGGTCACGCCGTAGTACGCGGCCAGCTTCTGGTTCATGAACGTGTACGGCGCGGTAAAGAGCGAGGCGACGTCGCCTTCGCCGTTCCACAGCCAATGATCGAGGAATTGGTGCGTTTCTTCAGCGAAAAGCGCGGGGATCTCCGGCGTGAAGCCGCTGAAAACCTGCGCGTCTTTTTCGAGCGCCGTGTAGCGATCGAGGTGCAGCCACGCTTCGTGAAAGTGCGCCGTCATCTCGCGCGCTTTCGGATCCGCCAACAGGCGCGCGGCTTGAGTCGCGATGGCGTCGTCTTGCGCGAGGCTGCCCGAGGCGGCAGCGGCGCGCAGCGCGTCGTCCGGCATGCTTTGCCAGAAGAAGTACGAGAGGCGAGTCGCCATCTCGAAGCTGCTGAGCCGCACCGGCGTGCCCTCTGCGGCCGGCATGGCGCCGAGCTCAACGCGATAGAGGAAAGCCGGAGACTGCAGCACCGCCTCGATCACCATGCGCACGCCGACCGTGAAGCTTTCGCTCGTGCGCCCGGCGTCGAGCACCCGCCAGAGCCGGTCGCTTTCGTCGGCCTCGAGCGGCCGTCGAAATGCTTTTTCGCCGAACGCCGTGATGAAGGATTTACCGCAAGCCTCCTCGCCGGCTTGCTGGGGATCGCAGGGCAAGAGCGACGCGATTTGCGAGACGGCCGTGGCGGCCAAGCTCTCGGCGGCCTGCTGGTATTGTTCCACCAGCACTGGCGAGATCGTCAGCGCGTTCGCGTCGTTGTCCAAGCCGAGGCGGCTGCGTTCTTCGGTTGGAAATTTTTGCGCCGGGCGTGTGGTGTCGCCGAGCAAGTCGCGCACGGTGTTGTCGTATTCGAAGCGGTTCAGGCGCCGAGCGCGCGCCGGCCCAGGGTGAACCTGGCTGCAATCGAGCGGTGCGCTGCTCGTGGCGCCGCCGCCCGTCGCTGCGCTGCCACCCGAGCTACTCGCAGAGCCGCCCGCGGCGGATTGGCCCGGTGCCGGGCCGCCCACGCTA
>Ga0310811_10014594_pt1 | contig 10249 bp, 8 predicted proteins | sample YCmetagenome_FD_207642 | JGI IMG/M metagenome (GOLD analysis project Ga0310811, IMG submission 207642) | Soil microbial communities from experimental microcosm in Duke University, North Carolina, United States - YC | ecosystem: Engineered > Artificial ecosystem > Soil microcosm > Unclassified ... | reverse complement strand
TGCTCAACACCCCGGCCACGAAGCTTTCGCCCGAGGCGAAGGTTCTGAAGCGCCGCGTGGTGCGTGCTGCCGCCCGCAAGAGCGCCTAACGCAGCCTTGCCACCCCGGCCTGCGGCCGGGGTTCTGCCTCCGAACCGAGCCTGTCAGCCGCCCGTCATGCTCATATGGCGGGCGATCTGCGTTGTGGGCGGCGCCTCGGTGATCATGAAATCATGCTTCCGTGGCTTGCGGGCGATCGCCTCGCGAAGGATCGCCTCCATCTCCTGATCTGACGCACCCGCGCGGAGCGGCGTGCGAAGATCGGCTTGGTCCTCCTGCCCGAGGCATAGGAACAGGGTGCCCGTGCAGGTGAGCCGCACGCGGTTGCAGGCATCGCAGAAATGGTCGGTCAGCGGCGTGATGAAGCCGATGCGCCCGCCGGTCTCGGCGACCCGCCAGTAGCGCGCCGGGCCGGGCGCCACGCCGCCCGTCTCGGGTTCCGCGTCTCGCCGCAAGGTCCAATGCGACTGCAGTCGCTGGCGGACGGTGGAGAGAGGCAGGTAGCGGTCGAAGCGGTTTTCCCCGGTCTCGCCCAATGGCATCGTCTCGATCAGGCAGAGGTCGAAGCCCTCGCGCCCACACCAGAGGAGCAGATCGTCGAACGCGTCCTCGTTCGTTCCCTTCAGCGCCACGGTGTTGATCTTGATCCGGAGCCCAGCCGCCTTGGCGGCGGCGATACCGGCCAGCGTCTGGTCCAGCCTGCCGCCCCTCGTGATGGCGCGGAAGCGCTCAGGGTCGAGCGTATCGAGGCTGACATTGATGCGCCGGACGCCCGCCGCGTAAAGCCCCGCGGCATGGCGGGCCAGCTGGCTGCCGTTGGTCGTCAGCACCAGCTCCTCCAGGCCCCCCGGCGCGATCTCGGACCCGAGGGTCTCGATCAGCCGCATCACATCCCGCCGCACCAGAGGCTCGCCACCCGTGATGCGCAGCTTGCGCGTGCCGAGGCGGATGAAGAGGCGGCCGAGCCGCTCCAACTCCTCGAAGCTCAATAATTCCTCGCGCGGGAGGAAGGTCATCTGCTCCTGCATGCAATAGACGCAACGAAGGTCGCAGCGGTCCGTCACCGAGATGCGGAGATAGGAAATCGTGCGGCCGAAAGGGTCGACGAGCGGAGCAACGCTGGTCATTACTCATCCACCAGTTCGAGCGAAACGAGGCGGGCATTGATCAGCCGCTTGCCGGCATCCTCGAAATTCACCGTGATGCGGTCGGCCACGACCGACTGCACCTGGCCGATCCCCCATTCCGGACAGGCCGGATGGCGTACCCAGGCGCCCGGTTCGATGAAGAGAAAGCGGCGGTCGGCCATCGGCGAAGGATAATCCTCTTCATGTCCGGAATCCATACGCTGGGGAATTCCGAAAGGTAACAGGCGAAGTCTCCCCGCCCGGGGTTATTTCAAGCAAATATAGGCAGCAATTGTGACGTTTTGAGTGGTTCATCCAAGTGTCACTAGGGTGCGGGCAGCCAAGCAATTAGTCGATTGCGCGATCGGACATTCGCAACGCGAGTCGCGCCCATGAACGACGTGCCCTACGCTCCCCGCCCGCGACGAACCGCCTCGCAAACCGCGAAGGCACCGCTTTATCGCTCGATCTTCATTTCGGACGTGCATCTTGGCACCAAGGGCAGCAATGCCGAAATGCTGAACGACTTCCTGGCCGACGCGACCTGCGAGCGCCTCTACCTTGTCGGTGACATCATCGACGGCTGGCGCCTGCGCCGCTCCTGGTTCTGGGATCAGCACCATGATGCCGTCCTCCGCACCATCCTGCGCCACGCCAAGCATGGCGCGGAGGTCATCTATATCCCCGGCAATCATGACGAGATGATGCGGGCCTGGCTGCCGCTTGGGCTCGAAATCGCCGGCGTGCGCCTCGCCGAGGAGGCGGTGCATGAGACCGCGGATGGCAAGCGCCTGCTGGTGATCCATGGCGACGCCTTCGATAGCGTGGTGCGCTACGCCAAATTCCTCGCCCATCTCGGCGACCATGCCTACACCCTCGCCCTTGTCGCCAATCGCTGGTTCAACTGGGGGCGCCGCCATTTCGGCTATCCCTACTGGTCGCTGTCCGCCTGGCTGAAGCGCCAGGTGAAGGAGGCGGTGAAGTTCATCGACAGTTTCGAGGTGGCCTTGGCCCAGGAGGCGCGCTCGCGCGAGATGGACGGCGTCATCTGCGGCCATATCCACCATGCCGAAATGCGCCTGATCGGCGAGACCCGCTACTACAACACGGGCGATTGGGTGGAGAGCTGCACCGCGCTTGTCGAGCACCATGACGGGCGTTTCGAACTGATCGACTGGCCGAGCGTGCTGCGGCTCAGCACGGCCGCGACCCCTACCCGCCGCACGGCAAAGCAACGGGAGGAGGAGGTGCTGTCCGAGAGCGAGCCTGATCTGGCCGCGCCGCTGCCCGCATGACCGACTGGCCCCGCCGCGTTGCCATCGTCTCCGACGCCTGGCATCCGCAGGTCAACGGGGTGGTGCGCAGCCTCAGCCAGATCGTGGCCGAGCTTTCGGCGCGTGGCATCGCGGTGGAGGTTTTCGGGCCGGACCGCTTCCGCACCCTGCCTTGTCCCTTCTACCCGGAGATCCGCCTGGCCCTGATGCCGGGTGCGGGCCTTCGCCGCATGCTCGCCGATTTCGCGCCCGACGCCCTGCATATCGCGACGGAAGGCCCGCTGGGCCTCGCCGCCCGGCGCTGGGCGCGGAGCCAGGGGCATGCCTTCACCACCTCCTTCCATACGCGCTTCCCGGAATATGTCGCCGCGCGGCTGCCCTTTCCCCGCGCCTGGACGGAGCGGGCGGTCTATCGCTGGATCAGGCGCTTCCACGGCGCCGGCTCCGCGGTGATGGCGGCGACGCCGAGCCTCATCGGCGAACTCCGCCAGCGCGGCTTCGGCAATGTCTGTCACTGGAGCCGGGGCGTGGACACGGCGAGCTTCCATCCGGCGCTCCGCCGCGAGGAGAGCGATCTGCCGAGGCCGATCTTCCTCTATGCGGGGCGGCTCGCCGTCGAGAAGAATATCGAGGCCTTTCTGCGTCTGGATCTGCCGGGCTCGAAGCTCGTGGTGGGCGACGGGCCGGACCGCGCCCATCTCGAACGGCGTTTCCCCGAGGCGCGTTTCACCGGCATGCTGAAGGGCGAGGTGCTGACCCGCGCCTATGCCTCGGCCGATGTCTTCGTCTTCCCGAGCCGGACCGACACGTTTGGCCTGGTGATGCTGGAGGCGCTGGCTTGCGGTACCCCCGTTGCCGCCTACCCCGTCACCGGTCCGCGGGACATATTGGGCGGGGCCGTGCCCCCGGTCGGTGGGCTCGATGAGGATCTGCGGGCCGCCGCCCTCACGGCGCTCGACATGGACCGTACCGCCTGCCGGCGCTTCGCCGAAGGCTATTCCTGGTCGGCGGCGGCGGCGATGTTCCTGCGCAATCTGGTGCCCATGGCAGCGCGGCGAAGCACAATCCGGGGCCTTGCGCGCGGCCGGCTTTCGCTGGCGCGGTGATTTTGGCCAGTCCGCCGGGTTGAAGCGGCCCAGGTCTGGCGCAGGCTGGCTGACATCAGGTCAGATGGGCGAGGCCGAAATAGGCCTCGGTCTGCATTTCCACCAAACGCGAGGCCGTGCGCTCGAACGCCTGGGCGCCGGTGCCGTCCGGATAGAGGGCATCCGGCTGGGCGGCGGCCGAGGCCACCAGCTTCACCCGGTGATCGTAGAGATTGTCGATCAGGTTGATGAAGCGCCGCGCCTCGTTGTGGTTGTCCGGAGTGAGCAGTGGGATATCGTCCAGCACCACGGCGTTGAAATGGGTCGCGATGGCGAGATAGTCCCCGGCACCGAGGTTGCGGGCGCAAAGATCGGAAAAGGTGAAGCGGGCGACGCCACCGGCAGCTTGGGGCACGGCGAGTGCCCGGCCCATGACGGTGAGGGTCACGGGCCGGACGGGCGCACCCTCGCTCAGAGCGCGGAAGGCTCGGTCCAGCGCGGCGCGGGCGGCGGGGCCCGGCGGCACGTGCCAGGTATCGCCCGTCGCATCCCGCATCCGGCGGTAGTCCTGCTGCGAATCGAGCACCAGCACGTCGAGATGCTGCTTCAGCACGTCGATGAAGGGCAGGAAGGCATCGCGCCCCGGCTGGCCGCGGAAAAGATCGTCAGGCACGGTGTTGGACGTGGCGACGACAACGACGCCGCGCTCGAACAGCGCCTCGAAGAGGCGGCCGAGCATCATCGCGTCGGCGATGTCGTTGATCTGGAATTCGTCGAAGCAGAGCAGGATGGCCTCTCCGGCGATGCGGTCGGCGAGGGGCGGGATCGGGTCTTCGCCGCCGGGATTGGCCTGCTTCCACTCGAAGATGCGGCGATGGGCCTCCTGCATGAAGGCGTGGAAGTGGATGCGCCGGCGGCGCGGCACCTCGGCGGTCGCGAAGAACATGTCCATGAGCATGGACTTGCCGCGGCCGACCTCGCCCACGAGGTAGAGGCCGTTGACCTCCGCGCCAGGGGCCTCGTCCACCGGCTTGCGGCGCAGGAAGCGGCCGAGCAGGGTGTTGCGCGCCAGGCGAGCCGGCGGATCGTAATGGCGCAGCTTGCTCCATAGCGCCTGCAAGCGCTCGGCCGCCGCCGCCTGGGCAGGGTCGGAGACGATCAGCTTGCGGGAAACCGCGTGGCGATAGACGGCGAGCGGCCCGTCCCCGGTGGGGGCGCCGCTCAGAACCTGCTGCTCGACGGGCTGGGTGATATCCATGCTGCGCCGCACATAGTCGGGCTTTGGGCGAGAGACAATGGCTTTCACGGCAGGCCTCCCGCACCCGCCTGTAGGGTTTGATGGCTGACCGCCGTGACATGGGCGCCCGGGCGGGCTATCCGGGCCGGGAGACGTGCTTCGGCGCGGCACAGCGGGCGAGGACAGCATGGCCGTACGCATCGACCGGGTGGTGACCCGCGGCGGGGATCTTGGCGAGACCTCGCTCGGCGATGGCGCGCGGGTGTCCAAGAACGCGCTCAGGGTGGAGAGCTTCGGCACGGTGGACGAGGCCAATGCCGCGATCGGGCTCATCCGCCTGCATACGACGGACCGTCCGGATGCGGACGGAATGCTCGCTCGCATCCAGAACGATCTGTTCGACCTTGGCGCCGATCTCTGCACGCCGGAGGCGGCGGAGGGGGCTGAGGCGGGGCGCTCGCGGCTGCGCATGAGCGAGGCGCCGATCGCCCGGCTGGAGGCCGAGATCGCGGCGATGAATGCGGTGCTGCCGCCACTCACCAGCTTCGTTTTGCCCGGCGGCACTCCGGCCGCGGCCCAGGCCCATCTTGCGCGAACCATCGTCCGGCGGGCAGAACGACTGGTAGTGGCCCTCGCCGCCGCGGAGCCGGTCAATCCTTTGGCCCTCCGCTTTCTCAACAGACTATCGGACCATCTCTTCGTCCTCAGCCGTCACCTGAACGCGGGATCGGGGCGCGAGGTCGTCTGGGTGCCGGGCGGACGGTGAAAGCTTGAAAATGCAGCTGAGCGGGGTCTTCGCGCAGGCCATGGAATGGTATAAGTCGCCGAGCATGTCACAGCACCGCCGGATTCTTCCGATCGTCCTGATCCTGGCACCGGCGCTTGCCGGCTGCGGGATGTTCAAATCCGGCCCGACGGCCACCGAGATAACGGAGCGGAACGCGCGCCTGCCGCCCGAGGTTGTTTACAACAACGGCATCAACGCCCTGCAGAAGCAGGACTATCAGACCGCCGTGAACGACTTCAACGACATCGAGCAGAACACGCCCTATTCGCCCTGGGCCACCAACGCCCAGCTGATGCACGGCTATGCCGAATATCTCCGCAGCCATTATTCGGACGCGATCAGCGCGTTGAACCGCTACATCGATCTGCACCCGGCTGATCGTGACATCGCCTACGCCTACTACCTGCGTGCGCTCTGCTACTACGAACAGATCTCGGACGTGCAGCGCGAGCAGGCGACGACGCAGGAGGCGATCGACGCGCTGCAGGAAGTGGTCAACCGCTTCCCGAACAGTGCCTACGCCCGGGATGCGCAGCTCAAGATCGATCTCGGCGAGGATCAGCTGGCCGGGCACGAGATGGTCATCGGCAAGTGGTACGAGAAGCAGCATCTCTATGCCGCCGCCATCGGCCGCTACCAGGTTGTCATCAACAACTATCAGACGACAAACCATACTGCCGAGGCGCTGGAGCGCCTGACCGAACTCTATCTCAAGCTCGGCCTGACGGACGAGGCGCGGCGGACGGCGGCGGTGCTCGCCTACAATTATCCGGGCAGCAAATGGTACCAGGAAGCCTATGCGAAGCTCGCTTCCACAGACGTGATCAACCCCAAGACGGGCGACGTTGTGACATCCGACGCGGACACCACGGCGGATACCGGCAGCGTGCAGCAGAAGCCCACCGTGATGCCGCAGCCGAAATCCTCCGGCGGCTTCTTCGGCTGGCTGTTCTGAACCCTGGTCCTGTGACTGGATAGCGCCATGCTGAGTGCGCTTTCCATCCGGGACGTGGTGCTGATCGACCGGCTCGACCTCACCTTCGGCGAGGGTCTCACGGTGCTGACCGGAGAGACCGGTGCCGGCAAGTCCATCCTGCTCGACAGTCTCGGCCTCGCCCTGGGCGACCGCGCCGATAGTGGCCTCGTCCGCGCCGGCCAGGAACAGGCGACGGTCACCGCCTTCTTCATCCCGCCCCTGTCCCATCCCGCCTTCGCGCTGCTCACCGAGCATGGCTTGGAGGCGGAGGAAGAGATCGTCATTCGCCGCCTGGTGAGCCGGGACGGCCGCTCGCGGGCTTTCGTCAACGATCAGCCGGTCAGTGCCGGGCTGCTTCGCCGCCTGGGTGCGCTGCTGGTGGAGGTCCAGGGCCAGCATGACCAGATCGGCCTTGCCGACCCCGCGGCGCACGGTCCTTTGCTCGATAGTTTCGGCGTACCCGCGAGAGTGACCGAAGCCGTAGTCGGCGCTTGGCGCCGCTGGCGGGATAGGTTGGCGGCGCTGGATCAGGCCCGCCGCGCCATGGCGGAGGCCCAGGCCGATGAGGCCTGGCTGCGCCATGCGGTGGGCGAGCTTTCCGATCTCGCCCCAGAGCCGGGAGAGGAGGAAACGCTTGCCCAGGCGCGGCATGCCATGCAGCAGGCGGCCCGGCGGGCGGAGGCGATTGCCGCCGCCCTTTCCGAAATCGCGCCCCGTGAGCGGCGCAATCCGGGGCCCGGTGCTGCGCTCCGCGCTGCCGCCCGAAGCCTCCAGCGCCTGCTGCCGAGCAGCCTTTCGGCTGAAGCCGAGGCCGATAACCCACTTGCCCCGGCGCTTGCCGCGCTTGATCGGGCGGAGGAGGCGATCGCCGAGGCCGAAACCATGCTGTCGCGCCTCGCCCATGAGGCGGATGGCGACCCGCGCGAGCTTGAACGGGCGGAGGAACGGCTGTTCGCGCTGCGCGCCGCCGCGCGCAAGCACAGCGTGCCCGTAGCCGAACTGCCTGCGCTGCGCGAGCAGCTCGCCACCCGTCTGGCGGCGCTCGACACCGGTTCGGCGCATCTCGTGGAACTGGAAGCGGCGGTCGCCGAGGATCGCGCGGCCTATGTCGCGGAGGCGGCGCGGCTTTCCGCCGCGCGGCAGAAGGCGGCGCGTCGGCTGGAGGCGGCGATCATGGCGGAACTGCCGCCGCTGCGCCTGGAACGCACGCGGTTCGTCGTCGAGACCGAAGCGCAGGCCGAAAACGGCTGGAGCGCGCGCGGGGTGGAAAGCATCCGCTTCCTGATCGCGACCAATCCCGGCCAGGCGCCCGGCGCGATCGACCGCATCGCCTCGGGCGGCGAGCTGTCCCGCCTCATGCTGGCGCTGAAACTGGTGCTCAGCCGTGGCTCTGCCGTCGGCACGCTGGTCTTCGACGAGGTCGATTCCGGCATCGGCGGCGCGACGGCGGCGGCGGTGGGCGAGAGGCTTGCGCGCCTGGCCCAGGATGTCCAACTGCTCACGGTCACCCACAGTCCGCAGGTGGCGGCACGCGGCAACGCGCATCTGCGCGTCGCCAAGGCCGTGGAGGGCGGGCGCAGTGCCACGCGGGTCGAGCCGATGACGGGCGAGGCCAGGCGCGAGGAAGTGGCCCGCATGCTGGCGGGCGAAAGTGTCACGGAGGCCGCGCGCGCGGCCGCGGATAGCCTGCTTGGGAATGCTGCATGAGCCGGAAGCCAAAAAGCCCGGGCGCGGAGATGCTGAAGGCCGAACTCGCCGGTTTGGTCGCTAAGATCGCAGCGGCGGATGTCGCCTATCATGGGCATGACGCGCCGGAGGTGACGGACGCCGAGTATGACGGCTGGCGCCGGCGCGCGGCGGAAATCCTTGCCGAACATCCTGAGCTTGCCGATGCCGAAAGCGCGGTCGAAAAAGTGGGCGCCGCACCCGCCAGCGGCTTTCGAAAGCACCGCCACGGCATTCCCATGCTGTCCCTCGACAATGCCTTTGCGCCCGAGGATTTTCTGGAATTCGAAGCGCGTATCCGGCGCTTCCTGGGCCTGAAGGACGAGAGTGCGTTGCGCTTCGTGGCCGAGCCCAAGCTCGACGGGCTCTCCCTTTCCATCACATACGAGAACGGCCGCCTCACCGCCGCCGCCACGCGTGGCGACGGGTTCGAGGGCGAGCTGGTGACGGAGAATGTCCGGACGCTCGCGACCGTGCCCGAGGCGCTGAAGGGAAAAGCCCCGGCGCGGATGGAAATCCGCGGCGAGGTGTTGATGACGAAAGCGGATTTCCTGGCCCTCAACGCGGCCCAGGAAACGGTCGGAGAGCGGCTTTTCGCCAATCCGCGCAATGCGGCGGCGGGGTCCTTGCGTCAGCTCGACGCGCGCATCACCGCTGCCCGCCCGCTTTCCTTCTTCGCCTATGCCGTGGGCGAGGCGAGCGAGGAAATCGCCGACAGCCATTGGCACTTCCTGGAGCGACTCGAGGCTTGGGGTTTCCAGGTCAATCCGCTGCGTCGCGCGGTGGCCGGTGGTGCGGAGGCAGAAGCCTTCCAGACCGAGATCGGTCTCGGTCGTGCGGGCCTGCCCTATGATATCGACGGCGTGGTCTACAAGATCGACGACGTCACGCTGCAGCGGCGCTTAGGCTTCGTCGGCCGCGCGCCGCGCTGGGCGATCGCCTGGAAATTCCCAGCCGAACAAGCGGTCACCACCTTGCGCGAAATTCGCATCCAGGTCGGCCGGACGGGGGCGCTGACGCCGGTGGCCGAGCTTGAGCCGGTGAATGTCGGCGGCGTGCTCGTCACCCGGGCGACGCTGCATAACGAGGACGAGATCGCCCGCAAGGACGTGCGGGTGGGCGATACCGTGATGTTGCAGCGGGCAGGGGACGTGATCCCCCAGATCCTCGGCATCGTGCCGGAGAAGCGGCCCGAGGGTACCGTACCCTGGGTACCGCCGGAGCATTGCCCGGTCTGCGGCTCGCTCGCGCTGCGCCCGCCGGGCGAGGTCGTGCGGCGCTGCACCGGTGGCCTCATCTGCCAGGCCCAGCAGGTGGAGCGGCTGATCCATTTCGTCTCGCGCGGTGCCTTCGACATCGAGGGACTGGGCGACAAGACGGTCGCCGAGTTCCATGCCGACGGACTGATCGCGACGCCCGTGGATATCTTTCGCCTGCCGGAGCATGAGGCTGCAATCGCCCAGCGCGAGGGCTGGGGCGATCTGTCCGCCGCCAACCTCTCCCGCTCCATCGAGGCGCGGCGGACCATACCGCTCGCCCGCTTCATCTATGCGCTCGGCATCCGCCGCATCGGCGAGACCAATGCGAAACTCCTCGCCCGGCATTACGGCAGCTACGCGCATTGGCGGGAGGAGATGCTGGCTGCCCGCATCGTGGGTTCGGACGCACGACTGGCACTCGGCAGCATCCTCGGCATCGGCCCGGCGGTCGCCGAGGAGCTGGTGGAATTTTTCGCGGAGGATCGCAACATCGGCGTTCTGGATGCTCTCGCCGGCGTGCTGACCATCGAGGATGCGGAGAGCGCCGGGGCTGATAGCCCGCTTGCCGGCAAGACGATCGTCTTCACCGGCGGCATGGAGAGCATGACCCGGCCGGAAGCCAAGGCCCGCGCCGAATCCCTAGGCATGCGGGTGACGGACAGCGTGTCCAAGAAGACCGATTACGTGGTCGCCGGGGCCGATGCGGGCTCGAAGGCCCGCAAGGCTGCGGAGCTTGGCAT
>Ga0310811_10014592_pt1 | contig 10250 bp, 7 predicted proteins | sample YCmetagenome_FD_207642 | JGI IMG/M metagenome (GOLD analysis project Ga0310811, IMG submission 207642) | Soil microbial communities from experimental microcosm in Duke University, North Carolina, United States - YC | ecosystem: Engineered > Artificial ecosystem > Soil microcosm > Unclassified ... | reverse complement strand
CTCGACAGTGCCGCGTTCATTGCGGGTGAAGCGCACTGCGGCGGCGGAAATCCCGTCGAGCGATGTGCCCGACATGAGTCCGAGGTAGACGCTCACGCTGGGCGCACCGGCGGCGGCGGCCGCTTCACGACCCGCCGAATGATACCCCCCGCCGACTCGAGCTCGCGCTCGGCTTCGGCGCGCGGGACGCCGAGGAAGTGCATGACGATCGCCGTCTTCACCGTCCCGCCGCTCTGATCGAGCAGCGCGCGAGCACGCTCGCGATCGACGTCGCAGACCTCCATGAGGATTCTCTGACTACGGTCGACCAGCTTGTCGTTCGTCGCCCGCAAGTCGACCATGAGGTTGCCGAACGTCTTGCCGAGTCGAATCATCGCGCCGGTCGTGATCATGTTGAGCACGAGCTTGGTCGCGGTCCCCGCCTTCATCCGCGTGGAACCGGTGACGACTTCCGGGCCGGTGATCGGCAGGATGAGGGTGTCGACGAACTCGAGGGTTTCCTTCGGCGGAGGCGAACACGCGACGAGCGCCGTCGCAGCCGGGAGGGTTCGCGCATGCTGCAGGGCTCGTCGGACATATGGCGTCGTACCGGACGCGGCGATTCCAATGACGAAATCGCCCGCTCGGACGCCGCGCGCATCCATGTCCTCCACCGCGCCGTCGATCCTGTCTTCGGCGCCTTCCTGGGATCGGGTCAGCGCCGCGTAGCCGCCGGCAATGATTCCCTGCACCATCTCCGGGTCTGTACCGTAGGTCGGCGGACACTCCGACGCATCGAGCACGCCCAGCCGGCCCGACGTACCGGCACCGACATAGAACAGCCGGCCGCCGGCCCGAAAGGTCTCTTCGGCGCGGGCGATGGCGGTGGCGATGGCCTCACGCTGGGTGGCAACCGCGTCGGCGATCGCACGGTCCTCGGCGTTGATGAGATCAACGATCTCTAATGGCGTCGCAAGGTCGATCTCGGCGGTGCGCGGATTCCGCCGTTCAGTCAGGCGCGAGTCGAGGAACGTCATGTCGGGGCGAAATGTACGCGCCCCCTGCTCAGCTTCCAATTCACGATCGGATCGAGCTTAGTGGCGCGGAACGGAACAGCCCCTTAGGCTCGGGTATCACCTCGACAGTCGCTGTCGCTGGTGCGGTTGGCATTTCGGACAGGAGATTCTCGTGATTCGACGTATCGCATTCGCCGCGCTCGTCGCCGCAAGCGCGACCCCGATCGGTGCGCAGATCAGCCGCGGTCGGCCAGGCGCTTTCGCGGGACCCGACTATTGGGTTGGACTGTCGTACGGCTACATGGACGGCATCACGCTCAACGACGGACACACGAACAGCACGTGGGCGTTCCGGTATGCGTCCCAGATCCAGGCGACACTCGAAAAGGCCATGTCGCGGGGCGTCACGCTTGGTGTGTCTGCAGGGTTTTCAAACCCGCGACTGTCCTACGTGGGTCGCACCGCGGGGGCACCATGTGGCAACGCAACCTGCCTCGCCGACGCGGAAGTCACGCAATACATGGCCTTCCTGAGAGGTGGCGGCGGCCCTGGATTTCACGGGCTGTTCAACTTCGAGGCAGGCGCAACGCAGTTCTCGAAGTTCCGCGACCGGACGACGGGCAACGCGATCGGATCGTCGAACTCCTATGACTTCTCGTTCGGCCTCGGCGGTGGATTCGGCTACGGTTTTTCGCAAAACACCGACGTCTACATCAGCGAACAGGTAGACCTGGTGCTGCATCCGCAGGGAGATCTACCGGACGGGTCGTCGGCGCCGAGGCTGTCGGTGTTCAGGCTGGGGGCGAGGGTGGGCTTCTAGGACGAGCGGCGGTAGGCGATGTCGTGAGGCGGGGCCGCGTGCCGGGTGCGGCGATAGTGAGGCGGAGCGCGTAAGGTGGACGGCGTACGCTACCAGCTAAACGGAAACGGGGTGCGACTTCCGCCGCACCCCGTTCCTGATTTCTCATTCTGCCGCCGAACGCCTCGCGCGCTACGTCTCACGTCGCGCCGTACGCGGCACGCCGCTCACCTCACGGCTTACGCGATTCGTACCGTGGCTGGCGCCGTCAACTTCACGACGATGTTTCCGCCGGCGTTGATGCAACCCTGATAATTCGACGTCGCAGCGGCCGCCGCGGCGCCAGCCGCTGCACCAGCAGCTCCGCCGATGACCGTCGCCTTGGTGCTCTTGCCGATGAGCTTGCCAGCGAGCGCGCCAGCAACCGCGCCGATGCCGACCTTCTGTGCATCCTTGGCCGCGGGTTGGTCACGGATCTTTTCGACCGCCGCCGAGGCCACCGTGGCTTCGATCGGGTAAGTCTTGCCGCCGAACGTCACCGAGTTGACCGCGAACTCCATCACGACGGGATCGTTCACGTTCTCACTTCGCTTGAGCTGCGTCACGGTGAGATTCACCGTCGCGCCCGCGGGGATCATGGCGCCATTCGAGCCAGAGACCGCGTTCTCGAGCGTCGCGGTGACGTGATCGCCAACAGCGTTCGTGTTCGTGCAGATCTTCGACGACGCGTGGGTGCTCAGCGTCGTGCCCTCGGCGATCGTGCCAACTGCTCCCCCACCGGACGCGGCCGGATTGTTCTTGGCGCCGGGATTCGTCGTCACGGTGTTACCGCTCGGCGTCGTCACGGGCCCGGACGGTTTCGGCGCGGGCTTCGCGGCCGGTCGGGATGGGCGCGGCGAGCTGGGCTTCGGCGCGGTCGCGGCCGGCGCGTTCGCCGGAACGTCCTTGAGCTGTGGCTGCGCCGCGGTGTCGCGGTTTGCGAGCGCGAGATCGCGGTTCAAGGCCGAGTCTGCGCCGAGCGCCGTACTGTCGGCCTTCTTTGCATCGGAGCGGCATGCGCCGAGCAGGGCGACGGTAGCGAGTGCGATGGGCGCTCCGAGGCGGCGGGTATATTTCAACATGGGAATTCCTCCTGGAGTGAGCTGAGCCGTGGCAAAGCAAATGCCAGCGATGAGTTCCCTCGGACGGCTCCTACCATATTACCGCCCGTACCGTGCTGATGTTGCATGGGGACTCGTTCTTGTCGTCGCGTCCGCGGCGTTCTCGAGTGTCGGACCGTGGTTTCTTCGCCGCGCGCTCGATGGTATTCGATCCGGGGCGTCTTTGCAATCTATCTGGCTTTTGGCCGCCGCGATGGTAGGTGTGTCACTCATCGGTGGTGTCGGGCGTTACCAGATGCGCACCCTGATGAACGGCGTCAGTCGCTGGATCGAATACGACCTCCGAAACGACCTCTTTCGCCGGCTGGAATCGCTCGACCCGTCGTATTTCGCTCGCATGCGGACGGGCGACCTGATGGCGCGCCTCACGAATGACCTGAGCGCCGTTCGCATGGCCGTCGGGCCGGCCATCATGTACCTCGGCAACACGATCGCCGGCGGCGCGTTCGCGCTCGGCTTCATGATTTTCATCTCGCCGCAACTGACGCTCGTTGCAGCACTTCCCATGACCGCCCTGCCGATCATCGGGGTGCTGCTCGGACGGCACATCCACGCCCGGTTCGAGGCAGTCCAATCTCATTTCAGCGATCTCACGACCCAGGCCCAGGAAAATCTGGCCGGCGTCCGCATCGTCCGCGCCTTTCGCCAGGAAGACGCCGAGATCGCGCGCTTCGCCGCCCTCAACGAGGGGTACCTCGAGAAGAACATGCGCCTGGCGCGCCTGTACGGCACGATGCAGCCAGCCTTCTCGATCTTCGCCGGGCTCGGGATGGTCGCCGTCGTTGCCCTCGGTGGACGCTTCGTGATCCAGGGCCAGATCAGCGTCGGCGCGTTCGTCGCCTTCGGCATGTATCTCGGCATGTTGACCTGGCCGCTGATCGCGCTCGGCTGGGTGATCAACCTGTTTCAACGCGGAGCCGCCTCCACGATCCGCCTGCTCGACATTCTGGACGCGCGATCGCAGCTCGCGGAATCCGCCCAACCGCGCACGCTTCCAGTCGCGGGCGCGGGCCGCGCCATAGAGTTCCGCAACGTGGGCTTTCACTACCCCGTTGAGCCGGGGGGAGTCCCGCGCTGGGTGCTTCGCAACATCAGCTTCGCGGCGCCCGCGGGTGCCACGCTTGGCGTGGTCGGCGCGACCGCGAGCGGCAAAAGTGCGCTGATGGATCTGATCCCGCGATTCTTCGATCCGCAGGAGGGGGAGATTCTGATCGACGGCGTGCCGATTCGAGAGCTGGACCTCGCATCGCTGCGCGGTGAAATCGGCTACGTCCCACAGGAGAGCTTTCTCTTCAGCGACACGATAGGAAGCAATCTCGTCTATGGCACGCAGCAGGCCGAAGCGGGCCCGTGGGCTGCCGAGATCGCTCAACTCGCGGAAACGATCAAAGCCTTCCCAGGTGGGTACGACACCGTGTTGGGCGAACGCGGAATCAACCTGTCCGGCGGTCAGAAGCAGCGCGCTGCGCTCGCCCGAGCGTTGGCACGACGTCCCACGATTGTTCTTCTCGATGATGCGCTCTCAGCGGTTGACACCCATACTGAGGCAGAGATCCTGCGATCGTTGCGCGAGGCGTTATCAGGGCGAACCGCTCTTATCGCGTCTCACAGGGTGAGCGCGATCCGCGACGCGAGTTGGATCATCGTGTTGGACGCGGGGCAAGTCGTCGAGCAGGGACGGCATGCGGACCTGCTCGCTGCCGGCGGAAGATACTGGGCATTGCTCAGCCGGCAGCAGCTCGAGGAATCCATCGAAGCGGACGACAACAACGAGTTGGCAGTGGCCGGTACCGAGGATACTATCAACGCATGAGCCGGGTCGACAGCGCAACGCCACGTTCACCCGCACTGGACGCGACGACGTCCGACTCGCGCCTCGCCGCGCTCGAGTCACAGCTCGCTGCTGCCAGTGCCGAAATCGCCGAGTTGCGGGCGCGCGACGCGCTCAAGACGCAGTTTCTCGCGAACATCTCACACGACCTTCGCACGCCACTCACCGCGGTGATCACACACGCGGAGATTCTGCGAGACGGAATCCTCGGCGATCTCACACCGCGACAGCTGGAGAGCATTCGCGGCATCATCAGCGGCGGACGCCAGCTACTCAGCCAGGTTGGCGAAATCCTCACGTACGCGCGTGGCGCGGCGAATCAGCTCACGCTCGTCCCTTCACGCTTCGCGGTCCGCGACGTGCTCGAACAGATGAGCGCGCTGAACGAATCGCTGTTGAAGAAGAAACGACTCGTCCTCTCGATCGACATCGAGGAAGGGTTGCCGGCGATCGATGGCGACCGCGAAAAGATCGCGCACGTCGTCGGCAATCTGCTCGGCAATGCGATCGACTTCACCCCGGCCGGTGGACGTGTGTGGTTGCGCGCGGGACACGCGGTCGCCGCGGACTGCCCGTCGCTTCTCGTCGAAGTGGGCGATTCGGGCGTCGGAATTGCGACGGAGCACCACGATCTGATCTTCCGCGAATTCGCGCAGGTCGACTCGACGCCATCCCGTCCCCACCATGGAACGGGGCTCGGCCTGACGATTGCACGTAAGCTCGTCGAACTCCATGGCGGACGGATTTGGGTCGAGAGCCAACTCGGCACCGGCAGCCGATTCTTCTTCACAGTTCCGCTTCGGCAGGCGGACTGACAGGAGCCGCGACGTGGACGATCGGGCGCACGTGCTCGTCGTGGAAGACAATGAGCTCGTCAGCAGCGCATTGCGGATCCTGTTCGAGAGCGTGAATCACCGCCTGTCGGTCGCGGCCAGTCTCGCCGAAACCCTCAGCGTGGCCGCGCAGGACCCACCCGATCTCGTCTTCCTGGACCTGACGCTGCCCGATGGCGATGGGCTCGCCGCCGTCAAACCGCTGCTCGCCGCCGGCTGTCGCTCGATCGTGGTGCTCACCGGCCACGATGACTTCGAGACGCGACAGCGCTGTCTCGCCGCCGGCTGCACCGAGGTTCTGGTCAAGCCGGTTCCGTCGCGCGACCTTCTGGCGAAGAGCACGACGCTCCTCGCGTCGCGCCGCTCCGCGCTACAGTAGGTTTTTCAGGAAAGCGGGCGTCCACCCCTGCATGACGCGGGTGATCACGAGCAGATAGTCCGTCAGCATCAGGCACCCGACGACGACGAGTACGGCGCCGGACAGGCGCGTGATCCAGACCATGTGCCGCTTGATCACCGCAAAGGCTACGAGAAAGCGCTCGATGGCCACCGCGGCGAGCAAGAATGGGATCGCCAGACCGAGCGAGTAGGCCCCGAGGAGCACGACGCCGCGCGACACATCGCCCTGCGTGGCCGCGTAGGTCAGGATGCTACCGAGGATGGGACCGATGCATGGGGTCCATCCAGCGCCGAACGCAATGCCCACAACGAGTGTACCGAGGTAGCCGAGCGGCTTGTCCGTGAGATGGACGCGGCGCTCGCGTGAGAAAGCCCCTAGGTTGAACACTCCCAGCAGGTAGAGACCAAAGGCCAGCACGAGCAGTCCACCGACTCGACTGATCCAGACGCGGTACACGACGAGCAGTCGACCCAACAGCGTCGCCGAGGCGCCGAGCGCGAGGAAGATGAGCGAAAAGCCGAGCACGAAGAGCAGCGCGTGGACGACGGCGACCCGTCGTGCGCGCTGCACGTCGTCGAGCGTCATCCCCGTTATGAAAGTGATGTAGCTCGGAATGAGCGGAAGCACGCAGGGCGACAGAAAGCTGGCGAGTCCCGCGCCGAAGGCGATGGGTATGCCGATGTCCGAGGACAGTTCGAGCTCCGATGAGTGGCGGACCACCGAGACGGCCGCGCCGCGCGCGTCGGGATCCCGGATCCTTCGTTGGTATTTCGCTCTCAAATATCGCGTGTTTCGCCGCGAGCGTCGACGGTTCGACGGCCGGCGAGGGCTCGTGATGCTCCAGATCGACGCGCTCTCCTATGCCGAGCTGCGTCGCGCCATCGAGTTGGGCTACTGCCCGACGATCTCCCAAATGGTTCGCCAGGAGAATCATACGCTTCGGCGCTGGTTCTGCGGCCTCCCATCGGCGACGCCGTACTGCCAGGCGGGAATCATGTATGGCCAGAACGAGGGTATTCCCGCGTTCCGCTTCTACGACAAGCCGAAGCGCCAGGTCATCACGTGCAATTCGCCGTCGGGCGTGCAGTACATCCGCGATCGCATTCACGCGCCCGGCGCGCTCGCCGGCGGCTCGAGCTACGTCAACCTGCTCGACGGGGACGCCGAGACCGTCGCGTTCACGGTTGCGACGCGCGAGCGGATGTCGGTGTTTCAGCGGCTGGGTGGTTGGCGAATGGCGGCGCTCATCCTGATCCACCCCATTCGCGTCGCCCGAATGATGGTGCAGGCCGTGCTCGAATGGCTGCGTGAGGAGTACGAGCGCGCCGTTGGGGAATTCCGGCGGAAGCGCACGCACAGCGAAGGCTTATTTCCCTTCGTGAGAATTCTCAGCAACGTCATCGTACGCGAGCTGCAGACGATGGCGATTCTGCTCGACGTCTACCTCGGCGTTCCGATCATCTACAGCACGTTCATGCAGTATGACGAGCTCGGCCACCACTTCGGTCCGTCGAGCTTCCAAGCGTTACGCGACCTTCGTCGGACCGACGCGCGAATTCGTGAAATTCGGCGGATGATCGAGAGCCTCGGTGGACGGCAGTACGACATCGTCATTCTCTCCGACCACGGCATGACCCCGTCGTCGAGCTATCGCGTCCGATTCGGCGAGGCACTCGGCAAGACCGTCGAGCGCATTCTCGAGGGCGATGCGGCGCGGCGGGGCGACGTGCCGCTCCGATTGCGAGAGAGCTACGCGGCGCAGTCGGAATACGCAGATATGGGCGCGCAGGTGTTCGAGGCCGCCGCGCAGGTGACGCCGCCGACGCAACGCGTGGCGCGAAAGACGCTGCTGCGAATTCGCGACTGGGTGCGCAGCAAGTACGGGTTGCGCGAGCTGATTCTCCCCGAGAAGTATCGCGTCGAAGAGGAGCACGACGTGGTGGTGACGTACAGCTCGTGCCTCGCGCTGCTCTACTTCGCCGACGATCCCGCGCGCCTCGATCTCAACGACATCGCTCGCGATCGGCGGCGGGCCAACCTGTATCTCGAGCTGCTCGGTCATCCGGGGGTTGGACTCCTCGCGACGCGCAGCGGACCGTCGGTCCACCTCGAGAGCACGCTGGGGCGCGCCATCATCGTCGACGGCAAGCTCGAGGTGATCGACGGACGCAATCCGCTCGAGCCGTACGACTCGAGCGAGCTCGTGATTCGCGCCGTCGAGCACCTGGTGTCGCAGCCCAATACCGGCGACGTCGTGATCTTTGGCGCATATGACGGCTACGAGATCGTGTCGTTCGACGATCAGATCGGCGCGCATGGAGCCGCGGGCGGGAACCAGCTCCATCCCTTCCTGATTGGACCAGCACATCTGCAGCTCGACACGGCGCGCATCGATGACGCCCGAGACATTCACAGGACGATCATGAAGCGCTACGCCGCAACCGCCGTCGCATTCCTCCTTGCATTTGCGCCGACGCTGCGCGCTCAAGGCGCGGCGCGCGACACGACGGGTGTGGTCGCTGGTCGAGTGGTGGACGCAGCGACGTCGGAACCGCGGATCGGCGCTGGCATCCAGATCGTGGGCTCGACGCGAGGTGCGCTCGCGGATAGTACCGGGCGCTTCGTCATTCCGGCGGTCCCGGTCGGCTCGACGGCAGTTCGCGCACGCCTGCTCGGCTACAAGTCGGTCGATCGGGTCGTCGTGGTTCGTGCCGGCGACACGACACGCGTGGATTTCAGGCTCGAGTCGGAAGCCGCCGTGTTGGGCGCAGTGCGCACGGAAGCGCGCCCGGTCGAGCGAGATGCATTCGATTCGCGACCGAGCGTGGGCACGGTGAGCATCACGACGCGCGCCGCCGAGGGCGTGCCGAAGTTCGGCGAGCCGGACATTATTCGCATCGTGCAACTATTACCCGGCGTCGAAGCGCGCAACGACTTCTCGACCGGGCTGAATGTTCGCGGCGGAGAGTCCGATCAGAATCTGATCCTGCTCGACGGGTTTCCGATCTACAATCCCTTTCACCTCGGCGGTCTGTTCAGCACGTTCATCGACCCGACCGTGCGCGACGTGACGCTGATGACCGGCGGCTTTCCGGCACGATACGGCGGCCGGCTGTCGAGCGTGCTCGATGTCCATTCCGTCGAAGAGGTCCGGCCGGGCGTGCACGGCTCGGCCGAACTGTCGGTGCTGGCGTCGACCGGAGCACTGGGCGGCTCCTTCGCCGATGGGAAAGCAACGTGGATGATCGCCGGCCGCCGAACCTACGCGGACAAGTTCGTCGATCTGATCAGCTCGAAGCAGCTGCCCTACCACTTTCGGGACGAGCAGGTCCACTTCACATACGCCTTCACCCCCACGACCAGGCTATCGATCACGGCGTATGACGGGAGCGACGCGCTCGATGCGAACATCGCGACATTCGGTGATTCGATCGACGCGAATGCGAGCGGCGGGACGTTTCGCTTCGACTGGGGCAACCGCGTTGCGGGCGCGTCGCTGTCGAAGCTGATCACGTCGCGCGATCGTCGCGGGCTCGCCCGCTGGCTTCTCGGCGACAGCACGACTCTCGAGCAGCGTGCATCCATCTCGACGTTCTCGACGCTGCTCGACCTTGGCGCCGGTTCGCTCACGCTTCACAACGCCGTATCCGATCGACGCCTCGCCGGAAACATCATGACGCACACGGCGCGTCACGACCGATCGATCGGGTACGATGTCGCGTCGTATGGCATCGACTACGACGCGACATCGGAGCAGTCGGATGCGCGCCTCTATGACCTGCACCAATCGCCGGTGTCGGGGTCGCTGTACTTCGACGACATGTGGCGCGCCTCGCCGTCGTGGCTTGTCGAGACGGGTGTGCGCGCCGAGGCGCTGACGGGACGCGGCTGGCTCGCGGTATCGCCGCGTCTGTCGGCCAAGTATTTCCTCACGAAGGATTGGGCGCTGACCGGTGCCGTCGGGCGATTCTCACAATGGACGCACTCGCTCGCACGGGAAGACATCCCGGTGCGCCTGTTCGATTTCTGGGTGGCGAGCGACGCCGTCACCCCGGTCTCGAGTGCGTGGCACTACGTCGTGGGCACGGAGCGGTGGCTGAGCCCCACTCGGTATTTTCGTATCGAAGGCTTCTACAAGAAGTACGGCAACCTGCTCGAGGGAAACCCGCGGGAGGATCCGAGTCGTCGCGGCGACGAGTTCGACGTCGTCAACGGCGATTCGTATGGTGCCG
>Ga0310811_10014591_pt1 | contig 10250 bp, 10 predicted proteins | sample YCmetagenome_FD_207642 | JGI IMG/M metagenome (GOLD analysis project Ga0310811, IMG submission 207642) | Soil microbial communities from experimental microcosm in Duke University, North Carolina, United States - YC | ecosystem: Engineered > Artificial ecosystem > Soil microcosm > Unclassified ... | reverse complement strand
TAAAGATCCAGGGCCTGTGCCGGAACAGATCCGGCCGGGCGAACCCGAAGCCGCCCTGCTCGGCCCCTCCGATCGGATGGCCGCCGACGAACGAGCCGCCACACCCGAGAGCGGTCGCCGTGTCGACAATGTCACGTTTTGTGCTGCCGACGTCGGTGACGATGGACGTCGCTGGCAGCCGCTGAGCCACTTCCGCGAGCAGCTTCAGATTCTGTCGGACAGGAGCGGCCAGGACGATCAAGTCGCCTTCGGCGGCGTCGGCCGCGCTGTCGACGCCTCGATCGATAGCGCCGCTGCTGAGCGCGTGGGCTAGCACGGCCTTGCGATCGACCCCGGCAATCCGTACCGCCGGCCAGCGATCGCGAATCGCCAACGCCACCGATCCGCCGATCAGGCCGAGGCCGACGATGGAGATGGTTTCAAACGGCTGGTCGGACGGGGGCATCGATCAATTCCCAACTGCCAATTCCCAACTCCCAACGCGCCCAAGCACGAACGTTTGGGAGGTGGAGGTCGGGAACTGGACGTTGCTCCTATCTCGCCCACCCGCGGCGCGAGACCGGCTCGAGGCAGATGCTCCGGCCGATCGCCGGCGCAATGATGCGCAGTTCCGCCATCAGTCGATCGAACTGCGCCGGATACATCGACTGTGCGCCATCGCTCAGCGCCCGGTCGGGATCGTTGTGAACCTCGATGATGAGACCGTCGGCGCCGGCAGCGACGGCCGCCCGCGCCATTGGCGCCACCATATCGCGGCGACCGGCGCCGTGGCTCGGATCCGCAACGATTGGCAGGTGGCTCAATTTTTTGACCACCGGAATCGCCGAGATGTCGAACGTGTTGCGCGTCGCAGTCTCGAAGGTCCGGATGCCGCGTTCGCAGAGGATCACGTCGTTGTTCCCGCCGGCCAGGATGTACTCGGCGGACAGCAACCACTCTTCGATCGTCGCGGAGATGCCGCGCTTCAGGAGGACGGGCTTGCGGTGAAGCCCCAGCTCGCGCAGCAAGGTGTAGTTCTGCATGTTGCGGGCGCCAACCTGGAAAATGTCGCAGTACTTCTCGATTAACTCGATCTGGTTGATGTCCATCACCTCGGAGATCAGCTTGAGGTTGTGGGCGTCGGCGGCGCGCCGCAGCATCTGCAAGCCTGGCTCGCCCAGTCCCTGGAAACTGTACGGTGAGCTGCGCGGCTTGAACGCTCCGCCACGCAGGATCTTCGCGCCGGCGCGGCGCACGGCGGCCGCCGAGGCCATCACCTGCTCCTCGGTCTCCGCCGAGCAGGGCCCCGCCATCATGATGACCTCGTCGCCGCCGATGCGCACATCGTCGATCGTGACGATCGTGTCTTCGGGCTTGAAGGTACGGCTGGCCCGCTTGTACGGCTCTGAGATGCGCAGAACCTCGTGCACCCCATCCAGGAGCTCGATGAGCTCCTTCTCGACCTTGTGCGCGCCCACCACGCCGAGCACGGTTCGCGTGGTGCCTGACGAACGGTGCACGTCCATCCCGAGCTCAATGAGCCTGGCGATGACCGAATCAATCTGCGCCTCGGAGGCGCGTTCTTTCATGACGACAACCATGGCTGTTCTCCGCTTTGGCACCGCTCAAGCGGTGCCCTCCGAACCAATTACCTGAGCTCGTCCCGCTGTGAGCTCGCCTCGCGCTCCGCGCGACGCGCTTCGTCGATGATGCGTTCGAATATCCTGACCACTGCTTCCGCCGTCAGCGGACCGGCGAGCTCGGTCGCCGACTGCCGCACTCGGCCCAGCACCTGCGCCTCGCGCTCCGGCTGATAGATCGGCAATCCCGCTTCGTGTTTCAGACGTCCGACCTCAACGGCGCACGCGACGCGGACGTTCAGCAGGCGCAACAGTTGCTCGTCGATCACGTCGATACGGGTCCGCAACTCCTCGATTGTCAGGACTTCAGCCAACGCACATACTCCTCTACCCGCCGATCCAGATCGTCCGAAGCGCCGGCCTCGGCGATGACGCTGACGAGCGCACTGCCGACCACGGCGGCGTCGGCCCAGCGGCCGACTTCGCGCACGTGCTCGGGTTTCGAAATACCGAAGCCAAGGGCTACGGGCAGGTCGCTGACGCGCCGAATGCGCTGCACCATCTCCTGCGCACCGTCCGCCAGACGGTCGCGCGCGCCAGTCACGCCCAGACGCGAAATCGCGTACAGAAAACCACTTCCGAGGGAGGCCGCCTTCCGGAGACGTTCGTCGGTAGTCGTCGGGCTGAGCAGGAGAATTGTATCAATCCGCCGAGCGGCCAGCATGTTCCGGAAACCCGCAGCTTCCTCGATGGGCAGGTCGAGAACGAGGACGCCATCGACCCCGGCGGCCTTCGCCCGATCCGCGAAGCGCTCGGCACCCATGCGCAGAATCGGGTTCGCGTAGCTGAAGATCACGAACGGCGCCCGGAGTTCCGGTCGCACGCGCTCGAGCATGTCGAGCACACCGGCGAGGGTCGTGCCGGATGCCAACGCGCGCTCCGTGGCGCGTTGAATGACCGGACCGTCGGCGAGTGGATCCGAGAACGGCACGCCGATCTCCAGTACATCCGCGCCGGCGCGATCGAGCGCGCGCAGAATCCCCTCCGTGCGTGGCAGATCGGGGTCGCCGGCCGCCACGTACGTCACCAGTCCCGGCGTCTTGCCGGCACGCAGGCGGCTGAACGCCGCAGCGAGGCGGTGGTCCGTTGTCGACGCTGGAGTCATCTCAGCGCCTCTGCAACGCTCTGCACGTCCTTGTCGCCGCGACCGGAGAGGTTCACCAGCACGATGGTTCCGGCAGGCAGATCGGGCAGGAGACGATGCGTGTACGCAATCGCGTGCGCCGATTCAAGAGCCGGCAGGATCCCTTCCCGCCGCGCGAGGAGCTGGAACCCGTCCAGCGCTTCGGCATCGGTGACGTAGCCGTACTCGGTCCGTCCCAGATCGCGCAGCCACGCGTGTTCGGGTCCGACCGCCGCGTAGTCCAGCCCCGCCGAGATCGAATGCGTCAGCTCAATGTTGCCGGCCTCGTCCTGCAGGATGAACGTCCGCGTGCCTTGCAGCACGCCGGTGCTGCCGCCGGCAAAGCGCGCGGCGTGCCGGCCCGGCGCAATCCGTTCGCCTCCAGCTTCCACGCCAATCAGCCGGACGTTCTTGTCCTCAACGAAGCCGTCGAAGATCCCGATCGCGTTACTGCCACCCCCAACGCACGCGACGACGACATCCGGCAGACGGCCAGCCTGCGCGAGGATCTGCTGCCGCGCCTCGCGGCCGATCACCGACTGAAACTCGCGCACCATCAGCGGATAGGGATGCGGCCCGAGCGCCGACCCGAGCAGGTAGTACGTCTCGTGGACGTTGGCGACCCAGTCGCGCATGGCCTCGTTGATCGCGTCCTTCAGCGTCTTGCTGCCCGCATCCACCTGCTGCACCGTTGCGCCGAGCAGCTGCATACGAACGACGTTGAGTGCCTGGCGGCGCATGTCTTCCGCGCCCATGTAGACGACGCACTCAAGGCCGAGTAGCGCGCACGCGGTCGCCGTTGCGACGCCGTGCTGACCAGCACCGGTTTCCGCAACAACCCGCGTCTTTCCCATCCGCCGCGCGAGCAGCGCCTGGCCCAGCGCGTTGTTGATCTTGTGAGCGCCGGTGTGCGTCAGGTCCTCGCGCTTCAGGAACACGCGCGTGTTCGTGCCTTCCGCCATCCGGGCAGCCTCATACAGCGGTGTCGGGCGTCCGACGTAGTGCTTCAGCAGCCGGGCGAGCTCCTCGCAAAACGCCGGGTCCTGCCGTGCGGCGAAGTATCCAGCGGTCAGCTCTTCGATCGGCGCGACCAGTGTTTCCGGGACGAACCGGCCCCCGTACTCGCCGAAGTAGCCGCGCGCGTCCGGGTCACGCCGGCCGAATAGCACTCGCTCGCTTGTTGCTGTCGCCATCACTCTCCACCTGGCTCTTTACGCAGACTGCACGTACTGCTCGGCCTTCCGGGCGTTCGCGAGGAAGCGCGTGACCTTCTTCGCGTTCTTCAATCCCGGTGCGTCCTCGACGCCGCTCGACACATCGACGCCGAACGGGTGTACCGCAACGATCGCGTCGCCGACGTTGTCGGGCGTGAGACCACCGGCGAGCACAACGTTCCGACGTCGTGCCAAGGCCGCGGCCTGCGTCCAGTCCACAACCTGACCTGTACCTCCACGCCGGACGGCGTCGGCGGCGTCGAGGAGAAAGGTCGTCTCCGCCGGCCACATCGCGAAGGCGTCGTCAGCTCTCTCGAGCGTCACCGACTTCCAGATGCTCCAGGGCGACGACCGCAGTGTGCGTGCATACGCGGCCGGCTCGTCTCCATGCAGCTGGGCCGTCGTCAATCCGGTCTGCTCCATGGTCATCGCGATCTCTTCAGGCGGCTGGTTGACGAACACGCCGACCGTCATCACCGACGCAGGCAGCGCGGCGACGATCTCCGCGACCTTCCGGTTCGAGACGAACCGTGGGCTCTGCGGCCACAGCACGAAGCCAATTGCCGTGGCGCCGTGTTCGATCGCAAGTCGGGCGTCGACCAGCCGCGTCATCCCGCAGATCTTCAAGAACACTCGACGCCCCTCCCGATCAACGCCTGAATCGCCGCCGCGGGGTCGCTGTCCGTCATGAACCGTTCGCCAATCAGGAAGGCGCGATAGCCGGCGCCAGACAACTTCTCGAGGTCCGCACGCGATTGCAGGCCACTCTCGCTGACTGCAATCACTCTGTTCGGAATTCGCGGCGCCAGGCGGTACGACGCCTCGACATCCACGGCGAGCGTCCGAAGGTTCCGGTTATTGACACCGATGATGCGCGCGCCACTATCGATCGCCCGCTCGAGCTCGTCTTCGTTGTGAACTTCAACCAATGCTGCGAGACCAAGCTCCCATGCGCGCTGCTGCAGACTCTTCAACAGGCTCTGCTCCAGTGCGGCCACAATCAGGAGTGCTGCGTCTGCGCCTGCGGCTCTGGCCTCGAATAACTGATATTCGTCGACGATGAAATCCTTCCGAATCAGCGGAACGTTCACCGCCGCGCGCACGGCCGTGAGGTGCTCAAGCGAACCGTCAAAGAACGTCGGCTCGGTCAGGACTGAAATCGCCGCTGCACCGCCAGCCTCGTATTGCCGGGCTATGGCGACCGGGTGGTACTCCGCGGCGAGGACGCCGCGCGAGGGTGAGCGCCGTTTGCACTCTGCGATGACGTTGACCCTGCCCTTCATTCCAAGCGCCGCTTCGAATTGCGGCCCGCGCGGTCCCGCCGCTGCAGCACGCCGTTCGAGCGCGCCCAGCGGCTCGCTGCTCCGCCGCACCTCGACGATGCGCTCGGTGCTGGCCACGATGGTCCGCAGAAGGTCCGGCGCGCTCACGCCATCACCTCCGGTTGCTGCTGTGAGCTGCTGACCATCCGGTCGAGCGTCGCTCGGGCGGCTCCGGAATCAATCGCGGCCGCCGCGAGCGTGACACCGGCCGAGACCGAATCCGCACGGCCGGCAACGAACAACGCGGCACCCGCGTTGAGCAGAACGACGTCGCGCGGTGCGCCGCGGCGGCCGTCGAGCACACCGCGCACCATCTCAGCATTGACCGCAGCATCGCCGCCCTTCAGGTCTTCGGCTGACGCTTTCTCGAATCCGAAGTCGGCGGGGTGAACGTAGAAGGTATACACAGCGCCGTCCCGGCACTCGGACACCTTCGTGTAACCGGTGGTTGAGATCTCATCGATGCCGTCTGCGCCGTGCACCACCCAGGCGCGAACCGAGCCGAGCATCATCAACGCGCGCGCCAGCAGTTCCGTCAACTCGGATTTCGGGACGCCGACAATCTGGCGCGAAGCGCCCGCCGGATTCGTCAATGGGCCGAGAAGATTGAACGCCGTTCGGATTCCAAGCTCCCGTCGGGTTGGTCCGGCGTGCTTCATCGACGGATGAAACGTCGGGGCAAAGAAGAACGCGATACCAGCCTCACGAAGCGTACGCTCGACCACTGCGGGCGCTGCTGCGACGTTCACTCCGAGCTGCTCGAAGACGTCTGCGCTCCCGCAACGACTGGAGACCGATCGATTACCGTGCTTCGCAACCGTGACGCCGCACGCAGCCACGACGAGTGCAGCGGCAGAGGAGATGTTGAACGTGCCGGAGCGATCACCGCCGGTCCCGCACGTGTCGAAGACGTCACCTGCCGGGCTCGACAGCTTCACCGCGTTCGCGCGCATTGTCCGCGCGAAGCCGACGATCTCCGCCGGCCGCTCGCCCTTCATCGCCAGCGCCGACAGCAGTCCGGCGAGTGCCGCCGGGGAGACAGCGCCGTCCATGACGTGCTGCATGGCCTTCGCCGCTTCGTCGGCGGTCAGATCTTCGTGGCGGACGAGCTTTTCGATGAGCGCCGTGAACATTACAAATCCAGAAAATTCCGCAGGATGTGACGCCCTTCGTCGGTCAGCACCGATTCGGGATGGAACTGCACGCCGTGCACCGGATATGAGCGATGCCGCACCGCCATGATTGTGCCGTCGTCCTGGGTGCGTGCGGACACCTCCAGCTCGCCGGGCAGTCCATCGTTCGAGATCACCAGCGAGTGATACCGGCCCGCGAGAAATGGCGCCGTGATCCCATGGAAGAGTCCCTTGCCATCGTGAACGACCGTTGACGTCTTACCGTGCATAGGGGCCTTGGCACGGCAGACAGTTCCGCCGTACACCGCCCCGATCGCCTGGTGTCCGAGGCAGACACCCAGAATCGGCATGCTCGGCCCGAACCGCCGGATCACCTCGACCGAAATCCCGGCGTCTTCCGGCCGCCCGGGACCTGGCGAGATGAGCAACTGCTCCGGCGCCATCGCCTCGATCTCTCCGATGGTGATCTGGTCGTTGCGGCGCACCCGCAGCTCCGCACCCAGCTCGCCGAGATACTGGACGAGGTTGTAGGTAAACGAGTCGTAGTTGTCGATGACGAGAATCATGTGCGCCCTACAATCCTGCCTGCGCCAGCTCCAGCGCGCGGATGACCGCGCGCGCCTTGTCGCGCGTCTCTTCGTACTCAGCACTGGGATTCGAGTCGGCCACGATGCCGGCACCGGCCTGCACGTAGGCGCGCCCGTTCTCGATGACGACCGTTCGAATCGTGATGCAGAAATCGAGGTTCCCCGCGAAGTCGACGTATCCCACCGCGCCGGCATAGACGCCGCGGCGGCTGTTTTCCAGCTCGGCGATGATCTCCATCGCCCGGACCTTCGGCGCGCCGGACACGGTGCCTGCCGGAAAGCACGCGACCAGCGCATCGAGCCGGTCGTGACGGTCATCCAGCTTCCCTTCCACGATCGACACGAGGTGCATGACGTGCGAGTACCGCTCGATGGTCATGTACGTCGGCACGCGGACCGTCCCGTATGCCGACACCCGCCCCAAATCGTTGCGACCGAGATCGACCAGCATGACATGCTCGGCGCGCTCCTTCTCGTTGCGCTTGAGCTCCTCGGCCAGCCGTGTGTCTTCTTCCTCGGTCTTGCCGCGTGGCCTGGTGCCGGCGATCGGATGCGTCTGCACGCGGCGCCCCTCGGCTCTGACCAGCATCTCCGGCGAGGCACCCACGATCGAGCGATCTCCTACTTTCAGGAAATACATGTATGGGGATGGATTGACGTGGCGGAGCGCGCGGTAGACGGTGAACGGATCCGCGTTGAGCGCCGTCTCGAAACGCTGCGACAGCACTACCTGGTAGATGTCGCCGGCGGCGATGTACTCCTTGGCGGTGCGTACCATGCGCTCGAAGTCGTCGCGCGAGACATTGGACGTGACTTCGATGGCCTGCCCGCCACGCACGGTCGACCTGGACAACGCGCGCTCGAGCTCACGCTCGGCGAATTCGATCCGCGCGCAGGCGAACTGATACAACGACTCGAGATTCTCGTCGCCGGTGATGCGTGCGTTGGCGATGATCAGGATCCGGTGCCGGACGTGATCGAACGCCAACACGGTATCGAACAGCATGAACCCCGCGTCGTCGGAGTCCTCGCTGACCGGTTGCAGCGTGACCGGCTCGAACCATGCCGCTGCGTCGTACCCGAGATAGCCGACCGCCCCACCGGTGAAGCGCGGCAGGCCCGGCACGAACGGCGCGTGAAACCCCGCCATCAGCTCGCGCAGCGTGGCAACGAACGGCTTGTCCGATTCCGACCGCTGCCCTGCGCGATCGATGATCGTCTTCCCGCCGCTCGCGCGCAGAATCAGGAACGGGTCCTTGCCGAGGAACGAATACCGCGCGATCTGCTCGCCGCCTTCGACCGACTCCAGCAGGAACGCGTAGTCGGAGTTCTCGGCAATCTTCAGGAAGGCCGAGACCGGCGTCAGCATGTCGGCGACGATTTCCTTGTAGACCGGCACGAACGTCCCGCGCTGCGCCAGGTCCTTGAACTCATCGAAACTCGTCAGATGCATCACACGCTCCGCTCGATCGCGGCCCGCATCACGCCGGCCACCGGTGGCTGGCCAGTCCACCATTCGAATTGCCGCTCGGCCTGAGCGATGAGCATCGACAGGCCATCGAGCGTCCGGCATCCAGCTTCGCGGGCCTCGCGAAGCAGGCGAGATTCGCCCGCACCATAGGTCACGTCGTAGACCAGCCGGCCCTTGAAAGGCCCACCCGGCAGCGGCGATTCGTCCCGCATCGTCGGACTCCCGAGCGGGGTGCAGTTCACCAGCAGATCCCAGTCGTCGGGAATCGGCCAGGCGCCGATCTCCAGTTCGTAGTGTCCGCCTTCAGACGGACCTGCCAGCGACTCCGTGACTGTTTCCGCCTGATCACGCCGGCGTGTGTGAACGGAGACGCGCGCGCCACGCGACAACAGGGCCACCACGACTGCGCGCGCCGACCCGCCGCCGCCAATGACCGACGCGCATGCACCGGAGAGCGGCTGCCCGAACGCCTCCTCGAGCGGCGCGAGGAAACCCGCGACGTCGGTGTTCGTCGCCTCCCAGCCGTCCTGTGACCGGCGAAGGGTGTTGGCGGCTCCTACCTGCCGCGTCAGCGCGTCGGCGGACGACGAGGCACGCAGCGCATCGCCTTTGAACGGAATCGTCACACTGACCCCTTCCACTCCGAGCGCTGACGCGAACTCATCGAAATCGGCGAACGCCGCTGTCTGCAGCGGAATGTAGACGGCGTCGAGCCCCGCCGCCGCGAACGCCGCGTTGTGCATGAGCGGCGAGAACGAGTACATCGCCGTGGAACTGACCACGCCGAAGATCCGCGTCAAGGAGCCGATGTCGCGAAATCTGAACTGGGACAGCATCCGCGTCGCGGCGATCTGCCCCGGCGCCACGCCGTTGCCCGCATAACTCCACCGCGAGCCATAACGCGAGGCGAGCAGCCGTGTCGGCACCCCCGCGTCGCCCATCCCCACGACGACCGCATCGCCGCCGCGCGCCACCTCGAGCAGCGGCAGCGTGTCGCACAGCGCATGTGGCATCACTGCGACCTTGATGATCGCCGCGCCGTGGCTCCGCATGTCGTGCGCGCGGGCCCCGAGATCGATCGGGACTCCATCGAAATCGTGCGACGACACCACGACGCGTGAGGGGTCACGCGCCACGATGTCGCCGAATCGCGGCTGGTGAATCCCATGCAGTGCGACCCATTCGACGTCCACGAACTCGGCGCCGAGCGACATTGCGTCGGCCAGAATTCGATGCCGCTCTTCTTCGCTGCCGTTGAATCGCCCACCCTCCCACGTCGGTCGGCACGTCACCACCACGGGTTTGTCCCGGCCGGACAGTGCCCCGGCCACGTCGAGATCCGCCACGCCATCCAGACGCACTTCGACCATGTCGGCAACCGCGGCATCGCGCGCGGCTCTCAGGTCGGCCATCGATTGGCCCGTGACGGTTTCGCACAACAGCGAACTGGCCATAAATGAAAAACGCCTCTTCAACCGGTGGGCTGAAGAGGCGTTTCGAGGTGCTGAGCTTCTGAACTTGCTGTCTTAAGACTCTGGCGTCCGCCCTTCAGCGTGCAGTCCGGTACCACCACCAATAGCTGGCGGAAAACGGATGCGCGAAGGAGCTAAACGACATCGTCATGACAGGAAAACGAACCGGAAGCGTAGCGCACGCCATCGGCACCTGTCAACAAAGACAGCCCCAGCGTTCTTGCACCAAGAGCGGCTCCTGAGCGCGATGCCTCCGAAGTGGAAGGTCGCGGCTCGAGGAGGACCGCATGCTGGAACCCGGGCGGCAAT
>Ga0310811_10014589_pt1 | contig 10251 bp, 9 predicted proteins | sample YCmetagenome_FD_207642 | JGI IMG/M metagenome (GOLD analysis project Ga0310811, IMG submission 207642) | Soil microbial communities from experimental microcosm in Duke University, North Carolina, United States - YC | ecosystem: Engineered > Artificial ecosystem > Soil microcosm > Unclassified ... | reverse complement strand
TACTGGGACATATGCTTACCCATGCCAGTCTCACCACCCTGCCAGCAATGCAAACCAGCACGGTTTCGCTATAAGAAAGGATATGACCATGCCGGATTTTGTCTCACCACCACCTATCAACCTGAATGGAGTAGGGCTGAGGATTGGCATCGTTGTCGCACGCTACAACTGGCACATCACCGGAGCGGTGCTGGCATTAGCGAACACGACCCTGATTGATCAGGGCGTCAAAAAAGATGCCATTCAGATTGTCAGCGTCCCTGGCTCCTATGAATTAGCGCCGATGGCAAAGAAACTGCTTGAACATCAGCGCTTTGATGCCCTGATCTGCATAGGCTGCATCATGAAAGGCGAAACCTACCATGATGTGCTCGTTGGGAATGCCGCCGCCTATGGCATTCAACGACTGGGCATGGATACAGGTGTACCTGTTATCTTTGGGGTTATTTGTGCGGAAACCCAACAACAGGCCGAGGCACGTATCACACGTGGACAGGAATATGCCTGCGCAGCAATCGAACTGGCACATACAACGAACACACTTAACTCCACTCAGGAGGCCAATCTGGTCTAACCAATTCCAGCTAAAGAACAAGAAAGTATCAAGGAGAAGAAGCACATGTTTACTGGCATAGTTGAAGAAAAAGGCAGCATTCTACGCTGTGAAACTGATACATTACGCATTCAGGCACACGAGATTCTTGCAGATGTCGCGATCAAAGATAGTATCGCGGTTGATGGTACCTGTTTGACTGTCACCGCTCTGGGTCAGGATTGGTTTCAGGTTGATGTGATGCCTGAAACACTACGCCGCACCCGTCTGGGCAACCTGCGATCCGGGGATAGTGTCAATCTGGAACGCTCAATGCCCGCCACTGGACGGATCGGTGGTCATATGGTGCAGGGACATATTGAAGCCTGCGTGCAGGTTCTGGCAATCAGAACAGATGGTATTGGTCTGGATGTTACGATTGAGTTACCGGCCACCTTGCGCCCATTTGTCATCCCCAAAGGCTTTATCACACTGAATGGCACAAGTCTGACAGTCGTCAATGTCTGGCAGGATCGTTTCTCTATTTCGCTGATCCCATATACACAGGAACATACCAACCTGGGAGAAATACAGGTCGGAACACAGCTTAATCTAGAAACGGATATTCTCGGTCGCTACGTTGCCCAGATGCTCCATACATTGCCAACAGCAACAGAAATAGACAAAAAAGGTGTGGAGTTCGTTTCATAAAAATGGTAGAGATGGCGATAAAAAAATAGATATACTATGCAAAAGCTGAGAACATACGACTATAATAGAAAGTTAGATCTTTTCTGACTTCTCTCTGTATCTACATCTGTATTTTGACACCGTATGGCATAGCACCAACCATATTCCAACGGAGGATATATGATGAACAAACCATCCGGCGACAAGCTGCCAGATGCAGCGATGACTCAGCAGACCCACACGCATCCATCATCAACCTTTCAACAACTCCTGACACCTGAAGCACGTATCGCGCCTGATCCTGAATTGGTGGCGAAATTAACGGTACAGGACTATCAAACGGTCTACGCGGAAGCGGAACACAACCTGGAAGACTTCTGGAATGCGCGAGCAAGAGAGTTTCACTGGGTTACTCCCTGGACACACGTGCTGGAAGGTCAGGCTCCACACGCACGCTGGTTTACTGGTGGACAACTGAATATCACCACGAATTGTCTGGATCGTCATGTAGAGGGAACACGAGCAGAGAAAACAGCGCTGATCTGGGTCGGTGAAGATGGCAGCGAACGAAGCTATACTTTTCGGGAATTGCTGCAACTCACCTGTCAGATCGCCAATGGTTTGCAATCGCTGGGCCTGAAGAAAGGCGACCGTGTCTGTATTTATCTCCCCTTGACGCCAGAGGGGATCGCAACAATGCTGGCATGCGCACGCATTGGCGCGATCCATTCGGTTGTCTACGCAGGCTTAGGAAGTAGCGCACTCCGCACGCGCATCGAAGACGCGCAGGCACGAGTAATTGTCACCGCTGACGTTGGCTATCGACGCGGCAAGACAACCAATCTCAAAGCCATCGTTGATGAAGCCATAGCAGACTTACCCCTGGTCGAGAACGTCATCGTCTATCACAGAACAGCTACCCACAGCACCACAGCTTCCACTCGTGAAATAGATTTCTATGATCTCTGTCGTTCACAAGCAACAAGCTGTCAACCCGCAATCATGGAGGCCGAAGATCCGCTTTTTCTCCTCTACACATCCGGTTCAACAGGCAAACCGAAAGGCTGCATGTATGTTCACGGTGGCTTTATGGTCGGCACAGCCTATTACATCAAACTGGCCTTTGATATACAGGAGGATGATATCTACTGGTGCATGTCTGATATTGGCTGGATCGTTGGACATACAGCGATGGTCTATGGACCGTGGGCCAATGGCACCACCGTCCTGGCACGTGAAGGTGCTCCCGATTATCCGAACGCGGGCATCGTCTGGGGCACCATTGAAAAATATGGCGTCACCAAACTTTTTACCGCCCCAACCAGCCTGCGCATGTTTATGAAATTTGGCCCCCGCTATCCACAGGCACATGATCTTGCTTCGTTACGTGTCATCATCTGCGCGGGCGAACCACTCAACCCGGAAGCCTATCTATGGGCCAGAGAACATATCGGTCATGGCAAGGTACTTATCTGTGATAACTGGTGGCAAACCGAAACGGCAGCCCCAACCATTGGCACGCTGCCCTGCATGGAAGCTCGCCCCGGACGCTCCGGCAAACCATTTCCTGGTTATACAGTTCGTGTACTGGATCGTCAGGGCCAACCAACCGCACCCCTGCAAGGAGGACTACTCACCATTGACGGCTCATGGCCGCAAATGTTCCGTACCATCTGGGGCGATAAAGAGCGCTACCTTGATTACTGGCGCACCTTACCGCCCTATTACGTGGCGGGCGACGTCGCGACCGTAGACGAAGATGGTTATATCGCGGTAATAGGTCGCTTTGACGATGTGCTTAACGTTGCGGGACATCGCATCGGCACTGCCGACATCGAGAGCGCACTGGTCAGCCATCCAATGGTAGCAGAGGCTGCGGCAATCGGAAAACCTGACCCTATCAAAGGCGAGGCCATCAAAGCGTTTGTCACGCTCAAATTTGGCTACAGCGCAAACGAAAAGCTCAAGAGCGAACTCATTGAACATGTTCGTCATGAACTTGGGCCAATCGCAACTCCATCTGAACTCGAATTCACTGCCAGTCTCCCCAAAACACGCTCAGGAAAAATCATGCGCCGTGTCCTCAAGGCACGCGAACTGGGTAGCGAACCCGGTGACCTGACAACCATCGAAGAATAGGCAGACCATCAGGGTGAGGCTGAAAACATGGATAGCCTCACCCATGGATGGAAACAGATACTGATCATCAAGGAAGGCAGGTGAGCAACATGGATTCGTTTCCCCAACACATACGGACACGCTTCACAGAACTGGTACATATCCGCTATCCTATTGTACAGGGTGGCTTAGCACATCTCTCATTCGCTGAACTTGCGGCAGCCGTCTCGAATGCGGGAGGATTGGGACAGATCGGTTGCGCATGCTTCGCGACCCCCGCAGAACTACAGGCTGAAATCCAGAAAACCAGACGGTTAACAGATAAGCCATTCGGGATTAATTTTCCCATCGGCCATATGCCACTAGAACCATTTCTCGATGCAGCATTAGCAGAGGAGCCAGCAGCCATCAGCATTACAGGCGGCAACCCGGAACCATTGTTGCAGCGTATCCAGCGCAGCGGTGTCACAATCCAGACCATGGTACTGGTGGCAGGGGTACGAGCAGCACGCAAAGCCGAAGCGCTGGGCGCAAACGCAGTGATCGCCGTTGGCTTTGAAGGCGGAGGACATCTAGGACGCGATGATATTGGCACAATGGTCCTGACCCCAAGCATCGCCGAGTCGGTCAACATTCCTGTACTGGCAAGCGGTGGTATCAACGATGGTCGTGGTCTGGTGGCCGCGCTGGCGCTTGGCGCGGCAGGCATAGAACTGGGGACCCGCTTCGTTGCCGTACAAGAAAGTAATGCCCATCCCGCTTATCAACAGGCACTGGTAGCAGCCAAAGAAACCGACACCACGATTATCGAACGAGCCATTGGTCGTCCGGCTCGTGTCCTGAACGGCAACATAGCAGAGAAAATCAAGCAGCTAGAAACCGAACTGGAGCGAGAACAGAACACACCCGCAGAACGCTTACAGCTCTTATTACCCTACATCCAGGGTAACGTCAATACACAGGCGGCACTCGATGGTCAGCTTGATGCAGGCTTTGTATGGGCCGGACAGGTGGCGGGCCTCATCCATGATATTCCAACTACGCAGGCACTCATCGAACACATCATCCAGGAGGCACAGGAGATCACCATCCGGCTACAGCACCTCTTTTGAAAAGCCAGCATCCATAAAAAAATACCAGCTACATGCATGAAACGCATGTAACTGGTATGCCAAATAAGATGAACAGTGTTAACCCAATCCAGAATTCATCCACAAAGGCTTATAAGGGCGGCACAGCATCATTTTTCGACGTTGATGGGATCGGATCTACCTGCACATTGCGAAAAGAGGCAGCGACACCATTGGAATTCGTCGCATTCCGCACATAGAGCACGATTTGACCCTGTTGATAGGCATTATCCGCGACAATAAACGTAGTCGCACCATTGATCTTCACGGTAAAAAGCGGACCATTCATAATCACCGTCAATGTATTGGCATGTCCTGGTGGAGCTAAAGAGGCCGCTTTTGTCACCTGACCAAGCAAAATCGCTTGCTGAACCATATCATCAGACAAATATTCTTTATGGATACTCACCTGACCATTTCCTAAAATAGTGACACGATAATCATGGTCTAGCGTATTGTCACCGCGTAAATAGACTCCCACTGCATCATCCGCATCCGCTTTGACAAATGTAAATGTTGTCGAAAAAACAAAATTGCTGAACTGAGCAGAAGTGGGCAAGCTCTCGGTTAAAATATGATGATTCGTATCACATAAATATAACTGATCATCATTCACAATCCGTGTATAACCATCGGCATTCCCGGTTGCCCAGCCATTCCGGTTCGTGATAGTCGTATCATCGTAAATAGGGGTCGGAGTAGGTGTCACAAAACTGTTCACATCGGGAGGGGTTAGCGTTGGGGTAGGGCTAACAGTGGCGGTTGGAGTAGCTTCGACCAGATGAATACCACAGGCCGAGGGAATAGCTTCTTGAGGGGTAACACTTCGTTGTACGAGTGGTTGAACATGCTTTCCATCTTCCATTCTTGCCGCGAACAAAACACTACTACTTACCAGCAATACAGCACATAGAGCTATCCATAACGCAAGGTTTTTATGCTTTCTCAATTGACGACTTTCGCTTTCCATAGGTACAGACTGCTCCCTTATCTGAGTTCAATATAGTACTACGAAACAGCTAACAGCCTGTTTCTCTTTTGCTCAGATTAGTCAAAAAGTAACACTCCTTTCGCACTGCATAAAAACTGGCTAGCATGATCCCCAAACATACAGGTGAAATCTTTTCACCGCAACCAGCACCGCGCTGTCAACAGAACGGCACGCACGGAAACCAGATGGGGATCTCAACAGAGGAACTCAAACTTACGATGGATATATCACATCTTCTGATATGGTTTGTTTCGCAGGCGACTGCAATAAACCTTCTGCGATCAACTCGCGATACATAACAATGACCTGTTGCACACTCAATCGTCCATCAGTACGAAACCATGTGGCAACCTGAGTACACATAGCGATAAAGGCATACGAGGCAATTTTTATATCCGTGTGCCGAAATACTCCTCGCTCAATACCACCGCGCAGGATTTCCTGTACCAGCTTCTCATACGTATCACGCAATGACAAAATGTAGGTTTGCGCATCCCCTTCCAATGCTCGTATCTCGGTATCAATGATAAAAAATTCAGCTTTATAGCTGGTGTGCAGGCGAATATGATTGGCAATAGCTTCATGCAAACGGACCACAGGATCGTCATACATACGCAGAATATGCTCCAGACTGCTATTCAAACGCCGCATGTGCGTCTCCATAATCTCAACTAACAGCGCCTGTTTGTTAGGATAGTGATGATAAATACTAGCTGCCTGTATCCCTGCGATACGCGCAATATCTCGTAAGGGAGCGGCATGGTAACCATACTCGGCGAATAATTGTACCGCAGCAGCCAGAATACTCTCACGCATAGAACGGCCATCGGGCCGCATAATAATTATCCTCTTTTCTCACTTGCCCATGTATGTACATCCGGGCAGAATCCGACAGTGTACGATCACAGGTTTCCATTGTAACAGAAACAGTGGAAGAAAGAAAAGCATAGAGTGATGCTACGAGGCAGCGAGCCTATTCCTCTTCTTCAATATCCTCATCTTCTGCCGCGATACCCAGATAGACACAGACCCAACCAACGATAAAGTAAGATCGCCATAAACCACGATCAAGGGCACTCAAACTCTTCGGTAACAGGCTTTTGATGATCATCGCATATTGTTTTTCATCCAGCAGAATCGGATTCGCGATATTATTATCTTCCAGAAATGCACGATGAGCTCGTATTCCTACCAGATACCCGTCTTCAATTGCGCTTTCATAAATCGTTTCCTCGGTTAAACCAATCTGAATTCGTTTGCCAAAGGGCAGGTCAGTTCCCGGCGAATAGACTAAATCACCAATCATTTCTAAAGGATGCGGACCGACCTCATGTGAGCGATAATGACGCTCCATACTATTCTCTCTTTCTACTCCAAACATAACTTCGCTCAAGAAGCCACTGGTTGCGAATATAAGTTTTTTATAAAATCATCATTGTATTGTAGAAAAAACACCTCAAATCGCTTATGCTCGAAACTAAAAATTATAGGAATGAAGGCAAAAAATATATACCTCTTGCTTTATTCTGGCAAATGAAATGATCATTCGCCTACTCACTATTACTTTTTGGTGATTATTTTTAAAATTTCCATTCGCAATAAATCTTCAGGTAGATAAAGATTATTACATATTCAATCCTACATAACATTACAGTAGAGGTGTATCTTTTGTAGATTTTTTAAGAGTTCTCACGCGAGAATGCAGACATCAACACATGGAGAGGAAGAATTCCTCTTCCCATGGATGATACAATAATGCATATTAGCGGTTGAAAAGCAAAAACCGTTCCAGAAGTCAGACATTTTTATGTGCAGGTTCGAAACCGGTTAACCGTGCCATTCCGTATCAATAGTAGCAAGAATAGGTAGAGTAGGTCTTGATATTTATGGACGAAGAAAAAACAAATTCACCCATTTTGATCGTTGATGATGATCCTGCCCTGCTGCAAGCACTTCCACGCGTTGTCGATCTACGTATGCACGATGTTCAGGTTACCACCACCGACTCAGCAACACATGCACTTGAGTTAATAACGCACAATGATTATGACGCGATTGTGAGTGACGTGAAGATGCCAGGCATGGATGGTATCGAACTCCTTAAGCATGTACACGATATTCGACCAGATACGCCCGTACTCCTGATTACAGGACACGGAGATCATGATCTGGCAATCCAGGCATTACGCGGAGGCGCATACGATTACATTCTGAAACCTATTGAGCGTGACGTTTTTATCGCCGCCTTACAGCGGGCCATACAAACCCGGCAATTACGACGTAAGGTCGTCGAGCAACAGCTCGCGCTGGCTTTGCATGCCAAATCACTTGAGCGTCTGGTGGAAAAACGCACGCAAGAACTGGTTGCTGCGAATGCGACCAAAGATAAGTTTCTGACAATCGTTTCACAGGAGTTAAAATCCCCGCTGGCAAATCTCAAAGGGATGACGCAATTAATGTGTCGTCAACTTGAACGTGGTGATGCCGTTCCAGCGGTACGACAGGGGCTGTCCGATATGGAACGCTCAATCAGTCGCACCGAAATTCTTGTTCAGGATCTACTGGATACATCGTTGATGGAGACAAATCTCTTTATACTCAAGCGTCAACGTTGCGATCTGGTTGCCCTCTGCCGTGATCTGCTCAACGAATATACCGATCGCTCAGTACTCACCCTGAGCTGTGAGTTGCTCGGTGATCCCATTGAGGTTGATGTCGATCGGGACCGCATCTATCAGGTACTGATCAATTTATTGTCGAACGCTCGTAAGTTTTCCGCCAAAGGGACGCCAATTACGATCAGTCTGCAACAATCCGGCTATGAAGTTATTCTTTCCATCAGCGATACAGGGGTTGGCATCGCTGAAGAAGAGCTTCCGCACATCTTTGAACAATTCTATCGTGTGCCTGGAATTGAGATACAGACAGGGACGCGCACAGGCTTAGGCTTAGGTCTGTTCATCTCGCGCAAAATCATCGAGCGTCATGGAGGCCATATCGAGGTACAGAGCACCCCAGAAGTAGGCAGTACCTTTCATGTGATACTTCCTATGTATGTTGACCCGGCGAAAGAAACTGAAGAGGCAACCACCCCAACTTCCCATACCCAAACCGTCTGGACGATTATCCATTAAACGTTGCCAGAAACTGGCGATAGGGATCAGGGCAATGCTATGCCTTGATCCCCGTTTGTATTACAGCTTGCTTAAAGCCTCAAATAGATCATAATTGTCTGGCATCTCACCAGGAGTGTGCATCACTTCAATATAGCGAATAACGCCTTCTTTATCGATGGCGAAGAGAGCGCGTTCTGACATGCCACGTGGATGGCGCACACCATAGGTATCAACGACCTGCCCTTGAGGATAGAAGTCTGAAAGCAAAGGATATGATGTGCTCATCGATTTAGCCCAGGCTGCAAGCGCGTATGTGCTATCCATGCTGATCGCAACGACTTCAGTGTTATATTTTTTGAAACGTTCGATATCAGCTTCGTATGAAGGCAGCTGCGTTGAACATACGCCACTGAATGCAAAGGGAACAAATGCCAGCACAACGTTTTTCTTCCCCTGAAAATCACTGAGCTTCCACTCGGCGTTCTCGCCAGTCATGAGTGTAAAGTCTGGTGCTTTATCACCGACCTTCAACGTTTTTGTCTCGGTACGATTTCTGCTATCCATAGATGTTCCTTTTCTTCAATTTCTCAGTCGAGATCCCTGTACAGGAAACTCCACTACATGGTATACCTACCACACACTGTTATAATCTTATACAGCCAGAGACGTTGTCAATGTGCGCCGGCAGTGACCACGACAAACAGCCATCCGTCTTGCCAGATGTAGTATGCTCAGGGGAGACAAATATCGCCTGTGACAGGCGTCCATACAGCCAATTTCAGGAAAGGAATAGAGAGCCGTTGCTCGACAATACATCTACGGCGTATGCAGAGACAAGCTCATCTTCTTTTTGGGAGCGTGTCGAAAACCGTTTACGTACACGTACACTCTTTTATGCCACTTTGCCTGCTTTTTGCGCGATCCTGCTTATGTTTTGCGCTACCGCCTGGCAGGTTTTCTGGCCCACTACCGACCCGGCACGCTATCAATGCTATGCGCTCACGTTCTGGTTCGGTAGCCATGCGACATCATTGTTGCCAGCGGACCAATGCGCTTTTCTACAGAGTTCAGGCTCTATGCCACCTTTCCATATGCTCCCCATCGAATATCCACCATTGACCTTGCTGCCTTTCTCCGTGCCACTGCTATTCCCGCTACCATACTATCAGTTCGGCTTCGCGCTCCTGATGTCCGTCGCTGTCCTGATTACGTACTGGATATTATTTTTTCATGGACCACGTGGTAGTGCGCTGATACTACTGCTGTATCTGTTACTGGGGGCATTCGCGCTGGTACAGATGCGTTTCGATCTTCTCCCCGCGCTCTGTACGCTCTTATGCTTGCTCTGCGCACAGCGGAAACAATGGACCAGAGCCTATATCGCGCTATCTATCGGTGTCCTGTTAAAAATCTATCCACTGATGTTTCTACCAGCCCTCTTCATCGCGGAACAACAGGAGAAAGGATTACTGCATAGGCCATCAGCTCTGCGCACATGGAAACAAACAGGAGCAGAGCTATTCACCACAGCGAAAGGGCTACGACACTGGCAATGGAGGAATACCATCCTTTTGCTGATCGTGATTCTGGGCATCACTGGCCTCTTCGCCCTCAGTAACTTCAACACGGCAGTAGTCAGCCAGATACAGTATTTCCTGGCACGACCAATCCAGA
>Ga0310811_10014588_pt1 | contig 10252 bp, 9 predicted proteins | sample YCmetagenome_FD_207642 | JGI IMG/M metagenome (GOLD analysis project Ga0310811, IMG submission 207642) | Soil microbial communities from experimental microcosm in Duke University, North Carolina, United States - YC | ecosystem: Engineered > Artificial ecosystem > Soil microcosm > Unclassified ... | reverse complement strand
CGGGCGGGTCGCGGCGGCCGTGGGCGCGGTGACGTTCGACCGGCCAGGCTTCTTCGCCGATGCCACCCTGGCCGTGCAACCGCAAAGCCCGTGGTCGCAACAACTTCCCGGGTTCGCCGAGACCTGCATGGCGGCCGACACCCGGCTGGACGCGGTGACCCGCAAGGCGTGGACCGAGCTCTGTGCCGCCAATGCCCCGGCGTTGGCCGCGATCGACGACGACGCCCGTCTGGTGCACGCCGACCTGAACCCCAAGAACATCCTCGTCACCCGCGACGACGGCCGCTGGCGGGTCGCCGCCCTGCTCGACTGGGAGTTCAGCTTCGCCGGTTGCCCGTACGCCGACGCGGCCAACATGCTCCGCTTCGGGGCCGACTACCCGGCCGACTTCGTCGACGGCTTCACCGCCGCCTTCGCCGAACACCTCCCCGCCGGCCCGGACTGGCGGCACCTCGGCCGTGTGCTGGACATGTTCGCGCTGAGCGACCTCGTCACCCGCCCCGCCGGCAACCCTGTCGCCGACCGGGCAGCCCAGGAGATCCGCCGCTGGGTCGGCTAGGAGCGTGTCTCAGTAACGGGCAAGCGGCTTGGTGGCCGTGATCGATGGGATCGGTCGCGGCCGGTCCGTCGGTGGCTGCGAGGCTGTGGCTGGGTCCTGTGCGGCAGGTGTTCGGCCGGTGGGGCCCGTGGTGTGGGCCGGAGGGTCTGGCTGGTCAGCCGGTCAGGGTGGCGAGCCCGGTGGTCCCGGCGTGTCGGAAGATCTTGCGGAGGTTGTGGCAGGCGGCGAGCAGTCTCCATTCGCCGCGGGCTCCGTCTTCGCCGCGCAGGAGGAGTTGGCGGCCGTTCTGGCAGGTCATGATCTGTCCGAAGACGGGTTCGACGATGGCCTTGCGGCGGCTGTAGGCGGCCTTGCCGGGCTTGGTCCGCAGCTTGCGGGCCATGCGTTCCTTGAGGGTGGCGTCGGCGGGGATGCGTCCGCGTGGTGCGGGCGGAACCTGCTCGTCGTGGGCGAGTCGGCCGGTGGCCATGAACGTGTCGGTGCCGCAGGCGAGTTGGCGGTCTTTCGCGGCCTCAAGGTTGGTCTCGGAGCAGTAGCCGGCGTCGACCAGGGCCTGCTTGGGGTGGATGCCCGTGTTCGCTGCGGACTGGTCGAGCATGCTGGTGTAGTTCAGCGCGTCAGAGGGGCTGGTCGTCACGTCGGCGGCGGTGATGACCTGGTGTTCTTCGTCGACGACGGCCTGAGCGTTGTAGGCCTGGATGTAGGCGCCGTCGCTGTTCTTCATGATCCGCGAGTCGGGGTCGGTGAAGTTGGCCTGGGCCTTCGGCTTCGGGCGGGCCTTCGCGGCGGCCTTCTGGCCGGCGTCGGTGACAGCCTGCTCGTCGCTGGTGCCGGTGCGCTCCTGGCGGCGGCGTTCTTTGTCCTCGGCATGCTTGCGGGCTTTGTCGGCGGCCTCGGCCTCGATCTGCGCGCGGGCGGCCTGCATCCTGGCCAGGCGCTTCTCACGCCGGTCCAGTTCGGCGGGCAGGTCCGTCTCCTTGCCGTTGACGCCGAAGGTCTGGTCCTCGGCTTCGTCGGCGGCCTCCGCGTCGGCCAGCAGGGCCTGGGCCTTCGCTTCCAGAGCGGCGATCTCGGCCTCGACCCGCTCTTCCTTGCTGATCAGGCGGCCGTAGCTCATCGCCTTGTGCTTGGAGGCGTTGGCTTCGAGCTTGGCGCCGTCCAGCGCGACGCGGCCCATCTTGACCATGCCGAGTGTCTGGGCGAGGTGCAGTGACTGGGTGAACAGGTCGGCCAGCGCGTGAAGGTGGCGGCGGCGGAACCGGGAGATGGAGCGGAAGTCCGGTTCCTGGCCGGCCGCCAGGAACCGGAACGCGACGTCGTCGGCCAAGCGGCGCTCGATCGCCCGCGACGAGCGCACCCCGGTGGTGTAGCCGTAGACCAGCAGCCGCACCATCAGCCGTGGGTCGTAGGGCGGGTAGCCGCGCTTTCCCGTGTAACCGTCCAGGATCGGTGTGAGGTCGAGCGTCTGGTCGACCAGGTCCGCGACGAACCGAGCCAGGTGGTCCTCGGGCAACCAGTCGTCCAGCGACGGCGGCAGCAGCAACACCTGGTGCGGGTCGAACGCGCGGAACCGCTTACCCACCGCTGCTGGACGTGTCTGCTGCCGCTTCGGCTCGACCGGTTCGACCTCGAAAAGCCCCCCATCGCACATAACTATGGTCATCCCATCCGATTGATCACGAACCACAGGCGGGATGTCCGTTATGCGCTTCGGGCTGGTTGCGTAAACGTCCGTCCGCCACAGTTCATTTCCCTGCGCTCCCGGTTTCAGGGTGTGGCGCCACGTGCGGGCGGTCACGGTCGGCGCCGGAGGTGCGGCGGTAGCGGCCGGGCGTGGTGCCTGTGATGCGCTGGAACGCGTGGCTGAACGAGCTTTCCGAGGCGTAGCCGAGTTGGGCGGCGAGTGCGGCGATCGTCGCGTCCCCGTCATGCAGCGCCCGTTCGGCCAGGCGCATTCGCCAGCGGGTTAGGTAGGTGAGTGGGGGCTGCCCGGCGGCGGCGCGGAACCTTGCCGCGAAGGTGGAGCGGGACATCGCGGCGGCGCGGGCGAGTTCTTCCAGGCTCCAAGGCTGCCCGGGTTTGCTGTGCATGAGGGTAAGCGCCGGGCGCAGCGACGGGTCGCCGAGCAGATTGAGCCAGCCGGGTTGGGGCGCGGCCCGCTGTTCCAGGGCCAGCCGCAACACCTGGACAAGCAGCAGTTGCGCGTACTGCGCGGCGGCGAACGCGGCCCCTGGCCGGCCCGCGGTGCTCTCCTCGAGCAGTCGGTTTAGCAGGCCCTGCAGTTCGGCTGCCTCCGGGGCGCGGCCCATGATGCGAGTGACGCGGGGCAGTACGGACAGCAGCAGTTCCTCGCCGCCGCTGTCCGCCTCGACGTGGCCGCCGATGACGACGACCTCACCGCCGGAGCCAACCTGCTTCAGCGCTCCGCCGGACGACACGAGGGCTCCGTGTGCTTCGGCAGGCGGGATGGCGAGGTCGCTGCACAATACGAAGGCACCGGCCCGGCCAAGTACGACCGCGTCTCCTGCCTCGAGCAGTTCCGGCTGCCGGCCGTCGGCGAGGAGCCAGCAGCGCCCTTCCACCACGGCATCGATCTTGAGCGCGACTTCCGGCCGGAATCGTACCGACCACTGCCCGCCGGCGCGGAAGCCGCCCGCGATCCGGCAGCGGGCGCGGACGAGGGCGAGCGCGTCAGACAGAGGATCAGAGATCACCTTCGTACTCTCGCGCATTTTTTCAGCACTATCAAGCATCGAAAGTACGACGGCGAGGCGGCATGCTGGAAGGCAGCCAGAAGACGGCAGAGCTTGCAGTGGCCAGTCGGCAGCGGCCGGTCGAATGAGGAGAAATGGAACCATCATGAACGTGTGGCTCATTACCGGTGCGTCCCGCGGCCTCGGCCGGGAGATCGCCAGGCAGGCCCTCGACCGCGGCGACGCGGTCGTGGCAACCGCCCGGCAGCCGCAGCGGGTGGCCCAGGCCCTGCGAGGTTACGACGATCGCCTCCTCGCCCTCCCGCTCGACGTCACCGACCCAGTCCAACCGGCCGCCGCCGTGCAAGCAGCGGTAAAACGGTTCGGCCGCATCGACATCCTGGTCAACAACGCCGGACGCGGGCTCCTCGGCGGCGTCGAGGAAGCCAGCTCCGAGGAAGTCCAAGCCGTGTTCCAGGCCAACGTCTTCGGGCTGCTCGCAGTCACCCGCTCCGTGCTGCCGGTCATGCGGGCCCAGAAGGCCGGCCGCATCCTCAACATCAGCTCAGTCGGCGGATTCGCCCAGGCGCCTGGCTGGGGAATCTACGGAGCCACCAAGTTCGCCGTCGAGGGACTGTCCGAGGCGCTGCGCGCCGAGGCAGCACCGCTCGGCATCCAGGTCGTCATCATCGAGCCGGGCAGCTTCCGCACGGACTTCCTCGACGGCATCTCCCTGCACACCACCCGCCGGGTCATCGAAGACTACGCCGCCACCGTCGGACACGTCAGGAGCCAGGCAGCCCATCGCAACCACACCCAGGTGAACGACCCGGTCAAGGGCGCGGCAGCGATCGTGATGATCGCTACGACCGACAGCCCGCCCGCTCGGCTGCAATTGGGCGCAGACAGCGTCGCAGCCGTCGAGGCCAAGCTCCAGCAAATCACCGAAGAGCTGAACACGTGGCGCGAGCTCGCGGTCTCGACTACCCATCACGACACTGTCTGTTACTGAGACAGGCTCCTAGGACCCTGCCCACTCCTTCGGCCGCTCACCTCCCCACGCCACCAGCGATAACGAGGCGATACGGGGACTGGCTAGCGTCGGGCGGCATGCGCAAATTCGCAGTGCTTCTTGCCGTTCCGCTGTTGTTGGGCACGGGGACGACCGCGGACGCGGCGACCGGGGTGGTGGACTTCTTCGGGGGCACGTACCCGGATCTGAAGAATCCGCCGACGGGCCAGTGCATCATCACGGCACCGCCGTTCCCGGGGCCGCGTGGACTGGACAACCACACCAACCAGAAGGTGACGGTGTACGAGAACAACACCTGCACCACGACCGCGGGAAACACCTGGGTGGTGCAGCCGGGCAAGAGCTTCGAGCTGAGCGGCACCTGGTACCCGATCATCTCGATCGTCGCGGTGAAGGTGGGCTGACACCGGTCAGCGCTCGGGACGGGCGGCGACCGCACCCGCTCGTCCCCGCACCCACTCCTTCGGCTGGTCCGTCGATGCTGTCCTGCTGGCTAAGGTGCCAGCGGAGGGATGACCGGAGGGGGAGCCTTGCCGCAGCTGAACCAGAAGATCGTCGTGCCCGTGGTGTACGTCGCAGCGGTGTTCATGTCGATCCTGGACAGCACGGTGGTCAACGTGACCCTGCCGGTGATCGCCCGCCGCTTCGACGTGCAGCCGGAACAGGGGCACGCGGTGGTCGTTGGCTACCTGCTCAGCCTGGCGGTGTTCATGCCGGCATCGGGCTGGCTGGTCGACCGGTTCGGGGCGAAAAGGGTGTTCCTGGCGGCGCTGGCGCTGTTCGTGGCGGCGTCGGGATTGTGCGGGCTGGCCCAGAGCCTGCCGGAACTGGTGCTGTTCCGGGTGGTGCAGGGCGCGGGCGGCGGACTGCTGGTGCCGGTGGGCATGACGATGATGCTGCACGCGTTCCCACCGATCGAACGGATGAGCGTGACCCGGCTGACCAACCTGGTCACGATCATCGCCCCGGCTTCGGGCCCGGTGCTGGGCGGGCTGCTCACGGTGCGACTTTCCTGGCGGTACGTGTTCCTGGTGAACATCCCGATCGGGGTGTCGGCCTTCCTGTTCGGCCTGCTGTTCCTGACCGCGACCGGGCACACCACGGCCGGTCGGTTCGACGTACGGGGATTCCTGTTGTCGGGGTTCGGTTTCGCCGCGGCGATGTACGCGCTGAGCGAAGGCCCGGACCGAGGCTGGACGCGGCCGGAAGTGATCGTCGGCGGCCTGCTCGGCCTGGCTATGCTGATCACGTTGGTACGGGTCGAACTGCGCACCGACGGCCCGCTGCTGAACCTGCGACTGGTGGGTAACCGACCGTTCCGCACGCACGGCGCGGTGACGGTGCTGAACGCAGCGGCGTTCCTGGGCGTCCTGTACCTCATGCCCCAGTTCCTGCAGACGGTCCGCGGCTTCGATCCGCTCGAATCGGGCCTGACCACGTTTCCCGAGGCGCTGGGCGTGGTGCTCTGCGTGCAGCTGGTGGCCCGGATCTATCCCCGCATCGGCCCGCGCCGGCTCCAGCTGCCGGGCCTGGTCGGGCTGGCCGTGGTTGTCGCCGGCATGGCGTTGACCGGCATCGACACGCCACGGTGGGCGATCATCGCGCTGATGTTCCTCGCCGGCGTGAGCGTGGGCTTCGTGTTCCTGCCGACGCAGACCGCCGCGTTCGCCACCGTGCGGACGGAGGAGCTGGGCCAGGCCTCCGCCCTGTACAACGTGGGGCGGCAGCTCGGGGCGGCCGGTGGCGTGGCCGTGCTGAGCAGCGTCGTTGCGGCCCTCAGCTGGAGCGGGGAAGGCCCCGGCCTGTTGGCCTACCGGGTCGCGTTTTTCACTGCCGCCACGCTCGCGCTGTTCGCCGCGGCCATCGCGGTCACCACCCGGGACGCCGACGCGGCCGCGACGATGAAGCCGCGTGAGCGTGTCGCCGACCGCAGTTAGCTGTCACCTCCTACACTGGGGCTTCAGTGCCGATTGAAGTTGATCGGCGGCGACCGGTGGGGGTGGGGCATGGCGACGCAGAGCCAGCTGTCGGCGTGGATCGAGCGCATGGCGGCGCACTTCGTGCCGGAGGGCATTCCGCTGATCGGCGGCCGCATCCTGGCCTATCTGCTGGTGTGCGACCCGGTCGAGCGCACCGCCGCCGAGCTGTCCGAGGAACTGGAGGCCAGCAGTGGCTCCATCAGCACCAACGTCCGGCTGCTGATGCAACTCGGCGTCGTCACCAAGACCACCCGGCGCGGCCGGCAGGCGGCCGAGTACAAGCTCAACGAGCAGGGCTGGAACGACATGATCGACCGCCGGCTGCGCGCACTCGCCGGCACCCGGGAGCTCACCGCCGCCGGCCTGCGCCTGCTCAGCGGCGACCCGCAGCGGGCCCAGCGGCTGCGCAACATCGACGAGATGTACGGCTGGCTGGCCGACGAGCTGCCGGGCGTCTGGGAGCGCCGCCCGGTGCCGCCCCGCAACTGAAACTTTTAGTCGACCAAAACTTTGGCGCTCCCAAAAATTCTGCGCTAGCCTGGCCGCATGGCCGGGCTCAGGGAGCGCAAGAAGGCGCTGACGCGTCAGCACATCGTCGACACCGCCGCGAAGCTGTTCGGCGAACGCGGCTACGACGAGGTGTCCATCGTCGATGTCGCGCGGGCGGCGGAGGTGTCGGACCAGACGGTCTACAACTACTTCCCGGCCAAGCAGGACCTCGTGCTCGACCGGGCCGAGGAGTTCAGCGAGCAGGTCCCGCCGATGGTCCGCGAGCGGCCGGCCGGCACCAGCCCGGCCAGCGCGCTGCGCGTGATCGCCGAGGCGGACCTGGACCGACATCGACGGGTCGATCCGGAGCAGACGCGTGGTGAGCTGCCGGCGATCTGCGCCAGCAGCCCCACGATCCGCCGCTACGTCCTGGAGATGCGCGACAACCACGCCGACGTCGTGGCCGAGGCGATCGTCGAGAGCACGCCGGGCGTGCATCCCGCGGTCGCGCGGGTGCACGCGGCGGCGATCATGAAGGCGCTCCAGCTGATCACCGACCGCATCGGCGAAGCCGTGCTCGCCGGCACACCGAACGACGTGGTGGCCGACGAGCTGACGCCGGTGGTCGCGGCCATGTTCGACGACCTCGACCGGCACTTCTGAGTCCCAGCAAGCAGTCGCGCCGGCCCGAGGGGCGGCGCGCGATCAACCGTGCCCGAAAACGGAGACATCCCATGCACGTCACGATCATCGGCGCCGGACTCGGCGGCCTCACCCTGGCCCGCGTCCTGCACGTCAACGGCATCCCGTCCACCGTCTACGAGGCCGAGGCGTCGCCGACCGCCCGGGCCCAGGGCGGCATGCTCGACATCCACGACTACAACGGGCAGGTCGCCGTCGAGGCGGCCGACCTGATGGCGGAGTTCCGCAGCCGCATCCTCGACGGCCGCCAGGCGATGCGGATCATCGACCCGGACGGCACCGTCCTGTTCGAGCAGGACGACGACGGCACCGGCGGCCGTCCCGAGATCCAGCGCGCCGACCTGCGGCAGATACTGCTCGACTCCCTGCCCGACGGCACCGTGCAGTGGGGCCGCAAGGTCGAGCGGGCCGATGCCGACAAGGTGACGTTCGACGACGGCAGCACGGTCGCCGTGGACGTGCTGGTCGGCGCGGACGGGGCCTGGTCGAAGGTGCGGCCGCTGCTGTCGGAGGCCACGCCGGAGTACGCGGGTTCGGCGTTCGTCGAGACGTACCTGTACCACGCCGACACCGAGCACCCGGCCGCGGCGGAGATGGTCGGCGGCGGCTCGATGATGGTGCCGCAGCGAGGCACGGAGATCCACGCCCACCATGAGAGCGGCGACACCCTGCACACCTACGTGGTGCTCAATCGGAGCCTGGAATGGTTCGGCGCCATCGACTTCACCGACAACGCCGCCGCGACCGAGCGGATCGCCGCCGAGTTCGACGGCTGGGCCCCGGCACTCAGGTCGCTGATCACCGACGGCGACACGCCGCTGGTCTTCCGTCCGCACTACAAGCTGCCGACGGGACACAGCTGGGACCGGGTGCCCGGCGTGACGCTGGTCGGCGACGCCGCGCACCTCACGCCGCCGAACGGCGAGGGCGCGAACCTGGCGATGCTGGACGGGGCCGAGCTGGGCCTGGCCCTCGCGGCGAACCCGGACGACGTCGAGGCGGCGCTGGCCGCCTACGAGGCCACCATGTTCGCCCGCAGCGCCGAGGTCGCGGCCGAGACCGACTCGGCCAAGGACCTGACGCTGGAGGAGATGCTGACGTTCTTCAAGCAGGCCAGGGACTAGCGGGCGGCCAGCTCCGGCTCCTCCGCCGCGACCGGCTCGGCGGCCACGAACACCGGGGCCGGGCCACGGTCGCGGCTGGCGGTCCACAGCGAAGCGCCGGCGATCAGCACCAGGGTCGCGCCGAGCACGTGGACCAGGACCAGGATGTCCGGCACGCCGGTCCAGTACTGGACCAGGCCGACCAGACCCTGGGCCAGCACCACGCCGACCAGGGTCCAGTAGCGACGCCACTGCACGGCGGTGGCGTCCTTGATCCGCATGCCGAAGCCCAGCGCGAACAGCGAGCCGATGAGCAGGAACACCAGGTCGGCGTGGATCTGGGCCAGGGTGGACACGGGGATGTCGAGTCGCGGCGTCTTGATGTCGCCTGCGTGCGGACCGGCGGCGGTGACCAGGGTGCCGGCGATGAGGATCACGCCGACGGCGATGGCCTGAGCCAGCTGGAGGGTCAGCAGCGGCCGGGGGAGCAGCGCCCGGGGCTGCTCATCGCCCTCGTCGACGGCACGGAAGAGCAGCACGGCCAACCAGATCAGCGGCATGGAGGCCAGGAAGTGCGGGGCGACGCTCCACCACTGGAGTCCGGTGAGGACGGTCATGCCGCCGATCACGGCCTGCGCCACCACACCCAGCGGCATCATCAGCGCCAGCACGATGACCCGACGACGCCTCGGCTTCGCGAACAGGGCCATCAGCACGCACAGCGCGGACACCACGCCGAGCCCGCCGCCGAGCAGCCGGTTGCCGAACTCGATCCACTGGTGCACCTGCCCGCCGACCGGGTCGGCGACCGGCACCAGGCTGCCCGGCTGGCACTGCGGCCAGGTGGTGCAGCCGAGCCCGGACTCGGTGACCCGCACCACGGCGCCGGTGACGGCGATGCCGGCCTGTCCGACGACCGCGGCCCCGGCGATGAGGCGCTGCACGGCGCGACTGGGGGCGGGCACACGGGACAGCAGCGAGGGGGTTGACACGACTCGATGGTAGGACCGGCGCGATCGCCGCCCGGCACCGGCCCGTTTGTCCGAAAGCAGGGGTGGGGTGATCGGAGGAGAGGGTTTTCCCGCATTGGCTGTCCGGAACCGCGTGGTTACGTTCAGGTAGCGCCCCGCCGGGCGCTCGTCACCCCCACACCCTGCGTGGAGGTCCTGTGAAACTCCTGTCCCTGCTGGCTGCCGCCGCGATGGCGGCCACGGCGCTGGCCACCGCCGGCGCCGCGACGGCCGCACCCACCGTCACCACGGTGCACTCCTGTGCCGCGAAGCCGGCCCCCGGCTACGCGGCCTGTACGGCCCTGCGCCGCACCGACGCCGGCGCGAAGTCGTTCGGGCCGGCCGTGTCCGGTCTCACCCCGGCCAACCTCCAGTCGGCCTACAAGCTGGGCGCCGGCGGTTCGGGCAAGACGGTCGCGATCGTCGACGCCTACGACGACCCGAACGCCGAGACGGACCTGGCCACCTACCGGTCGAACTTCGGCCTGCCGGCCTGCACCACGGCCAACGGCTGCTTCAAGAAGGTCAACCAGACCGGTGGCACCAGCTACCCGTCCGGCGACACCGGCTGGAGCGAGGAGATCTCGCTGGACCTCGACATGGTGTCGGCGGTCTGCCCCAGCTGCCACATCCTGTTGGTGGAGGCCACTTCCGCCTCGTACGCCAACCTCGGCACGGCCGTGA
>Ga0310811_10014587_pt1 | contig 10252 bp, 7 predicted proteins | sample YCmetagenome_FD_207642 | JGI IMG/M metagenome (GOLD analysis project Ga0310811, IMG submission 207642) | Soil microbial communities from experimental microcosm in Duke University, North Carolina, United States - YC | ecosystem: Engineered > Artificial ecosystem > Soil microcosm > Unclassified ... | reverse complement strand
GCGCGCCTAGCGCCTGGTCGGCCGAGAGCTGACTGCTGGAGCACGCGACCCCGGCCGCCTCCGCCTGGGTGTCCTGGCTCCCGTTGCCGGCCACCGGGCGCACGCCAGCCACGGTGAAAGCCCACTGGGCCGTGGTGGAAGGCCGCGCTACGGGGGCCTTAGCCGGCGCCTGAGTGGCCGGCGGCGTACCGGAACAGCCAAGCACAGCCAGCACGACGCTCACGCAAAGGACTACGACGGTGACAATACGCCGCGTCATCGGCCTCCCCCGGCAGGTCGCATGACCCTAGTCTGCCAAACCGACCGAGGACAGAATTAAAGGCCTGATCCAGAACGGGGGGTGTTTCACGCCGCAGGCCCGTTATCTTTTCCTGGCCACCCCGCCAGAAAAGCTGTGCTGCAGCTCGGCATAGGGCGTGTGGCCTGGCACGGGCGGCCGCCAGTCGCCCAGCGGGACCATGCCCGGCTCGATCATCTCCCAGCCGTCGAACCAGGACCGGATCTCCTCGTCTTCGCGCCACCGGACGGGCCCGAGGGGGCCGTTGTGCACCTTTTCCCCCTCCAGGGTGATGGCGCGCAGTTCAGGCAGTTCCGGCCCGGGCAGCCGAAGGCTTGAGATAGCCAGGTAGCTACCGCCCGGCATGGCGTCGCGGAACTCGGCCACGAACCGTCCCGGGTCATCGCCGTCCTCCACATGGTGCAATACGGCGAAGAACAGCAACCCGATTGGCTGCCCGAAGTCGATGATCGACCGCACAACCGGGTCCGCCAGGATCTCGGCTGGCCTGCGCACGTCACCAAGGATGATTTCTGTCGTCGCCGCGTCCGCGAGCAACGCCTTGCTATGGGTGTAGACGACGGGGTCGTTGTCCACGTGGACGACCCGCGCTAGCGGGTTGAGGTGGTGCGCGATCTCGCTCACGTTGCCTTGCGTGGGCAGCCCGGAGCCGAGGTCAAGAAACTGCGTGACACCCGCCTCAATAACCAGGTACTGCACCACCCGCTGCAGGAACTGGCGGTTGGCAACGGCCCCAAGCGGCGCCATGGGCGCAAACCGCAAGACTTCGGCCACGAATTCGCGATCAGCGGCGAAGTTGTCTTTGCCCCCGAGCATCGCATCGTATACTCGAGCGACATTTGGTTTGCTGATGTCGAAATCCGCGTATTTCCCGCCAACATGCGGATGATCTGCCCCCATAAACAGGCTCCGTCCCGCCGACACGACACCCTGGTGTAGGCGAGCATAGCGGGCGAACCGCCCTGAGATCCGCGACTGAGCAGGTTTCGCCCTCGACGACATCCCGCGTCGCATGGCAATCTGAAATTAGCTGCCAATTCGGTCATCAGGCGAGTATTCGGTCATCCTGGCCGGGCTGCTCGCTGGCGGCGGGGGATGACGGCGGGAGGACAATGTCGGCGCGCGTACCAAGTCAAGCCGACTTGCGTTTGCACATCTGGCTGCTCCCCGCCATCCTCACCGCAGCGGCGATCAGCCTGCTGTCCTGGGGTGCCTGGGTCTACGGTTATGACCCCACCTGGCTGAGCGGAAGCTACGCCTGGTGGCGGCCGGTCCTGGCAAACGACCAGGATTGGACGATGGTGGTGACGATGTCGCTGCTGCTGGCCAGCCTGGCCGCCTACTGGCTGCCACGGCGGCGCGACCGGATCCCCATCGGGCTGATCACCGTCGTGGTGCTCGTCCTGGTGGCCGCGACCCTTGGCACGGCGTCGTATGTCCCGTGCCGCGGCCACGTGAGCACGATGGGCGTTACCTTCTGGATCCTGCAGCTGTACGTCGGCCAGCCGCCGCAGATGATCTACCAGAGCGTGCACGACTCGACGGCGGCCTGCATCGGGGCACCGCCGCTGGCGCTGCAACTCGGGCAGATCAACGGCCTCGGCGCGACGCTGATCGGTGCGATCGCGGTGGCGTCGGTGCTGTGGCGGAAGCCGCTTGACCGGCTGCAGTCCCGGTTCGCGTACGACGTGACCATCTTCACCGGGCTGAGCGCGCTGACGATCCCCCTGCTTAGGCGGCTGGCGGAGGAAGCCCGCACCCCGCGCGCGATCATCGTCATCGAGCCAGACGAAAAGAACCCGCTGCTTGAGGAGGCGCGGCTCACCGGCGCGCGCGTCGTCATCGGCAAGCCGGAATCGCCGCATATCCTGCGCCCGATCATCTCGGCCGTGCGCGGCTGCGCGCTCACGCACCTCTACGCGCTCGCCGACAAGGTCGCGGACAACGAGGCGGTGATCACGGAGGCGGCCCGCATCCTCGGCCGCTACAAGGCCGACCCGGACCGCCAGCCGCACCTGATCGCGCTCATCGACGACCCGAGGCACGCCGACCACTGGCGCGGCGCCCGCAGCAGCAACTGGGACGTGTGGTTCGAGGACGCGCTCAGCTCGGCCGAGACCACCGCGCGCGGCCTCGTCGCCCAGGTGCTGCGCAAGCAGCCGCGGCACCTGCTGGTATGCGGTGACAGCAGCCTCACGGTGCCCATCCTGGTCGAACTGGCCCGCCGGTCCTGGGAACAGGCCGAGCTAGTGAAGGCGCTGGGCGTCTGCCTGGCGGCAGAACCAGACCTGGTGCCGGCCGACGCGCCTTCCCCGCTGCCAATCGACGATGTGACGCTCCTTGACCTGCGGTCCCGCGACATCAAGCGGGAGTACCTCAGGTCGGCGCCCGACGCGGTCCTCCGCTCGCTGCCCGATGTGGTCGCGCTGCCGGTCGACTGGCGCGCGGATCTCCAGGAGCGACTCGACGCGATGGATACCGCGCAGGCCCGGGAGACCGCCGTGATCATCGCGGAAGGCCCGCCGGGATCTGGCGTGCACGAGGCGGGACGGATCGCCAGGCTGCGCCAGGAAACCTCGGTGTTCGTCCTTGCCGCCTCAGGCGACGCCAAGCGCGGTGCGATCTTCGACCTGCTGCACCCGTTCGAGCCTGGACTGCTAGTAGACGGCGAGGTACCCGAGGACACCTGGACCCGGGTCGCCCGGCACTGGCACGAGCGCTACCGGCTCACTCATCCGGTTCCGCTGGGGCATGAGAAAGCCCCCGCCCGGCTTCCGTGGCCGCAGCTTGCCCCGTTCCTCCGGGATGACAACATCCTCGCGCTCCGCTCGATCCTGACCGCGGTCGCGAAACGCGGGCGGCAGTGGACGCCAGTGCACCTGGTCCCCGCGGGCAGCGTCATCGAGCTGAGCGAGCGGGAGCTGACTGAGATCGCGATCGAGGAGCACGTGCGCTGGGTGAACCGGCGGCTCGCGGCTGGCCAGTCCGGCGGGAACGTGGTCCCCTGGGAACAGCTCTCACCCCAGCTGCGAAGCCAGGAGACCAGGTACCTGCACTCGCAGGTCAACCAGCTGGAAGCCGTCGGCTTCGTGCCGATCATCCCGGCCGGCGGCCCGGCGGCCGCGGCCAGCTTCGAGCGGGTCGGGCGGGTGCGGGCGAGCCGCCTGACCGAGCCGCTGACCTGGACGAACTACGCGGGCGAAGAAATGCACGGACGCCCGGGCGACTGGCGGCTGATCGACGACAAGGGAAACCTGCGGACGGCCACCGATGCCGATTTCCGCCTCGGCCACGAGCCGGCGGACGACGGCCTCTGGCGACGGGTCGGCACGTTCCTCGCCTGGCAGGTCAGCGAGGACGTCGTAGTCAGGACCAAGGAGGGCAAGGCGACCGCCCGCGCGGGCGACTGGATCGTCGAGGCGCCAAGCGGCGAACGCTGGCCCGTGGAGAACGGGCAGTTCCAGTGGTCCTATCAGGAGGTCCTGCCGAGCCTGCCCGTCGTGCCGGCCCAGGCGAGTGCGCCCGCGGCCGCCAGCAAGAGCACGGCACCGACGATCTCCTCGTAGAACGTGGTCCAGGCATAGGGTGCGACCCAGCTGTCCCGGAAGCCGAACAAGCCGACCTCGATCGCGAGGACAAGCGCCACGACGGACACCGCGAGCATGCCGCCCGCGAGGACGAGGACGAGCACGCGACGGCTGACGATGACCAGCAGGCCGAGCAGGATCGCGACGATGCCCTGCAGGAGGAACAACGGCCCGATCGTCGGCACGTCCCGGTAGCCGTACTGTTTGCCCCACAGGTACAGGTGGATGATCCCGGAGCCGACCGTGCAGACCGCGCCGCCCGCGATCATGACCGTGACCGCCACGCGCAGCGGCAGGGTCGGCAGGTCCGCCGGCCCGCGCAGCAGCGCGTCGACCCACCAGGGCCGGGACCTGTTAGCCATCGTCTCTCCGGTCAAGTCCGCCTCCTTGCCGTCTGCGAGTCGTGGCCACGCTAAACGTCCCGCGTACTGATTACACGCTGCCGCGCCACCCATGGTTCAACCTGAGAGCAGACCATGAGTATCCAATCAATCGCCCGGAGTCCCGCAATGCGCGTGTCAGCGGGCAATCGGCGGGTAGCCGACCCTGATGACTACACAAACACGCGAAAGGACCATAAGCACGCTTGCAGCGGCACCGCCCGTCCGACGGACTCCGGCGGACCCGGGCCTGCCCAGGGCCGGCGACCGGCCGGACCACCGCAGGCGGCTGACCAGCCACCCGACGGCCGGCGAGGCAGTGCTTGCATACCTCAGCGCGCAAACGGTCCGACTCAACGCCCTTGAGCTGGCGGTCCGACAGGACAAACCGGACTCCGTGCACCAGATGCGGGTCACCGTCCGACGACTGCGCGCCGCGCTGCAGTCGTTCACGGGGATCGTGTCCGAGCCGGACACCCGGCACCTGCGCGCTGAACTGAAGTGGCTCGGCGGGGTGCTCGGCAGCGCCCGCGACACCGAAGTGCTCGCCAGCCACCTGCATGCCGGCCTGACGGCCGCGCCAACGGAACTCGTCCTCGGGCCCGCGCAGGCACGGATCACCGCGCACTTCGCCCCGCTCGAAGCCAGCAGCCGCAAGGCGGTGCTCGACGCGTTCGGCTCGGCACGGTACAAGGCGCTGCGCACGGCGCTCGTCCGGCTACTCGACAACCCGCCGCTGACGCCGCAGGCGGCCGAGCCCGCGGACACGGCGCTCCCGCTGGCCCTAGGGCGCGCCTACCGGCGGACGCGCCGCAGGATGCACCGGGTCGACCAGGCGCCAGCCGGGCAGCCACGCGACGTGGCGCTGCACGAGACGCGCAAGGCGGCGAAGCGGACGCGGTACGCGGCGGAAGCGGCGGCCCCCGCGCTGGGCAAGAAGGACGGCAAGAAGGCGCACCGGCTCGCCAAGCGCATGAAGAAGGTCCAGTCGGTCCTCGGCGACCACCAAGATGCGGTGATCGCCCAGACGGCCGCCCGCGACATCGGGGTACACGCCCACCTGGCTGGCGAAAACGCGTTCAGCTTCGGCCTGCTCGAGGAACGCGCCCACCATCAGGCGCTGGCCAGCGAGCACCTGGTACCTCACGTGTGGCGGCGGGCCCGCCGCGAGGCCAGCTGGCTGCCGAAGTCATGACGACAGGGAAAAGGCCGCCGCCCCGCCGTCAGCGAACTGACGCCGGGGCAGCGGCCCAGGTCCCGGTGACTACGGCTGAGCCTTAGGCCTTGCCGGTCGCCCGCCAGCCTTCCGCGTAGTGCTCGCGGGCCTCGCTGGAGTAAGGCACCGGCGACACCGTGGCGCGCACCTCGACCTGCTTGTGCGGGCGCTCAACGGATGCCTTCTGCGAGCCGCCGTCCGGCTCGCCCCAGACCAGCGTGACCTCGGTGCCGACGTTGATCGACGGGTCGATGACGCCGAGCGACAGCTCCTTGCGCTCGTTGTGGCTGTAGCCGGTGAACAGCGACAGGCCGACGACCTTGCCGTCGAGCAGCAGCGCGTCGTAATTCGACGAAGAGTAGTTCGAGATGGGCACGTCCAGGCCCTTGGCCGGGATCTCGTCGGTGAACAGCGAGGCGGCGATCTTGCCGGCATCCTCGGCGTTCCAGGCCAGCGTCACCTTGCGGCGCTGCGTCGGCTTGTCCATCGCCTCGAGCGCCTCGCGGCCGATGAAGTCGTGGTCGAACCGCACCATGTGGCCGTAACCCAGCTCGTACGGGGTGAGGTAGTAGTCCTCGATGTTCGAGGAGACGAAGGAGCCGCCGAGCGTGCCGGCGAAGCCCTCGTAGCCCTGCGCGGGGAGCCACTCGCGGTACGCCTTGAGCTTCTCGCCGGTGTAGATGGCCGGCAGCGGCGAGGGGATCCAGCCGGACTCCAGCGTGTTGGAGGCGTAGGCACGGGAGCCGACGGGCACCAAGCCGAACTCGGCGCCGGCCTCAAGGATCGCCTCGCGGATCTCGTCGTACTCCTCGTACGGGCCCCAGACCTCAAGACCGGGCTGGCCGGACATGCCGTGGCGCAGCGCGGCGACCTTCTTGCCGTTGATGGTGATGAAGTCAGTGCGGAAGAACTTGATGTCCGGGAACGGGCCGCCGTTGATCTTCTCGATGACCTGCTTCGCGTTCGGCCCCTGGATCTGGAAGCGGTACTGCGTGCGGGTAACTGCCTTACCAAGCGGACGCGACGGGGAGCGGTCGTCGCGGACAAGCTCGACGTTCCAGTCGCCGGTCTCGGCGTGGAACTGGACCCAGTTCACGGTCGGCACGCGGCCGACGAACTCGTAGACGTTCTCCTCAAGGTGGAACAGGATGCCGTCGCCGATGACGTAACCGTCGTAGGTGACGGGCACGAACTGCTTCGCCATATCCAGCGGGAAGTTCTTAAAGGTGTTGATCCCGAGGTAGGAGATCAGCTTCAGGGCGTCCGGCCCCTTAATGTACAGGTTCGCCATGTGGTGGCTCTGGTCGAACAGCACCGCGCTCTTCTGCCACGCGACCTGCTCGGCCTTCCAGTTGGAGAACTCGGTTGGGACGACCGGGTAGACGTACGCGCCCTCCTGGGAGTTCCGCAGCAGTTCCACGGGGTTAACCGTCTGCAGCAGATCCTCAAGGCTCTGCGTCATATAGATTTCCTACCTTTCCGATTACTGTGCGCGTGCCTTGCCAGCCGGGTAAGGCGTCCAGCCGGCGGCCCGCTGACCATGATGTACCTACTCGTGTCCCTTGTCGCTGTGGAATCACCCCGAATTTACGACGCCCCCTTCGTTCCCCGCAACAGTCACTCATTACCCTTCGTTGGCCATAGACCCCGCAGGTAGGGCGCATGAGCAGGGGTGATAATGCGGTCTCGGCAGCACCACCTCGGGGCGCTGATCGTTGTCGGACCACAAAGCCACGCCGGCCGGCTGGCCGAGCACCCCGCCGCCTGTTTCTGGTGACCGTCGGAGGGTGGCGCAGCGGCCCGCAGTGCGATATGCCTATCGAGTCGATAGGCAATACCGCAGCGAAGGAGCCCACTATGGAGACCTGGGACGCCATCCGCGCCCGGCGCAACGTGCGTACCTACCTGCCGGACCCGGTATCCGACGCCGACCTCAACCGGATCGCCGAGGCCGGCTGGCGGGCCCCGTCAGCGAGCAACCGGCAGCACTGGAACTTCATCATCGTCACCGACCGGGCGCAACTCCAAGCGCTGTCGACGGTGTGGCAGGGCGCCAGGCACATCGCGGGCGCCGCCGCAGCGATCGCGCTCGTCATCCCGCAGCCGCCGGACGAGCGAACCAAGGTGGTTGACCAGTACGACCTCGGCCAGGCGACCTACGCCATCATGGTGACCGCCGCCGACCTAGGCATCGGCACCGGCCATTCTTCGGTCGGCGACCAAGACAGGGCCCGCGAGATCCTCGGCGTCCCCGACGACCATGACGTGGCCTTCATGATCGGCCTCGGCTACCCGGCCGACCGCCCGCTCAAGCCGATCGTCAAGCCGAACCGCCTCCCCTTCGACGAGGTCGTCCGCCGCGGTCACTGGTAAGAAGGGCCGGCATGCGCCCGTTTGCCGAGGTCCGCCCAGCCCCCGCTCCACGGGCACTTTCTTACGCCCGCTCCGGTAATGGCGCAAGGCCCCCGGGTCTAGCTGGCCCGGCGCAGGTCGGCGAGTGCCAGCCGGGCGGCGTGATAGCCGCCCATGCCGTGGACCGCGGCACCCGGCGGGGTGCTCGCCGAGCAGAGGTACACGCCGGGCAGCGGGGTGCGCCATGGGTGCGGCGACAGCGACGGGCGGCGGACGAACTGGCTCAGGCCGCTGTACCCGCCGGCGATGTCGCCGCCGACCAGGTTCGGGTTGTGCTGCTCCATGGCCGCGGTGTCATGCGCTGCCCGCGCGATAATCAGGTCGCGGAAGCCGGGGGCGAACCGCTCGATCTGGTTCTCGATCGCGGTCGTCATGTCGACCGTGGACCCGTTCGGCACGTGGCAGTACGCCCACAGGACGTGCTTGCCCTCAGGGGCGCGGGACGGGTCGGCCGCGCACGGCTGGACGGCTAGCACATAGGGGCGCTCGGGGTGCCGCCCCGCGGCGACCTCCGCCTCGCCGTGGGCGATCTCGTTGAGCGTCCCGCCCAAGTGGATCGTCGCCGCGCCACTCACCGCCGGGTCACGCCAGGGCACGGGTCCGGACAAGGCCCAGTCGAGCTTGAAGACGCCAGGACCATAGCGGTACTCGCCGAGCCTGCGAGCGTAGTTCCCTGGCAGCCGGTCGCCGCAGACGCTGTGTACCTGCCGCGGGGTGAGGTTCAGCATGGTGACCCGGGCAGGCGGCACGTCGGCCAAGTCTTTGACCAGGTACCCGGTTTCTACGACGCCCCCGAGTTCCTGAAGGCGGGAGACGAGCGCTTCGGCCAGCCGGGCCGACCCGCCACGGACGACCGGCCACCCGACCTGGTGCGCGAGCGCGGCGAGCAGCAGCCCGTATCCGCCGGTGATGGGCCGGCGCAGGTCGACCATCGAGTGCGCGGCCATCCCCGCCAGGGCGGCCCGGGCGCGCTCGCCCGTGAACAGCGTCCGGCCCAGCACCGTGGCGGGCTGCGCGCCGAACGCGCCGTACCTGGCCAGCCGGAGCGGCGCGCGGGGCACCGACAGCGGCGACAGCAGCGAGTCCACCAAACCGAACCCGCCGCGCGCCGCGGCACCCACGGTCTCCCGCCAGGCGAACGCGTCGCGGCGTCCGCCAAGGCCGGCGGCGGTCCGCGCCACGTCCCGGTGGATGAGGACCGCATCCTGCCCGTCGAGCGGGTGCGCCGCCTGCACCGCTGGGTAGAGCAGCTCCACGTCCAGGTCGAGGTCCCGGAACGCCGCCGATGCCTTGATCATCGGCAGCACCGTGGCGCACCAGTCGTGGGTGAACCCGTCGAGCCCGGTCAGCGGGCCGCTTCGCAGGCCCCCGCCGAACTCGTCCGCCCCCTCAGCGAGCAGCACCTTGAGCCCTGCTTCCGCGAGCATGACGGCGCCGACAAGGCCGTTCGGACCTGCTCCGACGACCACGGCGTCAAACTCGCCCGTGTGCCTCACAACTAAGACCGTGCCCCTCCATGTGCGTGCTAATGGCATTACACCGGCAGGGGCAGGCATCACGGCAGGGGGCTAGCCACACCTCTCCACGTGACGGTGGATACTCCTGCACATCCAGGTGTGGAGAACTATCCACCATCGCCCGTGTTATGCGTCCAGTGTTATGCGTCAAGCGGGCGGCGGCCGCCGTAGATGACAAAGTCCAGTTCCTTCCAGAACACATCCACGCCCTCGAAGCCCGCCGCGCGCAGGAAGCCGATCTGCAGGTCGAGCGGGATCATGTAACGGACGTGGTTCTCGTAACGGAACTGCTCCTCGGGTGTCCGGTGGTGCCGCTTGTGCGCGGCCGTCGGGTCGCGCCGGTCGCCGGCGCGCAGCCAGGCCTCCTCGACGACCGGGTCCGGCGGCAGCACCGGGTCGTAGTTGACGTACCAGCCGCCCGGCAGCAGGTGCGCGCGGATCTCGGCGAACAGCGACTGCTTGCGCGCGTCGTTCAGGTGATGCACCGAGAGCGAGCTGATGACAGCGTCCGCCTGGGCGGGAATGTCCGCCGGCCAGTCACCCGCCGCCGTCAGGTCGAATTCCACGTAGCTGTAGCGGCCCGCGTAGGGCTCAAGCTCGATCGCTCCCTGGGCCATCATCTGCGGTGAGAAGTCGGCGAGGATGGCATGCGCGGCGGGGTAGTGGTCGAGGATGGTCCGGGCGGCCGCCCCGGTACCGGACCCGAGGTCCACGAACGTGAACGGCTCATCGACCGCGAACGGCAGCAGTTCCGCCATCAGGATGCGGCGCTGCGCGTCACGGGCGGCCCGGTCGCTCTCCCGCGATTTCCAGAAGCTGACGCCGAGCTCCGACTTCCAGAC
>Ga0310811_10014586_pt1 | contig 10253 bp, 6 predicted proteins | sample YCmetagenome_FD_207642 | JGI IMG/M metagenome (GOLD analysis project Ga0310811, IMG submission 207642) | Soil microbial communities from experimental microcosm in Duke University, North Carolina, United States - YC | ecosystem: Engineered > Artificial ecosystem > Soil microcosm > Unclassified ... | reverse complement strand
CGACTGGCGAGCCGGTCGGTTCGCGCACGCTGGCGCGCTCCAATCGGGAGGGGTTAAGCCCCGCCTCGATCCGCAACGTCATGGCCGACCTCTCGGATGCAGGGTTTCTCGAGCAGCCGCACGCTTCCGCTGGACGGGTTCCGACTCCGGAAGCGTATCGCTACTACGTCGAGCAAATCTCGGGCAAAGCACGCTTGGCTCCGCAAGAAGAAGCTATGATTTCCGACTCGCTGGCGGGCATTACCGATGTGCAGGAGTTCATGGAGCGCACCTCGCACGTGCTGTCACTGATCTCGCGAAACGTGGGGGTTGCGGTCGCCACCAGCGGTCCCAAGAACGCGTTGGAGCACGTTTACTTCTCGCGCCTCGGTGATCAGAAGGTCCTTGCTGTAGTCGTAACCCGCTCTGGCCTGGTGCGCGATCGCGTATTGCGCATGGATTTGCCGCAAGCCGATCTGGATCTGGCGGCCCGCTACATCAATGAAAATTTCCGGGGATGGACTATGGAATCCCTGCGCTCCGAATTGTTCCGCCGCATCGAACAGGAGCGGAGCGAATACGACCGTTTGATGAACTCGATTGAGCAACTCTACAAGCAGGGCGCACTCGCGGCTGACCAGGGATCGCAAATGGTGTTTGTGGAAGGCGCTGCCAACCTGCTTGCGGCTGAGCAGGATCGCCAGCGTCTCCAGGAAATGCTGAAGACTCTGGAGGAGAAGGAAAAGGTAATCAAGCTGTTGGGTGCGTACCTGGACGTGAAGCAGGAGGCCGTCCGGGTGGTAATCGGACTCGATCAGGAGTTGCCGTCCATGCAGAATTTCGTGCTGATCGGCGCGCCGGCGCACGCCGGTAATGAAGTGATGGGCTCGCTCGCCGTCATTGGTCCTACGCGCATGGATTACCAACACACGATCACGGCCGTGTCCTACATTGCGCGCCTCTTCGATCAAATTTTGAATGAATCGGAGTAATACCGTAGTCATGGTGAAATCTAACGGAAAACAGGAAACAGGCATTTCTGGTTTTGATGTTGAACGTGAACTTCCAGCTGGAGACGGGGATCAGAACTCCCCCGAAGGTGGCGGGGAATCGACGCCTGCCAACGACGTCGCCTCCGCTGCAAGCCAGTTGCAAGAACTGAAGGCCGAGCGCGATACCTTGCTGGATCGCCTGGCTCGCGCGCAAGCTGAATTCGAAAATGCCCGTCGTCGTGCCAGCAAAGAGCAGCAGGATTTCCGCGACTTTGCCAGCGTGGAGACAATCAAATCCCTGCTGCCCGTGATCGATAGCTTCGAACGAGCCCTGCAAGCGAAATCTGACATGGGTGAATTCCGCACAGGAGTGGAACTTATCTACAAGCAGCTGCAGGATGTGCTCGCCAAGCTCGGAGTACAGCCCATCCCCGCGAAGGGGCAGCAGTTCGATCCCCACGTGCACGAGGCAATCGAAATGGTCGACACTCCAGACGCTGCCGATCACGAAGTGCTGGACGAATGGCAGCGCGGCTACAAGTTTAAGGACCGCCTGATACGTCCGGCGATGGTGAGGGTAGCGAGGAACTCTGGCCAGTAAGAGACCCGCCAGGAATTGGGCACGAGAATTCTGGAACGTGATCGTAGCCGCTGCGAATAGGCCAGCGCTCTGAACTACTGAGGGATCTGGCTGGGGCGGAGGCACCTGAATTAGTGCACATTTTTTTCCGCAAAGGGACCATTGTTTCAAGAGGAAGCCACTTCTGACGACAAACGCAAAACGAGATTACTACGAGGTTCTGGGCGTTTCCCGCACGGTCACTGAGCTCGAACTCAAGAGCGCGTACCGCAAGCTCGCGCTGCAATACCATCCCGACCGCAATCCCAATAATCCGGATGCGGAGGAGAGGTTCAAAGAGGTCAGTGAAGCCTACGCCATCCTGGCCGACTCCGAAAAGCGAGCCGTCTACGACCGTTATGGCCACGCCGGACTGGGCAGCGCAGCTTCGCAGGGCGCCGGATTCGATCCCAGTGTGTTCCAGGATTTCAGCGACATCTTCGGCGAATTCTTTGGTTTCGGCGATATGTTCGGCGGTGGCGGACGCCGCCGCAGTCGAGTGCAGCGCGGCGCCGATCTTCGCGAAGACCTTACTCTCGAATTTGAGGAAGCTTTCTTTGGCGTGGAAAAGAAAGTCACGGTCCGCCGCCATGAGGCCTGCGAGGATTGTCAGGGTTCCGGTTCGGCCCCCGGAAAAGGCCCAACCACCTGCCGCTCCTGCCAGGGCCGCGGACAAGTTCGGTATCAGCAAGGTTTCTTCAGCATCGCTCGTACTTGCCCCACATGCCAGGGCTCGGGAAGTGTGATCACCGATCCCTGCCCCAAGTGCAAGGGCGAAGGCCGGATTCTGCGCCAGCGGACGGTGGACGCCAAGATTCCCGCCGGAGTCGAAGACGGAACCCGGATCCGCTTTTCGGGAGCGGGAGAAGTCGGCCAGTTTGGCGGGCCCGCAGGCGACCTCTACGTTGTCCTTCACGTAAAGGATCATCCGTTCTTCGCGCGCGAAGGCAATGACCTCCATTGCGTGGTCCCGATTTCAATTCCTCAGGCTGCAATGGGAGCAGAGATCCGCGTGCCTACCATGGAAGGCGAGCACACGCTGCAGATTCCAGAGGGCACGCAGCCGAACACCACGTTCCGCATCCGCAACAAGGGCGTGCCCGTCGTGAACGGACGCGGGAAAGGCGATCTCTACGTCGAAGTGCGAGTCCAAGTCCCGACCAAGCTAAACAAACGCCAGAAGGAATTGCTGCAGGAATTGGACGCGCTCTCCAAGGTGGATAATCAACCGTTGCTGCAATCGTTCCTGGGCAAAATGAAAGACATGTTCCAGTAATGGAAGTGGACGACCAGCTCTTCAGGGCCGTAACAGACGCCCCAATCGCCGCGGTTAGCTCTGGTCCTCATACGCAAGCATGACCCGCCGCCGCTGGATCGCCGACGAAGTTTCTGAAACTCACGCGGCGTTGCTCGGTGAGCACGCCGATCATCTGATTCGCGTTCTGCGCGCCCGCGTAGGCCAGGAATTCGACGTCGCTACCGGTTCCGCTGTGCGCCGGGGCAGAATCATCAGCATCCGTGATGGCAGGGTTGAATTTGAATTGGGAGAGGAACTAGGAGCCCATTCGTCCGCCAACATCATCCTGTTGCTCTCCATCTTCAAATTTGATCGCATGGAGTGGGCCATCGAAAAATGCACCGAACTCGGGGTGGCCAAGATCGTTCCGATGATCGCCCGCCGCACCGACGCGCATCTCGCAGCCGCTTCAGCCAAGCGCGTTGAGCGCTGGCGCAAAATCGCTCTGCAGGCAGCCGAACAATCGCGCCGCCCCGCGGTCGCAGAGATCACCACGCCCATGAAGGTGCAGGAAGCCGTCAAGCTCGCCGCCGCACTCCGGATCCTCCTCAATGAATCCGAGCAGGAGGACACGCTGCGCGAAGTTCTTTCAGCGCGCAAAGGCGAAGGCGAAATTCTGCTCGCCATCGGCCCCGAAGGAGGTTGGGCGGAAGATGAACTGCAACGGTTCAGCAACGAGGCCTGGATCTCGGCTTCTCTAGGCTCGACTATTCTTCGCGTCGAAACCGCCGCCATCGCCGCCACCGCAATTACAATGGCGGAATAATCGTGATTCGAATTCATTCGGAGGGGCGCATGAATAAGGGCCACATCTACTTCGAAATCCAGGCCGATGAACCCAAGCGCGCGATTAATTTTTATTCGCGGGTGTTTGGATGGAAATTCTCGGAAGTGCCGGGGCTCCCAATCGCTTACTGGACGATTGAAACGGGCGGCTCCCGTGGCGGCTTGTTAAAGCGCCCAGTTCCTGCGCCTCCGCCGCAATCCGGCACCAACGCATTCGTGTGCTCTCTGGAAGTGGAAAACTTCGACTCGACTGCAAAAACAATCACAGATTCGGGCGGGATTGTAGCCATGGCCAAGTTCGCAGTCCCCAACACCTGTTGGCAAGGATACTTCGTGGATCCCGAAGGCAATACGTTCGGCATTTTCCAGGTGGATGCAACGGCAGGGAAGTAGAAGCCAATGTAAGGACGGCCGCCGACCGCGGCCGGTCGGCCCGAAATCGCCGGCCTTCTGAACATTGGACGCGGCGACGGAACTCTGCTGGACAGCCGATGGCGGCTGTCCCGACATGAATCTGTTTCACACAATGTGCCTCGTGTGCGCAGGTGATATCCTGAGCCTTCATGCCGTCCCAGAAGTCGAGTTCCCGTCCGTTTATTGCCGACGAGCGTCAGCGCCAGGCCATTGAGCATGTTGATGGCCCTATGCTGGTGGTCGCTGGAGCGGGCACTGGCAAGACCTCAGTCCTGACGCATCGCATCGAACACCTGGTCCGCGAAGGTTATGCGCAACCGGACGAAATCCTGGCCCTCACCTATACCCGCAATGCGGCGGCTGAAATGCGCGATCGCGTCCGCAGCCTGCTGGCGGGCAAAACCGTTCACGCCACCACCTTCCACGATTACTGCCTGGACCTGTTGAAGCGGTGCGGCAAAGACTTTGGTGTTCTTGATGAGCAGGATTTATGGATCTACCTGCGCCGTCGCATTCGGGATCTTCACCTTGAGCATTTCATTCGCGCCGCCAATATCGGACAGTTTCTCAGCGATCTCCTGAAATTCGTGGCCCGCTGCCAGGACGAACTGGTTACTCCCGAAAACTACCAGGAATATGTCGAACGGTTGGCCCGCGGAGAAGTTTCCATCCCTCGGGTCGCCAAGAGTAAGAACGCGCTGACGGACGCGGAAGTGCTCGGGCGCTGCCGCGAAATCGCCCGCGTGTTCTCCTCGATGGAGCGCTGGCTGCGCGAAGAAAACCTGGGTACGTTCGGTCATATGATTACGCGTGCGCACGAGATCCTGCACAGCGATGACCGCGTTCTCCGCGAAGCTCGCGCCCGCGCACGCTTCATTCTTGCCGACGAATTCCAGGACGCCAACTTCGCCCAAATCCGAATTCTCAGCCGCCTGGCCGGCCCGGAGGCAAATCTTTTCGCAGTTGGCGACCCCGACCAGGGAATCTACCGGTTCCGTGGAGCTTCGAGCGCCGCCTTCGAGTTGTTCCAGCGAAGCTTTCCTACCACGAGGTTCGTTGTCTTAGAAAAGAACCGTCGGTCCACGACCCCGATTCTGCGTACCGCATTCGCGGTGATCGATCAGAATCCTCCGGTGGCTGCTAAGGACGCGACGGCCGCCTATCAGCGAGCTCCTTTGCAGTCGGCTCGTGAGGAAGACGCATTGAAGTCTGGCCAAAAGCTGGCGAGCCCGCCTGTGGAGGCCGTCATTCTCACCAGCCGCGATGCGGAAGGCGCCAATATCGTCAGCACGATCCGCGACCTGCAGAAAAAATCCAGGTGCAAGTGGTCGGATTTCGGAATCCTGTACCGTTCCCACTTCCACAGGGACGATGTCGTGCTTGAACTGGCGGAAGCGGATATCCCTTTCGTCATTGAGAGCATGGACGTTTCCGACACGCCTGAGGCCCGTGACTTCTTCGCCTGCCTGAATGCGGTGGTGAACTCCGGCGACGACGTGAGCCTGTTTCGGGTCGCCGCCTTGCCCTGCTTTCAGGTTGATGCGCAAGAGTTGCGCCAGGTAATGCGTGCCATTGCTCGGGAAAGGCGGGACAGCAAGGTCGTTCCGCTTTCTTCCGCACTTGGTCAAGTTAAGGGCGGAGCGGCTGTGCTCGAGGCCATCCAGGCAGCGCGCCAAGAAATTGGCCGCCGAAGTGCCAAAGCTCTTCTCGCGGCGCAGATCATCGTCAAAGAATTTTCGCTCGATCTTTCGTCTCCGATTCTGCGCGCCGCGCTTTACTTCGTTCAGGAATGGGAGAAAAAGAAGGTCAACAAGACGATCGAACTGCAGGAACTGATGGAGTATCTCGAGTACTTCCGCGAAGCCGGAGGAGTGATTCCGTTGCAGGCCAGCGAAGGCGAAAACGCGGTGCGTCTGATGACCGTGCACGGAGCCAAGGGCCTCGAATTCCCACATGTGTTTATTCTCCGCGCTAATTCGGGTTCGTTTCCCGCGTCCTACAAAGAAACGCTGGTCGCTTTCCCCCGCGAGTTACGAGATGTTGACTCTCTGACCCAGGCCGATGATAAGACGATGCATGCGCAGGAGGAGCGTCGGTTGTTTTACGTCGCGATGACCCGTGCCCGTGACTCTTTGCGCATCTACGCGCGCGAGGGAGGCGGCAAGACCGATAAGACGCCCCCGGGATATATTCGCGAATTGTGCACCAAGCCCGGCCTGGCGCCCTGGTTCCGGCCCATTCCCGCCAGCGGAGCGCAGGGGACCCTCGACATGCGGGCGGGCACATCGCCGTTATATCCTGCCGAGTCGCAGACCACTCTCTGGCTGGAAATGCCGGTGCTCGATGGTCTGCACACGCGTTTGAGTGCGTCTGCTGTGGACACGTACGAGCGCTGCGGGTTGCGATTCAAGCTGGACCGCGACTGGCGTCTGGCCGCGAGACCTGCTGCCGCCATGCAGTACGGCGCCGCCATTCATCGCGTGCTCAAGACCTACTTCGATTCTGTTCGCGCCGGCCGCCCTAAAACGGATGAAGAACTCATCGATCTGTTCCGTCAAGATCTTGCGGATGCCAAGATTCAGGAGTTCTACCAGCAGGAACTCTATCAAACCCAGGGGATCGCGCAATTACTCGAGTTCCTTGCCTCAGCCCGAGCTATTCCTGCGACGCAAGTCCTGCATACGGAAGAGTCGTTTGAAATCCGGATTGGAAAAACGCTGGTAGTCGGGCGAATCGATCGAATCGACCGCCGGCCTGACGGCAGCGTCGCTATCATTGACTACAAGACCGGAAAAGGCCGCGATCAGGAAGACGCGGATGAGAGCCTGCAGCTCTCTTTGTATGCGATTGCGGCACACGAAAAGTGGCAATATCAGGTCGGAGCGCTGATGTTTCACAATATGGAACAGAACGTTCCGGTCGTGACCATCCGCTCTGAGTCCGACCTGATCGCCGCGCGCAATCGGGTCGAAGCCGCGGCCCAAGGCATTGCGGACGGCATCTTCGATCCGAAGACCGGCATACACTGCAACTTCTGCGCGTATCGCAGTTTGTGCCCCGAGAAGGAAAAGCGCATTCCGCACCGAGCCGAAGTCCACACCTCGCAATCGAACTGAGCTGACTGTGCCGGTGCCTGCTCGCTCAGTGCCGTGACGCAGAGGCTTTGTATTTTGAAACCCGAAACTCGAAACCTGAGAACTGCTCCCAAAAAACTTAGGGGACGCATTTCGCGTCCCCTTTTGACTTCGTACTCAACTTACTTAGTGTTTCTTTTTCTTCTTTGCCTTTTTCTTGGTTGCCATTGTTCCTATTCTCCCTTCCATTCTTCATGGAAATTTGCAGTGCTCTTCTACTGCAACTAGTTGATGTATAGAGTTATTGAAAAATGAAGTCAAGAAAAAAATGATCGTTCCTTCGCGCCAGTCGTGACACCAAAGTCATCGCGCACGAATTTCTTTGCCGAAAGTCAACCAAATTTTTTGTGTGAGCGCACTCATTCAGTCTTGGAGGTTTCCTGTACTGCATTGCGCTCGCGCAAACTCGCTCCCATCATTCGTAAATTGATCGTGCATTCGGGTTACGGCCGAAAGCATCACCGCGCGCGGCCGTCGTTCAACAACTTTTTCCGGCAACCTCTATAATGAGAGGAGCGAAATCAGCGTAGGAGCCGCATTTTATGCCCACTTTCGACGATGCAGTTATCCTCTCCGGCTGCCGCACTCCGGTCGGAAAATTCCAGGGCAGCCTCAGCGATTTGAGCGCGCCGCAGCTTGGCGCCATCGTGGTGCGCGAAGCGGTGAAGCGCGCCGGCGTTGATCCTGCGCAAGTGGACGAGTGCATTATGGGCAATGTCGTCTCCGCCGGACTCGGTCAAAATCCCGCGCGCCAGGCCGCAATCTACGGCGGACTCTCTCCCGCGACAGGTGCCATGACAATAAACAAAGTTTGCGGCTCGGGATTGAAATCGGTCGCGCTCGCCGCGCAGGCGGTGCAGACGGGAAACAGTTCCATCGTCGTCGCCGGCGGAATGGAGTCGATGACGAATGCTCCTTATCTTCTTCCTCAGGCACGCAAGGGATATCGCCTTGGCAACGCGCAGATCATCGACTCCATGGTTCATGACGGACTTTGGGACGTGTACAACGACTACCACATGGGCATCACGGGCGAGAACGTCGCCGAAAAATACGGCATCACCCGCGAGGAGCAGGACGAGTTCGCGGTGAACTCGCATCGCAAGGCGGTTTCAGCCATCAAAGAGTGCCGCTTCAAAGCGCAGATCGTTCCAGTCGAAATCCCCGCCAAGAAGAAAGGCGCTGCCCCGGTCATCTTCGACAAAGATGAAGGCCCGCGCGAAGACACGACCATTGAAATCCTGCGCGCGTTGAAGCCAGCATTCAAAAAGGATGGCACGGTCACTGCCGGAAATGCACCGGGAGTGAACGACGGAGCGGCGGCCGTGGTAGTGACCAGCGCGCAGCGCGCCAAAGACCTGGGCGCTAAGCCCATGGTCCGTATCGTGGCGCAAGCCACCAGCGGCGTCGAACCCAAATGGGTCATGATGGCCCCGGTGAGTGCGGTTCGTCAGATATGGCAGAAGACCGGCTGGAAGAACGAAGATGTCGATCTCTACGAACTCAACGAGGCCTTTTCGGTCCAGGCACTTGGGGTGATCCGCGAGTTAGGTTTGAATATGGACAGAGTGAATGTGAATGGGGGCGCAGTTGCGATCGGGCATCCCATTGGCGCGAGCGGAGCCCGCGTCCTGGTCACGCTGATCTATGAGATGATTCGCCGGGATGTGAAACGAGGCATCGCTGCACTCTGCCTGGGTGGAGGGAACGCAGTCGCCATGGCTGTAGAGCGCTAACGAACCACGCGACAGTCTTTGCTGTCCGGGCGAAGGCGAAACCGAGAGCAGCCCGGTAAGAGCGCCGGCTGAACTCAGGTTTCAGTTCACTCCCGCCGCCGGCAACGTCACGGTGAACACCGCTCCTCCACCCGGAGCGTTAGCCGCCTCGATGCTTCCGTTGTGCTCCTTCATGACCGACTTGCAAATGCTCAAACCCAGCCCGGTCCCGCGCCCCGGACGCTTGGTCGTGTAGAACGGGTCAAAAATGTTCAACAGATTTTCCTTCGGGATCCCGGCGCCGTCATCATGGAAGCTCACCCATACCGTATTTTCTCCCCGCCCCATGCGAATGCGCAGCGTGCCTTTTTCGTGCACCTCCCGAATGGCCTGCTCGGCATTCAGGATCAGGTTCAAGAACACCTGCATGAGCTGATGGGGATCTCCAGAGGCATACGGCATTCCGTTTTCTTTCAGGAAGTCCACCGTGATGTTGTTCTTGCGCAAGGAGTACGCGTGCAGGTTTAGGGTACGTTCCACCACCTCGGTGAGGCTGATCTTGCTCTTTCCAGGAGCCGGCGGGCGCGAAAAGTAGGTAAGGTTCTGGACGATCTCGGCCGCTCGTCGCGCCTGCTGTTGCAGGAGCGCCACCTGCTTGCGCGCGGTTTCGTTGGTCTCGACATCCTGCAGCAGTTCACTGACGCCCAGAATGGCCGTAAGGGGATTATTCAATTCGTGCGCGACGCCCCCGATCATTGCTCCCATGGCAGCTAGGCGTTCGCTCTGGACTACCTGCTGCTCCAATTTGCGTTCAATGGTGATATCGCGGACGGAAATGATTACACCGTTGGGGTTGCCCTCCGCCTCGACTAATTGGCTGGCGGAAGCGCGCATGGTTCGCCAAGTCCCATTCTGATGGCGAGCGCTGTACTCCGCCGAACCAAACACCTGCTTCCCGGACACCACGTCCCGATAGAGCGCCGCCAATTCGGGAGAATGATTTTCCAGGTCGCTGATTTTTTTCCGCAGCATGTCCTTCGATTCGTAGCCGAGCAGATCTTTCGCCCGCGAACTCACGAAGGTGTAGCGCTCCTCCAGATCGACCACTAGAATCAGATCAGGGAAGCTCTCCAGCAGCCGGCGCCGGAATTCCTCCTGCTGTGCCAGTTCCCACTCCATGTTGCGCTTTTCCGTGATGTCGACCAGTGTTCCCTGGTATCGGATGATTTTCCCGGCGGCATCCCACACGGCCCGCGATGAATCGAGAAACACCGCGGGTTCCCCATCCTTCCGCCGCAAGCGGATCTCACGCGTGCG
>Ga0310811_10014585_pt1 | contig 10253 bp, 9 predicted proteins | sample YCmetagenome_FD_207642 | JGI IMG/M metagenome (GOLD analysis project Ga0310811, IMG submission 207642) | Soil microbial communities from experimental microcosm in Duke University, North Carolina, United States - YC | ecosystem: Engineered > Artificial ecosystem > Soil microcosm > Unclassified ... | reverse complement strand
GTGGTTTCTTATATAACTTCTATACCAGCAACTCCGGAACCAAAATAAAAGAAGGCGACTTTTTGATAGCCCACCTGATCATTAAAAATGACGCAGACTCTGTGTTGATGAGCACTTATGATCAAGGCCGTCCAAGCCCGCTTGTTTTGCCTAAAGCAACTTATAAAGGCGATATTTTTGACGCAATAAAATTATTTGCCGAAGGCGATAGCGCTACTGTAAAATTACCTGCCGACAGCGTGTTTAAAAGAGGGGCTAAACCTCCGGGCTTCAAAGGCAAATATCTTAACTATACTATCAAAATTGTTAAGGTAATTCCTAAAGGCAAATTAACAGATCAGCAATTCAATGAAGCTATCAGTACTTACATGAAAGCTCAGGCTGATGCTGAAAAAAATGCTGAGCCTGCTAAATTGAAAAAATACATGGATGCAAGCGGTCAAAAATTCAACAAAACTGATTCAGGTTTATACTACGTGGTAACTAAACCGGGTGCAGGCCCTAACGTTGCAGTTGGCGATACCGCGGTTATCAACTATGTTGGTAAATTACTTAACGGTAAAGTGTTTGATACCAGCATTAAAGCAGAAGGCATTAAAGCAAAATTAAGCAGCCTTGATCAGCGTCCATTTACACCAATCCGTGTAGCTATTGGCCAGCATAAAGTTATTGCCGGTTGGGATCAGGGTATACAATTGTTAAACAAAGGCGCAAAAGCAACTTTAGTGGTTCCGTCAAGCCTGGGTTATGGTGCTATGGGGGCCGGTCCGATTGCTCCTTACACTCCGGTTGTTTTCGATTTGGAGTTGATTGACATTGTTCATCCAAGAGCAGGTTCAGTTGTTCCTCCGCCACCTGCTGCTGCAGCTCAAGGCGTTTCAGCTAGCTTCGGTAAAAAATAATTATTAAACTAATTTTATACGGCCTCTCTTTGTAAAAAAGAGAGGCTTTTTAATTATGAAAAGATATCTTTTAATTTTTCTGGCCGCAGCATTTAGCTTAAAAGCAAGCGCGCAAGCCGATTTTCAGCGAACGGCTAAAGGTACAATGTACAAGATGTTTACCCATAACACCGGCGACCGCATTAAAGTGGGCGATATTGTAACCTTTAATGCTATTCAAAAAACGGATAAAGACTCTGTACTCATTAGCACCTATAAAGCCGGCAAACCGGCTATGATTAAGGTTGAAGTCACCGGCGACATGATGGATATATTCCCGCTGTTAACCGTGCATGACAGCATATTGGTTAAAGTTCCAACCGATACCATCTTCAAAAATCAGGAAGCAGCCCGCCCGCCATTTTTTCCAAAAGGCAGCAATTTGATGATTACGATCCATGTTGAAAAAGTACAACCATTTGAAGCCTTTATGGCCGAGCAGAAAGCTGCCCAGGAAAAAATGGCTGCTGATGAAGCAGTGCTTGCCAACAAATACATTGCCGACAAAAAATTGAACCTGATTACCACCGCTTCAGGTTTAAAATATAAAGTTACTCAGGCAGGTACTAAACCAAAACCGGTTGCTGGCGATACCGTGTATGTAAACTACACCGGCCGCAACCTTGAAGGTAAAATATTTGATAGCAGCTATGAAGCTATTGCTAAAGGAGCGGGGCTGCAACAGCCGGGACGTACTTATGAGCCTATCAGCTTTGCTTTAGGTACTGAGGGCATCATTCCGGGTTGGCAGGAAGCCATTGCGCTGTTGAATGTCGGCAGCAAAGCTACCTTAGTTATCCCGTCAAAATTAGCTTATGGTGCCAGTGGAGCAGGTGCCGATATTCCGCCATACAGCACCCTGGTATTTGACATTGAGCTGGTGAAAGCAGTGCACCCTAAGGGCGTTGCACCAAAAACCGCAGCTAAAAAACCGGTAGCTAAAAAGACAGTCAAAAAATCAACGACGACTGTAAAAAAGACAAGCGTCGCCACAAAAAAGAAACAATAAAGCAAAAAGCCTTTCAGTTAATACCGAAAGGCTTTTTTAATTTTGCAGCATGATTTTAACAGACACGCACACCCACCTATACTATCAGCAGGACGACCAGAAACGCGCCGAATTGATTCAGCGCTGTTTGGAGAATGATGTGAAGCGGTTGTTTTTGCCCAATGTAGATGCGGCGTCTGTTCCGCAAGTGCTTGGTCTGGTAAAAGAGTATCCGGATATGTGTTATCCGATGTTGGGCATGCACCCCTGCTCTGTAAAGGAAGGCTGGGAAGCCGAATTGCAAATCATCCGCGACAGCAAAAAAGACAACGCCATTTATGCCATCGGCGAGATAGGTATTGATTTATATTGGGATAAAACAACGCTGGACATACAGGTGCGCGCTTTTCGCGAGCAGATTAACTGGGCCAAGTCATTAAAGCTGCCCATTGTTATACACTGCCGTGAGGCTTTTGATGAAGTATTCGAGGTTTTGGAGCAAGAGAAGGACGATGATTTGCACGGTATCTTTCACTGTTTTACCGGCAATGCCGAACAAGCTCAGCGGGCTATCGACTTAGGTTTTTACTTGGGGATAGGCGGCGTAGTGACTTACAAGAATGGAGGCCTTGACAAATTTTTACAGCAATTTGATCTGAGCCATATCGTTTTAGAAACGGATTCTCCGTATCTTACGCCCGTTCCGCACAGGGGTAAGCCCAATGAAAGTTCATATCTGATCTACGTCGCACAAAAAGTTGCAGAGATATATCAAACCGATATTCATACCGTAGCTGATATAACAACCGCTAATTCCAGGAAAATATTTGGTGTGTGAGGACGTTTTACTTAGCATAATCCCGAATTAATGAGCCAGATACTCATCATTTATACCGGTGGTACAATTGGCATGATGACCGACCCTGTAACCAAGGTGCTCAAGCCCATCAATTTTGAGCAGATCATGGACAATGTACCCGAATTAGAAAAGCTTAACTGCAAGATAAAGGTACACTCGTTTGATGAGATCATCGACTCATCCAACATGAACCCCGAAATTTGGAGCGAACTGGCAGGATTGATCGAATCGCATTATGAAGAGGTAGATGGCTTTGTCATTCTGCACGGGTCTGACACCATGGCTTATACGGCATCTGCGCTAAGTTTTATGCTCGAAAATCTGGCAAAACCTGTGATTTTCACCGGTTCTCAATTGCCTATCAGCGCCATCCGTACCGATGCGAAGGAAAACCTGATGACGGCCATTGAAATTGCCAACGCCAAGAAGAGTGACCGCGCACGTGTACCTGAGGTTTGTATCTATTTTGACTACAAATTATTCCGGGGTAATCGTTCGTTTAAATATAACTCGTCTAAGTTTGAGGCGTTCCGTTCGCCCAACTGTCCTATATTGGCCGAATCAGGTGTGCATTTGCGCTTCAGTGTGAATGATATCCGTCAGCCGGCCCATGCACCGCTTAAACTGCATAAAAACCTGGTGAATGAGGTTGCCGTGCTGAAACTGTATCCGGGCATTAATCCGAAAGTAGTGGCAGCTACGCTGGATGCCGATGTTCGCGGCATAGTAATGGAAACCTTCGGTGCCGGCAACACCACCACCGACCAATGGTTTATAGACCTGCTGAAACGAGCCATAGACAACGGTAAAGTTATCCTTGATATCTCACAATGTAAAGTGGGGACGGTCGAGCTCGGCCGCTACGAAACCAGCAAGCAACTCAAAGACATAGGCGTAGCCAATGGTTACGACATGACCTTCGAAGCTGCCGTTACCAAAATGATGTACCTGCTTGGCCAGACCGATGACCCTAAAGAGGTGAAACGCTTGTTAGAGGTTGATTTGCGGGGTGAGTTGACGGTGTCGTAGCCCATATTATCATTGCAAGGAGGAACGATCTCGAACGTTCGGGACACGCGTTCATTCCGTTCGCTTCGCGATTGCCACGCTACGCTCGCAATGACACCTTTTTAGTTTTTATCCCCTAAACGCTACCGGCGCCACACTCGTCTGTTTCTTAAAGAAATTCGAAAAATGCGCGATATCATCAAAGCCCAAAGTGTATGATATCTCAGCGATGTTCCAGTTGGTTTGTTTGAGCAGGATCTTTGCTTCCTGAATAATGCGGTTGGCGATGATTTGCGTAGTGGTATTACCTGTTACCTCTTTTAGTACTTTGTTGAGATGATTGACATGTACAGCCAGGCGGTCGGCGTAATCTTTAGCAGTGCGTAGGTTTAGCCGCTGATGCTGTGATTCTACAGGAAACTGCCTTTCCAGCAACTCCATAAACAAGGATGATATCCGCTCGGACGCATTGTGTGCCGCTTCGACGTTTGTCACCGGTTGCAGCTTTTGGCCGTAGTGGACCAGTTCTAATACCAGGTTACGCAGCAAATCGTATTTAAAACGATAGTCGGATGCTATTTCGCGGTGCATCTTTTTGAAGATGTATTCGATCTCCTTAACCTCGTCGGGATTTAACTGGAACACGGGCACTTGTCCTGGTTGAAATATCGGCAGAAGATCCAGATCGACGCCGCTTTTGCCCTGTGCCAGGAAATCGGCAGTAAAAATACAGAACATGCCGGTTTGGTTGCCGGTTTCGGGTATCCAGTTGTACGGTATCTTTGGCGTAGCAAAAAGCAGGGCCGCTTCCGGGATATCGATAGTTTTATCCGCGTATTCTGCCCTGCTTTTCCCCCGTATCCAGCTTATTTTATAATAGGCCCGGCGACTGTAAGGCATATCGCGCGCACCTGTCTTTTTATCAAATAACGACTCCGTAACAAACACATTAAAATGGCCTATTTCTTTCGAAATGCCGCCGGGCAGCGGCGCGGCGCTTTCTTCATAAAACCCTTCTAATGATGTGTTGGTGATCATGATGCCTTATTTGTATAATTCAAAGTTAGTAATCATCCATTACAAATTCATACCGCCCGATGCCTCAATACGCTGACCGGTAATCCAACGCGCATCGTCAGTACATAAGAAAGCCACTACGCCGCCAATGTCCTCTGCTTCGCCCGGGCGACCCATAGCGGTTACGCTGCTTACCATTTGGTTAACCTGCTCATCGTCGCGAACGCGGCCACCGCCAAAATCGGTCGCAATAGCGCCCGGAGCCACTACATTGGCGCGAATTTGTTTGGCACCCAACTCTTTGGCCAGGTAACGGGTGAACACCTCGATAGCACCCTTCATTGAAGCGTATGCAGACGCACCCGGCATACTGAAACGTGCCAAGCCCGATGAGATATTAACGATACCGCCGCCGTCAATCAAAATAGGCAACAGGCCCTGCGTCAGAAAATAAACGCCTTTGAAGTGCACGTTCATCAGGTTATCAAATGCTTCTTCGGTTGTCTGTGCGATAGGTGCATGATGGCCAAAACCGGCATTGTTGATCAGAAAATCCAGATGGTCTGTGGCGAAGGTTTCGCTCAGGATGCCTTTCAGTTTTTCGATGAATGTGGCGAAGCTTTTAATGTCGCCGGTGTTGAGTTGCAGCGCTACAGCTTTGTGTCCGGCTTGTTTTATTTGATTAACCACCTCGTTGGCTTCATCGATTTTACTATTGTAAGTTAGAATGACGTCGATACCTTTTTTAGCCAGGTTAAGGGCCATGTCTTTGCCCAGTCCGCGGCTGCCGCCAGTTACCAGAGCGATCTTATTTTTGTTTTCCATTTTCTTTTTGATTTTGTTGATACAAAGATCGCTCCGCAGATGAGGTCGGTGTTTGGATAAATCAATCGGTTATTTGCGAAATTCAAATAATTGGAATGTGCGGATGAATCGTTACGTAGAAAACAAGAGCCATAGGCTCGCCTGATTTTGTAACAACGGATTTCAATCCGTTGAGATTAAAAGTAATACCATAGAGTGCCGTAGGCACGGTCTGTATCATTCCAAATCTTTGAAAAGATATTGATCATCATACTCCACTTTAAACTTTTGTAAAATACCGACGTATTCATCTTTGAAGGTTTGTTTGCTGTGGTGCTCCTCTTGGTTTTTAATGTAGTTATAAACTCCCTTTATCTGCGATCGACTGTAAGAGAATACGCCATATCCCTCTTGCCATTCGAACCGATTTGGGGTTAAAGATTTATCATTAATGTATTTCGATGATTTTGCCTTAACAGCTTTCATTAATTCAGAAACCGATATAACAGGCTTTAAACCAACAAGACAGTGTACATGGTCTTCAACACCATTTATAATGATGGTTTTACCACTATTTTCATTAATCAGATTGCCGATAACACCAAATAATTCTGAACGCCACTCTTGCTTTATGACAGCTTCGCGATACTTAACGGCAAAGATTATATGTAAGTAGATTTGATGATAGGTGTTTGCCATTAGGCTTATTACATGTGTCGAACCTACGGTTCTTGGTTTAGTGTGTTTATACCAACTCAACGGGTTGAAACCCGTTGTTACAATATTTGTTGAGGCTACGCCTCTTTAACAGCAAGATACAATTTTATGTTTAACTAGGTCAATGCAATTTAATTAATGATAATTAAGCTCATAGAAAAAGAGCCATCGGCTCGACGTATTTTATAACAACGGATTTTAATCCGTTGAAAAGCTAGTGGCAAACAAAAAAGGCTGATGATCATCCAATCATCAGCCTTTATATTCAATTCATCCGCACATCAAACAATCATGTTCCAAACTCAGGCGTAGTCACCTCAGCCTCCTCAAACTCATAATCTGTTAGCGGAGGGCATGAGCAGATCAGGGTACGGTCGCCATAAGTATCGTTAACACGGCCAACCGATGGCCAGAATTTGTAAGCAGCCACATAAGGTAGCGGAAAGCCGGCTTTTTGGCGGCTGTATGGTCTGTTCCACTCGTCGCCGGTCACTACGGCAGCGGTATGTGGCGCATTTTTAAGCGGATTGTTGGCTTTGTCCGATTCGCCGGCCTCAACGGCAGCAATCTCTTTGCGAATAGCAATCATCGCATCGCAGAAGCGGTCAAGCTCGTGTTTAGGCTCAGACTCGGTAGGCTCAACCATCACCGTACCCGCAACAGGGAAAGATACCGTTGGTGCGTGGAAGCCATAGTCCATTAAACGTTTCGCAATATCAACCACCTCGATGCCCGCAGCTTTGAACGAGCGGCAATCAAGGATCATCTCGTGTGCGCAACGGCCGTGCGAGCCGGTATACAATACCGGATAATGATTTTCTAAACGAGCTTTGATATAGTTTGCGTTCAGGATAGCGTAACGGGTTGCGTTAGTCAAACCCTCGGCACCCATCATAGCAATATAAGCGTGCGATATGATGAGAATAGAAGCCGAACCCCAGGGCGCTGCTGATACCGCATGTATAGCTTTACCATTGTCAATATCAACCACCGCATGGCCCGGCAGGTAAGGTACCAGGTGTTTAGCTACCCCGATAGGGCCCATACCCGGACCGCCACCACCATGAGGGATACAGAAGGTTTTATGCAAGTTCAGGTGGCAAACGTCGGCACCAATAGTTGCGGGGCTGGTTAAACCAACCTGGGCGTTCATGTTAGCGCCGTCCATATAAACCTGACCGCCATTATCATGGATGATCTGGCAGATATCAATGATCGATTCTTCAAACACACCGTGTGTTGACGGATAAGTTACCATCAGGCATGACAGGTCGTCTTTATGCTCTTCGGCTTTAGCTTTCATATCAGCTACGTCGATGTTGCCATTGTCGTCGCATTTTACTACTACGATTTTCATACCCGCCATAGCTGCCGACGCCGGGTTGGTACCATGCGCAGACGATGGGATCAATACCACATTACGGTGAGCATCGCCACGGTCATGATGATAAGCGCGGATAACCATTAAGCCAGCATATTCGCCTTGCGCACCTGCGTTTGGCTGTAAGCTCATGGCCGCAAAGCCGGTAATCTCGCTTAACCAGCGGTTCAGCTCGTCAAATAACTGCATGTAACCACCTGTTTGGTCGACAGGGGCAAATGGGTGCATCCGGCTAAACTCGGCCCAGGTAACGGGGACCATCTCGGTAGTAGCGTTCAGTTTCATGGTACATGAACCCAAAGCAATCATCGAATGGCAAAGCGAAAGGTCTTTAGTTTCCAACGATTTGATGTAACGCAGCATTTCATGCTCTGAATGATGTCTGTTGAAGACAGTGTGCGTCAGGTAAGCCGAAGTACGTTGCAGATTGGCCGGAATTACTGTCTGCAGGTTAGCCTGCAATCCGTCGAAATCTACATCGTTAACAGATTTACCTTTTACTTTGGCAAAGATGTGTACCAGGGTTTTGATGTCTTCCGGAGTAGTAGTTTCGTCAACAGTAATAGTAACTACCGAGCCGTTATAATTTAAGTTGATATCATTATTCAGCGCTTCTGCGTGGATAGAACCCACCAGGTCGCCCAAATCTAATTTAATGGTATCAAAGTATGAGTCGTTCAGTTGTTTGTAGCCTAGAGCTTCCAGGCTTTGGCTCAACAGGATAGACAAGCCATGAATACGCTCTGCAATCAGCTTCAAACCCTGCGGACCGTGATAAACGGCATACATGCCGGCCATAATGGCCAACAAAGCCTGTGCGGTACAGATGTTTGAGGTGGCTTTATCTCTGCGGATGTGCTGCTCGCGTGTTTGCAAAGCCATACGCAGGGCATAGTTGTCTGCACTGTCAATGGTTACACCGATGATACGGCCGGGGATAGAACGTTTATATTCTTCTTTAGTAGCAAAGAATGCAGCATGCGGGCCGCCAAAGCCCATTGGTATACCAAAGCGCTGGCTTGAGCCAACAACAATATCAGCACCCCACTCGCCAGGAGGGGTTAACAGCAGCAGGCTCATGATGTCGGCAACAACAGTGGTTTTAATGCCTTTGTCGTGGCCCTTAGCTACAAAACCGGTATAATCATAAACGCGGCCTTTGCCGGCGGGATATTGAACAATGGCGCCAAACATATCGTCGGTTAGCTCAACGGTGCGGTGGTCGCCAATTAACAGGCTTATGCCATAAGGCTCGGCCCTTAGTTTTAAAATGTCTATAGTTTGCGGGAAAACCTCCTCAGATACAAAGAACACTTTAGCATCTTCTTTTTTACGCAGGGTATACTGCATAAACATAGCTTCGGCAGCGGCGGTACCTTCGTCCAATAAAGAAGCGTTAGCGATTTCCATTCCGGTCAAATCAATGATCATGGTCTGGAAGTTCAACAATGCCTGCAGACGGCCCTGTGCGATCTCAGCCTGGTAAGGCGTGTACTGTGTATACCATCCCGGATTTTCTAAAATATTACGCTGAATAACGCCTGGCACAATTACATCATAGTAACCCTGACCAATGTAGCTGCGGTATACTTTGTTTTTTGATGCGGTTTGCTTCAGGTCTTTAAGGTAGGTAAACTCGCTTTTTGCCGCAGGCAGGTTAAGCGGTTTTTTTAATCTGATTTTGGCCGGTACCGTTTGGTCTATCAGCTCGTCAAGCGTTTCTACGCCTGTGGCTTTTAGCATTTCAGCGGTGTCTGCCTCATTTGGGGCGATGTGCCTGCCCTCAAATTTTTCCTCGTATTTTGTGTTTAATTTCATGTCTGCCTGCTTAAATTATTCCCCGCCAAAGTTACGGAATAAAGAATTTTTATTTTATTAGGATGCTTGTATCGGTAAATTTTTCTGTAAAAGTTGATATTTTTATAAAAAATATCTTGATAAGGTTTCAATCATCCATAAACACAGAAAAAATATCCCCATGGAAAGCATAGACGAAATTGATAAAAGCATATTGCGCGAATTGCAGAAAAACGCCAAGATCACCACCAAAGAACTGGCCTCGAAACTAAACCTCACTATATCGCCTGTCTATGAGCGCATTAAACGGTTGGAAAATGCGGGCTTTATTAAAGAATACGTAGCCATTCTTGACAAAAACCTGGTCAATAATTCATTTACCAGTTACTGCCAGGTATCGATGCGTTACCACGAGGAATACATCGACAGGTTTGAAGAAGAGATATTAAAGCTCGACGAAGTGCAGGAATGCTATCACATTGCCGGGCAGATAGATTTCTTGCTTAAGATAAACGTCCGCAGTATTGATGAGTACCATGATTTTATCAGGTATAAGCTGTCCAAGATCAATAATATTGGTTTATTAAATAGTGCCTTTGTTTTGAAGGAAATTAAGAAAACGTATGCATATAATATTTGATGCGTGTAATGTAGAGACGCGATGCATCGCGTCTCTACCAGATAGGTTATTTTGCCAATTGCCTCAAATACATCTGAATCGTATTCTCCAGACCATAATAC
>Ga0310811_10014584_pt1 | contig 10254 bp, 2 predicted proteins | sample YCmetagenome_FD_207642 | JGI IMG/M metagenome (GOLD analysis project Ga0310811, IMG submission 207642) | Soil microbial communities from experimental microcosm in Duke University, North Carolina, United States - YC | ecosystem: Engineered > Artificial ecosystem > Soil microcosm > Unclassified ... | reverse complement strand
AAAGTGCAATTGCACGTCACACCTATCACGACGAACACAGCTCAAATAGCCATCATGGGGGGCTGGCCGGCGGAGGATGGCAGTGGCGTCAATCGCGGCTGGAACAACGGCACCCAAAATTATTTTAACACTTTCAAATTCGACCCAAGTCACGATGGGTGGCCCACGGCCCTCACGCCAACAGTAGCCGCATACCGCAATTCCGGGGATGAAAGCTTCCATCCGCGCGCGCAGCAAAACTGGATTGACGTCGCGTTTTTCGATTATCCCCTCGCGTGGAACTCCGTGCTGCGGGAATTTGCGGGTTTTGCCAAGGCGCCCGTGGTGCTGCCGGTAATTGACGTGGACAGTCAACTCAAGGAACTGACACCCGGAAAGGTGGATCTGGATTTTGCCCAGGACCTGAACGTGAATTTGCCTCGTGTGAAGGTGCTGGATTTTGCCAATGACGCGGTGAACGAGCTGAACGCGCCCCTGAACTCGGTTTCGAGTGCTATTCAATCCCAACTCGGCGCGGCGTTCAACACCAGCGGCATGACCAGTGGTTTTCGCAGCATGCAAAACGTGTTACGCGAAAATCCGGAAGCATTCTTCCGTCCCGTGCTCGAACCGGCGCTGGATCCGGTGGTGGACAAAATTTACACCGCCCTGGCCGCTCAACTGGCTTCGAGCAGCAAAACGGCGCTGCTGGCCAACGCTTCGACCATTGTGACTTCCGGCAACAACGGTCTGCAAAGCGCCATCATGAATCTCAATGGCACCGCTGGTCAGGTGGGCACGGTATTCAATCAATTGGGCCAGACCTTTTCCGGTGCGGACGACACCCTCGAGTTGTTCGGGCGCGTATTGGAAAAAGATGGCGCTGGGAACCGCCATGTCGTGGGAGCCATTGTTCAAAAACTCACTCAGGATCAGGGGCCAGCACTGGGCTTTGTGGGGAGCCTGGGTGACTCGACCGTCGACGACCTGCTGCGCGATCTCGATCCGACGTTCGCGAATATCGAAACCCAGCTGGCAGAACTACGGGGCCAGTTGAATCAGCAACGTGCGCAGATCACCGGCGGGGCCGGTGATTTGGTCTCCGCCCTCAATACCGTCAACCACTCCTCCGCCGGGTTAACAGCCTATTTGCAGCAGGCGGGCACCGGCGTGGCGACGATGTTGGCCGCGCGAGTCGGGCCGGCGGGCGATTATTTCACGGCCGATCCTGCCAGGGCAAAGCGCGAAATTCGCGAGCAACTGGTAGTCGCGTTTCTCGGCTCGCCGCTTGCGGGAGGGTACCAGACGGCTTTTCGGCAGTTTCTATCGGACCCGAACGCGCAACTCACGCAATTGACGGATGTGTTGTTTGATCAGGTGAACAACGCGATCCGGGACGCACTGACTTCGCAACTGGCCGGTGCGCAGGATGGCGTTTTCAAAAGCATGAAGGGCGGGGGAGCGATGGGTGGTTCGCTGCTTTCGGCAAAAATCCGCGGCGCCCCGACCTTCGAGGGTGATTCGCTCCGTCGCATTCATCTGGATGCCGCCATTCAAATGAACTTGCCGGACGAAATGGATTTCACGGCCTACATGGACATTAAGGAGTTGAATTCCGCAACCACGCCGGTGAGCTGCATTCCGCCCGGCGCGCCCGCGGCAGAAGTGACAATTGGCGCACGCGACGTGTCGCTGGATTGGTTGGGCGTGACGCCCGGCGAACCGCTGAAGCTGAGTGTCGAGGCACGGTGGACCTTGCAAAGCGGTAATGTGTTGGGCGTGGGCGGTTCGTTTGACGTGAATGGAAAGATCGGGTTCAAGGGCTGCAGCATCAATGATTTTGGCGCAACGCTCGCGTTCGGACAGACGGAGAACTATTTCGCGGCGAAGGCTGGGGCGACGGTGCTGGTGTTGGGAATCCCAGTGGACTTTACGGCGGGCATATTCGCGGGCAAGGCGTGTTCGTTGGATCCGCTCCGATTTATCGATCCGGAAGTGGAGGACGTGCTGATCGTAAAGGCGGACGAGTTCACCGGCCTTTACCTTCAGTTTGGCGGTTCGCTCTCGCTCTCAGACATCCTGTTTGGTGAATCCAGCTGTGTGCTGGATGTCGGCGCTCATTTCAACAGCGCCTTGTATTATCAGGGCGGACCTCGTTTCGGCAGCATCGGCGGTCGCCAAAAGGTGGGTGTGGACGTGAGTCTGATTTGCATCATCAGCGCCTCGGCGGATTGGGCGACGGCCATGCGGTTGGACAGCGTGGGCATACTCACTGTTCAGGGGTCGGCCCGCCTTTGCGGCAAGATTGGTGCCTGCCCGTTCTGCCTCAAAGCCTGTGAGACGATCAAAGTCACGGGCATCGTGGATGACGGGGGTATCGATTACAAATTGGAATTTTAAACCGTGAAGACTCAATCTCCCGATTCCGCCGTCAGCCCTCCAACTCCTCGATGGAATCGATGCCTTGCTGTCAGGGGCGCCCGGCGGTTCGTGTTGGCGGTGGGAATCATTTGTTTTGTCTCGCTTGCGGTGACTGCCTTCGGGCAAACGTCGCTATCGAATCTCGTCTTTGCGGTCGGGACGACCTGGCACGACACCGCGAATAACGATTGGTCTTATGTCATGCTCGATAGTTCGGACGGCTTGGCGCTCAGTGGTCGACGTTTTGCAGTGTTCGGCAAACCCGGCGCAGCCAGCAGTACGAATTTGTTCACGCAGCGCGGTACGATGTTTCGACAAACTGATGCGTCCACCATTAATGGTTTTCTCAATCAATCGGTCGCGTTGGGCGATGACCTCAGTTCGTTAAGCGCCGGTTTGAACATGATGTTCGGCGACGTGCCCGGCCTGACCAACCAGCCACTCGCGCAAAAAGTTCTCAGCGCCTTCCAGGCGGCTTATGCCAACCCTGATAAAGACCAACTGCTCTCTTTGATGGCCAAAGGTCACCCGGGGCTGAATCGGTGCCTGGGTTTTGCCTTTTTCGAACAGATCAACAGCGCGACCACCTACGAGGTTCGTGAACTGGATCCCACCACCGGCACGCCGGGCGATGTCGTGGGTCGGGTGACCGTGGTTCCGGGAGCGGCGGTGGTGCTGCCCGCGCCGGGCCGGCCGTTCCAGGTGACGACCAACAACCCAAGTGATCATTTGCGCGTGCGCCTGCGCTGGGGGGCGCCGACGATATTGCGCCGGCTCTCGCCGCTTCAATTTGGCTACAATGTGTGGCGAACTTCACGTGCCAATGCCGAGGCACACGGGTTCGATGTCAATCCGCCGCTGCTCGCGCAGATGACTTCAGATCCTCTTTTCGTCCGCGCCAGTCTCGCTGCGGTGATGCCCTCGGCGGAACTTGACTTGGGGACCGGCTTGGGCGGCGCGGAAAATCCGGCCGACCGGCTCACGTTTTTCTTTTCCGATACTGGCCGGATGACGGGTGGCCCATTCATCGATGGCGAGGAGTTTTATTACTTCGTCACGGCGCGGGATATTCTGGGCCGGGACGGCTTGGTTTCCATCGGTGGCTTCGCTCACGCCTGCCGGCGTCTGCCTCCCGCGCCACCCACCGACGTCCGCGTGGATAATACCGTATTGCCGGGTTCGACCAATGCGCCGCGTTTGCTGGTTTCATGGCAACAGAACACCAACCCCACCAATGCAGTCACTCATTATTGGATTTATCGATGGACGAATCCATCCATGGTTTTGACGAATGACGCGAATCCGACGAATGGGGTGGTGGGCATTGTCGCGCAATTGCCGGGCACCAACCGCAATTCCTTTCTCGACACCTCGACCGGGGCGCTGACAAATGCCAATCTGACCAACGTCTGGTACACGATCCGGGCCGTCAGCGTGGCGGCGTGTGATCCGTTATTGTCGCCGCAAAGTTCGCCCGCCTGGGGCGTATTACGGCAACGGGATGGACCTCTGGCAACCACCGGCGAGGTGCTGGGCAGTTGCGGCACGCCGGTGGTGATGTTTCAGAATTTCTCGACCAACGCGATCACCGCGGATCCGCAGACCTGGAATTTCCGGCTCTCTTGTGTGCGACGCGACCCGGGCATCGCCTGGGTGCAGTTTACGATAACCAATGTGTCGGGCATCAGCACCCAATTGACCACCCTCGGCCCCGTGTATTTCCCGCCGAGCGGTGATTCCGCGCAATTGGATTATCCGCTGCCGGCTGTTGATCTTATCACCCACACGCTCCAGATTGGCTGCGTCGTGGGCACCGCCTACGGTCAGATCTCGGCCCCCGCCAATTGTACGATGGTGGCGCCCGTGCCGCCGGCCGAACAGCATGAAGCGATATTCTACGCCGGACAACTGTTGGCCACGGCACTCAACGGCAACGATCCGTTGCTCGCGGTATTGAACAACGGCAACATTTCCTGTTACCCGGCAAACAATCTCGCCGTGGATGCGAGCGGCATGGTGTCGATGACATTCAACATTAGTCCCGTGCCATTGCTGGTAGAAGCATTTACCGGCGGGACATGGCACGAAATCGGTGTCGTGACTCCGGACGCGAATCAAGTTTACTGGGTCTCCTATCCTGCTTGTCTCATCGGACCGCTGCCACCCTTCCGGGGTTGCTTCGTGAATCTACCCAGCGACGGCGGTTGCGATCAGCACGTCGCAACCGCGGCGGTCAACGGTCCCGTGGCACCTTTGCGCGTGCGTTTCCGGCTCACGCCCCGCACGCGCGAGTATCGAGTATATCGCCGTGTGGGGGACGGGCCGCTCACTTTGTTTGCGCAGGGCGCGGCGCTTTACGATCCAGCAAACACTAATAAACTCATCGAGGCGAAGGACGACGCAATGCCAGTGAGTCCCACGCGCCTTTGCTACTATGTGCAATTGCTCGACAACCAAGGCCATGGAAGCCCGCTCGCTCTAGTCGGCTGCAAATCCGTTGGCGTCTTGCCTCGACCCATTCTCGCCGAACCTCAGCCGCTGGGCGTGGTGAACAGTTCACAAGCGTTGTTGAACTGGTTCTGCCCCACGTCTGGTGTGGCGCGGTTTCAGATCAAAATCTCCCGCGTCGATCCACCGTCACCCGGGGCGGCGAGCGGTTTTGCCAGCTTGCAGGCAACGATTTACCTTCCATACAACGCCGCCGCAAGTTATCTCGGCTTGACCAAGCAAAAGGAGTCGTTGTCCGTCTTTCACGAAGCCTTCATCACCTCGCTAATCGGCCCAAGTTTTGGCCCGGGCCCGCAGTTCACCATCAATGCGGCTGTCCTGCCGAAGGTGGCCTACGATATTTCCGTGGCGGCCGTGGACGACCAGGGGATCATCGGCCCACCGTCCGAAATTTCGCGGTTCACCTGGACGCCGCCTGTGGTGCTGGCCACGGTGCCCTGGCCCAAGCGGTCTCTGCCGCCGGTGCTCGATTTTGACGGGGGTGTTGCATCGCCAGTCATTTCCCCCCGCGTCGCCGCCACGGTGTTTTACGATTCGGACGGGGTCGCGCCGAATCCCCGCTATCCCGTCGGAGTGCGCATCGGTGAGTTGGGTGTTCCCGATGCATCGGGCGTCCTTGGTCACCCGAACGACAACGCGCTCACGGAGCACGCGGCTGAATATTTGCACTACAACCCCGCGGAGAGCCGATTTTCCTCGTTCATCGTCCAACACGACCCGAATACCGGCGTCTTTCGCTCCCTCGCTCCAGCCCATCTCGGACAGCCGCTTTTGCCATTTGTGGTTTACCGGGAGCAACTGACCAACAGCCTTTTCCCATACGCTGCCGGCGGCATCGTGCAAGTCACACCGCTGATCGAACGGATCCCGTGGACGGTGGATACGAACCAGGTCGTCACGATTCCGGACCGGTTGTTTGCAGGTTTTACCGAATTCCATGACCCGCTGTATCATTATTACTTTTATGTGCGGGACTTGCAGCCCGTGCAGTTGGGTGCGGCCTACCGCTACTTTGTCGTGCGCTTCAATGATCAGCGGGAAATTCAGGAAATCGTTCCGGCGGGTGATGTCGCGCTGCCGCTTGATTGAATGAAAGTCCAGAATTCCAATCTCACTGTGGGCGCGAAGCCTCAAACCGCAATCGCCAAAAGCGAGCTGCGGCCCATGCATGGTGCTTGGAATCTGATATGTCTCGTTTGCCTCTTGCTGGGAGTCGGATGCTTTTCCTTACATGCTGCTTTCGTTTATGAAACACCCTCCGAATTCATCACCTCGGGTGATTTCGATGGCGACGGCCGGGCTGACGCACTGGTGTTGGACAAATTAACCGGCAACATCCGCATCGGTTATCAAAACGCCGGTGGCGGGTTGGATTGGTCAGCGGCCCGCGCCACCGGGGCAGACGGCGCCAGCGCACTGGCCGTGGGTCGATTTGCCGAAACGAACCGCGAATCGATCGCTGTGACCGCGGCCACCCTGAATCAAATCCGCGTTCTGAATCTTTCCAGCCCGTCCAATTCACCGGCGCCAACCGTGATTAATCCCACGCATGCCGGCACCAGCCTGCTGGTCGGTCTGGACGCGCCTTACGGCGTCACGGCGGACCGAAGCTGGCTCACGGCCGGAACTCACGATCCGGGAATCACACTCCTCGATTTGCTGGTGTTCGCTGCGGATGGCGGATCGGCCGTTTTTCAGGATCAGGTCGTGACGCCGGCCGATCTCAACGACCTGAATTCGCTGACGATTGGAACTAACAAGTCCACGCTCGTTGCTGGCATATTGCGCGGCAGCAACGATACGTTCGCGGCCTACTCTTATGCCGGCCAGACGAACGAGCTTTACCGCGTCGGATTGCCGTCGGGCACCGAATACGCCCCGGGACATTTCCAGTGGAGTCAAGACACCAACCTCGTTTCCGTGATTCTTTTTTATGTTCCCGGCCAATCGAATCTCACCGTCCAGCGCATAATCGCGAGCGGCAGTGGTAGCACTTTCGGCGCGCCTGCGACCTCGACATTTTCATCCGGCATACAGCGAATCTATTTCGTGGATGAGGTCACCAATGGGTTTGCCGTCATCCAGTTCGGCGACGGCGTGAAAGGGGCGCGGCCGGCGGGTACCAACGATGGTTTTGAGTTGAATAATTCCATCGGGGGAGGGACCGCTGGCAACGTGGTCAGTGGAGTAATCCCATTGGGCCCGGGAAAATTCGCCCTGCTTTCGACCGCCTCGAATTTACTCGCGTCCACCACCGCACAGGTATTCACGCAGTCCGGCACGAATTATATCCAGACCAGCAGCAACACCCTCTCGGTTGTTACATCGGTCGCCACGCGCGGCAACGTGTGGTTGTTTCAAATCGAACCATTCACCAGCACCGCTGCTTCGCTGGTGGGCTCGTTAAGTGCGCCCGCCTGGAGCAGCACCGTCAGCGGCTTGCCGGGCACGCTTTCGGTGCGCGTGGAAAGCGACAGCGGGACCAGCACCGGCTTGAACAATCCTTCGACGAACAACTTCGGCCCGCCGCCCGCCGGCACCGTTTATGTTCTGCCGAATCAATATCGCGAGGATGTTTCTTTTTTCGGATTTGGTCCGGCCCGAGCCCCCGATGCTTCCGTCGTCACGATTTCGCCGCCGCCTGGTTCCTATACCGGGCCGCTTCAGATTTCCTTCACGAAGCAGAATGCCGCAGACACTGTGCAATATCGCGTTACTGAGAGCAGCGCCTGGCAGCTCTACGCTGCCCCATTCCCGCTCACGAACGATGCGACTGTCGAATTTTACGGGCAAACGACCGGTGGCGCGCGTGAGCGGACGCAATCGGCCAGCTATGCGTTAGGCAATATCGCTGTTCCTCCGGAAGCTCTCGTCACTCTCCCGGGAAGTGCCACCAATCCGCCAGTTTTGGATACCACCATCCCGCATATCTCAGCCGCCGGCACCGTGTTCTATGGTCGGCGCGCACACAGCCCTGTGACGACGATGTTCTACACGTCGGGCAGTGACGTTGTCTATTCATTCACCCCACCCGGCCCGACGACTACTTTTGCGAACCTGCCTTTGTATACGAATCCCGAAGGTTTGGTGTTTGACACCAGCGGCAACCTCTTTGTGGCAGGCGGTGGAGACGTCAGCAAGATCACTCCCGACGGCACGGTAAGCCTCTTTGCAAGCCTTCCCGGTTTCGGCGGTTATGGATTGGTGATTGATGCCAACAATAATCTATACGTGGCGGGGGCCGCGTCGACCGAGATCAAAAAGATCACTCCCGCAGGCACGGTGAGCACCTATGCGACCCTTGCCAGCGGCTCGACGGGGATAACGATTGACAGCGGCGGCAACCTTTACACGGTGGGCGGTGGTTATACGGTTAAAAGGATCCCCGTCGGCGGCGGACCGGCGACCGACTACGCGACCCTTGGTGGCAACAACCTTTACGGACTGGCCTTCGACGCTTTTGGCTACCTTTATGCCTCGGATGTCACCAAGACGACGATCTACAAAATTCCCCCGGGTGGCGGCTCCTACGTCAACTTTGGGACGCTCCCTTCCGGGGTCAAAGGTTTGGCTTTTGACTCGAGCGGCAATCTTTACGGGGCGCAATTCCAGGGAGACCAGGTTTACAAAATCACGCCCGACGGGACGGTGACCACTTATGGGGCCAACCTGGACGGCCCCAGATATCTCACGTTCAAACCGGACCCTTTCGCGCAGCCGAGCACTACCGCCAACAATAATTCAAGCCAGCCAACGATCTGGGCGATCAATCTGGACGGCAGTGGCGAAACCTTTATCACCACCGGACGCGAACCGCGCGTCTCCCACGATGGCCGCTGGCTGGCGTTCTGGCGCGATAACGATCCGGTCACAAATCAATTCAGCCTGTGGCTACGCGATCTGCCCGGCGGCCAGGAAAGTCGTTGGACCACCCGCACGAATCGCTTTGTGGGTTACGACTGGCAGCGCGACAACACGAACCTCGTTTTTGCCGCGGACGGCTTATTCTGGAAGATTGGTGTGAGCACACCCCCGGTCGCCTATCCGTTGAGCAGCGATACCGGGCAAGGCGCGCCCGCGGTGAATCCCGTGGATGGACAAGTGGCGCTGCAAGTCATTTACCCTGGCAGCACCGGCCTCTATCTGGCGCCGTCCAACTTGACCGCACGGCAAAATCTCGGCGTCAACATTTTAAGTCCGCGCTGGCCTGCCTGGTCGCCGGATGGCACACGGGTCGCCGTCGCCGACGATCCCAACATCAGTCCAGTGCTGGATGCGGGTCATAATTTGTGGGTGGTGACTTTTGGCGCGCAAACGAACAGTTTTCAAATCACGGCGCTAACCGGCGGCACGGACGGTTTTCCTAACGGAGCGATATGGACGCCGGGTGGCAATCAACTGGTGACGGCCGGGACCATCGCCGGCGTGAATGGGCTGTGGGTCATTTCGGTTTCGACGGATGGTTCGGCGTGCCATTGTGAACCACGGCTACTGCCTACTTCGTTGGGTGAACGGATTGATTTCGCTGGCTCCGTGCTGACTACTGCCACGGGTTCGAGCGCGATTTACGCCAATCTGGGCCTGTTTATTCGACTCGATCCTGCGGTAATGGTGGTCTATTGGAGCACCAATTACGAGGGGTACACGCTGGAATCCGCCACGGCAATGCCGGCGGGTCTCACCTGGTCATCGATCACCGGCCCGTATTTCCGCGCGGGCCCCTATTTTGAGTATCGGGAAGCACGCACGGCGCTGGCCACGCAAAAATATTTCCGCCTGCACTTTCCTGGTGTGCTCGTGCTCACGCCGCCCGAACCGGAGATAGCCCTGCATCTTGAACCCAATGCCGCCGTGTTAAACTGGCCGTTGAATTACGTTGGTTACGCAATCGAAGCCACGACGAATCTCTCGCCGCCCGCCGTGTGGATGCCACTCCCAGGCGATTCCGTCAACACCAACGGGGTGTTCGAGTATCGCCGCGTGCTGCCTGGACCGGCGCAGGAATTTTACCGTCTACGTTTGGGTCGGTAGAATAGCCATCCGTGCTCGCCTTGTTCTTTCGGCCGTCACCTGTTCACGAACCAATTCTTTGCCTTTCAAACTTGAAACCAGTTTTGCCATCGGTTCCTTCGGGTTGCTGTACGCATTCCAAATTAATTAGAGTTTTGGCCTGGGGTGCGACGCCGTACTGTCCATAAATTCGAAAGACTTTATTCAAGCGGCTTCGCGGTAGTAATAGCGCAAGAGTCCCCCGAGGCGTTTGCGACGACGCACGTCACCTGGGACCGGAAACGCCGGGAATTCCGGCCGAATGATTTTGTTTGCCCGCCCCTGATGGTTGCGCTC
>Ga0310811_10014581_pt1 | contig 10255 bp, 8 predicted proteins | sample YCmetagenome_FD_207642 | JGI IMG/M metagenome (GOLD analysis project Ga0310811, IMG submission 207642) | Soil microbial communities from experimental microcosm in Duke University, North Carolina, United States - YC | ecosystem: Engineered > Artificial ecosystem > Soil microcosm > Unclassified ... | reverse complement strand
GCACACCTCGGGCAGCCGGATCCTGGACGCCGCCGGGAACCCGGTGCGCATCGCCGGGATCAACTGGTACGGCTTCGAGACCAGCGACGAGGTGGCGCACGGCCTGTGGTCGGCGGACTACCATGCGGTCGTCGACGACATCAAGAACCTGGGATACAACACGATCCGCATCCCGTTCTCCAACCAGATGGTGGAGAACCCGGTGGTGCCGAACAACATCGGTTACTACGGCAGCACGGGGCCGATCAACACCGACATCAAGGGTCTGACCTCGATGCAGATCCTGCAGAAGATCGTGGCCTATGCCGGGCAGGACGGGCTCAAGGTCATCCTGGACAACCACCGTTCCGAGGCCGGCAACAGCGCCGAGCAGAACGGCCTGTGGTATACGAGCACGTACACCAACCAGGACTGGATCGACGACTGGACGACGGTCGCGACCGCGTTCGCGAACAACCCCACCGTGATCGGCTTCGACCTGCGCAACGAGCCCCACACGCCGGCCGGGGTGGCCTACGCCCAGGGCGCCACGTGGGGCAGCGGCGACCCGAACACGGACGTGCGGCTGGCCTACGAGGCGGCCGGAGACGCGATCCTGAAGGTGGACCCGCAGGCGCTGATCTTCTGCGAGGGCATCGGCGAGTTCCCGGACAGCTCGGCGTCCGGCGGATACGACTCCACCTGGTGGGGCGGCGACCTGCAGGGGGTAACGCAGTACCCGGTGACGCTCAGCTCCCCCGGCCACGTCGTCTACTCCGCGCACGACTACGGCCCGGCCGAGTTCCAGCAGACCTGGTTCAACTCCTCCACCACCAGCGCGAGCCTCGACGCGGTGTGGAACAAGTTCTGGGGCTACATCCCACAGCAGAACATCGCGCCGCTGTGGGTCGGCGAGTTCGGCACCGGCAACGCCGCGGCCGACGTGTCCGACAGCACGGCGGGCTCGCAGGGCCAGTGGTTCTCCAGTCTGCTGGCCTACATCAAGGCGAACAACCTGAGCTGGACGTACTGGGCGCTCAACGGCGAGGACGCGTACGGGCTGCTGGGCAACGGGTACGGCCCGACGCCGGTGCTGGCCGCCAAGCAGGCGGCGCTCGCCGCGATCGAGTTCCCGTTGTCGGGCACGGGAGGCACGTCCACGGCCTCGGCATCGTCATCGGGCTCGAACACGGCCACCGCGACGGCGACCGCCTCCTCCACCGCCACTGCCACCGCCACCTCGTCGGGCTCGGCGTCCTCGTCCCCGACCCGGCCGGCCGGCGGTTCGTGCACGGCGACCGTCACCTCGCAGAGTTCGTGGGCGGGCGGCTTCGTCGACAACGTCACGGTGACCGCGGGCAGCCAGGGCCTGTCCTCCTGGACGGTCACCTTCACCTGGCCGGGCGACGAAAAGGTCACCAGCGCGTGGGGCGCCGACGAGACGCAGACGGGGCAGAGCGTGACGCTGACCAACCTGGCCTACAACGGGACCGTGGCCGCCGGCGCCTCGCTCAGCAACGTCGGCGTCCAGGGCACCTGGATCAGTAGCAACGCACTGCCGACGAGCGTCACCTGCAGCTGACCGAGGCGGCAGCCGACCGACGCCGCGGATCGAGGCGCGGCGGATCAGACGGCGCAGATCACGGCGCAGCCGACTACGGCGCAGCGTGCTCGGACTCTGATTCCCGCGCGGAATCGAGTTCGGGGACGCTGCGCTGCAACAGGTCCCGGGCCAGCCGCTCGGCCGCGCGGACGTCGCGCTCGGCGATCCGCGCGGCCAGCGCCCGGTGCGCCTCGACGTCGAGCAGTTCGTTTGCGCGCAGGTCGAGCGGCGCCTCGCCGATCGCGATCGCGTTGTCCACCAGGCTGTTGAAGGACAACAGGTACGCGAGGTTGCCGCTGCCCTCGACGATCAGCCGCCACCAGGCGACGTCCGCGAGGTTGAGCTCGGTCAGGTCGGGGCCGAGTTCGGCGTACGCCTCGGTCGCCGCGAGGATCTCCTCGTGCCGCGAGGCGCTGCCGCGCAGAGCACACAAGCGCGCGGCGTCCGCGCCGACGCAGGCCCGCATCTCCAACGCGTCGTGCACCACGCCGGGCACGCTCACCGCGTCCCGCGTACCCGGCACGTCGAGCACCAGGTCGAGCCCGGCGGTGCGGCGCCAGTCCAGGACGCGGGTGCGCCCGCCGTGGAAGACCTCGATGAGCCGGCTCTGCTGCAGCCGCTTGACCGCCTCGCGCACCGCGTGCCGGTTGACGCCGTAGTCCACGGCCAGGTCGCGCTCCGAGGGCAACGGGGCGCCGGGCGCGACCGCGCCGGTGAGAATCTGATCCCTGAGACGGGCGAAGAGCTGGTCGGACACGGGTTCCCGGCGCAGCCGGGCCGGACGGGGAGCCGGGTCCGCAGAAGTGCTGTCCACACCGAGAGCATGCCCGCCCGCGCGCGGCCCGGTCAACTTACTGGTCAACTGTTTGGACCAGCTATTGCCAAGCCCCGCCCGGCGGTCCTAGCCTGCGTGCCGTGAACCTGACGACCTACGCGATACCGGCCTACATCCTGCTGATCATCGTCGAACTCGTCTCGTACCGGTTCATCCCGGACGAAGAGGAGCAGGGCTACACCGTGCGCGACACCACGACCAGCCTGTCCATGGGCCTGGGCTACGTCGTGCTCAACCTCGGCTGGGCGTACCTCTACCTCAAGGCGTACGAGGGCGTGCAGGACCTGACGCCGCTGCACATCGGCGCCTCCTGGCCGGCCGCGATCGGGGTCTTCGTCGGCTGGGACTTCTTCTACTACTGGGAGCACCGGGCGGACCATCGCATCAGGATCCTGTGGGCGTCGCACATCAACCACCACTCGAGCCGGCGCTTCAACCTCTCCACCGCGCTGCGCCAGCCGTGGACCGGCATCGGGAACCTGCCGTTCGGGCTGCCGTTGGTGGCGCTCGGTTTCTCGCCCGCGGCGATCTTCACCGCGCAGAGCGCGAACCTGCTGTACCAGTTCTGGATCCACACCGAGCGGATCGACAAGATGTGGAAGCCGATCGAACTGGTGATGAACACGCCCAGCCACCACCGCGTGCACCACGGTTCGAACCGCCGCTACCTGGACCGCAACTACGCCGGCGTGTTCATCGTGTGGGACCGGATGTTCAAAACCTTCACCCCGGAGACCGACCGTGTCGTCTACGGCCTGACACGCAACATCGAGACCTACAACCCGCTGCGCGTCGCCTTCCACGAATACGCCGCGATCGGCCGGGATCTGAAGGCCGTCAGCACCCTGCGCGACCGCTGGACCGTGCTGTTCGGCACGCCGGGCAAGGCGTTCAACGCCGTCCGCCGCGCCCAGAAGGCCGCCGACGCGGCGGCGGCCCCGGCCGCCGGCTGAACGAGGGTGACCGACGGATAGACGCGCCGACCGCTAGCGCGCAGGGCGGTAGTAGTCCCGCATGAGCGCGTTCGACCACCACGGCTGCGTCACCGGATCGATGGGTTCGAACTCCCGCATGTACGGCTTGACGTCGAGGACCGGCGTGCCGTCGAGAGCGTCGAGGTCGGCGACCCGCAGGTCGAGCCCGTCCACTCCCAGCAGCCGGCACTGCGAGACGCCGAGCCGGTTGGGCCGGAACGGACCGTGCCCGGCGAAGACCCCGATCGGCGGCCACGCCGGGTTGCCCCGCGCCGGGCGCGGATCGGTGTGGATCCTCGCCGGATCGACGCGGTCGAACAGGAAGACGACCTCGAGGTGCGAGAACCCGTCGAGGCCCTGGACGGCACCGGGGTCGAAGCGGGACGCGTCGAGGCGGATGGTGGCGGTCACGCCGTACCAGCCGTCTTCGACCCACTCGTCGCGGCCGCCGAGCACGGAGCCGATCGGGTGGAGGACAAACTCTCTCGTCGTCTCGTCGGACATGGATGGAGTCTCGCAGATCGCAGTAAGCTGAGACGCGGTGGCGGGGTGGGCGTCACGCCTTCGAGGCGGTGATCACTGGGATGCGAGGAAGGTGAGCAGCCGGGGCCAGGATGCCGCTTCCGCCTGTTGGTCGGCCAGTTCGCTGCCGCCGGTGCCGATGGCCGCGGTCGGGGTAGCCGCAACGGCGAAGGGCAGGTAGGGAATCAGGTTGCCGCCGTAGTGGCCGGCCGCGGGGTAGTGCAGCGCCGTGACGGAATAGCCGAAGTGGTACCGCGTCAGTCGCGCGGTGATGGCGTCGGTGTACGGGCACGAGGCCCAGACCTGATCCGCTCCACCGCAGACCAGGAAGATCGGCCGTGTATCTGCTCGACGGGAATGATCGCGTCCTGCGCGTCGGCGGGGTCGGGCTCGTTCCAGTCTTGAGCGGAGGCGAAGGGCACCGGCTTGCCGTCGAGCGTCCAGGCGGGCGACCCGGGCTTGGGATAGCTGCCCCACACCACCGAACTGGGCACGCCGGCGATCACGCCGTGCACGTGGTTCGGAAAGTGGGCGCCGAGCAGCAATGCGGCCTCGCTGCCACGCGAGGTACTCCAGACGAGCAGATGGTTCGGGTCGACCCCCGGCTGCTTCGCGAGGAGATGCAGGGCCTTGACGAAGTACTCCAGGGGTATGTCCTGCAACGCCGAAGGCAGGCCCGGCTCCGCGAAGTAGGCCACCACCAGCGCCGGATACCCCTGTGCGGCCAGCGCCGCGCCCATCCCGGACGCGGCGTCCAGCCCGCCCTCGGACCCGCCGAACACCAACACCGCCGGCTTGCGTCCACACTGCTGTGCGGGCAGGAACAGCCTGCCGTAGACGCCCGTGGCGGCCAAGGTCTCGACCTGCGGCTTGATCGGGGCCAGCCGGCGCGTCATCGTCGCCGTGGCCAGCACGTGACCACTCACGCTGACGCTCAGCTCGACATCGAAACCGCTCGCACCGGATGGGTCGAAATTCTCCGGCGCCCCACTGGGCGGCTGCGGCGGCGCGAGCGTCTCCACCAGGCCCATCGCATCGGAGCCCCGGTAGCTACCGCCGACAGAGGGCTGCGACAGCGAGACGTCGCCGGCACTGTTCGACGTGAACACGGCGTCCGACGTCCAGTTCACACCTTTGCTGGGCGCGCTGGCGGTCACGGTCACGCGTGCGAACGCAGGCAACCCGCTGATCTTGGTCGATGCGGGGTCGTAGAACATGGCGCTCGACGGCGACACGACGATCCGCGCCGTGGACGGGTTGGCCGGTCGGCTGTGGCCACCACACGCGGCCGTGACCGCAATCGTCGCCGTCGCGAGCACGATGGCCGCGGTCCGCCTCACGAACATCACAATGCTCCCCATGCCCTCCGGTCGAAAAGTAGGGCGCGTGGATCGCGCACCACGATCTCAGGACCGTCCGACCGGAACTCGCCATGATCGGTCAGGCGTATGTTAGTTCCGCCCTTGGTTCACGGCACCACGTCATGCCTGTCTCATGCATCACAACAACGTACGCACCTAAGAGTTCGGAGACCCGGCATCAGAACATCGGCGAGACATAGAAGATCCCGTCGCACAGTGAACCGATGGCGTAGGCGACGGATCGCATGTCCGTGTAGGTCTTGTCGCCTGGGGCATTGAAGCCGAAACCGTTGCTCTGCACGCACACCACGGTCGACGTGCTGTACCAGGCGAGATAGAACGACGCCGTCTTTCCCGGCTGCAGCGAGACGGTGGCGCCGTCGCCCGCGCGGAGGTCGACGTCGTCGGGAACCCGCTGTTGCGAGACGGCGAGATCCACGGTCGCGTTCGTCTCCTGCGCGGACAGCGGGCCCTTCGGTACCAGGTTCGGCGCGCCACTGAGGGTGCAGCCGGCCGCGGCGGTGGTCGTCACGGTGAAGCGTTCGATGTTCAAACCCTGCTTCGTCTCGTGCTGCGCCGGCGCGACCCGTAGATTCGCGGTGACGCACCTGCCGCTTTTCGGCTGAGTGGTGGGCGAGGTCGCTACTGCAGCGGGTGGCGAAATCGGTGCCGTCCGCACGTTCGGCGTCTCCGCCTGCGTCACCGAGTCGGCGGATGACGCGCCGTGGCAGCCGCTGAGCGCCGCCGCGAGCGCGAGCGTGAGCACTGCCGCGCCCGTCGCCAGGAACGCATGCCGAGTCGCGCGCACCGTGGTCCTTCCTTCCGTCAGCCGGTCGTGCTGACAGATTCCCATCCCTACGGTGTGATTGTGGGGATTTGCCCGGGCGCGGCGAGGGCGCGGCGAAGGCGCGGGAGCGAGCAGGCGCGGTGCGGCGGCCCGCTCGGACAGCGTCACAGCTACAGCATGACAACGACATATCGTTGACTGTCTTCGTGGTGTACGCTGGCGTCCATGGCTTCCGCACCCACTCCCCAGGATTCCCAGCCTCAGCCCCAGCTTCAGTCTCAGCCAGAGCGCGGCGGCGAGCGCGGTCGTGAACGCGGCGGGGTCGCGCACCGGGGCGTCGTCGTGCGCAGCGAGCGACTGAGCCCGCACATGATCCGCGTCGTCCTCGGTGGCGACGGGCTCGACCGGTTCGCCACCCGCGGGCAGACCGACCACTACGTGAAGCTGCTGTTCCCGGCGCCGGGCGTGAGCTATCCCGAGCCGATCGACGTGCGCCGGATCCGCGAGGAGTTCCCGCGCGAACAGTGGCCGACGACCCGGACGTACACCGTGCGCTCCTGGGATCCGGAGGCCCGCGAGCTCGCCCTCGACTTCGTGATCCACGGCGACGAGGGACTGGCGGGCCCGTGGGCGGCGAACGCGCGGCCGGGCGACGTGCTGCATTTCTCCGGTCCCGGCGGCGGCTACGCGCCCGACGCCGCGGCCGACTGGCATCTGCTGGCCGGTGACGAGTCCGCGCTTCCCGCGATCGCCGCGGCCCTCGAGCAGCTTCCGGCGGACGCCGTCGCGCACGCATTCATCGAGGTCGCCGACGCCTCCGAGGAGCAGAAGCTGCAGGCTCCGGCCGGCGCCGCGATCACCTGGGTGCACCGCGGCGACGGCCCGGTCGGCGAGGCGCTGGTCGCAGCCGTCTCCGGGTTCGGATTCCGCACGGGCCTCCCGCACGTGTTCGTGCACGGCGAAGCCGGGTTCGTCAAGGAACTGCGCCGGCTGCTGCGGGTGGAGCGCGGACTGCCGACGGACCGGCTGTCGATCTCCGGCTACTGGCGCCTCGGCCACGACGAGGACGGCTGGCAGTCTTCCAAGCGCGCGTGGAACGCCCAGGTCGAGGCCGAGCAGGAACCCGCGGCGCAGGAACTTTCGGCCGGAGCGTAGCGCGACGGCGCGGCGGGGCTGGGCGGCGGGGATCAGCCCCGGCAGTCCCGGCCCTACCAGACGTGTGCACGCTCCGGCACGTCGCTCGTCCTGAACCCGCGGACCTTGAGCTCGCGCAGTATCTCGTCCGCGGCCGGGGTCCAGAAGTAAAGGTGGGCCCGGTCGGCGCGACTCAGGGTCTTGAGGCCGATCCCCTGGCTCATGTCCCGGAAACAGGGAAATGCGACATCGATCTCGACGGGCGTATACGGACCCAAGGGACCGGTGAGCCGGCCGAGTAATCCACGAAGCCTGAGTCGGACACCGCCCTCATCCAGCCTCAGCACGGCGAAGGGCCAGCTCGCGCTGCTGCGTCCGAGATTGCTCGGCACGTTGGCCCCGCCGACCCACTCCACCGGCTCGCCGATCCACTGAGCCGTCATGCCGTCCGACCCCCTGCCGTCGCGAACCACTCCGCGTTCTCCTGGATCAGCCGACGATGATTCGGCATCAGGTCCTCGGGCAGCTCGGTCACGTCGTAGAAATCCGCGCTGATGACCTCGTGCGGGTCAAGGCGCCATTCGCCGCCGGTCAGCGAGGCGGCGAAGGCGGCCTCGACGCGGAACCGAAAACCGCTGCGCAGCTGCACGACGTGCCCGACCTCGACATGCAGTCCGGTCTCCTCGAGCACCTCGCGGGCGACCGCGTCCTCGAGCCGCTCGCCCGAGATCACATACCCGCCGGGCAGGCCGACCTGCCGCCCGACCGGCCAGAAACGGTGACGCAGCAGCAACACCCTGCCCTCGTCGTCGCGCACCAGGCCCGTCGTGGTGACGACGAACTTGCTCTGCCGCAGCCAGACCAGCCGCCACTGGTAACGGCGCAACCGCCGCCATACGGCCACCACGACGTCGCGTTGCGGCTTGGGCCCTAGATCATTGTTCTGCGGCATGCGCGACAAACTAGCGGACAATCATCGCGGTCACACCACTCGCCGGCTGAGCCTCAGCAGATACTCCTTCCGATCCAGAGGATTGAGATCGGTACGCGGCCGTTCGGGCGACTCGCCGCCGCCCACGTCCTGGTAGCGGTCGAACGACGTCTCCAGCACGCCGGCGCCGCGGGTGAGCGGCGGCAGCAGCTGTTCGAGCTCGTGCACGCGCCCGGCCGGGATGTCGCCCTCCACCCGGTAGGACGCACCGGCCACGGCGGATTCGCGCGGCACCGCGCGCAGGCCGGTCAGCACGGGCAGCAGCGTGCCGAACACATCCCCCGGCACCTCCACGTGGAAACGCTGAATCGGCTCCTGCACCACCGTCCCCGCCTGCCGCAGCGCATCCATCAGCACCAGCGGGGTCAGCTGACGGAAGTCGCCGGCCGTGCTCGAGCTCTTCTTGTCGAAACCCTGATGCATGGCGCTCTGCCGCGGCCAGTAGCCCGAGGAGATGAGCGTGACCCGCACGTCCACCACCTGCCAGCCGTACAGGCCCTCGCGCAGAGTCGTCTGCACGGTCTCCTCGATCGCCTTGTGGAAGGCGATGGGCAGCGAGCCGAGTTCGATCTCGTATCCGAACCGCACGCCGCTGCCCGGCTCGCCCGGTTCGACGCGCAGCCCGATGCCCGCGATGAACGGATTGTCGCCCTGCTTGATCCGCTCCTCCGCCGTGCCGACGCCGGCCACCCGCTCCACGCAGATCGTGGTCGTCGGGCGGAAGTCCACCTCGACGTCGAACTGCTCGGCGAGCGTGCTCCCGATGACCTCCTTCTGCACCTCGCCGTAGAGCGAGACGGAGATCTCGTGGCGCACGTCGTCCTGCCGCAGGTCGATCAGCGGATCCTGCTCGGCCAGCAGCGCCAGCGCGGGATGCAGCCGGGCGCGGTCGCGCGCGGTGCGCGGCTCGACGACGGTCTCCAGCGTCGGCGGGGAGAAGTGGTGCCGGTGCGTACGTTCCCTGATCCGCTCGTCGGCCACACCGAGCACGTCGCCGATCCGGATGCCGGTCAGGCCGCGCACCTTGGCGATGCTTCCGGCCGCCACCCGCCGCCGCGGCACGGCGTCGCCGCCCTCGAACACGCCGATCGCGGTAACGCGGCCCTCGCGCACGACGATGTCCGCGGCAGCGTCCGCAGCAGTGTCCGCCGCAGTGTTCTCACCCACGCCGCCCGCGCCGAAGCGGATCCGGTCGCGCACGCACAGGGTGCCCGCGTGCATGCGCACGTACGCCACCGGCTCGCCGGCCGCGCCGCGCTCCATCTTGAACACGGAGCCGGAGACCGGCGCGTCGGCGTCGTCCGGCGCCAGCGGAAGCAGTCGTCTGATACCGCGCAGCAGCTCGTCCACCCCGGCGCCGGTGATCGCCGAGCCGAAGAAGACCGGATGCAGGCGAGCCCGGCGTGACTGCGCGGCGAGCGAGCGGCGCAGCCGGCGGCCCGTGACCGAGAGCTCGTCCGCGACGTACGCGGCGAGCAGGTCCTCGTCGAGGGCGGTCAACCGGTCGAGCAGACGGGAGCGGAACGCCTCGTCGGCGCGCTCGGCCGCTTCGCCCACGCCGACCGCGCCGGCCGCACCACCCACGCCGACCGCTCCGCCCACGTCGTAAGGAACGAAAGCGGCCTGGGCCGTGCCCGGACGCGCGACCGTGCCCATGGCGACGACGTGCGGCGTGAGCAGTTCGGCGATGCTCGCGAGCAGCGTCTCGTCCTGCGCGCCACGCCGGTCGATCTTGTTCACGAACAGCAGCGTCGGGATGCGCAGCCGCTGCAGGACGCGCATGAGCACGCGCGTCTGCGGCTGCACCCCCTCCACCGCCGAGACCACGAGCACGGCCCCGTCGAGCACGCCGAGCGCGCGCTCGACCTCCGCGATGAAGTCGGAGTGGCCGGGCGTGTCGATCAGGTTGACCGACACCCCGTCCAGCGCGAAGTTGGCCACGGCGGCCTTGATGGTGATGCCGCGGCGCCGCTCCAGCTCCAGGGAGTCGGTCACCGTGCTGCCCGCGTCGACGCTGCCGATCTCGCCGATCACGCCGGTGGCGTGCAGCAGGCGTTCGGTCAGGCTGG
>Ga0310811_10014578_pt1 | contig 10256 bp, 8 predicted proteins | sample YCmetagenome_FD_207642 | JGI IMG/M metagenome (GOLD analysis project Ga0310811, IMG submission 207642) | Soil microbial communities from experimental microcosm in Duke University, North Carolina, United States - YC | ecosystem: Engineered > Artificial ecosystem > Soil microcosm > Unclassified ... | reverse complement strand
CACCGGGCTGCTCGCCTTCGGGATGCTCGTGGTGATCCTCACCGGCGGCATCGACCTGTCCGTCGGCTCCGTCGTCGCGTTCGCCGGCATCGTCACCGCCGGCCTCGTCGCGCACCTGCCGATCCCGCTCGCCATGGCCGTCGGCATCGTCAGTGGCGTCGCGTTCGGCGCGGTCAACGGCGTGCTGGTCGCCCGCTTCGCGCTGGCGCCGTTCGTGGTGACCCTGGCCGCGCTGACCACGATCCGGGGCCTGGCGTTCGTGTACTCGGAGGTGCCGATCGCCCCGGCGGACCCGGGGTTCCTCTGGCTCGGCTCGGCGATGGCCGGGCCGATACCGCTGATCACGCTCGTGATGCTGGCCGTCTTCGGCGCCGGCGGGGTGTTCCTCTCCCGGACCCCGGCCGGGCGCTCGATCATCGCCATCGGCGGCAACGCCGAGACGGTGCGCCTCGCGGGCATCAACGTGCGGCGCCACATCGTGCTGGCGTACGTCATCAGCGGCTTCTGCGCCGGCCTGGCGGGTGTCATCCTCACCAGCCGCGTCGGCATCGCCCAACCCAGCGTCGGGGTCGCCTTCGAACTCGACGCGATCGCGGCCTGTGTCATCGGCGGCGCGAGCCTGGCCGGCGGCAAGGGTTCGGCCAAGGGTGCCTTCGGCGGGGTGCTCGTCCTGGTCCTCATCAACAACCTGCTGAACCTCTACGGGGTGCAGAGCTTCTGGCAGCAGGTGGCGAAGGGACTGATCATCATCGCGGTCATCCTCGTGCAACGCACGAACCGGCCGCGCACCGCGAAGGGACGCGCATGATCTCGGGTAAGCAACGGTTACTGGCCGGCCTGCTGGCCGCCGGCATGGCGCTGTCGGCCGCCGCCTGCAAGGGCGACGACGCCGGCAGCGGTGGCGGCGGGGCCAAGACGTACACGATCGGCATCGCCAACTTCCTGCTCAGTGGGCCCTACTTCAGCGGCATGGACGCCGCCATCGCCGCGCAGGCCAAGACGAAGGGCAACGTCAAGACCGTCAGCACCGACGCCGGCGGCGACGCGGCGAAGCTCGCCGCCAACGTCGAGGACCTGCTCAGCAAGAACGTCGACGCCATCATCATCTCCGGCGGGCCGCTGGAGTCCGCCCCGGCCGCGCTGAACGCCATCAAGGCGGCCGGCAAGCCGGTCGTGCTCGTCGACCGCAAGTTCGCCGTCGGGGAGTACACCAGCTGGATCGGCCCCGACAACGAGGCGATCGGCAAGCAGGACGGGCAGTTCCTCGCCCAGAAGCTGACCGCCGGCGGCAAGGTCGCCATCATCAAGGGCGGCCCGGCCGACAACTCCATCGGCCTGGCCCGCACCAACGGGCTCAAGTCGGTGCTGGGCAAGGACTCCCGCTTCACGCTCGTCGAGGCGCCCGACTTCGGCAACTGGGGCTCCGACGGCGGGCTGACCGTCATGGAGGGGCTGCTGGCCAAGCACCCCGACCTCGTCGCCGTCTTCTGCGAGAACGACGCGATGTGCCTCGGCGCGCAGCGCGCCATCGCCTCGGCGAACAAGACCGCCCAGATCGTGCTCGCCGGCGTCGACGGGCAGGCCGAGGCGCTCAAGGCCATCCAGGACGGCACGAACTACGTCGTGACCGGGCTCAACAGCCCCAACCAGATCGGCAAGCTGGCGCTGGACCGGACCGTCGAGGTGCTCGGCGGCGCCAAGGTCGAGAAGGACACCGTCGTGCCGTCGCCGCAGATCACCAAGGAAACCGCCGCGCAGTACATGAACGCCTAGAGGACTCGCCATGAGACTGCATCACGCCGTGGCCGCGACCCTCGTGGCCGGAATGCTCGTGTCTCTTCCCCTCGCCGTGACCGCACCAGCCGTGGCCGCGACCACCTGGCGCCAGCTGTACTCGGAGAACTTCGCCACCGCGTTCAACAGCGACTCCGCGCCGTGGGTCCGCGACACGTACGCGACCGGGTTCGACACCATCACCGACGACGCGGGCCAGTGGTACCGCAACGACTACGGCCCCGCCTGGACCACCCAGCTCAACTCGTTCGCCACCTACCGCAAGGAGTTCCGCGTCGGCCAGGACGGCTGGCTGACCGCGTCGCTGTCGGCCCGGGACTTCAACAAGGACGGCGTCATCGAGCAGCCGCCGACCATCACCACCCAGGCCCTCGGCAGCGAGCACGTCGCCGTGCTCAACGTGCCGGAGAGCACCGGCGGCGCCATCTTCCGGCCCACGAACAAGCTGCCCGACCAGTACCGCATCGAGTACAAGCTCAAGACGCTGGACTTCGGCGGCAAGCGCAACGGCACCATCAACTACAACGGCAAGGTCAACGGGTACAGCACCGCGGGCTGCAAGACCCAGCACCCGTGGGGCGAGGGGTCGCGCTCACCCGGCTGGAGCGGCAACGCCTCCGTGCCCTACTGCGAGTGGCAGAACGTGCGGGAGGGCCCGTACGGGTACAACGGATTCCACTTCCTGTCCATTGTGGACTTCGCAAACCCGGCACCGCGCAACAACCACTTCTGGCACTACCACCGCAAGGTGCTGATGGACCAGTTCGCGCAGCACCCGGACCGGGTCGGCACGGGCACCGGCGGGCGGGTCTGCGACTCGAACACCAACACCTACTACAACTACCGCGACGGCAACTTCAACACCGTCAACATGTGGATCAGCGGCATGCCCAACTGGAGCCCGGGCCCGGGCGGCCTGCCCGGCAACTCCCAGTGGTTCATGACCAGCTGCTCCGGCGGCGCCGCGGAGAACCAGCTCTCCAGCGCCGCCGAGCTGCAGCCGGAGCTGATGCCGAACACGTTCTACACGTTCGCCATCGAGCGCGACGCGACCGGCTACACCCTCGAGGCCAGCGGCAACTTCGCCCGGGTCGGGCAGAAGACGCTGCGCTTCCACCGCAACTTCGTGGTCAACAACGTGCCGATCTGGCACTACAACACGACCGCGGCGGAGTACAACGGGCAGTTCAACGGCACGCTCACCCAGAACGACGCCAACGGCAGCGCCTCCTGGCCCAACCAGTGGCCGGCCGGCTCGTCCTACCCCGACTACTTCGTCATCGGCGACCTGTACACGAACGTGTACGAGGGCAGCGCCAGCCTCACCGACATCAAGCTGTTCGTCCCCGACACCGGCGGCAACCTGGCCCTGAACAAGCCCGCCACCGCGTCGGGGCAGTGCGCGGCGTCGGAGGGCCCGGAGAAGGCCGTCAACGGCAGCTGGACCGGCGGCAACGCCGACAAGTGGTGCGCGCTCGGGTCCAACCGGTTCCTGCGCGTCGACCTGCAGTCGGCCCAGACCGTCGGCCGGGTGGTGGTGCGCCATGCCCAGGCCGGCGGCGAGAAGGCCACCTGGAACACCAAGGACTTCGACATCCAGGTGAGCACCGACGGCAACACGTGGACGACGGTCGCCTCGCCCCGGGGCAACACCGCGGCCGTCACCACACACACGTTCACGCCACGCCAGGCCCGATATATCAGGCTGAACATCATCACGCCGACGAGTGACACGGACACCGCGGCGCGGATCTACGAACTGGAGGCGTACGCCTCCTGACCCCGGGTGCTCGGGACCGTTCGCATCAGCGGACGGTCTCGAGCGCGTCGATGACCAGCCGGACCGGCAACACGCCGTGGCTGAGCGTGGCCGCGAGCGCGTTCGCGCCGTCGCGGGTCGACAGGTCACCGCCGGAGATCTGCGCATCGCCCGGGATGACGGCCATGATGCTCGGCGCGGTCACCACGTGGTTGTCGATGGTCACCGCAATCTGCGCCGCCTCGCCGGACGCCTGCCCCTTGTCCATCGCCTCCCTGGTCAGGCCGGTCCACCGGTTCTGCCCGGCCGACGTGAAGCCCAGCGTGACGGTCCAGCCGCCGCCCTGCTGGCCAAGCTCGGCCTTGGCGGAGGCGAGGTCGGTGCCGACCACCTTCGCGACGTCCGTCAGGTACTTGAGGTGGCTGTCGTCGCACGCCACCGCCTGCGCGCCGTCCTCGAGCGCGCCCGCCGGCCGCTGGTCGAGCATCCCGCACGTCACCGTCGGCACGTTGAACTGCACCGCCGGCGGCAGCGCCGCCACCTCGGCGCACGTCAGCGCCTCGAACCCGGTCAACGCCGCGGCGGCGTCGCCGTCGGCCGGCGCCTGCAGCGCCACGGCCGCGTCGTACTTCGACCCGAGCTTCGCCTTCGCCGAGGCCAGTGCCGCGGCCCGGTCGACGCGCTCCTGCGCGTCGGCCTTGCACCCCGGCTCGACGGCCTGCGGCTGGGTCATCGACTGGACCAGCCGGAACGTCAGGTTGCCGGGCGCGAGCACGGACCGGGCCCGCTCGACGTCCTTCTGGGCGACCGTCACCCGCAGCGTCTCGGCGCCGATCTCGGTCACCGTCGGGCGCTGCACGTCGAGCTGGCGCAGCCGCTGCAGCAGGATCTGCCTGGTCCGCTCCACCGCCTCCGGCGACGGCTTCGCGCCGCCGGGCCCGATCATCCGCACCGTCATCGCGGCGTCGCCGACGGCGGGCTTGCCGTCCCAGCGCCGCGCCAGCAGCACGGCCGTCGCCCCGCCGGCGACGGCAACGAGCACGACGACGCTCAGCGCTACCCACAGCCACAGCAGCCGTCCGGGGCCCCGCGGCGGCTGAGGCGGCTGCGGCACGTAGCCGAGGCCCGGCGGTGCGGACGGGGGCAGGTATTGCGGCGCCGGTTCGGGCGTGGACATGGCCTCAGCCTACGAGAGGTGCGCACCTGTGCGGCTTCAAGCGTCGTCGGCGCACGCCGCCGCCTGCGCACGTCAGGCGGCGAACCGGCCAAGACTCACGCCAATGATCACGTACGTCATGCCCGCGACCATCAACCCCAGCATCAGCACGCGCAACGCCGCCGCCGCGGCGCGCATCAGCAGGACGAACCGCGCGCCGGCCCGGGTCGCGACCGCGTCGGCGGGCCAGGCGCGCGACCCGGCGAGCTCGACCCTGTCGCCACATCGTCGCCACCGGCCGATGAAGACGAGCGGCACGCCGTCCGGGATGGTCCACTCGCGAATGTCCGGGGACTTGACGGTCACCGGCCCCCACCGGTCCGGATGGATCAGGCGCGGCGGGACCAGCGCGAGCCCGGTGCCGTCGTCAAGGACGATGCTTCCCGGCCCGGTGTCGATGGCGATGGTGAACGACCTGACCACCGGGAACTCCCCGGTCGTGTCCTCGTACTCGCGCGTGTGCTGCCGGCGGTACCAGGCGACGCGCCGGCCCGACCGCGGCGGCGTCGGCGGGTCGGAGGCGTCGCGCAGCCGACCCACGAGCAGGCAGCGGCCATCGTTGGCGGCGGAGGCGCGCAGGGCCTCGACGGTGGTCGCGCCGCGCCGGCCCGTCCGGCGCACGGCCGAGGACAGCACGCCGGCCTCGTGGACGATCAGGGCGAGGCCCACGAGCACGACCGCGCCGCCGATGACGTCGACGGCGGCCGCGCGCAGCACGCTCACGATTGTGCACCCGCCGATGAGGTTGCCGATAGAGAGCGGTGGCGGGCGGCAGACGCGGTCTGGCGCCCGCGCCGCCGGGCTCAGCCCTGTGGCGCCCGCGCCGCCGGGCTCAGCCCTGTGGCGCCCGCGCCGCCGGGCTCAGCCCGCCGGGCCCGTGGCCAGGCGTACCGTCGCGGAACGGGTTCGGCCCGAGCGGTCGACCCATACGACGCGCACCTCGTCGCCCGGGTGGTGCAGGTCGATCGCCGACGTGAGGTCCGCTGCGGAGCCGATCTCCTGGCCGTCCACCGAGCGGATCACGTCGCCGTTCTCGAGGCCGGCGCGGTCGGCGGGGCTGCCGGAGACGACGCCGGTCACCTCGGCGCCCTGGGTCCTTCCGCCGGCGTCGGAGGCGGCGACGCCGAGCAGGGCCGTCGCGCCGATGTGGATCGTCGAGGACGCCTTGCCCGACTGGATGCGGCCCGCGATGCCCAGCGCCGTGTTGCTCGGCACCGCGAAGCCCTGCCCGGCCGGGCTCTGGTCGCGCGGGTCGATCGAGGCGGCGGTGTTGATGCCGATGAGCCGGCCGGCCCGGTCGACCAGCGGGCCGCCCGAGTCGCCGGCCTTGATGTCCGCGGCGACCTCGATGAGCCCGTCGAGGCGCCGCGAGCCGCCGCCGTCGGGGTCCTGCGCGTTGATCGAACGGTTCAGGGCCGTCACCGAGCCCGTCACCGCGTCGGGTGTACCGCCCTGCCCGCCCGCGTTGCCGACCGCGACGATCGGGTCGCCGGCCTTGACCTGCGACGAGTCGGCGACTCCCAGTCGCGGCAGGTTGCTCGCGCCCGCGAGCTGGATCAGGGCGATGTCGTGCGAACGGTCGTAGCCGACGACGGTCGCCTGGAACGTGCGGCCGTTGGCGACGGCCACGCCACTGATCGCCGTCGCGCCGGCGATGACGTGATTGTTGGTGATCACGAGACCGCCGTTGCCGACGACCACGCCGGTGCCGGCGACGCGGGTGTTGCGCAGGCCGAGCGTGCTGGTGATGTTCACGACGCTCTTGTTCACCGTCGACACGATCTCCTGCGTGCTGAGCGCACGCGTCGGTGTCGGCGACGCCTCGCTAGAGGCCTCGGCGGACTCCCCGAGGATGCCGCCGGGCGGCACCGGGGCGGCCGCGTTCGCCTGCGCCGTCGCCGACGCGCCGGGTTGCGGGACCCGACGATCGCGGCCAGGCCGGCCGCGGCCACGAGCAGGGCCAGACCGGTGATCGCGGCGATGCCGACAATCCAGCGCAGCAGCCGGCGGGCCGGGCGCGCGGGCGGCTCGTCCCACCCCGGCGGCCGGTGCCAGTGCGGCGGGCGCGGCGGCGGCACGGGGCCGTCCCAGCCGCCCCATCGTTCGGGGCCGTACCAGTCGGCGCCGTCGCCGGCGGGGACCGCGGTCGCCGGTACCGCGGTGACCGGGGCCGACCCGGGGGCCACCGCCACGCCGTATGCAAAATGCGGTTCAGGCATCCGTCCACCACCCGTCCTGTCACCAGCGACTACGGGGCGCGTGCGACGCAGGGTTCAAAACCGCCGCGAAAACCTCGACCGGCGTAAACTCGCCGAACACGGACGGAGCCGAGCCGGCCGACGAGGACGAGGGCCGGCAGCGGGCTGCTGATCATCGCGGGCATGGCGTCGGCCTGGGCCACTCTGACGGGGCGGCGGTGCCGAATTATCGATTACCGAATTGCCGATAATCAGTAATCGGTAATTCGGCAATCGCGCGATCTTGTCGCCCGACGGCCCGGGTCGATGGGTGGCGAGCGGCCCAACGGCGGCCGCCACCAGGGCGCGGCTCGCGGCGGACGGCGACCCGCGGCGGGCAAGGGCTCGCGGCGGACGGCGACCCGCGGCGGGCAAGGGCTCGCGACGGTCTGTGCATCCGCGAGAAACGGGCGCCAGCAATCCGGCAGCCGACAGTCCGGTGCCGGCGTCAGGGCGTCACGAGGCAGCGGACGGCGGTGGCCACAGTTTCCCGGCGGACGGCGACCGCGACGGGCTCGGGGTCCTCGAAGGTCTGCGCGATGGCGAGGACGACGGCCAGCAGCTCAGCCGGAGGTAGAGTGGAGTTGACCTTGCCGGCCGCCTGCGCCGCGGCCAGTGCGGCGATCTTGCGTTCCGTGGAGCCGATGGTCTGCTCGAAGCGGGCCAGCTCCCCCGGGCGCTCCAGGGTGTGCCAGCGCAGCAGCCGCAGCAGGTCCGGCTTGGCCACCGCGAAGTCGAACAGCGCCACCGCGTAGCCGGGCAGGTCGTCGGCGTCGAACGGCACGGCGTCGAGCAGCAGCTCGATGTGCGTCTGCAGGACGGCGTCGAACAGGCCCTCCTTGCTGCCGAAGTACGCGTAGATGAGCTGTTTGTTGATTTCGGCCCGCACCGCGACACGGTCGACCCGGGCGCCGGCCAGGCCGTAGGCGGCGAACTCGGCCGTAGCGGCGTCGAGGATACGGATCTTCGTTGCGGCGGCGTCACGTGGTGGCACGGGCCCAGCCTACTCGATAACCAACTGTTTAGTTGACAGCGGCCCGCAACCGAGCCACTATGTAACCAACTAGTTGGTGACTAAACATGGAGGGCATCATGACGAGCGACAAGGTCGCGATCGTGACCGGTGCGTCATCGGGGATCGGCGAGGCGACGGCGCGTCGGCTGCGCGGCATGGGCTACACGGTGTACGCCGCGGCCCGCCGGGTGGAGCGGATGGCGCCGATGGCCGAGATCGGCATCAGGCCGGTCGGCGTGGACGTCACCGACGACGAGTCCATGGTCGGCTTCGTCGAGCGCGTCATCGCCGAGTCCGGCCGCGTCGACGTGCTGGTCAACAACGCCGGCTACGGCTCGTACGGTGCGGTGGAGGACGTGCCGCTGCACGAGGCCCGCCGGCAGTTCGAGGTCAACGTGTTCGGGCTGGCCCGGCTGTCCCAGCTGGTGCTGCCGCACATGCGCCGCCAAGGCTCGGGGCGCATCATCAACATTTCGTCGATCGGCGGGAAGATCTACGAGCCCCTCGGCGGCTGGTACCACGCCACGAAGTTCGCGGTCGAAGGGCTGAGCGACTCGATGCGCATGGAGCTCGCGCCGTTCGGCATCGACGTGGTCGTCATCGAGCCGGGCGCGATCGCCACCGAATGGTCCGGTGTCGCCGGGCAGCACCTGCTCGCGACGTCCGGGCAGGGGCCGTACGCCAAGCAGGCCGCGCGGATGGCGACCTTCTTCACCGCCGACCCGGACGGCATGGCGTCGCCGCCGTCGGTGATCGCCGACGCCGTCGCCAAGGTGGTGACCGCCCGGCGGCCCCGGACGCGCTACGCCGTCGGCCGCGGCGCCAAGCCGATCCTGGCCGCCCGCCGCATCCTGCCCGACCGCGCCTTCGACCGGATCATGAACGTCACGCTGGCCGCACTCTCCCGCCAGGCCGCCCGCCGCAACGCCGGCCAGGGACAGCCCGCAACCAACGGCGCCTGAGGTTCAGGCGAGCAGGTTCCGCGCGGTGACGAGCCGGTCCAGGGAGCGCTCGGTGCGAGGCTCCAGCGCGACGATGAGCTCGTCGACGCCGAGCCCGCCGTCGGCGTCGCCGAGCGCGGCGTAGGCGTCGATCACACGGGCCAGCTCGTCGGGCGGGCGATCCGGGTCCGTGACGGACAGGCCCACCGTCACCCGAAGCGAAGCCGGGTCCCGGCCCTGCCGGGTCAGCGCCCGGGCCATCGCGGCGAGCCGGGAACGCAGCCGGTCGTCGGGCGCGCCGTGCCACGCGGTGTTCCAGGCCTGGGCGTGACGGGCGGCCAGCCGCAGCGCGCCCGGGCCGGCGCCGGCGACCAGCAACGGAATCCGCCGATCGGGCGGCGGCAGCAGCGAAGCGTCCCGCAGCCGGTGGAACCGGCCGGACGTGGTGACGGCGGCGCCGCCCAGCAGCCCGGCGACGATCTCCAGCGTCTCCTCGAGGCGGGCGAGGCGGGCGTCGCCCGGCAGGCCGTACGCGTCGAACTCCAGGCCGGGCTGCCCGGCCCCGAGCCCGAGCACCAGGCGACCGCCGCTGATCCCGTCGACCGTGGCCGCCATCTTGGCCAGCAGTGCCGGATGCCGGAACGCGCCGCAGGTCACCAGCGTGCCCACCGTCACCCGCCGGGTCGACGCGGCCAGCGCCGACAGGATCGTCCAGGCCTCCAGCACCCCCTCCGGCGGGCCGTCCTCCGGCTCGCTGACGAGGTGGTCGCAGATCCACACCGAGTCCAGGCCCGCCGACTCTGCGTGCAGCGCCATCGCGCGCACGTCGGGCCAGCCCGGCATGCGCCCCGGGCCGTCCGACTCGGACATCGGCAGCGTCATACCGATCCGCACCGTCGCACGGTACCGCCACGGCAGCCCGTCACTCGAGGGGATTCACGGCGTCGATGTCGATGACCAGGGAGAAGGCGCCCGTGCTTACCAGGCGGCGGAGGGGACGCCGCCGCTGCAGGTGACGACGACCCGCACGGTGCGGTTGCCGTGGCGGAACTCGACGGACGCCGACGCCGCCGGCCCGGGATCGGCCTGCTCCGCCCGGTACTGCTTGGCCGCCGTCCACTGCAGCAGGTGGGCCTCCCCCGACGGCGTGCACTCCGCCTGCACGGTGCCGCCGTCGGTGTCGAAGGTGCGCGGCCCGGGCGGCGGGGTGGTCGGCGTCGCAGCCGTGGTCGTCGCGGTGGTGCCGGCCGGCAGTGCGGGTACGACGGGCTGCGTGACGGTGCCCGGCCGCGGG
>Ga0310811_10014576_pt1 | contig 10256 bp, 11 predicted proteins | sample YCmetagenome_FD_207642 | JGI IMG/M metagenome (GOLD analysis project Ga0310811, IMG submission 207642) | Soil microbial communities from experimental microcosm in Duke University, North Carolina, United States - YC | ecosystem: Engineered > Artificial ecosystem > Soil microcosm > Unclassified ... | reverse complement strand
CCGGCGTGGTGGTTCAAACCGTTTTCGACCTGCTGTAGGCTTCCCGCATGGACGATCCCCGCGCCGCTGTTCATTCGCTGTCCCGCCGCAATTTCGGCATGGTTTTCGGCAAGCCGGTCAAATCGGCGCCCACGCCGATTTCCAAAGCCATGCGTCCGGAAGAAGCCTTCCGCGCCACCTTGCTGGATTGCCTGGCCCAGATCACCGCCAATGCCGCCACTTTGCGAGCGGGGCGTTCGGTAGAGGGCCTGCACCAGCTCCGGGTGGCGTTCCGCCGGCTGGAGGTGGCGCTGGGCGCCTTCGGCCGGGAATTCCGCCAGGACTGGCTGGAGGAATTGCGCAGCCGCGCCAAGGTCCTGCTGGGGCGCCTGTCGCCGGCGCGCGACCTGGACGTGTTTCTCGGCAAGCTGGTGTCCGATCCGCCAAAATCGGGTGTGCGCGACGGTCTCGTCCAGTTGCGCGCCCGCGCCGAAGGAGCCCGCGACAAGGCCTGGGCCATGGTCGTCACCTGCATTTCCAGCGCCGATTTCGACCTCTTTGCCGATGATGTGGCGGCGCTGGCTTCGTCGCAGTTGCCGCTGACCCGCAACCGGCGCCTGCCGCGTACCGCCCATCGCATGCTGGATCGCCAGGTCGCGCGGGTGAAAAAGCGGGGCAGGGTCGCCAAAAGCGAAGAAGAGGGCGATCTGCACCGGCTGCGCATTGCGCTCAAGAAGCTGCGCTATACCGCCGAGTTCTTCGCGCCGCTCTATCCCAAGAAAGACGTGACCCGCTATCTGCAAAAACTGCGTGGGTTGCAGAACCATTTGGGCGATCTCAATGACGTCGCCAATGTGCGCAGCGTGGTGGCCAATCTGGTGCGTGAAAAAGGCAAGAAAGAGGATGACAGCCCGATGCGCTATGCCGCCGGCGCCATGGTGGGCTGGTATGGCGCCCAGGTGCCCGGCGCCGTCAAGCATGCGCTGAAGCGCTACAAGAAGTTCAAGCGGGTGACACCGTTCTGGCGGTAGTTCCCGCACTCAGTGGATAACAAAAATTGTCATGGCCCACCGGAGTGTGGGCCATCCAGTTGGGTTGGCGATTGTCCTGAAGCTGAAGCGCTGGCGTCATCTGGATGGCCCGCATTTGCGGGCCATGACAGGGATTTGAATGGGGACCCTGTGCCCGAAAGGTGCGGCCTTCAAACATCCAACTCCACCACCACCGGCACGTGATCGGACGCCTTCTGCCAGCCGCGCATTTTTTTCACGATCTTGTGTGACTTGAGCGCGCCCTTCAGCCCGGGGCTGGCCCAGACATGGTCAAGCCTGCGTCCGCGGTCGGATGCTTCCCAGTCCTGGGCGCGGTAGCTCCACCAGCTATAGATCTTCTCTTCCGGCGGAATGAAGGCGCGGGTGGAGTCGATCCATTCGAACGCGGCCTGCGCTTCGCCCAGCAATCTGGTCTCCAACGGTGTGTGGCTGACGATGTTGAGAAGCTGCTTGTGGCTCCACACATCGTTTTCCAGCGGCGCGACATTCAGGTCGCCCACCAGGATGACGGGATTTTGCTTCCTGGCCTTGCGGCGGCTGAAGAACTTTTCCATCTCTTCCAGGAAGTGCAGCTTGTGGGCGAATTTGCCGTTGAGCTTGGGGTCGGGAATGTCGCCGCCTGCCGGCACATAGAAATTGTGCAGTTCGACCCCATTCTCCAGGGTCACGCCCATATGACGGGCATGGCCCTCGCGGCAGAAATCCTGGACGCCGGTTTCGCGGAAGGGCTGTTTCGAGAGCACCGCCACCCCGTGATAGGCCTTCTGGCCGTGGATCGCCTGGTGGACGTAGCCCAGCTTGTGGAAAGCGGCCCCCGGAAAGAGCCCGTTTTCGACCTTGGTCTCCTGCAGGCACAGGACGTCGGGCTGCTCATCCCTCAAAAACCGGGTCACCAGCGGCAGCCGGAAGCGGACAGAGTTCACATTCCAGGTGGCGATTTTCAACTTTTGCATCCCTTCCATGCTGCATATGCACAACGCTAACATTTGTGCGCAATTTTGTTGCTATTCAAGCACTTCAATAGGTTATGGCGGTTTTTTGACGTGAAAACGTTTCAAAACGCATAGCTAGCATTCATTGATTCGCAACTCTTGGACGCCTATATCGCGGTGCAACAAAGAGTTCCGACGGCGATAAAATACATTGCAAGGTACCTTGCGTCACATGGTAGCTTGCTGTACAAGTCTCCCCGGGCTGAATTTTGAAAAGGAGTACTGACATGACCAACTTCCGCATCCAGGTTCCGCAGCAGAACAGCGTGAACGACTTTATCGCTGAGGCTTTCAATGCCGCCACCATCGCCCTTGTGGGCGTGCTCGGCATCGTCACCCTCGCCGCCACCATCTAACTGGTTCAGGGGGCGCCGACTGCAGGGCGCCCCTGGCGGTAACCCGCCGATTATTAGGCAGGGCTGTTGGCCAAAGGCCCCCCAGGGGCGATAGCCCCCAATCAAAAAGGGTTGGCCAAAGGCCAACGCGCCCTCGGTGAGACCGACAAGGCGTCCCCCGCTGCCGCGCCGGTCAATTGTTCCACCCCCGCCCAGGCAATCATGGCCGCATTGTCGGTGCAGAGCCTGGGGGGTGGAATGCGGGTGAGAAATCCCTCTTCCTTGCACAGCCGCGCCAGCGCGGTGCCGATCGCCTGGTTGGCGGCGACGCCGCCGGCCACCACGAAATTGTTCGCGCCCGGAAAATCGCGGCGGAACATGTTCATCGCGATCTGGGTGCGATCGCGCAGAATATCGATCACCACGGCCTGAAAGCTGGCGCAGGCGTCTTCGACCGATATGGCTTGCTGCGCCAATTGGCGCACCGCCGTCTTCAGGCCTGAAAAGGAAAAGTCCGCGCGATCACGCCGGTTCAGCAAGGGCCGCGGCAGATCGTAAGCGCGTGGATTGCCGCTTTTCGCGGCCTGTTCCACCGCCGGCCCCCCGGGATAGGGCAGACCCAGGATCTTGGCTGTCTTGTCGAACGCCTCGCCCACCGCATCGTCAATCGTGCTGCCATAAAGGCGGAAATCGCTTGCACCACCCACGCCCAAAAGCTGGCAATGGCCGCCGGACACCAGCAGCAGCAGATAGGGAAAGGTCACGCCATGGGTCAGCCGGGCGGTGAGGGCATGGCCCATCAGGTGATTGACCGCAATCAACGGCTTTCCCGCCCCCAAAGCCAAGGCCTTGGCGGTGGTCAGTCCCACCATCACGCCGCCGATCAGTCCGGGCCCGGCGGTGGCGGCAATGCCGTCCAGTTCACCGACAGTGATTTCGGCCTCATCCAGAGCGCGCTGGATGATGTCGTCCAGTATTTCCAGATGGGCGCGGGAGGCGATTTCCGGCACCACCCCGCCATAGGGGGCATGGACCTCGGTCTGGCTGAACACGACATTGGACAGGATCTCGCCGGGGCCGGGGACGCGCCCGCGCACCACCGCCGCCGCGGTTTCATCGCAGCTGGTCTCGATGCCCAGGATTGTGAGGGGCTTGCCCGTCATGGGCGGCTCCTTTACGCCGAAACGCCGGCAATACAAAGTCTTTGAGCCATGCGCATCCTTGTGACCAGACCGCTGGAAGATGGGGCGGAAATCGCGCGCCTCCTGGCTGCGCGCGGCCATCAGGCGTTATTGGCGCCGCTGTTGGAACCACGCTTTCCGGACGGGCCGCTTCTGGAAGAGGGGAGCATCCTGGACGGCGTCGAAGCCATCCTGGCCACCAGCGCCAATGGCATCCGCGCCCTCGGCCGCCGAACGGCACGGCGCGAGTTTTCGATTTTCGCGGTGGGGCCGCAGACCGCGGACGAGGCCCGCCGGGCCGGATTCAGCAATGTCCGCAGTGCCGACGGCGATGCCAAGGCTCTGGCCGAGGCAACACGCGGTTGGGCAGTGCCGGGCGCCACCCTGCTGCATGTCTGCTCCGAAGATGCGCCGGGCACGCTTTCCAACCAGCTCGGCGCCGGCGGATTCACTGTCCGCCGCTGCGCGCTCTACACCATCGAACCGGCGACGCATTTGCCGCCGGAGGCGGAAAGCGCACTGCAGAACCGCACCTTGGACGCGGCGATGTTTTTCTCGCCCCGCACGGCGCGCATCTTTGCGCAATTGGCCAAAGCTCTGCCCACGGATGGCCTTACCGCCTTGTGCATCAGCCAGGCCACGGCCGACGCGCTCGCACCTCTCGCTTTTGCGCAGGTCAAAGTGGCGGCGCGGCCCAATCAGGACGCCATGCTGGCGCTTACAGAATAAGGTTTTGAAAAAGCTCGCTTTTCTCGACGACATTGCCACGGCTTTCCAGCGGAGCCTTCCTGCGCTGCTCAAGGATGAAGCTGTTGCTGCCACGATAAGAAGCAAAGCGCTTGCGCCTTAATCACACCGCGCATCTTCCATCGCTGAAATGCAAAGCAGTGCTTGCGGGAAGGCACAAGCTCCGTGCAGACTTCGCGTATGCAGCACGAGGTTTTCGCCAACACAGAGGACTTCGGCGGGCCTGATATCGTGGCAGGACCCGGACGAGTTTCGCGCCCCGGCGTGGATGTTCCCTATGCCAGTTACGAGCTGGGCAAGCCATATGACGAGATGTTCGCCCGGGACGGCAAGGTCCGGCTTCCTTACGCCTCGGTCGATACCCGCATCTCCACTTTGCCGCTGGAAGAACTGACCCGCCGCCAGCAGGCCTGCGAGCAGAGCTTCCTGCACCAGGGCATCACCTTCACCGTCTATAACGACAACAAGGCGACCGAGCGGATCATCCCGACCGATCTTCTGCCGCGCATTGTCACCGCCAAGGAATGGGACCGGATCGAGCGCGGCCTTACCCAGCGCGTCCATGCCCTGAACCTGTTCCTGCGCGACATCTATACCGACGGCCGGGTGCTGAAGGATGGCGTGCTGCCGCGGCGGATGATCTATGGCTCCAAACACTATCGCCGCGAGATGCGCGGACTTCCCGTGCCGCATGGCGCCTATGTCAATATCTGCGGCAGCGACCTGATCCGCAACGAAGCCGGCGATTTCGTGGTGCTGGAGGACAATCTGCGGGTGCCTTCCGGCGTCAGCTACATGCTGGCCAATCGCGATGTGGCGCGCCGCGCCTTTCCGGGCGTGTTCCGCGCCATGGGCGTGCGTCCGATCGAGCATTATCCGCTGGAGCTGCTGGCGACCCTGCGCTCGCTGACACCGTTCCATGAAGACGTGTCGATCGCGATCCTCACCCCCGGTGTGTTCAACTCCGCCTATTTCGAGCACGCCTTCCTGGCCCGGCAGATGGGGGTGGAGCTGGTGGAAGGCCGCGACCTCTTGGTCAACGACAATGTCGTCTATACCCGCACCACCTCTGGGCTAAAGCGCATCGACGTCATCTATCGCCGCATCGACGATGATTTCATCGATCCCCTGATCTTCCGGCCCGATTCCTCGCTGGGCGTGCCGGGCCTGTTCAACGCCTATCGCGCCGGCAATGTGACGATCGCCAATGCCCTGGGCACCGGCGTCGCTGACGACAAGGCAGTCTATGCCTATGTGCCCCGGCTGATCCGCTACTATCTGGCGGAAGAACCGATCCTGGAAAATGTCGAGACCTTCCTCTGCCGCGAGGAAAAATCGCTCCAGCACGTTCTGGCCAATCTCGACAAGCTGGTGGTCAAGGCGGTGGGCGAGTCGGGCGGCTATGGCATGCTGGTGGGGCCGCATGCCAGCCAAGCCGAGCGCGACGAATTTGCGGAAAAGGTCAAAGCCGATCCGGAAAATTACATTGCCCAACCCACCATCCAGCTTTCTACCGCACCCACCTTCACCGGCAATGGCATCGAACCACGCCATGTGGACTTGCGGCCCTTCATCCTGCACGGCGCGGAAACCAAACTGGTGCCCGGCGCGCTCACCCGTGTGGCGCTGAAGCGCGGCAGCCTGGTGGTGAATTCCTCGCAAGGGGGCGGATCAAAGGACACTTGGGTACTCTCTCAATGATTGGCTTTCGATTTGCCGTGCCGCGTTGGTTACAGGTTGTAGTCTTTTTGAGTTCGGCAAATCGAAAGCCGGGGCAATAAATGCTCTCGCGCGTTGCAGACTCCCTCTACTGGATGAGCCGCTATATCGAGCGGGCCGAACATACCGCGCGGCTGATCGCGGTGAAGCTGGACTCCATGGTGGAGCAGACGCCGGAAGATGCCGCGGCAAGCTGGGCGCGGGTGATCCAGGCACTGACCGGCGAGAAAGTCCCGGCGCTGCATACCGACGCCTTCGCCATCACCAAAAGGCTGGCCTTCGACCGCAGCAATGAAAGTTCAATGATCACTTCTCTGGCGCTGGCGCGCGACAATGCCCGCCAGGTGCGCGAGGCGCTGTCCAACGAGGTGTGGGAAAACCTCAACCGGCTTTATCTGAGACTGGTGCCGGTGACCATGGATTCCATCTGGGTGCATACCCCGGCACGGCTGTTCCGCGAGGCGCTGGAGGAAATGCACGCCTTGGAAGGGGTGACCTATTCCACCTTGAGCCATGGCGAAGGCTGGTACTTTCTGGAACTGGGCCGCCATATCGAACGTGTGCAGCAGCTTGGGCGCCTGTTGGATATCCATTTCAGCGCGGCGCAGGACGGCAATGCCGTGCCCAAATATTTCGATTGGCTGGTACTGCTGAAATTCTGCACTGCCTTCGAGCCCTATACCAAACAGTATACCGCCTCGATCCGGCCCCAGAAGATCGCCGAATTCCTGCTGTTCGATTCGGAGTTTCCTCATTCCATCTGTTTTTCCGTCGACCGCATGACCGAGGCCCTGGCGCGGGTCGCGCCCGGAGCGCCGCCGGCCCGGCGCGCGGCGGTGGAGCGTCTGGCGGGCCGGCTGAAGGCGGCGGTGGATTTCGGCCAGGTGGATGAACTGATGTCGGGGGGCGTTGCGGCCTTCATCGCCGATATCACCAAACAGTGCGAGCAGATCCATAAAGCGCTCTATAGCTCGTACATAACCTATGGCGCGGAGACGGTGCTGTAATGTTCTATTCCATCCGGCACGTGACTCGCTTCCGCTACAGCGCGCCGGTGCGCGAATCCGTGATGGAGTTGCGCATGCAGCCGCGCTCGGAAGGGCCGCAGACCTTGCGCTCCTTCCAGATTTCCACCAATCCCAGAGCCCAGCTCTATGCCTATACCGATCATCTGGGCAATGCCGTCTATCACTTCAATCTTTTGCGCGAGCATGAAGAGCTTCGAATCGAAGCCCAGGCGACGGTGGAGATCAGCCAGTTGCGGGCCTGGCCGCAAGCGCTCGATCCCCTGGAATGGAGCCGCTATAACGGTTTCAACCTCAGCGACGATCATTTCGACATGCTGGAGCCCTCGCGCTATGCGAGGTCCTCGCCGGAGCTGGATAGCTTCATGAAGATTGCCGATCTGGAAAAGCCGCAGGGCGATCCGCTCAACGCGCTGCGCACCCTGCAGCGCGGTATTTATGACTCTTTCGAGTATGAATCCGGGGTCACCGAGGTGAATTCGCCCATCGAAGTGGCCCTGGAACAGCGCCGCGGCGTCTGCCAGGACTTTGCCCATATCATGACGGCGATCGCCCGGCGCTGGGGCATCCCCTGCCGCTATGTCTCCGGCTATCTCTATCATAAGGGCAGCCGGGACCGTTCTGCTGCCGACGCCACCCATGCCTGGGTGGAAGCCTATCTGCCGTCGCTGGGATGGGTAGGGTTTGACCCCACCAACAATATCATGGCCTGCGAACGCCATGTCCGGGCCGCCGTGGGCCGCGACTATGCCGACGTGCCGCCGACCCGGGGCACCTTTAAAGGCGGGGCCGACAGCGAGCTTTCCATCGCGGTATCCCTGGAGCCTACCCCTGCGCCGGTACGTCACGAGGATTTCCTGAAAGTCGCCCGCCCTATGGCTTCGCCTGCGCCAACCGCCTCGATGCCGGAGAGGCTTTATCACCAGCAACAACAACAACAGCAACAATAGGCGCGGTGGGCGCTTGTCTTTTGCGTCGTGAGGTGAGCCGCGTCATGCGAAGCATGTGAGCAGGTCCAGTGGACCTGCGAAAGCGGCGAACGCCGCGAGCTTGGGCGAGCGGCCGTGTGTTGCCACAAGCCCGGCGCGTCGCTTGTGCTCCGCGCGTTCGGCCCTCGAAATGGTCCCCCGGACCATTTCGTTCGCGCTAATCGCGCGAACCGGACCTCACCCTGCTCACGCCACAAAATCCCGCGCGCCCATGGTATGAAGGCGCATGACCAAACGTAAAAAACGGGAATTGGGTGGCAGGCTGGAAGTGGAGGGCTATCCCCTGCGCTGGAGCCTGAAGAGCGAGCAGATCTGGAGCCCCAGCGGCGACCATATCGGGCTGCGCCTGTCGGTAGAGCGCGAAGACGAGGCCCATCGCGAGCTGGTCCTGGAATATCCGTTCCGGGAAGGCGGCCGGATCGAGCGGCCGGAGATCAACCTCCATACCCTGGAAGCCGACATTCGCCGCGCCATGGAAGCCGGCTGGAAACCAAAATCCCGCGGTCGGCCCTTTCACTTCCAGGTCTAGACGGGGCGTTTCGTGCTTAACGCCTCGTAAAGGGTTTCTCCTCAAAGCGTCAGGCTTTTGTTAACGCGCCTGGGCGTATCGTGCCCCTCGTTCGAGAGGGAAAGCGCTCTATGCCGCTAAAATTGTCGTTAAAGCCTGGTGAAAAATTCGTGCTCAACGGCGCGGTACTGGCCAATGGCGACAAGCGCACCAGCCTTGTGATTCAGAACAAGGCCTGCCTGCTGCGCGAAAAGGACATCATGCAGCCGGAAGACGCCAACACCCCGGCGCGGCGCATCTATCTTGCCATCATGATGATGTATCTGGACGGCCAGGCCAGCGAAGAACCCTATAACGAATTTGCCCTGCGCATGACCGAATTCATGGGGGCGATCCGCACCCCATCCATCCTGGCCACCTGCGTGGATATCAGCCGCGATGTGGCGCAGGGCGCCTATTACAAAGGCCTCATCGCCTGCCGGAAGCTTTTCGAGTTGGAACAGGAGCGACTGAACTATGAGCCTTAAAGCCTACAAGGCCGCGCAGGCCGCCACCGAAGACCCCCGCACCACCGAATACCGGCTGTTCGGGCAGGTCACCGGCGCTTTGCTCACCGCGAAGGAAACCAACGCGATCGGCACGCCGCTGGTCGAAGCGGTGGACTGGAATCGCCGCCTGTGGCGTACCCTGGCCGCCGATTGCATGGACGACCGCAATGCGCTGACCCAGGATGTCCGCGCCAAGATCATCTCGCTGTCCCTGTGGGTGGCGAAATATTCCCGCAGCGTGACCAGGGAGAAAGCTCCCCTAGATCCGCTTATTGAGATCAATAGAACGATCATGCAGGGCCTTCAGGCCGGCTAACGCGGTCGCACAGTTTCAGTCGCAAAAAGCCGGTGTCCTAGCGCCGGCTTTTTTGTTTGTTGAACCCCCTCCGGCCGCGACTATCACGCAGTCGCTTCGCTCCTACGCCCGTCGCGGCCACCTCCCCCTTCTTGGCGCTTTGCGCCGAAAGGGGGAGGCGGGTCATGGCCCTAGCGGATGGTCGCGCCGCGGAATGCGGCGCTCGAGATCATTTAATTATCCAGAAGGCTCGAGCGAGGCATTCCGCCGAGCGACCCGCAGGATCCGACAGCTTCCTTCCCCCGCGAGCGAAGCGACGAGCGGGGGAAGGTGTCGCAGCGAGGTGTTTGCGTCTTCGCAAACCCGAGCTGCGACGGATGGGGGATCAAAAATAGACGGCAGAAAATTCCCCAGGCGGCAGTTCATGCCTAATGGTTAATGGTAATTAGGGAACTTAGATAAATAAAATCAAAGACTTATCCGGTTAATCGGCTGGCATGGGCGTTGCAAAAGAGGGGGCAGGGCCTTGCCCAGGGTCCGCAGAATGCGAGTTCGCCACCAGATGAAACGGAGAGTAGCCCATGTCTTTTAGTGTCAACACCAACACCGGCGCGCAGGTCGCGCTGCAGTATTTGAATGCCACTCAGGGCCAGCTCGACCAGACCCAGAGTGCGATCAATAGCGGCCTCAAGGTTGCGACGGCCAAGGATGATGGCGCTATTTACGCCATCGCCCAGAACCAGCGCGGCGCCGTGGCCGGCTTTGCGTCCGTGATCAACAGCCTCAACAACGGCTCGTCGGCGATCGACGTGGCCCTGTCCGCCGGCCAGTCGATTTCGGATCTGCTGATCCAGTTGAAGACAAAGGCGCTTGCCGCCGCCGACCC
>Ga0310811_10014575_pt1 | contig 10257 bp, 11 predicted proteins | sample YCmetagenome_FD_207642 | JGI IMG/M metagenome (GOLD analysis project Ga0310811, IMG submission 207642) | Soil microbial communities from experimental microcosm in Duke University, North Carolina, United States - YC | ecosystem: Engineered > Artificial ecosystem > Soil microcosm > Unclassified ... | reverse complement strand
GTGCCGATGAAGCAGCCCGGCATCACGGTGCGTCCGATCAAGAACCTCACCGGCACCGCCGAGTTCTGCGAGGTCTTCTTCGACGGCGCGCGCACGCCGGCCGATCACGTCGTCGGCGCGCCCGGCGACGGCTGGAAGGTCGCGATGGCGACGCTCGCCTTCGAGCGCGGCGCGTCGACGCTCGGCCAGCAGATCGGGTTCGCCGCCGAGCTCGACGCGATCATCGCCGCCGCCAAGCAGCGCGGCGCCGATCGCGATCCCGAGCTCCGCCGCCGCATCGTCGACGCATGGACCGGGCTGCGCGTGATGCGCAGCTACGCGCTGCGCGTGCTCGATCACGGCGCGCGCGGCGAGCTGCCCGCCGCCGGCCTCGGCGCGAAGCTCTACTGGTCGAACTGGCACCGCCGGCTCGGCGAGCTCGCGATGGACGTGCTCGGCCCCGAGGCCGAGGTGATCGCGGCGGCGCCCTACTCGCTCGCGCCGCTCCAGGAGACGTTCCTCTTCTCGCGCGCCGACACGATCTACGCCGGCTCGAACGAGATCCAGCGCAACATCATCGCCGCGCGCGCTTTGGGTTTGCCGAAGTAGCGCCCAGCGTTCCGCGGATGATCTGGAGCATCGCAGCCTTCGCGCGGGCGATCAGTTTCGGATCCGCGCGATCAGACGCGATCACCTCGCTCGCGATGCGCTCGATCGCCGCGACGACGCCGCGCAGCACCAGCGTGTCGGCCGCGCGGCCGTGCAGCGCCTGATAGCCGGCGCCGAGCAGGCCGACGATCTCGTCGATCACGCGCTCGCGCCGCGCGTAGAGCGGAGAGCCCGGCCGCGACGCCTCGCCGTGGAACACCTTGAACAGCGGGCCCGCGCGCTGCGGCAGATCGAGATACGCGTCGAGGCAGCGCGACAAGGTCGTCTCCGGATCGCCGCCGGCGCCGGCCGCCGCGCGGATCGCCTGCACGAACATGATCGAGGCTGCCTCGAACAGCTGCTCGAAGACGTCTTCCTTGCTGCGGAAGAAGCGATAGAACGTTCGTCGCGACACGTTCGCCGCGTCGAGGATGTGCTCGACCGACGTCTCGGCGTAGCCGCGCGCGCCGAACGCGCTGGCCGCGCCGAGCAGGATCTGCCCGCGCGACGAGAACGGGCCATCGTCAGTCATGACGTATACGTCATTGTATCACCCTCTCGGGGATCGTCCTTGACGATGTATACAGTCGTGTATACCCTCGGCTCATGGACCTCGACCTCGATCGCATGCTCGAGTCCGTCAAGGCCGGCCAATGGTCGATCGATCAGCTCGACTGGTCGGTCCCGCTGGCCGGCGCCGATCGCCTCGACGCGCGCACCAAGCGCGAGGCCGGGCTCGCGCTCGTCTTCACCGCGCGGCTCGAGCGCCAGGCCGCGCGGATCTTCGCGCTCGCGTCCGAGCACGCGGACGATCCGCGCGCGGCCGCGATCTACCAGTTCTTCGCGATCGACGAGCGCCGCCACGCCGACGCCGAGGTCTTGCTCGCCCAACGCTACGGCGTCACCGAAACCGATCTGCCCAAGCCGCTGCACTGGGCGATGAAGGTCTTGGAGTCGAACTTCGACGAGCCGAACACCGCGCTCCACGAGATGTCGAGCGCGTCGATCATCTTGTTCGAGCTCGCGCTCGACTCGCTGCTCGTGCCGTCGCTCAAAGATCTCACCGACGACGCGCTGCAGGCGCGCGTCTTCCGCTTGATCGATCTCGACGAGTCGCGCCACCTCGCGATGGATTACTGGCTCCTCGATCGCAAGGGCGAGATCTACCAAGGCCGCGACGCGCGGGCCATCCTCACCGGCGGCGCGAGCCCCGGGTTCGTCGAGCGGATGCGCGGCAAGTGGAAGCTGTACCGCACGCTGCTCGCGCTCTTCACCGCGTTCGGCACCACCACCGTGACCATGCCCGTGATGCGCAAGGCCGCCGAGGGCGGTCGCATGGATCGCTATCTCGCGCGCGTCGCCGCGATCCCGAAGAAGGCGCCGCACGCGCTCGAGCTCGCGACCTTCCGCATGGCGCTCGGCGGCCAGCGCCGCGTCCTCTCGCTGATGGGCAAGCTGTCGTGAAGTTCTCGCTCTTCTACGAGATGCAGATCGCGGATCCGACGCGCGCGAGCGAGGCGCAGCTCTTCCGCGACTCGGTCGCGCAGGTCGAGCTCGCCGATCAGCTCGGCTATCACGCGGTCTGGGAGGTCGAGCACCACGGCCTCTTCGAGTACTCGCACTCGTCGGCGCCCGAGATCTTCCTCGCGTTCTGCGCCGCGCGCACGAAGCGCATCCGGCTCGGTCACGGCGTGACCCTCACGCCCTATCGCTACAACCACCCGATCCGGATCGCCGAGCGCATCGCGACGCTCGACATCTTGTCAGGGGGTCGCGTCAACTGGGGGTCCGGCAAGAGCTCGAGCCTGGTCGAGCAGCACGCGTTCGAGAACGACGTCTCGCAGCTGCACGCGCAGTGGCTGGAAGCGCTCGACATGATCCCGCGCATGTGGCGCGACGACGTCTTCTCCTACAAGGGGCGCTTCTTCGACATCCCGCCGACGCAGATCGTGCCCAAGCCCGTGCAAGACCCGCATCCACCGATCTTCGCCGCGTGCTCGAAGCCCGAGAGCGCGGAGCAGGTCGGCGCGCTCGGCATCGGCGCGCTCAACTTCGCCATCGGCAACGACGAGTATCTCGGGAAGAAGGTCGCCGGGTATCGCAAGGCGTTCGCGAGCTCCCCCGAGACCCACTACGCGAAGACCAACCACTTCGCGTGCACGCCGGTCGCGCTCTGCCTCGACGACGATCGCGCCGCGTGCGCCGCCGGCTTCCGCGGCGCCGCGTTCTTCGCCGGCGCGCTCGCCACCTATTATCTCAGCGGCAAGCGTCCGACCGGCCGCCTCCCGATCCAGCGCGATCCGCTGCGCGAGCAAGATCTCGACGCCGCGATGCAGTTCCGCATGGCGCAGAACACGCTCGCGATGAACGTGATCGGCGATCCCGCGCACTGCCGCGAGATCGTCTCCCGCTACGTCAAGGCCGGCGTCGACGAGCTGATCCTCGTCATGCAGACCGGCACCGTCCCGCACGAGCTGATCTTGCGCTCGATCCGCACCTTCGCGGAGAACGTGATGCCGCACTTCGCGTAAGCTCGCGCGCATGATCATCGGGGCGCATTCGATCATCTACAGCAAGGACTCCGACGCCGACCGCGCGTTCCTCAAGGACGTGCTCGGCTTCCCGCACGTCGACGTCGGCCACGGGTGGCTGATCTTCGGGCTGCCGCCGGCCGAGGTCGCGGTGCATCCCGGCGAAGCGAACGACGTGCACGAGCTCTACCTCATGACCGACGACGTCGAGGCGCTCGTCCGATCGATGAAGGACCGGGGCGTCGAGTCGTCGCCGATCACGAGCCAGGGCTGGGGCATGTTGACGTCGGTGACGTTGCCCGGCGGCGGCAAGCTGGGCATCTACCAGCCGCGCCACGCGAGCCCGCCGCAACACTCGCCGAAGCAGAAGGCGAAGAAGGCCGCGTCGAAGGCGAAGCAGAAGACCGCACCGAAAAAGAAGCAGCCCGCGCGCAAGCCCGCGAAGAAGCAGACGAAGAAGCGCTGAAAAAAGATCGCGATCGGTGTCGGATCGCGCCTGCGTCGTTCGTCGTACGGGAGCAAGGTACGACTCGATGCTCTACGCCATCCTCTGTTACGACCACGAAGACATCGTCACCTCCTGGACCAAGGAGGAGGACGACGCGGTCCTCGCCAAGCTCGCCGTCGTGAAGGACGAGCTCGCGTCGCAGGGCCGGCTCGGCCCGACCGCGCGGCTCATGCCGACGACGTCGGCGATGACGATCCGCAAGGGCAAGGAGCCGGTCGTCCTCGACGGTCCGTTCGCCGAGACGAAAGAAGCGCTGCTCGGCTTCTACGTCGTCGAGTGCGCGACGCTCGAGGACGCGCTCCAGGTCGGTAAGGATCTCGCGAAGGCGTCGAGCTCGCCGGGCGCGTACGAGATCCGCCCGCTGCGCTTGTTCATGAAGGGCACGGCCGGAGGCTCCGTGGAATGAACGACGTGATCGACAGCGCCTGGATGGATCGCGCGCTCCGCGGCGCGCGACCGCGCGCGCTCGCCGCCCTGCTCCGCTACTTCCGCGAGCTCGACGTCGCGGAGGAGGCGTTCCAGGAGGCGTGCCTGCAGGCGCTGACGAAGTGGCCGCTGCAAGGGCCGCCGCGCGATCCCGCGGCGTGGCTGATCCTGGTCGGGCGCAACAGCGCGATCGATTCGGTGCGCCGACGATCGAAGCACGTCGAGCTGGTCGAAGTCGCCGAAGACCACGATCGCGCCGCGCAGCTCGACGACGCGCCGTATCGCGACGACATCCTGCGCCTGCTCTTCATCTGCTGTCACCCCGAGCTGCCGGCGACCGAGCAGATCGCGCTCGCGCTGCGCCTCGTGTGCGGGCTCTCGGTCGAGCAGATCGCGCGCGCGTTCGTCGTCGGCGACGCGGCGATGGAGCAGCGGATCACGCGCGCGAAGAAGCGCGTGAGCTCCTCGGACGTCGCGTTCGAGACCCCGGGCGCGCCCGAGCGCGCGTCGCGCCTCGCCGCGGTCGCCGCGATCCTCTACCTGATGTTCAACGAGGGCTACGCCGCGCACGCGCGCGCGATCCTGTGCGACGAGGCGATCCGGCTCGCGCGCCTGCTCCTGCGCCTGTTCTCCGACGAGCCGGGCATCATGGGCCTGCTCGCGCTCATGCTCCTCCAACACGCGCGCAGCGCCGCGCGCCTGGATCCCGACGGCGAGATCGTCCTGCTCGAAGATCAAGATCGATCGAAGTGGGACGCCGCGATGATCGCCGAGGGCCTCGCGACGCTCGACAAGGCGCTGCGCCACCGCCGTCCCGACACCTATCAAGTGCAGGCCGCGATCGCCGCGCTCCACGCGCGCGCGGCGCGCGCCGCCGACACCGACTGGAGCGAGATCGAGCGGCTGTACGCGCGGCTCGAGCAGCTCGCGCCGTCGCCGGTCGTCACGCTCAACCGCGCGGTCGCGGTGTCGAAGGTGCGCGGCCCCGCCGAGGCGCTCGCGATCGTCGAGCCGCTCGCGCCCGCGCTCGACGGCTACTTCTACTTCCACGGGCTGCGCGGCGCGCTCTTGCTGCAGCTCCGCCGCGACGCCGAGGCGCGCGCGTCGTTCGATCGCGCGATCGCACGCGCGTCGACCGCCGCCGAGGCCGCTCACATCCGCACGCAACTGGATCGTCTGCAGAGAGGAGCCTGACCATGTCGAAGATCACCACGTTCCTGACGTTCAACGATCGCGCCGAAGAAGCGGTCGACTTCTACACGAAGATCTTCAAGCGCTCGAAGGTGAACGCGAAGACCTACTACGGCGACAGCGGGCCGATGCCGAAGGGCCTGCTCATGACCGCCGACTTCGAGCTCGACGGCGAGCGCTTCGTCGCGCTCAACGGCGGCTCGAGCTTCACCTTCTCGCTCGGCATCTCGCTGATGGTGAACTGCGAGACGCAGGCCGACGTCGACTACTACTGGTCGAAGTTGGTGGAAGGCGGCGGCGCGCACAACGTCTGCGGCTGGTTGACCGACAAGTTCGGCGTCGCGTGGCAGGTCGTGCCCGTGCAGCTCATGCAGCTGCTCACGTCGAAGGACAAGCCGCAGTTCGAGCGCGTGATGAACGCGATGATGCAGATGACGAAGATCGAGATCGCGGGCATCGAAGCCGCCGCGCGCGGATAGGAGGAGATCATGACGACGACGATTCCTGGAAAGCCGATCTGGTTCGAGCACGTCTCGCCGCACGCGAAGCGGGCGCAGGCGTTCTACGGCGAGGTCTTCGGCTGGCGCACGCAGTCGTTCCCGATGCCGGGCGGAAGCTACGACATGATCTTCGCCGGGCCCGCGCAGTCCGACATGATCGGCGGCTACGGCATGCCGCGCGGCGACGCCGCGATGTGGGCGACGGTCGTGTCGGTCGAAGACGTGGATCTCACGTGCGAAGCGGTGACGTCGCACGGCGGCCGCGTGCTCGAAGGCCCGGCGAACATCCCGATGGCGGGACGCTGGGCGCGCATCGCCGATCCTCAGGGCGCGGCGATCTCGATCATGAAGCGCGACAACGGCGACCCGCCCGATCGCCTCGCGCCGCCGAACACGTTCCTGTGGATCGAGCTGCACACGCCCGATCCGAGCGCGGCGCTGCGCTTCTATCACGATGTCCTCGGCTACGAGCACAAGACGCTGCCTTCGCCTGCGGGCGACTATCACGTGATCGGTCGCGGCGGAAAGGACCGCGGGGGCGTGACGTCGCACCTCGCGCCCGGCGCGGCGCCGCACTGGCTGCCGTACGTCTGCGTCGACGACGCCGACGCGACGGTCGCGCGCGCGAAGCAGCACGGCGCGACGATCGTGATGGGCCCCGAGGACGTCCCGATGGCGGGCCGGCTCGCGGTCCTGATCGATCCGGTCGGCGCGTCGATCGCGATCCTGAAGCCCGACCCGGCGATGAAATGACGATCACGATCACCGCGTTCGAACGATCTCCCGACGGCGGCCAAGGGCTCGCGCGCGACACGCGCGTCCGCTGGGCGCTCGAGGAGGTCGGCCAGCCCTACGAGGTCCGCCTCGTCTCCTTCAAGGCGATGAAGGAGCCCGCGCACCTCGCGCTGCATCCGTTCGGTCAGATCCCGACCTACGAGGAGGGCGACCTCGCGCTCTTCGAGACCGGTTCGATCGTGTTCCACATCGCGTCGCGGCACCCGGGCTTGTTGCCGCTCGACGCGAACGCGCGGGCGCGCGCGATCACGTGGATGTTCGCCGCGCTCAGCACGATCGAGCCGCCGATCCTCGAGCTCACCAACGCGAAGCTCCTCGAGAGCGACCAGCCCTGGGCGGCGGAGCGGTGGCCGATCGTCGGCGATCGCGTCCGCGCGCGCTTCGGACCTTTGTCGGTGCGCCTCGGCGATCGCGAGTGGCTCGACGGCGACTTCAGCGCCGGCGACTTGCTGATGGTGTCGGTGCTGCTCCGCGCGCGCCGCTCCGGGATCCTCGACGAGTACGCGAACCTCGCCGCCTACGTCGCGCGCGGCGAGGCGCGCCCCGCGTACCGGCGCGCGTTCGACGCGCAAGCCGCGGTCGCGCGATCCGCCCCGTAATCCGTTCGCCCTGAGCGAAGGCCTCGCGAAGCGAGGGCGAAGTGGAAGGGCGGCGACATCTCGCATCGGAGGTCCTTCGACTCCGGGCTCGCTGACGCTCGCCCTTCCGCTCAGGACCAGCGGAAAGGATCCCATCGCTACTAGCGCGCGGCGAAGGTCTCGTCGAAGAGATCGAGCATCGCGCGCCAGGCGCGCTGGTGGGTCGGCGCGTCGTAGCGCAGCGCGGGATGGTTCAGGTGCGCGACGGCGGGGTTCATGAAGCCGTGGACCTGGTTGCCCATGACGTAGAGGCGCCAGTCGACCTTGCCGCGCTTCATCTCGTCCTCGAAGGCGAGGCGCTGCTCGGGCGGCACCATCGGATCGTCGGAGCCGATGCAGGCGAGGATCTTGCCCTTGATCTGGTGCGCGTCGTCGGGGCGCTTGGTCGAGAGCTGCGCGTGGAAGCCGACCGTGCACGCGAGGTCGGCGCCGTCGCGCGCGAGCTCGAAGACGGCCGCGCCGCCGAAGCAGTAGCCGATCGCCGCGAGCTTCGCGTGATCGCATTCGGGCTGCGCGCGCAGGACCTCGAGCGAGGCGTGCCCGATCGCGCGGATCTTCATCGGGTCCTCGCGATACTTCGTGAGGTTCGCGACGCTCTTCTCGAGCGAATCGAGCACGACGCCGTCGCCGACGTAGTCCATCACGAACGCGACATAGCCCAGCGACGCGAGCAGCCGCGCGCGCTCCTTGTTCACGTCGCTGACGCCCGATGCTTCCGGCGCGATCAAGACGCCGGGGCGCTTGCCGCCGTGCGCGCGATCGACCGCGAGGTATCCGACGCGCCGCGCTCCGTCCGCCTGGTACTCGATGCTCTCGGTGTGCATGCGGGCAGGATACGCGCGCGCGCACGCGCGCACAGGGTCGCGCGCGCGCAACGACGCGTGAGCCGGTCGCGTGGCGCGGCACCTCGCGTGCAACGACGGGATCCATGCGTCTCGCCTTGACGATCGTGATCCTCTTCGGCGCGGCCGAGACCGCGCAGGCCGCCAAGCCCGCGATCGGCGTCGAGTGGGAGATCGACGGCGGCATCGCCGTCACCGCGCTCCGCGGCACGACGCCGTCGAAGATCCTGCGCCTGAACCCGGTCTCGTACCCGCCGCAGCTCCTGTGCCTCGCCAAGAAGACCTCGGCGCCGGCCAAGGTCCCGGTCGAGATCCCGCTCGTCACGATCACCTACGACATGGGCGAGACCGATCGCACGCTCGAGATCGTGACCGGCCCGATCGGGAGCGACTTCAAGGGCGCCGATCAGGCGAGCTGGCAGACCGCGTTCCACTTCGTCGAGGCGTTCTTCGACGCGGTCAAGGGATCGTGCACCGTCACCAAGAGCACCTTCACGACCAAGGTCCCCAACGCGCCCGATCTCGTCGAGGAGCGCAAGCTCTGCTTCGCGTCGATCAAGGACATCGCGGCCAAGATGGGCGAGACGATGAAGACGCGCGGGCTCGACGCGAGCGTCGACTCGACCCTCACGGTCAAGACCGGCGTCGAGTGCGGCGCGAGGCAGTCGTTCGACACCAAGACCATCGGGGTCTGGTTGTCGATCGACTCGACCGGCGCGCAGGCGATCGATCCGTTCACGCTGCCGTTCGACGGCACCAACACGCAGGTCAACATCGCGACGCCGCTCGCGCTGTGGGGCGGGCCCAACCTGGTCCCCGCGCTCGCCGAGCTCGATCCGTGGAACGAGGCGAACACCGGCGCGGTCGGCTCCGGCAGCGCGCCCGCGCGCCTCGCCGCCGAGCAGGCGGCCAAGCTCCTCGGCGGCGTGAAGGATCCCGCGGTGCGCGGCTTCTTCATCCTCTACGCGCTCGCGCTCAACGCGGAGACGCTCGCGATCGACAACAAGTGGGAGGGCGTCGACCAGAAGAACTCGTTCGTCGTCTACCTCAAGTCGAGCCTCGGCCTCCTGCACGATCTCCTCGCGCAGCAAGGGCGCACGCCGACGGTCGACAGCCTCGGCCTGAAGATCGACGTCGATCCGGTCGCGGTCGACGCGATCAAGAAGCAGTTGTGCTTCTTGACGATCCCGTGCGCGGTCGCGACCTGGAACAAGCAGATCCTCGGCAAGGAGGATCCGATCCGGCCGTTCGCGCGCAAGCCGATCAAGCCGTACCTCGACGACACCAACGAGCCGACCGTCGTCGTCGAGACGCGCTGGGGCAAGTCCGCGCTCGGCCTCGCGGCGACGATCGCCGTCGACTCGACGGGCGCGCTCGGCTTCGCCGACGTCGACACGCTCGACGACAAGCTGCGCGCGTTCCGCTGATCAGGTGCGCGCGGCGTGGCGTCCCGCGATCCAGCCCCACGTCATGCCGCGCAGGTTCGACAGGCCCGATTGATAGCCGGCGCCGGTATCGAGCGCGGCGGCGGAGTTGCCGCACGCGTACAGCCCGGCGATCGCGTGTCCGCGCACGTGCTTGACGCGCGCGAACGCGTCGGTCTCGAGGCCGACCGAGTTCACGCCGACGCCGACCGGCACGAGGCGCACGCCGTAGTACGGCGGCTTCTCGAGCGTGCCGAGGTTGGGATTCTTCATCGACTTGTCGCCGGTCATCATCGCGGCCCACGGATACGTGCCGCGCGCGAAGTCGGGATCGACGCCATCGCGCGCGTGCGCGTTGAAGCGCGCGACCGTCTGCTCGAGCGCCGCGCCGTCGACGCCGAGCTTCGCGGCGAGCTCGCGCAGCGAACTGGCGCGGGGCAGAACTTCGTCCGGAACATCCATGCCCGGCAGATACGTCGCGAACGCGTACTTGTCGCGATACTGCTGATCGAAGATCAGGAACGGCGGATAGTTCGGATGATCCTGGGTGACGCCGTCCCACGCGTGCACCTTCGGGAGGTACTCGCGATAGAAGGATTCGTCGCCGAAGCGCACGCCCGCGCGATTGACCCACAGCGCGTGCGGATACCCGCCTTCCCACGACGCGCGATACAGCGGTTTGCCGTCGTGCTCTTCGCCGGGGATGCGATATCCGAAGAACATACCCAGGTTGTGATTCGGCACGCGCGCGAGCGACGCGCCGATCTCGCCCCCG
>Ga0310811_10014574_pt1 | contig 10257 bp, 10 predicted proteins | sample YCmetagenome_FD_207642 | JGI IMG/M metagenome (GOLD analysis project Ga0310811, IMG submission 207642) | Soil microbial communities from experimental microcosm in Duke University, North Carolina, United States - YC | ecosystem: Engineered > Artificial ecosystem > Soil microcosm > Unclassified ... | reverse complement strand
CCACGTACGCCGGACCGGGAGCGATCACACCGGGCGACTATCAGCTCACGCCGAATACCTCCGGCATCCCTGCGGTGACGACGCCCACCACCTTCAATCCGGGCATCAATTCGCAATGGGGAGGCGTCACGCCCTTCGTGCTGGCCTCGGCCAGCCAGTTCCGCCCCGTGCCACCTCCGGCGCTGACCAGTCCGGAATATCTCAAGGCGCTCGCCGAGGCCAAAGCCTTGGGCACCCTGGCCAACGCGCGCCACACCGACGAGCAGACGCACATCACCCAGTTCTACAAGCAGGACGCGGAGATCACGGTCAACGAGGCGGCTCGTCTGCTCTCGATCGCCAATAATTTCACTCTCTCGCAAAATGCGCTCCTCTTCGCGCAGCTCAATATTGCGGTCGCGGACACGCGCATCGCCGAGTGGGATGCCAAGTATTTCTACAAGTTCTGGCGCCCGGTCACGGCCTTGAATGCCAACCCCGATGGCACGGTCACGAACAGCTACGCGGCCTGGGTTCCGGTCATCGTGACGCCGAACCATCCATCCTATCCCAGCGGCCACAGCGGCACCGTGGTCGGCGTGGAAGTGCTGCGCTACTACTTCGGCGACAAGAACACGCTCACGCTCCACACCACCACCGCCGGTGAGCCCGCGCGGACCGTGACCTCGCTCACCCAGATCGAGGTGGAGAATGGCCTGAGCCGGATCTACGGCGGCATCCATTTCTCGTTCGACAACAAGGCCGGCCAGATCCTCGGCCTCAACGTCGCGAACTACGCCATCTCGCACGGACCTCAGAAGCTCAACTAACCGTCCACGCCTTTTTCACCTTTCACGACCTATTCCATGAAAACCATTTTTACCTCGTTTCTCGCCGCTTCCACGCTGGCCGTCGCCTCCGCCGAGGCGGAGATCAAGAATCCCGGCTTCGAGTTCCTCACCGCGGATTGGTCCCAATCCGGAGATCTTGGGAATTTCACCGCCCCGACCTCCCTCATTGGGGTTTATCAAAGCATCAATCCCGTCGAGTCGTCGCATTTCGGGTTGATCTCGAACTCGGGCGTCGGGACCAAGACCGTCTCCACGACCTTCGTCGTCGATGGCAGCGCCACGAGCACGAAGTTCCTCAACTTCGAGTACCGGTTCCTGACCGACGAGATCAACCAGCCGCTGTTCGACGACACGGCAACGGTCACGCTCACGCCGGCAGGCGGTTCGCCCGTCACCCTGGTGGAGGTGTCGCGGAGCGACCTCCAGGCCTCGGACTCGGTCGCGCTGCTTCCCGGGGCGGCTTATATCGACACCCAGACCATCGGCAATAGCGGATGGCTGACCTCCACGACGGACATCTCGGCCTATATCGGACAGACGGTCACGTTGTCCTTCACCGTGGACAACGACGGCGACGCCGCGTTCCTGGTCGACAGCAAGCTGGCGATCGATAACGTGCGCATCACCGACGTGCCGGACACGCTGCCTCCGGTGCTGAAGCTCAGCGTCAAGGAGCCGATCGTCCATACGAGCAAGTCGAGCTATGTCCTTCGCGGCACCGCGAGCGACAAGAACGGCATCACCCGCGTCGAGGTCAAGGTCGGGAAGGCGGCTTTCAAGCCCGCGAGCGGCACCACGAGCTGGAAGTTCACCGCGAAGCTCAAGAAAGGTAAAAACTCCGTCCAGGTCCGGACGATCGATGGCGCTGGAAATGTCTCCAAAACTTCAACCGTAACCATCACCCGCGAGTAGCAATGGGGGGAGGGGATGCGGATGCGTCATTCGCGTTCCCTCCCAAGGGTGGGTGTCCATCCACCGCGATCGATTTGCGCATATGAGCAAACTTCAGCAAACCCGCCTCGAGTGGATCTTCCGGATCGCCGTGGGCGCGGAATTCATCGGACACGGGGCCTTCGGAATTATTACCAAGAAAGCCTGGGTCGCCTATTTCGGAGTGGTCGGGATTCCTGAGCCCTGGGCCTGGAAGCTTATGCCGCTGGTGGGCACGGTCGACATCCTGTTGGGATTGAGCATCCTGTTCCGGCCCTGCCGCGCTGCGTTGCTGTACATGACGGTCTGGGGATTCTGGACCGCCTTGCTGCGGCCGCTTTCCGGCGAACCGGTATGGGAGACACTGGAGCGCGCGGGCAACTACGGAGTGCCTCTGGCCTTTCTACTGGCCTCACAGGCCCCGGGCTGGTTCGCGCGACTGGAAATCCGGCCTCTCGAGGGATTCGTCGTCGATCGGTTGAAGGTGATTCTCCGCCTCACGACGGCGACCCTTCTGGTCGGCCATGGCGCGCTCTCGGCGATCACGCAAAAGGCTGCGCTCGCGCACCTGCTGGGATCGGTTGGCCTTTCTTCTCTTCCTCTTACCGCCGTGGGCGGATTCGAGATCGCCCTCGGGCTGGCGGTGCTCTTGAACTCTTCGGGCGCGCTGCTGATCTTCATCCTCGGGTGGAAGGTGGCCACCGAAGCCCTTTATCCGATTTCCGGAGCTCCATTTTGGGAATTCGTCGAGCGAGGTGGCAGCTATGCGGCCCCGTTGCTGCTCTTCCTTTTGAGTCGCGTTTCGAAGCCGGCGCAAACTCCATCCTACTCCTTGTCGCAGGCGGTTCCCACGCCATGACGTCGCATGAACGATCTGTGCGTCCTGATTCCCGTCTGGCGGGACTACCGATGGCTGGTGCCCATCATGCTGGATCATCTGGAGAAATTCTGGCCGGAGCATCCGCCGGTCTTTCTTCTCGGGCTGACGGAGGAGGAGGCGCAGGGACATCCGCATTTCCCGGTCAGTGATCCGGCCCGTCGGGGAAATTGGTGCTGGATGGTGGGGGACGGCGTTAGCCAGGCCTCCGCGCATTTCCAACGCGCGTACCTCATCGCCGAGGAGCACGTTCCCTTGCAGCGTTGCCATGGTGGACATCTCAACCGCACGCTTCCCGGGCTGATGGACGATCTCGGAGCCGTCTATATCAGCCTGATGGGCTGGGATAACCGACGCTACGCATCCCGAAACCCGCGGCTGAGCTGGAATCGGCATCGTCTGATGCATCTCGTGCGGTCGCACGCCCCGCGTTTTCATCTGCATCCCGCTTTGTGGCGCCTCGATGCCTTGCAGCGCTGCTGCGAAATCTCGCAGCGCGCGGAGCAAAAGGGAGGCTCCGCGTGGCACTTCGAGAAAACCTGCGAGAAACCCGACGCCGATCTGCCCATCGAGTGGAAGCGCGGCTGCTACCAGATCGCCGCGCATGCCCTGGCGGAGGGAGAGGGATGGTTCCGTCGGATGGCCGTTCTGCTCGAGCGTTGGATCTTCAACCGTTTGCTTGCTCTCGTGCCCTGGCTGCCGGACCCACGATGGGCCGAGCGATACCTTCGTCTGCTCGCGATCGATAATGTGTTCTGCCAGGGCCCGTATCCGATGATTTTCTCCGGCATCCTCCAGAAAGGCCGGTTGAACGAGAATTTGTCCCGTCGGCTGGGCTCGACCGCCTCGGGGAGACATACGCTTGCCCTCATCACCGACGCTTATTCGAAAAACCAGTCGGCAGGACTTGCGAAAGTCTGTTGAAGGAATTGATCGAGGCTGCCATTTCCGGGGGGGAACAGGCCGCCGCGGCGCTCGCCGTGGCGGCCTGCATCTTTTAAGAGGTATCGCATGAGGATCGAGGCTCGCGAAAATGAATGGCGAATGGCCCCGGCGGATGCGCCGGCCAATCCCGTGACGCCCTCCTTCTCCGAGGCCCTGCGTTTTTGGGCCAAGCTCGGTCTGATCAGCTTCGGAGGTCCGGCCGGGCAGATCGCGATCATGCACGAGGAGCTCGTGGAGAAGAAGCGATGGGTCTCGGAGGAGCGCTTTCTTCATGCCTTGAACTTCTGCATGCTCCTGCCCGGGCCGGAGGCCCAGCAACTGGCGATCTACATCGGCTGGCTGCTTCATCGCGCGTGGGGCGGCATCGTGGCAGGTGCGCTTTTCGTTCTGCCCTCGGCCGTCATTCTCTGGGCTCTCGCGTTTGCTTACATGGCGCTCGGAGATCAGCCTGCCGCCGTCGCAATTCTCGCCGGGTTGCAGCCTGCGGTCATTGCCATCGTGGCTGCGGCGATTTTGCGGATCGGAGGCAAGGCGCTCAAAAATGGGGTGCTCTGGATGGTGGCCGGATTGTCGTTCCTGGCCTTGTTTTTCGGAAAGATTCCTTTCCCTTACGTGATCGCTGCCGCCGGCCTGGTCGGCGTTGTTGGTGTCCGGTTTCGGCCGGCGATTTTCGTGGTCGCACGGGCGCAGACCTCCGCCCCGTCCGATTCGATCCCTGCCCGGGGAGTTCACGGAACGCCGATCCGTGCTCTCAAGATCATGGGTCTTTGCCTCGGCCTGTGGAGTTTGCCGATCGTGGCCGTTGGCGTCTGGCTGGGCTGGGACGGCATCCTGTTCCGGGAAGGAATATTTTTCAGCAAGACCGCGCTGCTCACGTTCGGAGGCGCCTATGCCATCCTGCCCTTCGTGGCTCAGAAGGCGGTCTTGGACTATGGCTGGCTGACCGCGAACCAGATGCTGGCTGGTCTCGCGCTGGCGGAGACGACGCCCGGTCCGTTGATCATGGTGTTGCAGTTCGTGGGCTTTGTTGCGGGCTGGCAGCATCCGGGTCCGTTGGACCCACTGGTCGCCGCGACTCTGGGAGCGGCCGTGACCACGTGGGCGACGTTTCTTCCCAGCTTCCTGTTCGTTTTTCTAGGTGCGCCGCATATGGAGAGGTTGAGGGAGAATAGATCCCTCCAGGCAGCCCTCGCGGTCGTCTCCGCGGCGGTGGTCGGCGTCATTTTGAATCTCGCCGTGTGGTTTGGTTTTCATGTCCTGGCCCCGGTGAACCAGCCGTTCAACTGGTTCGGACTGGTGCTCGCGGGGTTGCTTTTCGCCGGAATGAAGTTTTTCCGTTGGAGCGTCCTCTTGGTGATCGTCGGCGCTGCGCTCTGCGGCGTCGCCCGGTGGCTTTTCCTCGGCGCCGGCTGACGAGCGATGGAGCGGCGACGGGGTCTCTTTGGTCAGGAGTCTGGCAAACTCAGACTTTCGAAAGGCGTGCGGCGCGCATCGTGCGGACGGCGCCGATTCCGAGAATGATGAAGAGTGTAACCACGAGGAGTTGCGCAATGGCGAACGGCGGCTCGGATTGCGTGGGCGCGAGGGCTTTCAGCGCCGGGGTGTGCTGGAAGGATTGTGCAATCAGCACGAAGAAGTTGAAAAACAACGCGACCGTGGCAGCGATCACATAGGCCGTTTCCCAGCCGCCAATGGCCTTTTTCACCACCAGGGCGAAGAGCGCGATGGCGAGAACGACGAGCGAGAGCGCGCCCACGACGATGCCCGGCGTGACTTCTTTGAACGGAAAGAAGAACCCCGTGATGCTCGTGGCCGCCGTCATGAAAAGGAAGAGGGCAGTCCAGCCGCGCAGATGCCGCGCGCACAGCCAGCCGCCGAGAACGACGAAACCCGCGGCAATCCCGGCGAGACTGATGAGCACATGAATGAGCGTGAAGGTGTCCATGATCGTTTTTAATTTATGGGTTGGAACTGTTGCCCTCGGCCTCTGACACACCGCCGGATTCCGGCAAGGAAAGCGATCGTGTTCGGGGGGAAGGTCTCGCGCGACCGGTGCCGGGCGCCGGCGAAGAATAGCACCGCCAAACCAAGCAGGGCCAGCACGTTGGGCTCGGGCGCAGCCGCCAGGTAGAGTGAGGCATTCGTGATGAGCGTGCCGTTCTGGGCGCCGGATTCGTTCCAGCCGTCCTCCAGGGTGTCATTCGAGTCGCCGGTGCCATCGTCGGCGGGAGAGCTGTCGCCGATGATGACGAAGCGGCCGGCCCCGTAGGTGCCATAGGCGGCCATCACATTGCTGTTCGTATGCGTGGACGTGGTCCAGATGGCGGCCTTCACACTGGAGTTCGCCGTCGTCGAAATGGTGAGACTCGCCCCGTCGTGGTAGGTGAGATTCGTGACCGTGCCGGCGGTGCCGTGGGTCAGCGGGTCACTGGCGCTGGTGTCGGCGCTGGATTTGGTGATGTTGAGGTCGTTGCTATTGATCGTGACGCCGAGGGGATTCAGGCCGCCGTCGCTCAGGAAATTGTTCAGCACCGCCACGGAGTCAGCCCCGTCGTTGTTGCGATCCGAGCCCGTATGGTCGGAGATCAGGAAAAGGCCGCCACCGTTGTAAAGAAAGCTGAGCAGGGCGATTTTCTCGGCATTGGTGAAAAGGATGTTTGGCTCGTCGAGGACGAAGACCTTGTAGTGCGAGAGATCCTGCGGGTTGCTGGCGTCGCCGTAGGTGATCGAGCCGTTGTAGGGCAGTGTGGAGACGGATTTGCCGTCCTTGACGAGCGTGATCGCCCAGGTGGAGAGGGCTCCATCCCAGTAGGTCTCGCTGGTGGTCGAGGTGATTTTCGAGGCCGCGGGCGTCGGAGTGGCCGTGGGGTTGGATTCCTGTCCGCCCGTGCCGAGCGTGCCCGAGCCATTCCCGTCGGTGACATTGAGATTGTGGAGATCGGCGTCGATCACCCAGTCGGCATTGCCGGCCATTTCGGCCTTCGTGGCGTCGAAGAGGTCCTGCCCCCGGGCTCCGGCGCAGAACGCCATGGCAAGACTCCCGATCATGACCAGGCGGCGAAGGTGCCGCGTCCCTGAGTGAGCATTCACGAGCGCCGTTCTATCCAGCAAACCGGAGGGCGTGTCCAGAGCATGCCCGGAGTATGACGAAACTGTAATGTTCCCTGGCTGATGAGGGAAAAAGAGAAGCGTCTTCCGTGCCAGATCTGGGGAGATCTACGGATGGGTGATTCCGGGAACTCCGGGCTCGAAGAGACGCTTCGCCAGGCTATTGGGGCGGGGCGCTATTGTTGGCGTTGATCATCGTCTGTGTCGCATCGGCTTGCGCCGCGTTGACTTGGGCCTGGGCCGCATCGTTGGCGGCTTGCGTGGCGGCGGCCATCGCATTCGATTGGGCGATGGCGTCGGCCTCGTCCGTGGAGTCGGCGGGCGAAGGGGAGTTATCCACCGCCGACGGAGAAGAGTCGCCGCTCGATCCAGACCCCGCGCAGCCGGCGAGACCCATTGCGATAGCGAAGAGAAGCCCCCGCAGGTACATGGGGTAAAGGAACGTCGGGACCAGCCTCCTCGCAAGGGAGAATTAGCCGGAAGGCAGGGCTCTCACGGGCCTATTGCCTTGGGTGGGCGAAAGTTGTAATCGATCGGAATGATGAAGAAATGGCCCCTCCTCGCGATGCTGCTCCTCCTTCCACTCGCCGCGCAGGCGGGGAAGAAAAACGACGCGCCGACGCTGAAGGTGGTCGTGGTTGAGGGCGGGGTGAGGATTTTGCGGAATGGCAAGATTTACACTAAGATCTGGACGAAGTTTCCGGACGTTCGGGGCTGGAAATTCCAGCGCGACAATACGGAGATCGTGATCAAGTCGGGCGTCAGCCGCGAACCGGGGCTGGTGGAGTTGTTCGACGTGAAGTCGGGCCAGCGGCTGGATCGGATCCGCGCCAATCAAGTGAAAGATGGCAAGCCCGCGTGGGCGAAGAATTTCGCCGAGTAACCGATTGTCGGAATTGGCTGCGGACGAAATTTCCGCTCGCGGCATGGGAGGCCTCGCCGGGGACCGGGGCAAAGCGTAGTGGTCTGAAACTTTGCCCGCAAATATCATGCGGGCGAAGTACCGGGAGGTTTGGACGGTGCGTGTCCTCTCTGCGAGGCACGAGGAGACAAAGGGAAGAACGGCTTGAACAGGGCCACGGGACGGCGTGGAACTGCCCCCTCCGCTTTCGAGGGGTAGACGGAAATCGAGGTTTTCGCGATCGTTTTTGCACCCCGGACTGCGTTTCCGAAACGGTTTCGCAGCTCGCCAATCCCCTAAAAAATCCTCGAAATGAACCCCGCTCATTCCCCAAAGCCCCCCCGTTTCCTCCGTCCGAAATCTCCGGCCTCGCTCCTCTCGGGCGCGGCCTGTGGACTCGCGCTTTTTGCCGCCTCGAGTCATGCCGCCACCCAAACCTGGAGCAACGGCTCCTCCGATGCGCTGTGGAATACCACCTCGCTGAATTGGGATGCAGGCGCCGCGTGGGTGCAGAGCAACGACGCCGTCTTCAACGCGACCGGTGCGGGCGCGATCAATGTCTCGGAGCCGATCTCCGCGAACTCGCTCACTTTCAACTCCTCCGGCTATGTCCTGAGTGGCAATACCCTCTCCGTCGGAGCGGGCAATATCACCGTGAACAATGCGTCATCGGTGGAGATCCAGAACTCGCTCAGCACCGGCGGCGGATTTTTCCAGTTCGTCTCGAACGCGGGATCGACTCTCACGCTCTCGGGCGGAGGTACTTTCGCGGATACGATGTTCTTCGCGGGAGACGGCCAGAGCGTGATCGGTGGAGGCGCCACCTACAATGCGGCCGCCATTAAGCTCGGCTTCGGCGGTCCTACGGTGACCCAGAAGGCCTCGACGATCGAGCTGCTGTATTCCGTGGAGCTCGGCTATGCGGGACATGCCCAATATACCATGGATGACTCAGCGGCCGTGCTGGAGACGTCTTACGAGTCTCTCATCCTGGGTAGCAGCGCCCACAACGACGGCACCTTCACGCTGAACGATGGCACGCTGAATATCGGCAAGTTCCAGGGCACGATCTCGCTCTCGGAAATCCGCGTGGCCTTCAACGGCGGCGGCGATGGTACGAATACCGTGACCGGTACCTACAATCAAAATGGTGGCCGCGCGACCTCGGCGGGCGCCCTTCGCCTCGTCTCGGACATGAAGAACTACGAGATCGCGAACGTGAATATCGCCGGCGGCGTCCTCACCGTGAACTCGATCCAGTTCGGCAACGACACGAATGGCGGCAGTGGCAACGACGGCACGCTCGGCACGAGTGCGACTTTGAACGTGACAGGGGGAAGCATCTATATCGGTGCCGGCGGCATCGCAAAGGCGGTCTTCGCGCCGGTGTCGAACGCGATCAACCTCTCCGGGGGAACGATTGGTGCGACCGCGAATTGGTCGTCCTCGATGGACATGGCGCTCGGCACGACGAACGGCAATATCAAGATCAAGGCTGCGGATGAAGCAGGCGTTGCCCATGACATTGCGCTAAGCGGAGTCCTCTCCGGTACCGGTGGTCTCACGAAGATCGGCGGTGGCACACTCACCCTGACCGGGGCGAATACCTACCAGGGGCCGACCGTAGCCAGCGAGGGTATCCTCGCCACCGGTGCCACCGGTACCTTCGGCACCGGCAGCCTGACCGTGGCTGCTGGCGCGACCGTGACGATCGGGAATTTCACCTCGATCAGCGATACCGGCGATCTGATCTTCGACTCCGGCTCCACGATCAACCTCAGCTTCACCGGCACGGAGGTCATCGGGTCGCTGCTCGACTCCACGACGAATACCTATATCGCTCCCGCGACCTATACGGCGGCTCAGCTGAACGATTTCTTCCACGTCACCACCTTCACCGGCAGCGGGTCGCTGCAAGTCACCGCCGTTCCGGAGCCCGCCGCGTGGGGCCTGATCGGACTCGGGCTGGCTTTTGTCTCCGCCCGCTCCCGCTTGCGCCGCCGCCGGAAATAACCCGGGCGGCCGGGACGCTTTTCCAAAAAAACCATGATCAACCAACTGACGCTGCGAGAGAGTTCCGTCCTGAGGCTTTTAGCCGGAGGCCTGTCCTACAAGTCCATCGGGGAAACTCTGGACATCGGCACGGAAACGGTACGCACTCATGTGCGAAACGCGCGTTCGAAGACGGGCGCGCGCAGCCGCCTCGAATTGGTCGCGAAGTATTTGGAATGGCGTCCCGAAGCGAAGGCCGATGTGAGCGACGTCTCGCTCAGCCCTCGTGAACTCGAGGTGGTTTTGTTGCTTAAGGGTGGACGTAGCGACAAAGCCGTCGCCGAAAATCTCTCCATCGCCACCGGGACGGTGAAGACCTACCTGAAGAGCGTCTATCGCAAGATGGGCGTCCGGAACCGGGTGCAACTCATGCTCAGAGCGTGAGATGAAGTAGAGGCAGGAAGTAAAAGGCAGCGCCGGGCGCAAGGCATCTGGAATGGCCAATGACCAGTGCCTGATGACCAATGACCATCAGGACTTCAGCTTGGCCACCGCTTCCAGCCGGCTGCGCACATGCATCTTGGCGCAGATGTTTTTGACGTACCAGCGCACCGTCTCGGTCTGGATGTCCAGTTTGTCCGCGATCTCCTTGTAGATATAGCCGCGGGAGAGCA
>Ga0310811_10014572_pt1 | contig 10258 bp, 11 predicted proteins | sample YCmetagenome_FD_207642 | JGI IMG/M metagenome (GOLD analysis project Ga0310811, IMG submission 207642) | Soil microbial communities from experimental microcosm in Duke University, North Carolina, United States - YC | ecosystem: Engineered > Artificial ecosystem > Soil microcosm > Unclassified ... | reverse complement strand
TCCAGAAGCTTTTGCTTGCTCATTGTGCATCTCCTAACAGGCTGGTGACTCCTGGCAAAAGCGACAGAAGGCGCTGAGAGCCGCTTTGGATTGTGGCATGCACAATACTTCCAGCATACAGATCTGTTGGTAGATGTGTGGTAATGCGTGCGTGGAGAACAAGGGACGGCAGTGGGATAAGTTCAGTGGTATCGCCGGTAAGCTTATAGCGTTTTTTTGCTACCTGTGGGCTGACGATGTCCGGGTCTATGCTCGTAATTTCCCCACTGACCTGAATGTTTGCGGTACTGTTTTCCAGGAGAATGGGGGTGTTCTCATCCAGATGAACCATTGGTTGCCCTGGCGTAACCGGGATAAATACTAATGCCTGCATTTCATCCTGTCCCGCCTGAATCGCCTGTTTCGTCGCTGTCAGTAGCAAACCCGCACCAAAAGTGTACACCGGCACCTCTCCCCACCAGGCAATACCTATCGCCAGTAATAATAAAATGAGCAGCAACCAGTAGAATCCGAATACAAAAGGAGAAAGAAGGCGAGGAAACACATCCCTTTCTCTATTTTGCAGATAATGCTTTACCGCAGTACCGCGAAATATGAAGCGATCGGGCTGCTTCATGACTCCCCCTCCCTCACATTTGTTCCACAAAACACAAACTTTAGAAATGTTCTTGACAGAATACGCTGTTAATGTCTTTGCACCAATGTCGTAAAAAATGTAGAAAAACTCTAAACATAGAATGGTTCTGCTTTAAGAATCTACTGTCTTTGAATTGCGCTCTTTTGTCATTATACTGCTGTCAGAAATTGCGTATGTTAATTTTTCGATGAAATCCGGCGCTTTCATATAGACGTCTCTGGGGACACGTGAATGAGCATCAGGTGTAAAATAAGGATGATATGCAAGGGGGACTATGTAGACAGAGCGAGGTTCTGCCTCACGCTCGCCCGAATGCAGTTATGCGTGTGATATGATGATGTACAAGCGTAAAGGAGGAAAAATATGCCAGATAACCTTGAGACACATGTCCAATCAAAGATGATTGATCTCCCCTCTGGTCGTTTTCATTATCTCAGCTGGGGGACAGAGGATGCTGGTCGTCCCGCCGTCGTATTGCTGCATGGCATCACGAGCTCGGCAAAAAGCTGGGTGCGCGTAGGGCCTGCTCTGGCCGATCGCTACCGCGTCTATGCACTGGATATGCGTGGCCATGGTGATAGTCCGAAGCCGCCAGCCGGAAACTATGGTCTGCGTCAGACGGCTGATGATGCCGCCGCGTTCATAGAGGCGCTGGAGCTGGATCATCCCATCCTGATCGGTCATTCCTGGGGTGGCGCTACGGCGATGATGTTAGCCAGTGGCGTTGGTTCGGAGAAGCCGGTTCCGAACTTTGCGAAAATTATTCTTGAAGATCCTGCGCGCACTTTTGATTCTGACGATCCGGAGAAGGCGACTGTCTCCCATCGAAAAGATGCTGGTCGTCCGCTTGCTGATGTGCGGCGCGAACTGATCGCGAACAATCCCGGCTGGTCCGAAGAAGATATCGAAGGGAAGCTGGAGGCCGTGAATAAGATGAGCCCCGAGGCGATTATCAGTGTGTTTCGGGAGGTAGGCCAGCTGGGCAATCTGTTGCCTCTCCTGGCCCAACTCCCGGCACCAACGCTCTTGCTCCGGGCCGATCCCGATCTAGGTACAACGCTTCCTGGCGCAACCTGGGATGAGGCGCGAGGCTATCTCCCCTCGCATAGCCAGGCGGTCCAGATTGACGGCGCGACGCATAATATGCACCGCAACAAGTTCGCTGCGTTTATGCAGGCGGTCAACGCTTTTTTGCGCTCATGAACACTATTTTTCCCTGCACAAGTAACGTAACTTCAATCTGGTGAAGCCTGTTGTATGTTAACTGGCGCTGCTTGAGCCACCTCCAGCGGCGCCGCTACTGCCGCTCATACTGCTGTCCCCGCTGCCACTATTGCTGCTGCTACTACTTTCGCCAGCCCTGCGCGAAACCTCTGACATCCTCCTGAACTCATTCATCGCCCCATGATGGTCATGAATGTATCCAGCGGTGACAAGCTCTCTGAACCAGTGCGGTAGCGCGATAATGCCATAGCTTTGCAGCGTCCTTGCCCAGTCTGCAAGCTGTCCGAAAGCGGTGGCATAGGCCATATACGTTGCGAAGTTCTCTGCTCCGAGCGTTCCCTGACCTTTGCAGAGCAGGTTCAGGAACGCTGCAAAAGAGCGCCAGGGAAGCGTGAGTTGATACGCTTCTTCGCTATAGGTCGAGATTGACTGTTGGACAATAAAAGCCGTGATGCTGGTAATCACAAACGCTAATGGGATAAAGATAAGCGACCAGTATCCAATCAGTGGCATCAGGATGGTGAATAGAATTGCCAGCACGAAGACAATTACGGTGCTAATACCAAGGCGCTGGCGGACGCTCTGACGGTGCGCGTCGAAAATTCCCATTGTGATCAGCTCAGTGCGCAGGGCATCATTGAACAGTCTCGATCTGCTTTGATAGGCCTTTCCCGCCTGGGTGATACCTACCAGTGGCGCAATATTCCCTGACCGCTGGAAGAGCATGCCGATCAACACGGCTTCGTGGGGCAAGAGGTCGGGAGGTGCATTGAGGAGCACGAGATTGAAATCAGTGCTCCCGAGTAGCCATCCCCCAGCCGATGGGGGCGCAATCGCGATTACACCACGATCCATCAAACTGAAGATGGTCGCCAGTGCCTGATTCCAGCTTGCTCCGCCATCATTGGTCGTTGCCAGAACGCCCGCGATGGCCGGGGGCAGATTCGTGGGTGGCGCTACAAACCCCAGCGCGGTAAGTTGCAACATACTGGGCGTGGAGCGGCGAAAGCCCCGGTAACGTCGTACGACAAGAAACGAGCCTATAAGCGCAATGATCAGGCCAATCGGAAGCGCAAATGGCAACATGGCTTTGTTGCGGGCGGCCGCCAGTTGCCATTGTGGCGCGCTGGCAGCCAGACCCGGCTGAAAACGCAGACCAAGCTCGATACCGGCATCGTCCTCGATATCGCTCGCTTTATAGATGACTTCTCCAGGAGCCTGAGAGATAGCCGCCTCTCCCTGGTCGATTTCAGGTGTACTCCGCAATGAGGCTGTACTGGGATAATCGATGGTAATCGTCGAGGACGTGATTGTATAGGGATGTTCTGTAGGGAGCGGTTTCCAGTCAATCAGATCTTCCTGAGCCTGTTTCTGGACAATCCCTTGCATCTGGTAGGTCAGTGTGAACGTATGTGTAGATTCCGCTGCCGCCTGAAAATGCCAGGTGATCATGATAGGATTACCGGACTTGATTTCATAGTGGCCCGTCGTTGTTCCTTCACTCATGCTCTGCCCATCCATGCCAGCCTCAAGCACGGTGACGTCATCGGTATTGTCAGTGGGCAGGTTGCGTACCACAGAAGAAAATGTGCCCCCACTAAAGTGAAATACCTCTGTCTCAGTCACTTGCATTGTATTATTTGTTTGAATGTGTGCTGTGACATCAAACCTGGTTGCACTATATGTTTTATCGTGTGCACTGGCCTGGACATGACCAGTAGAGAAGAACGAAAGAAGTAGAAAAAGTGCCACCCCTGCTATGGTGCTGTGACGAATTATGCGCATCATGCGAACTATTTCCCCCATCAGGCTTTTCTCGATAAAAAGGTGCTTGCTAATAAAGAAACGATAGAGCCTGAGCTTTCTCCAGGATGAATATCGAGATATATGTCAATTCGCATCATTTTTGACCGCCCGGTAGGGAGGACGCCATGTCGAATGGCGTCCATCTCCCCCGCTTTCAACCGTACTTGAGAGCCTTTGAGATTCCTTGTCCCATTACTCCCAATGAAAACGATGGGCCTTAGCAACCCTGCACAAGAGATGCATAATGCAGAACCAGCCATGCATGCCTTGTGCCCAATGGTTGCATTGCAAAGCTTTGCTCGAACGTGCGGGCCTGGTTTGATACCTGCAAGATGTTAGAATCTACGCCCATATTCGCTTGCTGGAGCAGGTACAGGGCAATTGCCTGCTGTGTTGTCGTATAACTACGATACTTGCCACCGGGAGAAACTGTTAGCCGCCCGGACGTGCTTACCAGCCCAAGAGCGATCTGTGAAAAGAGCATTCGCATGAATGGCTCATTGGGATTGGCCCAATCGGATGCGTGTGCGGCAAAAGGCTGCACGACAAGCACATTTCCAGCGATATGAAATCCATTCGTCGGAAGTTGATCAGCTTGAACTGGAGCACCAGGTATTCCGATGAGAGGAACCGCAAAACGGTTTATCAACGCTGAAAGTTGGGACAACTCCGCGCTGTAAGCGGGATGAACGCAAACGGGTAATGCGGCCCGACTGCACACTGGGGTGTATGGAATGGGGCGATCAGTTGCAGCATTATATAACAGTGGAACACGAATACCATGAATGTCAGCGCTACTGCTCATAGCTCCAGCAAAGCTGGCTAGTATAAAGACTATGCCGCATACTGTCAATATGCTGGGATAGACCTTTTTGCTGACTCTATATCTCCTGATCGCTAAACTTGCCAGGGCAACTGCCAGCACCCCGGACAGAAAAGTCAATTGGATGATGATCAGGTCAGAACGCACTCCATACCAGACAGAAACGGAAAGGCCAGTCGCAAAATTGGGAGTAACGTAACCGATAGGGTTTCTCATAGTAGCGAGCGAGGATAACCAGATTTCCGCTGCGAGCAGGCCAACCCCAACAAGAGGGGCAACAAAACGGCTTGACCAGAGATCACCGATGGCAAAGCCGAGCGCAGACAGTGACAGAATTGCCACGGTACCAACAAGCGGCGGTCCGAGCAATGGGCTTCCCCATGTCGCCTGGGTGGCAGTAATCACAAACTCACTAGCCCAAATGATCAGGTAGAACAGCAAACCCCAAACAACGGTTTTCGCCCAATTGGTGACTTGCCTGACCCATACGGTATTCTCATCTCCGTTACGCTTACGCAAGCGGCGCAGACGCGCTCCTTCCCATGCCCCAACTGCTGCTACGAACGGCCCCAAAAGTGTCAGAAGGCTCAGAACATCATAACTCCGGTCGTTCCAGATCGCAACTGGGTTGAAATGCCCGGCAAGCGGCGTGAGCAGTATCACCACGATGATTACTGGAGCCAGTAACACCGTTGGATTGTGGAGTAATTTGTGGAAGAATGTCGTACGCAATTCATCTCTCTCCTTCTTCTTGTTGTACATGAGCTCATCGCTCTTGTTCAGGAAGAGCATACTCGTTTCTCCTGACAAGACGCTGACATCTCCGCCCTCTTCTTGTCAGCAAATTGTCAGATTTTTAGGCGATAATAGAGAGGAGAAAGAAAGGAAAGGGAAATTAGTTATGCGCATTCTCCTGGTCGAGGACAATCGGCGTTTGAGCCACGAACTCAAGATGAGTTTAGTCTACGAAGGCTATGCCGTCGATACTGCGTTTAATGGTGTGGAAGGACAGATTCTGGCCGAGTCTACTCCCTATGATGTGCTCATTCTCGATATTTTGCTTCCAAGGAAAGATGGGCTGGAGGTGTGTCGAGAGATACGACGCCAGCATCTCAACACCCCGATTCTCCTGTTAACTGCGCGCGATACAGTGCCAGATCGTGTGCGAGGTCTGGATAGTGGGGCTGATGATTATTTGGTCAAGCCTTTTGCCCTCAGCGAACTCCTCGCTCGCTTGCGCGCCTTATTACGCCGCAATGGCGAGGAGAAGAGCGCGGTGCTGCACGTTGGTGATCTAAGCGTTGATCCCGCGAAACACCTGGTCGAGCGGGCAGGGCAACGTATCGAACTCACTCCACGGCTCTTTACGTTGCTCGAATATTTGATACGCCACCCCAACCAGATCCTGACCCGCGAGATGATTGCGAACCATATCTGGAATTACGAGTTCACCGGCACCTTGAATGCGGTTGAGGTTTGTATGCGCCGTCTGCGCCGCCAAATCGACGAGCCTTTTCCAATCAAACTTCTGGAAACCGTGCGTGGTGTGGGCTATCGCTTGCGTCCACCAGAATGCGCGAGAGAGGAGTCAAATGATGAGTACCCGTCATAGGAAACCGCAAGATAGCATCGATCAAACCCTCTGGCAAAAGACGGTTTGCGTGCTCAGCAGTATACGTGTCCGGCTGACACTCTGGTATGTCGTGACAACGATCGCCGTACTCTTGTTTTTTGAGGGGTTACTCTATAGCACGATCATCAAGATGCTGCCATCGCTCGATCATACAAACCTCCCACTGATGATCTTGCAATTCTTCGAGTTGGGGCTGGGGATCCTCCTGTTTATCACCGCCGGTGGCTATTGGCTCGCAACCAGCGCCATGCGCCCGGTTCGTCTGATTACGCAAACGGCCCAGGAGATTGGCCGGGCGAATCTGAGCCGCCGCTTCCATCTCAACCGTCGCGATGAATTGGGCGAGTTGGCAGACACGTTCGATGAAATGCTCAACCGCATAGAAGCTGTTTTGAGCCGCCAGCGCCAATTTACTGCCGATGCCAGTCATGAGCTGCGTACGCCGCTCAGTATTCTCAGTGTCGCGACAAGCCGAGCATTGTCCCAGGGGAGCCCACCAGAGAATTATGAGCAGGCACTCGAGAGGATCGAAGCGTATCGGCAGGAACTCTCCATCATTGAGGCCGAGACAAACCACATGACCCGTCTGGTTAACGACCTCTTGCTCCTCGCGCGAGGCGATACCGAGCAGGCGATACGCACCTCTGCCGAGGTTGATGTGAGCGAAGTCACCCTTGAGGTTGTGGAACGATTGGCGCCACTGGCCCACAAACGAGCGATCGAACTCGCTTTTGGTGTCCTTCCCGAACTGCGTGTGTGCGGAGATCGTGTGCTCCTGACCGCCATGATCACCAATCTCATCGACAATGCGCTCACATATACTGCCGGGATTGGCAACCGCGTTCGTATCGAGGGGAGCACTATCAGGAGGGAAGGGAAAAGTTGGGGCCGGATAGGGATAGAGGACAACGGACCGGGGATTGCCAGGGAACACCATCACCACCTCTTTGAGCGTTTTTACCGTGTGGATGCGGCACGTTCACCTCTCCAGACAGGTAAAGAAGACTCTCACGAGGAGACGAGCAGTGGAAGTGGGCTCGGTCTTGCCATCGTACAGTGGGTGGCACAGGTACATAAGGGCGAAGTTCGTCTCTTCAGTACCGTTGGACATGGCTCATGCTTCGAAATCTGGTTGCCGCTGTTGGAAGGCTCTGATACTTCAGGCGAGCAAGAGATAGAAAAAGAAGAGAACAAGTAACAATCTTAGCATACGTTTTGGGGCAATGTTGCTACATTACCCCTGGATATTCTCTATCGTATTCAGAATACCTGGCTTTTTCATTTCCCTCTTCCACAAAAACCTACTGTTGAAAGACCCCCGACCGTCTTGCCCTCATAGGTCCTTTTCGAGCGAGTTTTCAGCAAAGACGCCATGAACTTTGACAGAGCACTACTCTTCTTAACGCACATAAGCAGAGCTTATCTCTGCCTATATGCGCTTCCGAAGATATGCCTGATCCTGTGCGAGCACTATTTGCTGAGCAGGCCCTCCAGCCAACGTCGGAGTCTCTACCGGCGTTGGTGTACACCCAGGCGTCGGCGTCCCTTCTACCACCGTTGGCGTGCACTCAGGCGTGGGCGTCGGGGTATCTATCGGCGCAGGTGTGGGCGTAGGAGTGGGCTTGGGCGTAGGAGTCGGTATAGGGGTAGGAGTAGGAGTCGGTGCAGGCGTGGGTGTAGGAGTCGGCGTGGGCGTAGGAGTTGGTACAGGAGTAGGAGTAGGAGTGGGCGTAGGGATCGGCGTAGGAGTAGGAGTAGGAGTGGGCGCAGGGATCGGCGTAGGAGTAGGAGTAGGAGTGGGCGCAGGGATCGGCGTAGGAGTAGGAGTAGGAGTGGGCGCAGGCGCAGGGATCGGCGTAGGAGTAGGAGTAGGAGTGGGCGCAGGCGTCGTGGGCGTAGGAGTCGGCACAGATGTAGGAGTCGGCGTAGGTGTATTAGCTAACACAGGAGTGGGCGTATCCGTAGGAGTGGGCGTAAGCGTACTAACCGGCGTAGGGGTCGGCGTATCCGTAGGAGTGGGCGTAAGCGTACTAACCGGCGTAGGAGTGGGCGTATCCGTAGGAGTGGGCGTAAGCGTACTAACCGGCGTAGGAGTGGGCGTATCCGTAGGAGTGGGCGTAAGCGTACTAACCGGCGTAGGAGCCTCCGTAGGTGTAGGCGTAGGAGTATTCGTAGGCACAGGCGTATCAGTCGGCACTGGAGTCGGAGTATCAGTAGGCACAGGCGTATCAACGATAGCCGGTGTCGGTGTGGCCGTTGGCGGGACCGGCGTGCTGGGATTCGCAGGTGGAGATGGTGGATCAACGACAGTAAATTTCACTGGCATAGAGAACGTACTGACCTTCTGCGCCGTTTCAATGGAAGCCTGCACAACGCCATCATATTCCCGCGCCTCAAGATTGCTGCTATCCATACTGAATACCACATTGGGACCATATCCCGTCGGGTAACTGCTCGAGCCATCAATGACACTATTTGCCCCTGGTGTCACCGTTAACCAGCTGTTATCCGTCTGGCTCGCTACTTTGGTCACTTTGATGGTGCCCTCTAACGCACCACAATTGATATACCCCAGATTTACTACTTCCTTCTCTCCACGTGTCACTTTGAAGGACGGCATATTCCCGTTTGCTTTAATACAGGTAGAATTAGCAGGGCTGGTAAGTTTGACGTTGATCGGAACGGTAATTGTTTGACCACCGCCAGTCGTCAGAGTGAAACTATAGTGAAATTCGCCGACACTTTCGGAAGAATAGGGTTTCACTATCAATATTTGTTGCCCATGCTGGTCTAACGTCCCACTATAATCCGAAATGTAGAGCGCTCCATCGCTCGTATCCGTCAGTGTCCAACTATCGTCGGGATCACAGTTCTTCACGATAATTTTCTGCGCATTGATCTGTCCCTGCTGGAAAACGCTCGTGAAGCTGAGCGCGGAGGGACTCGCAATACACTGGACCGGATGCGGATTCTGCTCGGGTGGGGACATGATATTGAGCGTGACTGTAATTTGTGTGCTATCCTGCGCGCCATTGGCGGTGGTAATGGTTGCTATCAGGGTTACGGTGTAAGAACAACCCGGGGCGAGCCCTCTGCCAGAGACGCTAAACGGAATAGTGTCGCCACGCTGCTTGTCCAGCGCGCCCTCACTCTTCCCCAGATGCAACCAGCCCGTAGGATCATCGCTCTGTGCGATCTGTATGTGCCAATCCCCGGCATCCCCACAATTATCGATCTGAACCTGTGGTTTTACCTGATTCTTTAGCACCAGCCCTTGCGCATTGAGATACCCTGTGAGCGAAATGGAGGGCATATCAGCTCTGATACAGGTGACGATCGCGGGCGGTTGTACGGTCAAGTGAACTATGACTGTATACGAACTTGTGCCCCGCGTAAACCGGACGTTTGTCTCGTATGTCCCTTTTTTGAGCTTTGCCCCCGATGTTGTGATCTGGATTGTGTTCTCTTGCTGGCTTTGCAGAAAATTTCCCGTGCTACTGAGGTGCAACCACGATGCGTCGTTTCCAACGCTTGCATTCCAGCGACCTTTGCTGCCACAATTTCCTATCGTCAATGTCTGGGCATCACTCTCGCCCTGCCCCTGGGTAACGGTAAAATCAAGCTCGCTCTCATCCACTCGAATACAATCATTGGACGGATGAGGTGGCTGCACAAAGAAGGTGACCGGAATGACGGAGAGCGTGGGTCCGGTGGCGATGAGGATCTGCCCCGTATAGATGCCACCTTTGACGTGATCGTTCGAGACGCTGACGGCAATTTGCTGCACGCCTCCCGCTTTCAATAGGCCGTGAGATTGATCGATATGCAACCAGTCAGCGCCATTGTTGGTGATCGCGGATGCATACCATGCGCCTCGTGTGCCGCAATTTTCTATCCATATGCTCTGAGCTGTGGGACTGTCACCTCCTTCACGCGTGTGAAAGAAGAGTGGACGTGAGCTTACACTGAAGCAGGGAGCTTCGACCATAAAGGTGACGTTGATCTGCACTGTGCTCGTTCCCTCGCTCAGCGTTATTCTTGCGGTGTAGACGCCCGGCCAGAGTTGCAACGCCGATGCATTGAGATCAATTGGCTGGAGTTCGCCCTCTTTCAATGTGTGCTTGCCTGTCGCGAT
>Ga0310811_10014571_pt1 | contig 10258 bp, 9 predicted proteins | sample YCmetagenome_FD_207642 | JGI IMG/M metagenome (GOLD analysis project Ga0310811, IMG submission 207642) | Soil microbial communities from experimental microcosm in Duke University, North Carolina, United States - YC | ecosystem: Engineered > Artificial ecosystem > Soil microcosm > Unclassified ... | reverse complement strand
AGTTAAATTTACTGCTTAGATAGGATTTTCGATGGCCTTAGATGAATTTTAGATGCATAAGTGCGCTGAATTTGGGTGGGTGAATACATATCTAATGCCATTGAATGAGTATCTAAAGGTATCGCTGTGGTTAGGTGCTCGTGGTATCACTGCGCCCACGCTCGCCTGCCATCCCGCCCATCCCACTATCCCGCCCCGTATCCATTACTTCTCGTCCGCGTCATCACAGGCGCTGCTCCCTTCAGTCCGTCCAGCTGAGTTGAGCTATAAAGTAAACCGTCGTTAGTATTAAATTAGGCTATGATGAATACCACCTGTAGAGCCGCTTTGCGCTTGTATACCTATAAGGGTAGTTGTCAGTAGATAAATGATATCGATATTAAAACGACGTACCTCTTTATCGGTGCTCGATAGGCCGTTACAGTAGGTCGCAAATACGCTCGCTGATTCTTTTTGATGGCCGTTTGATTGCCATTCGACGGCGCAAAGATTCCTAGAATAATGAGTTAACCTTACTTGCTATGATAATAATAGATAGACTAGAACTCACCGTGCCGTGATCTTGGAGCTCACGCGCATAGGCTTCGTGCTTGGTTGGCGCTTCTTGATCGTATTAGGGCGCGCTTTCGTCTCGATCGTGGTGCTGGCTTGGTTGATGAGTTCGGCCTTTACAGCTAGTGAAGCTGCGTCAGTACTCGAAGGTGTATTTGGTATAGTTGAAGTAGGTGTAGACTCGTGTGATGGCGGTGCAAGAATTGGGTTGGTTCCAGAAGTCGAAGCAGTCAGAGAGTCGATGGAAATGGAAGGGGACATCCGGTTGACTGCCTTAGGCCTAGGTTTCAATACAACATTGGGCCTATATAAATAGATCAATTAGATTAATATCAGACGGATCAGAAGAACTCACAGCGGGTTTTTGATCTAGTAATTTTGATCAAGTCAAGTCAGTGTCTGGATTGAGCGTGTAAATTCAACTCACCTCAATAGTAGTTACTTCTTTATCTTTGCCTTTGTCGGCGCGTGGTAGTGGTGTTGGTTCACGCTCAGGTGAGGGGTGTCGTGGTATATCAGGTATCTCTAGATAGGTTGATTAGCAAGCGTCAAGTACTGAAAAAAGTACTGAAAAAAACTTACCGCTTCGTCGTTCTCGGTGATAGGCTGAATGACAGGCTGATCGATTCGTGCTCGCTTCTTTGGATGTTCGGCTTCGAGATCTTGATCAGAATTACCCCCGCGCTTCTGAACTGAGGGTAAGGCATCTTCTGAGAGATCTGAATACTCTCTCCATGCTCAGCCTTGATGCGCTTGCCGGTTCTTTTCTTCACGTGGTAGTTGAACCACTGCGAGTAATTGTAGGTCATGACTTTCATGACCTTCCATTTGTCAGCACATCAACAAAATTCGAAACAATGTTTGCGTAGCGTGTGAATCAGCCAGTGTAAGACTTGCAGGGATGCTTGGCCAATAGAATCTGGGGTGAGGCCTTGAGTGTCAAGTTCCCGGAAGCTCGAGAGCATAAGGTTCCGGATTGTCTTGGCACGTTGAGCCGAGACAGATACACCTTGCTCATCCTGTAGGTATGTGCATGCAACATTAACGCCTTGCGCTATGCACCCAGATCCTCGAGATAAGCTTCCAGAAGTTCCAGGCACCGCTGATGTCGTCTTGGGATACTGGTCCTGCCATTCCTTCTTCGTCCATGATTTGACGAATGGGCAGTTTTTTGGATCAAGTTCTCGATCGGATTCCATGGGGACAATTCTGTCCACTATGGAAGGCTTGTCGTCAGTGATGGTATTCGAGGTGTCGGAAGGGGGCGATGAAGATTATGTCGAGGAGACGGAGCTTGCGGAACCTGATCACATTTCTGTAGCAATTTTTTGAGTGCTTATATGCGCATATATTCAGTGGAATTGACTTACTGTGAAGTCTGGCAGGTCGTATTGTAGCGAGTCTGGAGGCAATATTTGTTGCACCGCCCTAATTAAACCGGGAGCATTAAAATAAGCGCGTCAGTTGCATTTGCGGAGTTTCAAAAGTCAGGACGACCTTGACTAGCCTTCGGTATAAAAATACTTTCTGCTTCTTGAAACGTTTTGGGGGTGTCACCGTCCTAGTATCACGTGGGGTGGAAGGTCCACCTTCGGAAAATTGGTCATGGCAAGTGACGATACCGTGACTTTCCGTTACATTTGTGTGACTGCACGAGATGTGGTGTGCACGAACTTGTGGTAACTAATAGTATTAGACCGCCCTCCTACCTCTCCAGCTGCGGTGGGTATGAGCCTGGTATCGGTGCAGATACAAGCAGAGGTTATGTTGGGTTTGAATAGTCACGTGGTATTGTGTTTCTGTGTGAACCGAGGCACGAGAGTAACACAGAATTTAGTCTACGCGTGAGTAAGTAAGGTGGCGCAACGCACCTTATCCTGACCCACGTCAGAGACCGAATCCATAGTCAATACATCAGTAGTCTTCTCTCATTGTCTTATCCCTCTTTTTCTATCTTTCTTTGCACCCACCCGCCTCTCCCTCTCTCAGGTTAGCAGACAAATCCCGATTCGCATCCTGCAGATCATCAACCTTTGTCCGATGTACTGCGTCTCGCTTCCTAAAGGTTTTTGAGCGTCGCGCAGGGCAACCTGATCGGTGCCCTCCCGCCCATCACAGCTCACCTTGAAACCTTTAGGTTCAGACGCATGCGCCGGGCCGAAAAGCCCCAAGGGCTTTTACCCAAAGTTCCTATTCGTTTAAAGAGTCACATAGTTACCAAAAATCTGTTAGAATGATTCTTACATCGAATCTCGCCCCAACTAGCCTTGCCAATCAATCGCCACCGCACATCGAAAAGCATAGACTATTGATTCCGAGTCTGCCTATAGGCTTTGAAAGTAATCGGAAGGAACCGGCACCACACGTCCAGCAGAACGGCAAGCGTGTTCTCCTCGCCCTCGGTTCCCGTTCTTCACTGCACTATACAATCGCTCGCTCAATTTCACTATATTCTCGCTCGCTAACATATTTTCGCCCACCCACCACTCCCAGGATCAGTTTATCGCACTTTTAATATCAGCCGTTCTGTCATTACATACCGATCTTATTATTACACTCCTATGCTTCATAGCTTCATATCCCTACAATCATAATGGTCATTCATTCAGCCCGCTCGTCGTCGAGGTCGAGTTTTCCCGCCCACCCAGCGGCAATCTCGCCAGCGTCCGAACCGAGCTAACGCTCGGCCCAGCCCAACCACTGTATGTCTGACCTCAATGATTTGCGATAGACGAAGCTGGAGTACGTAGACCGCCCTCCTACCTCTCCAGCTGCGGTGGGTACGAGCCTGGCAGTGGCGTAGCATTTTTACGATGCCCCATTTTTGTATGTAAGTGCGGTTTGTTTGGCTTCGATTCAAACAACCCCAAAACCTGATAATCACAACTTGATAAGACAACATCAACGAATCTCTCATTTTCAACGTCGAGATTCTTTTCCAGTTCGCGATAGACATGAGCGCCCGCCAGTCTTTTGTTCCTCGTTCAGAATCTCGTACTTCTACCCATGCAGGCACTGAACATCCGTTTGATATACCGCTCCGTAATCAGATTTCCCTAGGCCAACCCCAACGTACTGGCAGTCATCAGAATGAACTTGACTCAATGCAACCAAAAACAGACTCAGAAAAAAGGGCTCGCTCTTCAAGGCTCATCGGGAAGCACGAACTCGATGGAAAACGAGATCGGACAACGCTCATGGGCGCGTTGCTCTCTAGTGCGTCTGGGCGTTTCAGCGGAATCTATCACCCTGACATGCAATCCTTAGCCATTCCACGCAGGTATAGCTCTCCATTCCGTGGAGAAGGCTCGAATTTTATTCCACCTTCCGATCTTGGTATTTCCTTTTCTCGACCCACGTTGCCTATAGCAAAATCTGCATCACACAAAGATTTGACCATTTCAGGTCTCAAAGACGCGCATATATCCACGGTAGGTGTCTCGGGGCTGATGTCTACTTCTCGTGTCGTTGCGGCGCCTGTCGTTAGCTATGGGTCGATTCACGATGGCAGGCACGATGACGAACTCAGCTCAAACAAATTTTCTCTATCCAAGTCACGGCCCACGCAACTCCTTGAGATGATCCATAGAGACGTCAAACAAGAGATAAAAGAAGAAGACAAAACGCTACTTGACGCTTTCAGGACAAACGTTGTTGCCCATCCCGTGTTGTTGTGCAGGGTGAAGCGCACCATACAAGGCACTCAGGAGGACGAAGCTGTTTTCTCACCCCCTGACGAGTTTGGATATATGCGTAGAGTCAAACGGGTGAAGATTGAAGAGTTCCCCTGCGAATTGGAAGATTGCCGTCCTGACGGCGCTAGCCACTCCAGCATCAACCATACCCAACTACAGCTTGATCTTGATGACAACGCGGCTCGTCAATCTTCACCTCTCACGGGCCAACCTGGCGCAGGTGCTGCGGGGGAACTCTCTCTTGATGGCATATTTGCAAACATGGATACGTTCCTGGATGTGGAGACTTACATGGGCCTCGTTCAGAAGTGGTCTTCCTGCTCAAGGGAAGAGTGGCTTCGAGGCTCTGAAGGTACGCGGCTGTTTGCGCGTTGTTTTACTTCTCCCCCTTTCTGTCTATCAAATTTCCATCAAATTCTTGTTCACACCACATTTGATTTCTTGTTCAAATGGGTGCTAACTGCAGTCGTGTAGAAATTGTCGACCAGTTTAAAGATATAATTGACTCCGTCAAAGAGAACCTCATGTGCGTGCCTTTTAAAGCACATCACGTCCCTGTCTTTGGTGGAGTCACTGATCATGATCACACCTCCTGTTCATTATATAGAGCCAACGTCACTCTTTACTCAAGTCTGGACGACCAAGTACGCGATCGTTGTGAGGAACAGGTTCAGCTCACCAAACATTTAAGGCAAGGATTGGTATCGGCCAGGACAGATCTGATCGCTATTTGCCTGGGGAAGTAAATCGAGGCTGTGTGGTCGATGCTGCGGCGAGACGGGCTTGTACAACGTACCTTTTCACCTCCTATACTAAAAACAACTTGGACTTCATATGAGATCATGCATGTGCTTCGTAAAACTCTGCAATTCTGGTTTTCAAATGTCAATTTGCACGATAGGTCGTCCTTACGACAGGTCAACGCGTCCGCGCGGTAGCAGATACTATCGCAGAGGACGCAAACATCTCCAACTTACATCTTTTTTTTTCAGCCTCAACTACCTTCACCAATTACCAAGTGAATTTGTAAGCATGGGGCTTACTACGTGTGACGAAGGCAGCGTTATAATTGGACACCGCGGTTTTGTTTGTTTCTTGTTTGGTTTCTGTTCGATATGGTTGCCTCTGTACCTATACCGTACCGCCGAATTTATACGCTCATCCACGTATCATTTGTCTGACCGGCTGTTTAGTGTCGGCTGTCTGCCGTGACAACCTTCCAGAATTGCAAGAACGACGCAATATGTACCAGGATTCCGTTAATCACATATCTGTACCACTATCATGCGCGTTGCAGCTACATTGCAACCATGTTATAACATAGGTTAACCGACGATAAGTACTGCTCGTAGGCGATTGTAATGATGGCGAACGGTTTCATCGGTTGAAACTTGATTATGAGCGCTTGGCAAAATCCGGAGTTTTCCCTGATTTGAACTGGGATGCTGAGTGGGTCGACGGTAATAGGATTCCTAGTTAACCAGGTCAGTGTTTGGGAAGCATGCAATGTTATCAATGGTCGGTGACTGCAGAATTACCTGACGGAGTCATATGTACAAGGGTGGAACGGTCTACTGGTGTTGCCATCGAGGCGAGTTAAACCACCACACTACTGAGCTAGTAAACTGGTGGCAAACGAGTTTGAAATTTGAGCTTTCATTGGTTTAATAACTCGGAAACATAGGTGTATCTTACCCTAAATTTATTTAAGAGACTGTTATTTAAAATCAGAGGGCCGTGAAATGTGAATCTAAGGACGTGTTCTCCGCTTCAGATTGAGATTCTTTGAAAGCAGGGTATTTGGGTCATAGCGACGGCGAGCCGCCCAATCCCCAACTTCAAGGGGGCTGTTAGTACTCTGACAGATACCGTGTATCTACAGATCGAGTCAAGATTGAGCATACAAAATAAACTATTGGGATTTGGGCACTTCTACACATTTTGAGCCAAGAAAGAAGGCGGAAGAGCCTTTTTTGGTGGACGACTACCCCACTGGCTTCCCTTCCTAAAATTCACTCAGTGAGCTACTCCCGCGCGGATGGAGGAGATCGATAGGGCTATACTGGCACTTAAAGCTGCCGTCAAACTCAGTAAAAACAACGGAGGCGTCAACGACGCTGCCCACGACTTTACGCTATACCTCGTTCTTTTGGTGAGGGATCAGATTCGTAGTTATGTAGAAGATTCTCATTTTTATCTCAGAGATCATCCTCTCTTTCATCGCAATCAACATCGAAAATTTGCGACATCTTTCGGCAATCGCCACTTCCCCTGTATGCTGCCGTCCCCGGACCTGCACTCCAGCTTTCTTCCACCATTCTGCGGAAAATAGTTGACAATATAAAAACTTCTCCATTTAAATCCCAACACACTCCGTCAATCATTTCATGGAATGAGGTTGCAATTGCCCTCTTATCAGGTGTCTTGGTATGATCTCCCTTCTCAGTACACCGTGACCCGAACTCAACCAAGTCGAATCTAGGATTTTCTTGACAAGCAATGCGATGGTATGATGGAGGTTCCTTCCTTCTTAGCGCCTATCTAACATGCAATGGAGCAGATGGTACAAAGGAAGCTGTTGCATCAGCATTTTATCCGACTATATGCACACTATTCTTTTATCAGGACTGGTCTTTGGCGCTTTTACAACGAACTCGAGTGATTGTGAGTGCTTGGATGGCGGTTAGATGCTATCTATCACTCAACTGTTATATACTAGGCATTTTCCCTGCTACGCGACACACTTGTAAACCATCCAGGCAATCAACGGAGGCTGCGGGATCATGCGGTTCTTGGAGGGTAAAACTATTTCCCTCTGTATCCAATTATGACCGCCAGCTGTTTTTAGGTCGCTCATTGGAATCGCAATCTCGCAGTCCAAGGGTAAGCCAACACAAAGCCCCGTAATAGAAGTCCTGTCTAACTCTCCTCAGACTACCTTGTAATTGACGCCCTTCTGAATCTCGTTGGATTGCTGATCCCGTCGAATAAAACGGTGGAAGGGAAAGATAAACGGGCGGCATTCATCCAAGAGCTTTTCGGCTCCGTAGAGCGTTTTAGTTGCAGTTGCACATTAGTCGATATCCTCCAGTCTATTGAGGGACCGTTCTGGGAAGATACATCCATGAAGGTCATGGACGCTCTGGCCGGGAGCGATATCACATTGTGAGTATCCTAGTTTGGCGACACAAATCAGACTGACCCACTCCCTGGGGTAGCCCTCAATCATTTGCCTTGGACGAGATTCATGTGTGTGGTAAAACGTATCCTCAGCCAACTGCATTCGACCGCTTGTATCTGGATAGAGAATCGTTCCTTGTGGATGTTCTTGTGCAGGTGAATATCGCCACAACTTTGTCGCACACCTCGCTGACTATTAAAATCAGGAAAATGTCTATGAAAGCTTGACGATCAGTTATAGCCACATACGCACTATCACAATGAATGCTTCAAATGGGCCACCGCCCCACAAAGCCACCGTTCGTGTCGATTTAACAAATCCACCACGCGTGGGGAAAGCGCCATTGAACATACTGCGAGGCCAGAACCTTTATTTACATTTTGAAATCCAATGGGAGGACTCGAGGAGGTTCATAGAGGCTCTCCAACAGCGCGGAGTAGTGAGCGCAAGGAGGTTTTTGACGAACGACACGCTGATGGTTGGTTGTAATCTTTGCATAGGTTCAGATTGGGATCTCCCCAGTGAAACTGGCAGGCACTAAACGTAAATGGGACGATGCAGAATCGCCAATAAGAGCACAGAAGACGTCAGAAGATGTACGTCTGTCCAGGAAGAAGGCCCGGGTTGATACTAGCGGCAAAATCGAAGCAGGTGTCATTCAAGCTGTCGCCTCGTCTGAGGATGTGAAGCCTTCCAAGATGTGTTTCACAGACGTAGATTCACTGGAGGATGATAGAGTAGGAAATAATGCTTACAGCTTGTTGGGTGATGAATACATTGAGTATTCAGTATCGTTGGCAGGAAGCGAAAACTCCATACTTGTAAGTGACATGTTAGTAATGCTATGTACGGCTGATCGTTTTGTAGGACGTTTCCTCAGATTCTCTTATGATCCAGTTGACGCCGCCAGGCAAGTACCCTATTGTCATCGACCTCACCGGGACCCCCACTCCAACAAGGAATGGCCAAGACTCAGCGGAGGAACATGGAGCAAGAAAGAAATCTTGGACAGTCATGAACGTAGGTGTACAGTCTGTGGAGAGCTCGAAGGCGTCCGTGTCGGACAAACACCTCGAGACTGATGATGCAGAGAATTTGGTAGGATGCCCTCAGCTTGAATCATCTCCTCCCCCGTAGTGCTCACAGCATGACACCCAGGGGGCGTCCAACCAGCATTTCAATCCGAGCATGTCTGTAAACGCTGTCCCAAAGCCGTTCTCAGCTCACACCTACATTGATTTAACTTCCGATGAACATCATCATCCTGAGGAACTGCTGCCTGCTACTACCGATGGGGGGCGGTGCGTGCTACAAGAAGAGCTCTCACACCTGAAGAGCCAACTGAAACAACTTCGCGGAAAAATTAGCAAATTAGAGCAGAATAGTATGTTTTTCCCCGTTCTGGCATCATGACCTTCACTTGGTAATACAGATTCGCTCCTTCAATCTGCAGCCAACCGCCTCAGTGACTTCTATGAAGGCTGGACCAACCTTGTATTATTGAACATTGTTAAGCAGCCGCGTGAAGGAGTTGAAAATGACGACATCATATACACCTGCGAGTATAGATATGTTGGCACGGAGAAGAAACCTGACCCTGAGGGAACACCGGTTCAGAAGTGTCAGTTTGATTTTTGTTCTCCTTGTGTTCAAACAAACCTACTGAAAATGGTATCATAAGCGCTAGCAATATCCTTCTCTCTCCGCATCTTCACTGACTCCGAAGACCAAGAAACAGAAAAAATGGTACACTACATACCTCTCAAGCTCCCCGAAGCAAATGACCAGTTCAATGATCACCTTGGACACCTGACCAATGAGTTCACCTTTCCACACAAGCAAAATTCATTTTTTATGGGCAGTATCATGAGGCAGATGGAGACAGCGTTCAACCTCACATTTGGGAGGGAGTCGGAAGCGGAAGAGTTGAGTGCAGGTAATGAACCTGGGGGTGGGATTCTATAGCGCTCATCAAAAGCCCGTGTCATATTATGATATTGGTCTTAGTTACCCTCTTAGTAATCACCCATTATTATTATCGGTAGCGGCGCCAGCGCCAGTCCTCGACTCGCTGATTCGACGCTGAAATCAAATTTGCGCCAATCAACCTGTGCCTTGAAGTATGTCTTGCTTTCTTCTTTAACAGCGCTGTAGTTCAGTTCTATTTCTCACATCTAATTCTTGCTACGCTCAATGCACTCGGCCACACCCGCCTATACTATCTGTGAAACCATGACACGCCTTAGGTCTCAAATTATCCCTGCCGAACGCATAGGAGGTTTCGGCTTATGTCTCCAGTGCTTTTCCTCATATGTGTCACAAAATGAGCAGCGATGAGAGTTGCTCGCGATGAGATGCTTCCCACAGGCAATGAGGCATTGGACAAGTGAGCGGACACTAGAGGTTTGGGGTTTGGTTTGGTTTTTTTTTTGAGTTGTTGTTTATTGTCTGTTGGGGCGTAGCCCTATGGTAGACAGTACATACGGTGGTTCTACTTCTATGGTGTCTCTATGTGACTATGTGAGTGGGTCTATTCTATTTGTCCCAGCTTGCGCGAGGACGGATGCGCCTGTGTGAGGCGTATGGAAGGTGGTGGGCTGCTTGGGGCTCCACTCGCTTGGGGTTTAGCTTTTCTCTTTGTCCGGCGGTGGTGTGACGCTACCAAACGTTTTCTCTAGTCGTCTTGTACGGGCAATGTATCTGAATAGCGGTTTGAGGAATGTGCGGTTGCTGAGGAGTTGTTGGAGTTGGTTCATTCGCGGGCCTGCCTCGGCCCGTAGGGCTGTTCTTTGGCGTGAGTATGCTGGACAGACTAGGAGAAAATGTTTGA
>Ga0310811_10014570_pt1 | contig 10259 bp, 10 predicted proteins | sample YCmetagenome_FD_207642 | JGI IMG/M metagenome (GOLD analysis project Ga0310811, IMG submission 207642) | Soil microbial communities from experimental microcosm in Duke University, North Carolina, United States - YC | ecosystem: Engineered > Artificial ecosystem > Soil microcosm > Unclassified ... | reverse complement strand
ACGACACGTCCGCCCACATGATCTGGATCGGCGACCGCACCCGCTTCGAAGGTTCGGCGCATGTCGAGTATCTGCGTGGCATCGGAAATCCGATCGGCATCAAGTGCGGCCCGAGCCTGGAGCCGGACGTGCTGCTGCGCCTGCTCGATACGCTCGATCCGGCGCGCACGCCGGGCCGTATCACGCTGATCACGCGCTACGGCCACGACAAGATCGAGAAGGGCCTCCCCGCATTGGTCCGCGCCGTGAAGCGTGAGGGACGGCCGGTGGTCTGGTCGTGCGATCCGATGCACGGCAACGTCGTGAAAGCCGCCAACGGTTACAAGACGCGCCCGTTCGAGCGGATCCTGGCCGAAGTGCGCGGTTTCTTCGCGGTGCATCGCGCCGAGGGCACGCACGGCGGCGGCATCCATGTCGAGATGACCGGTCAGAACGTTACCGAATGCACCGGCGGCGCCGTCGCGATCACTGACGAAGGTCTCGCGGCGCGCTACCACACCCATTGCGATCCGCGCCTCAATGCGGGCCAGTCGCTGGAGCTCGCCTTCCTGCTCGCCGACATGGTGAACCAGGAAATGAAGGAGCGGGAGCGTCACGCGGCCTGAGCTGCATTTTCTGTGTTGACGGAGGGCCAGCTCACCCATAGAGAGCCGGCCTCCGCTTCACGGCCCCTTCGTCTAGCGGTCTAGGACGTCGCCCTCTCACGGCGAAAACACGGGTTCGAGTCCCGTAGGGGTCACCATCCAAGCGATTGAAATCGCTTGCTTGTATTTTTGAGCGTGACCAAAGTCCAATTTCAAGCCGCTGATTTTGAACGGGTTTTCGTGCCCAAAATCGGCAATCGGTCACGCTCAAATCAGAATTTATGTTTTATATCAGCGAGATGCTGCCTGCGAGCCTGAGATTGGGCTGCCAGCAGCAGTGAAAGCCTCGTTCAATCTTTTACTTTGCCTGGTCGCTTCGTCGTCCTCGATCCAGCGCGCATAGTGTTTGAATAGCATGCCGGCGTTTGCATGACCGAGCTGGCGCGCGAGATAAGCGACATTGACGCCCCCGATCAAAGCCAGAGAAGCATAGGTGTGTCGCGTGTGGTAGGCCACATGGCCAAAGATGCCCAGCTTGCTCATCGCCTTGCTGAGATAGAGGTTGCGCTGGGCACCACCATCGGCCCACCTTCCGCCCGTCAGAGGGTTACGAAAGATCGGCTCCAGTGGGCGGATTTCTGGGGCCGACTGGCGCAGTCGCTCGAGAATCCCCAATGTCCGGTCGGTTAGATCCACCGCCCTCGCCTGCCCTGTCTTGGTGTCCTTCAGCTCCGACCGAACCATCGCTCGTTCCACACGAACGGTTCGGAGTTCCCAGTTCACATCGCTCCAGCGTAATGCAATTTGCTCGCTTGGCCTGAGACCAGTCCCGAACGCAAATTCATACCAGTCACCAACCGCGGCCGGGCATTCGGCCCGGAGGTGACGGAGCAGGTTTTCCATCTCTGTACGGGTGAAAGGGTTTGGGATCCCGCGCCGGGGCCTCATATTATGAATGGGCGCCATTGGGCTGCGATAGATAATCCCTTCCTCGATCGCTGCCTCAAAGACCGCTCGCAATGGGATCAGCTCATTGTTGACCGTACGGGCTGAAACTCGCTCGGCTCGCCGGCGAACGATTGCCCGGATATCGCCGGGCCGGATATCCGACAGATGGGTTTCGCCGAAAGCGGGCCGCCATATCCGATCAAGCGCCGACGCGTAGCCCTGTCTGGTCGACGATGCAGAGACAAGCTTAGTCAGCCAATTATCCGCATAATGCGAAAAGCGGCGCTCCAGATCCTCGACGGGCTTTGGGAAATAGTCGGCCCGCGAAAAAGTGCCCAGCACGATTTCACGATGAACTCGCTGCATCATCCGTCCAACCTTGTTTAGGTTGGAAGCAGTCGGTTCGAGATGGATCGTCTCGCTATAGCGGCGATGACGTACGGTATAGCGAACCCTGATCGTCTTCCGTAGGGCTTGGACACCTGTGCCCGGTCTGCCTCTCGTCATATGCCATCTCCTCTTCAGAGATAGCGAACGAGGCTCTCGGTTGGCTTGTTTCGGGCTAGCTAATCGCGAGCATTGATAACCTGCTTTGGGCGGTTCCAGTCGTCCAGTGGCGAGGTGGTCAAACCCGAAACCCGTCATTCGTTCGGGTCGCAGGAGGGCACCATCCACCTCGCAAGACGGCAACCCAACAAATGAGGTCGCTTCCAAGTAGGACTGGCGGAAACGGCGCCTCCGGCGTCAGACGTATCCGGGCAGGAAGTGGCCGCGCGTCCATCCGCGAATGTGTTCGCGCATTGCGGGCATCTGGCCCGCGAAGCGTTCGATCGCCTCCAACATCGCCGCCCAGTCGGCGCGCTCCCTGAGTACGGCCTCGAGCATCATGCTTGCTCCACGCTCCCGTACCTTCATCACACTCCCCATGCTCCACAAGCTAGTCCTAGCGCCGCTGAGGGCCCGCATGTGCGAAATGGAATTCGGTCTTCCAGGCGCAAAATCTGCTGTCTCGAACTTAGCTTACCTGTCTCAATGGGCCGATATCCGATTTTCCGACGAAGGTGTCATTTCCAGTTCGATCGCGCGGGCCAGCTCATCCATGTGGAAGGGCTTGGCCAATCGCGCAACGTCGAGCCCGCGATCGTCGGCGAGATCAGCGAACCCCGTGATCATGAGGACGGGCAGATCACGGCGCAACTTGCGCGCTTCCCGTGCAAGCGCCAGTCCGCTCATAGACGGCATGAGGTAGTCGGTGACGAGAATGTCGAAAGCCTGGGATCGAAGCGCGCCAAGAGCTGCCGCACCGGAACTGGCCTGAACGATCTCATGGCCCATGTCGGCCAACATCTCCGCCGTGCCGGTGCGGACAAGCTCCTCATCATCGACAAGCAGGATTTTCAGCGCCCGGCCGTTGCGTTGCCAATCGTCGGACGGGATGGTCGGCGCCACCGCCTCGGCAGTCGCAGCAGGAAGCCAGAGCCTTGCGGTGGTTCCGATGCCCGGCGCGCTTTCCAGAACAAGCGCTCCACCGGACTGGGCGGCCAATCCATGCACCATCGAAAGCCCGAGGCCGGTTCCCTTGCCGACGCCCTTCGTCGAGTAAAAAGGTTCGACTGCGCGAGCGAGCGTCACCGCGTCCATTCCCGCGCCGGTGTCAGCAACACGGATGAGCGCATAGGGTCCCGGAATCAGGCCGGGCTGGTCCGAGCCGATATCGACCCGCGATGTCTCGATCGTCAGCTTGCCGCCTTCGGGCATGGCGTCGCGGGCGTTCACGGCAAGGTTGAGGAGGGCCAGCTCCAGCTGGTTGGGGTCGACCAAGGCAGCCGCCGGTGCTTCTTCGATTCGAACCTCAAGCCGGATCGTCGGCCCGATCGACCGCTGGATGAGATCGACCATGCCGTCGACCAGAGCAGTGACGTCGACCGGCCGCGCTTCGAGATTCTGCCGGCGCGCGAAGGCCAGCAGGCGCGCGACCAGCGTCCGGGCGCGCTCCGACGCCTGCAGCGCACCATCCAGCAACCTCTGGGTTCGAGCGTCGTCGGTCTTGCGGCGGACCAGATCGAGGGTGCCGACGATAGGGGTCAGCAGATTGTTGAAGTCGTGGGCGACGCCGCCCGTCAGCTGGCCCAGCGTCTCGAGCTTCTGCGCCTCGTGGAGCTGCGCCGTCATCGCCTCATGCTCGCGGGTGCGCTGTTCCACGCGATCTTCGAGCTCCGCGGCGAAGTTGCGCAGGGTCTCTTCGGATGCCTTGCGATCGGTGATGTCCTGGCTGACGCCGACGAGGCGATGCCGCCGCCCTGCCGCATCCTCCTCGGTCCGGCCGCGGACCTGGACCCAATGCTGGCTCCCGTCGGGCCAGATGCAGCGATATTCGATGTCGTAATCTGCGCCGGTTTCAAGCGTACGGCCGACCGCATCCTGCATGATCCCGAGATCGTCCGGATGGACGCTGGAGACGAGATCCTCGTAGTTGAACGGCTCGTCCGACGTCCGGCCAAAGTTCGCTTTGCAGTGATCGGACGCATTCAGCGTCATGGTCGTCACGTCGAGCGTCCAGGCCCCGAGGCGGCCGGCCGCCAGCGCGATCCTAAGCTGCTGCTCCCGGTCGCGGATCGTCTGGAGTCGCGTGCGCGCTTCATATTGGCGACGCCGGCCGCGCAGCGCTGCCGTTGCGATACTGATGAGGGTGGTCGGGTGGAACGGCCTTTCCAGGAACGTGACGTTGCCCAACAGCTCGAGATGACGGCCGGCTGCCGGATTGCGCTCGATGCTGCCGCCGCGTTCGGTCAGGAGGATGAAGGGGAAGTCCGACCATTCCTCCTGTTCAGTGATGAACGCTTTCAGACCCCGCAGGTCGACCCGATGGAAGGCCTCGTCGGTCACCAGCGCGAAGCCGGCCCCGTCGCGTGCCGCCTGCACCAGCTCGCCGATGCCGGTGACGATCAGGTTCTCCATGCCGCCGTCGCGGAGCATGGTCGCCGCGAGAACGGCGTCTCGTCCTCGCGGCGCGAGGATGATCGCGCGTTCGGACTGGTTTTGGCTCATTCGCCGCCGCTGGGGGCGGATGAAGCCAGATTCAGGAGATCGGGCGCCCCGACCAGGGTGGGCACGCCACGCAGCACGCCCTGAAACTTCACCAGCGGCTCGCCCAGCGTGATGCCCCGGCCGTCGATCCGGAACTCGCGGATCGTGTCCTCGTGCGCGCCGGTCCGCTTCTTCACGATGGAGATGGCGCGCCGCACCCGGCCCGCCGCCTCGAAATAGCGCAGCAGCACCACCGTGTCCGCCAGATAGGTGACGTCGACCGGGGCCTTCATGTCGCCGACGAGGCCGTGCTGGGCGACCGTCAGGAAGGTCGTGGCGCCCTGCCGGTTCAGATACTGGAGCAGCTCGTGCATGTGCAGGATGAGCGCGCTCTCCTCCGGCATCGCGGCCTGATAACCGTTCAGACTGTCGATCACGACGGTGCGAGCGCCGTATTTCTCGACGCAGCGGCGCACGCGCTCCGAGAATTCGCCCGGCGAAAGCTCGGCCGCGTCCACCTGTTCGATGGCCAGCTTACCGCTGTCGACCATCGCCTGCAGGTCGACGCCCAAGCCCTTGGCTCGGCGGAACAGCAGGCCCAGTTCCTCGTCGAAGACGAACATCGCGGCCTTGTCTCCGCGATCGATCGCCCCCTTGATGAAGGTGAGCGCGAATAGCGACTTGCCGGTACCGGCGGGGCCGAGGATCAGGGCGCTCGAACCGCGATCGAAGCCGCCGCCGAGCAGCGCGTTCAGCTCGGAGCTTTCCGTCGCCACCATGCTCCGGTCGAAATCGGTCTTGTGTTCCAGCGAGACGAGACGCGGAAAGGCCCGCACGCCGCCGGTGTCGATCACGAAATCGTGATAGCCGCCCCGGTAGCGCTGCCCGCGATATTTGATGACGCGCAGCCGGCGACGCTCCGCGCCATAATCGGGCGAGAGCTCCTCCAGCCGGATGACGCCGTGCGCGACGCTGTGCACCGTCCTGTCCAGCGCCTCCGCCGTCAGATCGTCGAGCATCAGTACGGTCGCGCCCTGCTGGGAGAAATACTGCTTGAGCGCGAGGATCTGGCGCCGGTAGCGCAGCGAGCTCTGCGCCAGCAGGCGGATTTCCGAGAGACTGTCGAGGACGACGCGGTCGGGCTTGATCCGCTCGTAGGCCTCGAAGATGCGTTTGGTGGTTTCGCCCAGTTCGAGGTCCGAGGAATAGAGCAGGCTCTGCTGCTGCTCCTCGTCGAGCAGGCTCTCGGGCGGTATCAGCTCGAAGATGGCGAAATTTTCGGGCAATTCCCAGCCGTGCGAGGTGATACTCTCCCGAAGCTCCTCTTCGGTTTCGGAGAGGGTGATGTAGAGGCATTGTTCACCTCGGCTCGCGCCTTCGAGCAGGAACTGCGTCGCGATCGTGGTCTTGCCCGTGCCCGGATTGCCCTCGAGCAGGAAGACGCGACTGCGTGTCAGGCCCCCTGCGAGAACCGTATCGAGGCCTTCGATGCCGATGGCGGCCTTGGGCGTTCGTTCGGCCATTCAAGCTCCTTGATGAGTACCGCCGGACGCTAATGGCATACACAGGGGCCGGCGCGCTGGGATCTCCCGGCTATCGCCCCGTCCTACCTCTTATGTATCGAGAAAGAAACCGAAACGGCGGAGGCGCGGGCGCATTCCGGCCGGCCGTCTATCGGCCACGCGACTGGCGGGCATCGCGCAGGACACGCGACAGTTCGTCCACCGAATAGGGCTTGTGGAGCAGCGCGAAACCATGACGCGCGTCGTCGGCCAGCACGTGGCTGTAGCCGCTGGTGAGCACGACCGTCAGCGCCGGCCAGCGCTTGCGGATCTGCCTGCCGAGCTCGACGCCGTCCATCCCCGGCATGATGACGTCGGAGAAGACGATGTCGATCAGTTCGTGTTCGTGCTCAAGAATGGCGATGGCCTCGCGGGCGTTGGCGGCGCGGCGTGTGATGAAACCGAGGTCGCCCAGCAGCTGCGAGGCGAACTCGCCGACCTGGTCATTGTCCTCGACGATGAGGATGCTGGCTTCGGCGGCAACGACCTGCTCGATCGGCGAGAGCGCGTCGGCGGCATTCGGCGCCTTGGTGCGCGGCAGATAAAGGCTGAACGTCGTGCCCTCGCCAGGCTGGCTGTCGACGTCGATCTCGCCGCCGGACTGCTTGGTGAAACCGTAGACCTGGCTGAGTCCGAGACCCGTGCCCTTGCCGACCTCCTTTGTCGTATAGAATGGCTCGAAGATGCGCTCGAGCTGGTCGGCCGACATGCCCGATCCGGTGTCGGACACGGAGACTTTCACGAAATCGCCCTTCGCCGCCGCATGGCCGCGCCGCGCGGGGACCGCACCGGCCGCCTCGATCGCGATCGTGATGCGCCCCTCCCCGTTCATGGCGTCGCGGGCGTTCACCGCCATGTTGACCAAAGCGGTTTCGAACTGGCTGGCATCGACCTCGACGAAGCAGGAGGCGCAGATCGGATCGACCACCAGATCGACACGCGAACCGACGACGGTGCGCAGCATGTCCGCGACGGAGTCAACCTTCGTCGCCGCGTTGAACACCTCCGGCTTGAGCGCCTGGCGGCGCGCGAAGGCGAGCAGCTGGCTGGTCAGCTTGGCGGCGCGATCGGCCGTCTCCGCGATCGCATCGATATACTTCTTCTGCTTTTCGCGCGGCAGTTCCCGGCGCGAGAGGAGTTCGGCGGAGGACCGGATGATCGTCAGCAGGTTGTTGAAGTCATGAGCGACGCCGCCGGTGAGTTGGCCGATCGCCTCCATCTTCTGCAGCTGACGGACCTGATCCTCGGACGCCAGCAACTCCCGCGACCGCTCCTCGACCCGGACCTCCAGCGTCTCGTTGAGCTTACGCAGCGTCTCCTCGGCGATGGTGCGGTCCAGTATGTCGGCCGCCTGTCGCGCGACAATGTCGAGCATCCTGAGATCCCGGTCGGACGGCTCGTGCGGCTCGCTCCAATGGTTCGAGATCATGCCGAGCAGCTTGCCGCTACGCGAGAGCAAGGGCGTGGTCTGGGCCGAGCGGATGCCGGCGCTGCGGAAGGCGGCAAGGTCCGGCGTGCCGGCGATATCGTCCCACTCCTCGAAATCGGGGACGATCGCGCGCTGGCCGAACTTCAGCGCCAGCGTGCAACTGCTGAACGCCTGGGGGCTGACCCATTGCCAGAAGCCGACGGCCTCGGGCGGCAGGCCACGATGCGCCAGCAACTGAAGCTCGCCACCATGGCCCGACGGATCGTCGGCGGGGCAGAGCAGCTGCATCGTTCCGAATTGCGATCCGGTGATCGCGACGGCGGCCTCGACGATCTTGCCGTAAAGCTCGAAGCGATCCTGCTCGTTGATGAGCGCAACGCTGATCCGATGGAGCAGATCGATGTCGGAGAGTCCGCCGGAAGAGCCATCGTCGAGGCTGCCGAGCGGCAGCACCTGCGGGCCATGTGGCGAACTGGTCATGCCGGAATTCCCCTGGTGGTACGAAGGCGGACGGACGCACCTTGTGCGCACAATCTTTCAGGAGCGTCGAAGTTCCGGGCTCGGCGGCTCCGGGCCCGAAGCACCGGGTGCCGCGTTGAGCGTCCATGAAAGATATAGAGACAGTCGACGATCACGTGCTGCTCCGGACGAGATGGGACGGCCGTGATCGCCTGCTGTTCACGAGCCATCGTGTGTTGAACAAAATGGCCGGCAGAAAGATGGACCGGCCGACCGCCCGGCAGTTCGTCGATCAGCATCGCGAGGAGATCATCGCGATGGGCAAGCGGCGCCTCGCCAGCGGCCCCGCCGACGCGAACAGGGTCATCTTCGTGGAAGAGCTGACCGAGTAGATCGCGCCTCTGCGAAGTTCTCGCTCATTCAGTTCGACGGATCCTGATCGGCATCCAGTTGGCGATCGATATCCTCGGCGAGAAGATCGAGCTGGTCGAAGGAGGCGAGGAACTCGAAATCGACACCGCCCTCCGTTTCGATGCGCAGGCGATATCCGCCCTCGCGAGGCTCGATCGCGAAGCTCTTCAGGATGTTCGCCACGACTTCCTCCTGTTTTTGTGATGCGAGAGGCCGGAGGCTCAGATCGCCGGGACGAGATAATTCGGCGTCAGGAAGACAAGATTGTGCGTCAGGCCTGCCACTCCGACATCGTCCCCCGCTTCCAGCGCGTCGGCGATCAGCGACCATATCCCCGCGCTGTGCGTGCAGCGCTCTTTTGTCTGCTGCTGCATGGCCGATAATGCCTGCCGGGCGGCACGCGAGGACCACTCGCGATAGAAGCCGATTTTCTGCTCCACCGTGATCATGGGCGACTGGCTGCGGCGCATGGACAGGGGGCATGCAGCCCCGAGATGAAGGTGGTCATTCGGATCGGTGGCCTCGTTCGTGCGCAGGGCCGCCCTGCCGTCCGTCACGAGGATGCGGTTCAACTCCGTGAATGTTGCCTGTAGCACGCTTGCCATGGAGTGTCGCCTGAATTGGTCGTTATTTGCTGCAGATAATCTGAATCAACCATTTTCAACGACAAGATTGCAATCTCACTAAAATAAGCCCATATAGACGATGCTAACGTCGCCTGCGACGGAATCTGGCGCCCCGGCGCTGCTTTCCCTTACATGCTTCCAGCTGCGCGAGTCTCCGCTCGCAGCAAGACTTGTTCGTGGAAAGTCAATATTCCGATGAAATCAGCCGTGTTGGCCCTTTTTCGTGGTCCTTGGCGCCTTGATTTTGAAGGGGGTGCGCAGCCGGATTCGGCGATGCCCGTTTCGGATCGGACGCTCTGATCGATGGCCAAGGAGGAGCTTCTCTCCATCGAAGGCCTCATCGACGAAATCCTGCCCGACGGCCGTTTCCGGGTCCGCCTGGAAAACGGCTTCAGCATCATCGCCTATACGGCCGGCCGGATGCGGCGCGGTCGCATTCGTTCGGTGGTCGGCGATCAGGTGCGAGTCGAGATGACGCCCTACGACCTCGAAAAGGGCCGGATCGTCTATCGCGAGCGTGGCTCGGGCCCGACGCCGGCGTTCCAGCGCAAGCGACGATAGCATCGTACACTCAACATCGCGCGAGCAGATCGCGCCGAAGGACATATGAACTACCTGAAATCCATTGCCGACGCTTTGTCGGCGACCACCTTTAATTTTCGAAGGAGCCCAATCGCTCCGCGACGTCCCATGACTTTGTCCCAGACCGAGCTTCGGCAGATCGTCGCCGAAGCCCTGGGCTGACCTTCTCACCGGGAGCCTGCCATGTCCGTCACCAGCGAATTCTACCTGGCTCGCGCAGCGGAATGCGCGCGCGAGGCCGAGACCACCTTGCTGGCGAACGTGCGCGAGCGCTGCCGCCGATCGGAGGAAGCCTGGCTCGCCATGGCGAACCGGCTTCGGAAGGGCGAGCGGCTGCGCGACGAGGCGGCAGCCGAGAAGGCCAAGGTCGGAACAAACTGAATTTCCATCATGAAGACGCGCCATCCGGCGCACCACAAGGAGTTTCCCATGATCACCGGAACCGTAAAATTCTTCAATGCCGACAAGGGCTACGGCTTCATCGCTCCCGAGGACGGCAGCGGCGATGCCTTCGTCCACATCTCGGCGGTCGAACGCGCCGGGATGCGCACGCTCGATAAGGAGCAGCGCGTCTCCTACGAGCTGGAGACCGATCGCCGCGGCAAGACCTCGGCGGTGAACCTTCAGCCGG
>Ga0310811_10014569_pt1 | contig 10259 bp, 10 predicted proteins | sample YCmetagenome_FD_207642 | JGI IMG/M metagenome (GOLD analysis project Ga0310811, IMG submission 207642) | Soil microbial communities from experimental microcosm in Duke University, North Carolina, United States - YC | ecosystem: Engineered > Artificial ecosystem > Soil microcosm > Unclassified ... | reverse complement strand
CGCAGGTTCACAGCGGTGAGCAGCACGGTCGCCACCACGGCGAACGCCACCTTGTGCTCCGCGACGACCGGGAACAACGCCCCGATGTTCGCGGCCGCGGAGGAGATCGACACCGCCACGGTCAGCGTGTAGTCGACCAGTAGCGCGCTGGCCACCGTCAACCCCGCGTAGCGGCCCAGGTTGACCGTCGCGACCTCATAGTCGCCGCCGCCGGACGGGTAGGCGTGCACGTTCTGCCGGTAGCTGGTGACCACCGTCAGCAGCACCACCACGACCGCCAGCCCGATCCACGGGGAGAACGAGTAGGCCGAGATCCCCGCTATGGACAGGGTCAGGAAGATCTCCTCGGGGGCGTAGGCCACCGAGGACAGCGCATCCGATGCGAACACCGGCAGCGCGATGCGCTTGGGCAGCAGCGTGTCGCCAAGCTTGTCGCTACGTTGCGGTCTCCCCACCAGGATCCGCTTGAGCGCGGTCACCACCTTGGACACGCGCGAAGCGTATGCCGGTGCCGCAAGAGGTCACCGCGCAGGTCAACAGGTAGCGTGCGGCCGACTGATGCCCAGCAGAAGGCATGGCCGGCGACCGTCGGCCACTGGTCGCAGGCGAGGAGGCGCGGCGTGCACGTCGTGATCATGGGTTGCGGGCGGGTGGGGTCGTCCCTGGCCGCCAGTCTGGAACGCCAGGGCCACGGTGTCGCGGTGATCGACCGCGACGCGAAGGCGTTCCGGCGGTTGAACAGCGACTTCCGCGGCGACCAGGTCGTGGGGATCGGATTCCACCGTGACGTGCTGCGCCGGGCGGGCGCGGACCGCGCGGAGGCGTTCGCAGCGGTCTCCAACGGTGACAACTCGAACATCATCGCAGCTAGAGTGGCCCGCGAGACGTTCGGCATCGAGCGGGTGGTCGCCCGGATCTACGACGAGCGACGGGCCGAGGTGTACGAGCGCCTGGGCATCCCGACCGTGGCGACGGTCCCCTGGAGCACCGACCGGCTGATGCGGATGCTCGTCGCCGACGGGTCCAAGAGCGCCTGGCGTGATCCCTCGGGCACGGTCGCGGTGCTGCCGCTGAACCTCAACGAGGCCTGGGCCGGCCGGCCCATCGCCGAGCTGGAGCAGGCGATCGGGGCCCGGGTCGCGTTCGTTCTGCGTTTCGGATCCGGGGTGCTGCCCAATCCGGACTCGGTCATCCAGGCCGATGACACCATCTACGTCGCCGCGGTGTCCGGCACCGTGAGCGATGTGACGAGCGCCGCGGCGCGCGAACCCGAGGGGAGCTGAGAGAACCATGAGGGTCGCCATTGCGGGCGCCGGGGCCGTGGGCCGCTCGATCGCCGCCGAGCTGATCGAGAAGCACCACGAGGTGATGCTCATCGAGCGTGATCTCAGCTCCATCGAACCGGACACCGTCGAGAGCGCGGAATGGGTGCACGCCGACGCCTGCGAGCTGTCCTCGCTGGAGGAGGCCGGGCTGCAGAGCTGCGACGTGGTCATCGCCGCCACCGGTGACGACAAGGTGAACCTGGTGGTGTCGCTGCTGGCCAAGATGGAGTTCGCGGTGCGCCGCGTCGTGGCCCGGGTCAACGACCCGCGCAACGAGTGGTTGTTCAACGAGACCTGGGGTGTCGACGTCTCGGTGTCCACGCCCCGGATGCTGGCCGCCGTCGTCGAGGAGGCGGTGAGCGTCGGTGACCTCGTACGTCTGATGACGCTGCGCCAGGGGCAGGCCAACCTCGTTGAGGTCACGCTGCCCGAGCGGACCCCGCTGGCCGGTTCCCCGGTGCGTGAGCTCCGGCTGCCCACCGACTCCGCGCTGGTGGTCATCCTTCGGGGCGGGCGGGTCATCGTCCCGCAGCCCGATGACCCGCTGGAGGGGCTCGACGAACTGCTGCTGGTGGCGACCGCCGACGTCGAGGACGAGATCCGTGATGCGCTGGGGGTCACGCACGGCGGCTGACGGCTGCCGTGCCCCGCGGTTCGCTAGGCCTCGGTCGTCGCGGCCTGTTTGGCGCGCCGCACGGCCCACAGGGTGCCGAGCAGCGCCAAGCCCGCCAGCGGCAGGCCCATGAGGATCTTGGTGACCGCCAGCCAGCCGGTCTGGTCGCTGTTGTAGAGCCAGTGCTGGACCACGAACCGGCCACCGAACACGGCCGCCCACAGCAGCGTCGCCAGGCTGTAGGCACGCATGAGGCCGCGCTGCGAACGCCACGTCTGCCCGTCGCCGTTGAGGCCGTGCCAGATCACCCCGGCCAGCGGCCAGCGGGCCAGCACCGACACCAGGAACACCACGCACAGCAGCGCGCTGTACCAGATGCCGACCAGGAAGTAACCCTTCGCGGCGCCGGTGCGGTAGGCGACGAACGCACCCACCCCGACGCCGAGCAGGCCCGACACGGCCGGCTGCAGCGGTTCGCGGCGGACCAGCCGCCAGACCGCGATGGCGAGCGCGACGCCCACCGCCGCGATCACGGCGGGGGTGAGCGACGAGATCGCGTTGACCGCGACGAACACCACCACCGGGATGGTCGAGGCGACCATCCCGGAGACGCCGCCGAGCTGGTCGAGAATGCTCACCTTCGGCTCGCCGCGGGCCGTCTCGTCGGGAGCCACCCGCTCGACCTGCTCGGTCTCGGCGTCCTCGACCCGAGGGTGCCGACCGGACTGGTCGGCCGAACCGGTCGAACCCAGGCCACGGCCGTCACCGGCCGGGCCGTTCTGGGCCGGGCCGTTCTTGGCGGGAACTACCGGCTCAAAAGAGTCCGTCGGCAGGTCTCCGAGATCGGTGGAGCGCCGGGTCACGAAGCCTGCCGGAGCTCGTAATAGGGGTTGTACAGGACTTTTCGCCCGTTCCGGACGGCCATCCGGCCCCGCACCTTGATCCGGCGTCCGGCCTCGATGCCGGGGATCCGCCGCCGGCCCACCCAGATCAAGGTCACGCCTTCCGTGCCGTCGAACAGCTCGGCCTCGAGACTCGCCGCTGCGTCCTTGGGACAGATCTCCACGGATCGAAGCCTACCGACCATGGTGACCTCCTCCCCGCAGCGGCAGTCGCAAGCACGCTGAGCTCCCGCGAGTTCCGTGTCCCGGGACAGATCATCGGCGTCGAGGTCTTCGACGTCCGACGTGAGCCGGCGCATGATTCGCTTGAGGACGCCACCGCCGGTGGATCCCATGGCCTCTCCCGAGGGTGCGGAGGAGCCGCTCGACTCCGAACGGCGACGCAAGGATAGCTCCCTGCGGGGGTGTTCAGCTCGACCTGGCGGGAGGATGCGGCCATGAGGACGGCGAATCGCACCGGATGGCCCCCCGAACGTGGCCGGGCGGCCCTTCCAACGGCCGTTCTGCTGCCCGGTAGCGGCTCTGACGAGGTATTCGTCACGGCGGCCTTCCAGCGACCGCTGGGCGCACTCGGGCTGCGGCTGATCGCACCGCGGCCGGCCCCGGGCGCGTCGGTGGTGGCCGGGTACATCCAGGCGTTGGACGAGGCCGCCGCGGACCCGGAGGGCCACCTCATCGTGGGAGGGGTGTCGCTGGGCGCCCAGATCGCGGTGCGCTGGGCGGCCGACCGCCTGGCGCGCGGCCTGCCGGGGCCGGCCGGGCTGCTGCTCGCGCTACCGGCGTGGACGGGGGAACCCGGTGATGCGCCGGCCGCGGCGGCCGCCGGGGCCACCTCGGCGGCACTGCGCCGCGACGGCCTGGCCGCCACGGTGGCCGACGCCAGGGCGAACACCCCGGAATGGTTGGGGTCGGAGCTGGCGAGGGCGTGGACCCGCCACGGAGACGGCCTGGCCGATTCGTTCGAGGCCACCGCCGGCACCCGCGGTCCGACACCGAGGGAGCTGGCCGGCCTAGGCATCCCGGTGGGCCTCGTCGGGCTGCTGGACGACCCGGTGCACCCCGTCGACGTCGCCCGCCGCTGGCAGGCACTGCTGCCCCGGGCGAGGCTGGTCACGACCACCCTGGCCGGGATGGGACGTGATCCCGAGACCCTCGGCCGGGCCGCCGCGCTGGCCTGGGCGCGCGCACTCCTGGGCTGAACCGACCGCACGATCGCCCGGCCGGCCGATCGGCAGGGCGGCCGGATCAGCAGCCCCGGTCGGTCAGACGTCGGTGGAGCGGTGCCGTCCGAGCCGGTCGGCGCGGGTCCGCCGGTCGCGGGTCACCGCCTCGTCGTGGGTCAGGACCGCGTGCAACGAGTCGGTCGAGCTCAGCAGGTCGTCCGCCGGGGACGACCAGCTCCCCGGCTCCGGCCGGCTGTCCTGCCCGGGCCGGCTTCCCGACTCCGACCAGCTCGGTGAGACCGGTCGCTCGCCGCGGCCGTATCCGGTGTCGACCGGCAGCCACGGATCACTCGCGGAGGAGGAGTCGAGACCGTCCCTCACCGTGGATGCCGGCCCGTCCTGCCCGGCCCACCGGAACACCGGCTCGAGCGGCAGCGACGAGTCGATCGACGACATCTCGACCGGGCCGTCCTCGGGGCTGCCCGGCCGGTAGCGCTCGTCCGGCCAGAACGACGGAGCGTCCCCGAGCAGGGCCCAGGCGGGCTGCTGGGACACCTGATCGGTGTTCACCACGGGCATCGCCAGTGACCACGTCGACTCGATGCCCGGAGTCCTCGGCAGACCGCCGGTGTCGGTGCGACCCGAGATCGGGGGCAGCGAGCCGTAGGCCGGCGTCGCACCCCCGTCGCCGATCCCGCGGCCGTCGGTGTGGCCGGATACGGGGTGGCGGGGCAGGCCACCTGGATCGGTGTGACCCGGCAGCGCGCCGGCAACCGCCGGACCCACCCCGAAGCGGCCGCCACCATCGGTGTTCGGGTAGCCCGACACGCGCGGTAGCTCGCCGGAGAAGTGTCCCGGCCGCCCGGCACCGTTGATGTCGGCGTGGGGACCGCGGTAGCCCGGAGGCGACCCGGCGGGGGCCGCCGGAGGCCGGTCCACGGGGCGGCCGGCGCCACCGAGCGGGCCGATCGCCGGGCCGAAGGGCGGCAGCTGCGCGGCGGCCGGGACGGACCCGGGTGGCGGACCGGACGGGACCGGGCGACCGATCGCACGTCCGGATCCACCGGGCGCCTGACCGGTCCGGGGCGCGCCGTTCGGCGGCGCCATCGGCGGCGGGACGGGTCGTCTGCCGGGCGGCGGCGCCTCGGCCGCCGGGCGGTCGGGTCGGCGCACCGGCGGGTCGGCCGGGCGACGGGGGGTCTTCAGCTCCGCCTCGTCACCACCGGGCGACCCGATCGCGCGGGCGGCCACGCCGCGGCCCGCCGGCCGGCCGGACCTCGCGGGACGGTCGGGCCCGGAACCGTCCGGGCCGGGCCGCTCCGCCCGCTCCGGACGCCGCGCCCCGGCCGGGCGCTGGGCCGAGACGTCCCGGGCCCGCTCGACGTTCTCCTCCAGGTGCTCGGGGAGCCGCAGCGGCAGCACGGTCTTCACCGGCAAGGGGTCCGGTCCCCGGTAGACGACCGTCTTGCGCATCATCTCGCGCAGGACGTCCGCGAGCTCCTCGGCACCGTCCGCGGGCCCGGTGGCCACGCCGTAGAGCATCCAGCGCGGCCCGTCCACCCCGATGAACCGGGACAGCGCACCGTTGGAGCCGGCCTCGACCTCGCGGCCCCACTCTCCCCACTGGGTGCGGACCCGAGCCCCGTCACCGCTGAGGGATTCGGCGATCTCGCCGGACAACCCTCGCCACAGCGGATTGGACCGGGGCGCGGCCAGCGCGCTGAGGCTGACCCGGCCGGAGGGCACGAGCACGTGCACCGCGCGCAACAGCTCGCCGGTGCCCTTCTCCACCTGCAGCTGGGCCCTGGCCGGGATCGGGATGCGCAGCGACCCGAAGTCGACCCGTCCCGCGGTCTTCCCCAGCCGGGCGACCGCCGGATCCTCGGAGTCGTAGGGGCCCTCGGTCGCCACGCGCACCGGACCGGACCTGCCGCCGGACCTACCGGCGCCGTTGGATCTGCCCGACCCGTTGGATCTGCCCGACCCGTTCGGCCGGCCCGAGCCCTTCGACCGTCCGTTCACGTCGCCGGAACCGTTCGACCTGCCCTCACCGGCCCCGGGGCCGTCGCGGCCCGGGCGCGCGGGCGGGTAGGAGTCGAGATCGCGATCCGAACGCGCATGGCCCAACACCTAGCGATCACCACCCATACCGGGACCAGCCGCCGCGGCGAGACCGGTCGAGCCATACCCACCTGCCCCCCGTGCGGAGACCGGCAGCTCGACCACCTCGTCGAACTGCGCGTGCTCCACCCGCTGAACCACCAGCTGCGCGATGCGGTCTCCCCGGCGAAGCCGCACCCGTTCACGCGAGTCGTGGTTGATCAGACACACCTTGATCTCGCCCCGGTAGCCGGCGTCCACGGTGCCCGGGGTGTTGACGATGCTCAGGCCGTGGCGGGCGGCCAGACCCGAACGCGGGTGGACGAAGGCCACGAAGCCCTCGGGAAGCGCGATGGCCACCCCGGTGCCGACGGTGACCCGCTCACCGGGAGCAAGATCTATGTCACTGACAGTGACAAGGTCGGCGCCCGCATCGCCCGGATGAGCGTATGTGGGGAGTGGAACACCCGGGTCTACCCGGGTGATCTGAACCCGCACTCCGTCGCGGCCGGCCATGGTGGGCGAGATTACCCTGGTGTGGTGAAGCTCCAACGCCGTCCGGGTGGCTCTGCGCTCTCCGGCGCCACAGTGTTCGACGAGCGGTTGTCAGTGCCGTGGTGGTGGTGGCCGCCGGCGCTGGGAGTGGTCGTTCTGGTGGCTTTCGAGGTCAACCTGGGCCATCCGGGTGTACCGGGCTGGCTACCCGTCGCGCTGCTGACGCCGTTGGTCGCGTGGTGGCTGCTCCGCCTCGGAGCCACCCGGGTCACGCTGGTCGAGAACGCCGCCGGAGAACGCCTGCTCAGGGTCGGTCCGGCGCGCTTGCCGGTCGGTTTCGTGGGGTCCGCGGAGGCCGTCGCGGCCGCCGATAAGCGGCGGGTGCTCGGCCCGGAGCTCGATCCCGCCGCCTATCTCGTGCACCGCCCGTGGGTGGGCCCGATGGTCCGGATCAGCATCGAGGACCCCGACGACCCGACTCCTTACTGGCTGTTCAGCGTGCGACGGCCCGGGAGGTTGCTGGACCAGCTCGCGAGGAAGGGACCGGCCTGAGACAGGCACGGTCCCCACCGATCGCCCCATGCGGACCGGCGTCCGCCCGAGTTTCGTCGTCAGGCGCAATCGCGGCAGATCGGTTGCCCGTTGTGATGGGCCGCCAACCTGCTGCGGTGGATGACGAGGAAACAGCTCGAGCAGGTGAACTCGTCAGCCTGCTTGGGCAGCACCTTCACCGTCAGCTCTTCGCCGGACAGATCCGCGCCGGGAAGCTCGAAGCTCTCGGCCGTGTCCGTCTCGTCCACGTCCACCGCGGCGGACTGCGCCTCGTTGCGACGCGCCTTCAGCTCCTCGAGCGAGTCTTCCGCCAGCTCGTCCGCCTCGTTGCGGCGCGGTGCGTCGTAGTCGGTCGCCATTGCTCCCACCCTCACTGCTCTAACTTCGTCTCGTGCCGCCCACAACGTCCCGGTGCGACCGTTTGTGCCTGGCAAAGGAGTGACACGCGTCTCATCGGTTTGGCCATCGCCTGGCCGGACCTCCGGACCGTGACGCCGGCAGACCTGTCGCCGGCGGCAAGAGGGTAGCCCAGGCCGACCGGCAGCGGGACCCGACTCCGCCCGCGCGTTGTGGGAGCCGCGCCACACCCACCACCCCGACACCGCCGGTCCCACCCCGTCCCACCCGTGCTGTCGGCGTCCCGTCGTGCGCCGACCGGCCCCGGGTGGCGGTTGCTGAGGACGTCTCACAGCACCGGCACGGGACGTCGCAGCCGCGGCCGACCGGACCACTAGGGTTGCGCGGGTGAGCCTGTGGTTCGGACGCACCTCCGCCTACCAGCGCCGCACGGCGCGCCCGGTGACGGTCCTCGTCTCCGTTCTCGCCGCCATCGCCCTGGTCACCTGGACCGTGGTCCTGCTGAACACCTCGGACACCCCGAACGGGTCGGTCTGCCCGCCGCCGGCACAGGCGGCCGGCATCACCGCGGTCGAGAAGGACACTCTGGAGCAGACCGCGCCGGCCGCGCCGAGCACGGTCCGGATCCGGGTCCTCAACGGTGGCGGGCAACGCGGCCAGGCCAACCTGGTGGCCACCCAGCTCGGCGAGCTCGGCTTCACCGAGGCCGCCGAGCCCACCAACGATCCCCTCTATCCCGACAGCAACCTCACCTGCCGGGGCAACATCCGGTTCGGGCCCAACGGGGCCGCCGCGGCGCGCACCGTCAGCCTGGTCCTGCCGTGCGTCCCATTGGTACGGGACACCCGGGCCGACGACAGCGTCGACGTGGCCGTCGGGAACACCTTCGGTGAGGTGAACCCGGGTAAGCCGGCCCGGGACGCGCTCGACCAGCTCTCGGGCCCCAGCGGGTCCGCCGACGACGACTCCCAGCCGACGCCCGCCGTCGACCAGGATCTGCTGACCAGGGCCACCGACGTCCCCTGCTAGGACGTCCCTGCCAGGACGTCCCTGCTAGAAGGTGCCGGCGCCCAGCTCGGCCAGGGCGCGGTCCAGCTCCCCGAACACCCCCGGTGCGGCGGCCAGGATCATCGGGGTGCCCGTCCCGGCCCCGGTGTCGGTCGCCTTCACCCGGGGCGGCCGGACCACGGCGCCGGCCTCCGAGGCGATGAGCGCGCCGGCCGCCCAGTCCCACGGCTGGATCGCATGCTCGTAGTAGCCGTCCAGCCAGCCGGCCGCGACCGCGCACAGGTCCAGCGCCGCCGACCCGAACCGCCGCAGGTCGCGGGCCCGGGGAAGCAGCGCCCCCGCCAGCTCGCCCTGGCGCGCCCGCAACTCCGAGCGGTAGCTGAACCCGGTACCCACGAGGGCCCGGTCCAGCCGGTCGACCGCCGAGGCCCGCAGACGCCGACCGTCCAGGCTCGCACCGGCACCCACCGCCGCGCTCCACACCCGCCCGGAGGCGGGCTCGACGATCGCGCCCGCGACGCCGCGACCGTCCAGCGTGGCCGCCACCGACACCGCGTACCAGGGGATCCCGTAGAGGTAGTTCACGGTGCCGTCGATCGGGTCGAGCACCCAGCACACCCGGCCCGCCTCGGCCGCCCCTCCCCCGCCCTCCTCACCGAGCACGGCGTCACCGGGTCGCAACTCGCGCAACCGGTCGCGGAGCAGCTCCTCCGCGGCGGTATCGGCGCTGGTCACGACGTCGGTGGCCGAGGACTTCGTCCGGACGTCGTGCACCCCGCCGCCGCGCATCCGCACCACCAGCTCCGCGGCCTGCAGCGCCACGGCGGTCGCGATCGAACGCAGCGCATCCGGGTCATCGGTCCCCATCGACCCATTCGAACACACCGCTCACGGCCGGTGGACCACGCCGCCGACGGGACCGGCAACGCCGCAAATGACCGAGGACGGCACTTCCGGTGTCGTCGTCGTTACAATGTCCGTGTGCCCACGCCCGGCAGGCCGGCAACTCGACGAGGCCACGACCCGACGGGCACCGCAGAGCTGAGGGCAACCGGATTGAGATCGGGATGTCGCTCGCAGACCTGAAAACGTCGTGAAAGGGCCCCAGTGGCAGCCGTAGAACCTGTAATGAAGCCGGTATCACCCGCGGCGGGCGACGAAGCTCCCGCGCGACGGGCCAGGCGCGCGGCGGGTAACGATCTGGCGCCCGCGAAGACCGCCACGAAGCCCCGGGCGGCCAAGGGCGCGGCCAAGGCTCCCGCCAAGGGCGCGGCGAAGAACGGCGCGGCGGCCGACGATCCGGCCGACATCGACGGTGTCGAGGACCTCGATCTGGACGGCGCCAGTCCCGATGTCGACGACCTGGCCGACGAGGACGTCAGCGTCGACGCCGACATCGCCGAGGCCGCCGCCGACGACGACAAGACCCCCGCCGTGACCACCGCCGCCTCGATCGACGACGACGAGGACGACGAGGAGGACACCTCCCGGGACCTGCCTCCGACCGCGCGCAAGTCCGCGGACTTCGTCTGGGACGAGGAGGAGTCCGAGGCGCTGCGGCAGGCCCGCAAGGACGCCGAGCTCACCGCCTCCGCGGACTCGGTACGCGCCTACCTGAAGCAGATCGGCAAGGTCGCTCTCCTCAACGCGGAGGAGGAGGTCGAGCTGGCCAAGCGCATCGAAGCCGGCCTCTACGCCGCCGAGCGCCTGCGCAAGGCCGCCGACGCGAACGACAAGACCTCCC
>Ga0310811_10014568_pt1 | contig 10259 bp, 10 predicted proteins | sample YCmetagenome_FD_207642 | JGI IMG/M metagenome (GOLD analysis project Ga0310811, IMG submission 207642) | Soil microbial communities from experimental microcosm in Duke University, North Carolina, United States - YC | ecosystem: Engineered > Artificial ecosystem > Soil microcosm > Unclassified ... | reverse complement strand
CGCGAGCCCGGGTGAGCAGGACCCCCGTGCTCGACGTCCACATGGCGCAGGCACTGCAAGGCGACCGGGAGGACTCGGAAGGAACGGTAAAGAATGCCGGGAGGTGTGAGGCGTCAGGCCCGCTCGCGGTCGGCGAGCCTGATCCCGGCGTAGACGGCCAAGTGTCGCGAGGCGGCGGCCTCCCAGGTGAAGCGGGCGGCCACTTTCGCGCCGGCGACGCGGAGGCGGTCCCGTAGGGACCCGTCGTCGACCAGAGACCGCATGGCGGCGGCCAGCGCCACCGGGTTGCCGGGCGGGACGAGGAGCGCATCCTCGCCCGGAGTGAGGTACTCACGGAAGACTGGGATGTCCGTGGCCACGACGGGCAGGCGGGCGGCCATGGCCTCCAGAACGGCCAGGCCCCAGCCCTCCTTGATCGACGGGAAAGCCAGGGCGTCGGCCGCTCGGTACCAGGCGGGGAGGTCCTCGTCGGGAACGGTGCCCAGCAGCACGACGTCGCGCCCGAGCTCCAGGCCCAGTGCAGGCATGGATGCCAGTGCCGCCTCCCGGTACGCCTTGTAGTCCTGGAACGAATGGCCGCCGACGACGGCCAGCACCGGGCTTGGATCGACCTGGGCCTTGAGCCGGCCGAGGGCCTCCAGGAGATGGACGCTGCCCTTGCGGGGCTCGATGCCGCCGACGGCCAGGAAGAGGAACCGGCCCTCGGCGCCGACCTGGCGGCGCAACGCCGACCGTCGTTCCCCTGCGATGGGCCCGAAGCGCAGGCGGTCGACGCCGTTGTAAACGACGCCGGCGTCGACCCCGTACTCGTCCTTCAGCAGCGTGCGCCAGTGCTGGCTCACCACCAGCACGATGTCCGGCTCCAGGATGGCCTGGCGCTGGCAGTCCACGAGGGCGGGCGTGGTGAAGTCGTCGACGTGGTGGACGGTGCGGACCACCGGGATGCGGGCGCCTGCGTCCCGGACCCGGGCCGCGGCCCGCGCCGCGATGCAATCCTGGGTGTGAAAGACGTCGAACCGGCCGGTCATGGCCGACAGGCCGGCCTCGAGGGCGTCGACGGATTGGAAGACCCGGTCCTCCAGGGTCTCGGCCGCGGCCGGCGCGGGCACGATCCTGAAGGGCGCGTTCACCGGCCGGAAGAACCCCTTGCCGGGGTCGCCCAGGGCCACGACCGTCACGTCGGCTCGTGCTGCCACCAGGGCCTCCGCCAGGGCCAGGGTGTGGACCACGCCCCCGCGCGGCTTGGTCGAATAGGTGACCAGCGCCACCCGGGGGCCCAAGGTCACGGCGTGCCGGTCACCCGCGCCGGCTTTCTCAGGGCGATGGCCGCCGCGGCCAGCGACGCCCGAGCCGCCGTGTCGGTGACGATGCATCCCACGTCCCGCAGCTTGGCCTGCTGCGCGGCGAAGCCCTGGGGATCACCTTCGGTCCCCAGGACGTAGGCCACGACCTGGGGGCCGATGCCACCGTCGATGATCTCGGCGCACACCGGGGCCAGCTGGCCGGCGGGGTCGGGGTGCGAGCCGTGGCCGAGCACGACGTCGACGAGGACCACCGCGGTCTCGGAGGACTGGCCTTCCTCCCGCATCAGCTCCACCCGGGCCTCCGGGTCGATCATCGGGTGCGGCCGGCCCTTGGTGTACTCCTCCTCGCCCAGGTCCAGGCAGATGTGGGCGTGCTCGGGCGCGGGCAGGCCGCAGCGCTTGTCGATCGGCGTGTTGGAGTAGACGGGCCCCAGCAGGCGGGACATGATCACCAGCGACTCGTAGCACAACGTCCCGCCTGAGAACAGGCCGCGCACCAGCCGGCGGTCGGCCCCCAAGTGGTCACATGCCTTCTCGACCTCCTCCAGAAGCCCGGCGGACGGGTCGGGTGCCTCGATGCCCACCGCAGCCAAGGCCCGCACGACCCCCTCTTCGAGCGTGGTCAGAACCTCGACGCCCTCCGGCAGGTCCAGTGGAGCCTCGAGGCCCACCAGCGCGGCGATGAGGGGCGTGCTCCCGGCCATGCCCACGACGTCCTTGGCGACCCGGGCCGAGGGCGGTTTCGACACCAGCAGGATGGCGTCGGTGTTCGGGTCGTCCCGCATGGCGGCGACGGCCAGCTTGGCCATCCGGCCGTCGACCGTGTCGTTGAAGTCGCGGCCGCCGAGGCCGATCACGTGCGACACGCCGGCCCCCCACCGGTCCAGCAGGCTCATGGCCTCCTGGGCGCCAGTGCCGGCGGCGGCGATGACGCCGATCCGTCCCCGCTTGACCACGTTGGCGAACCCGAGGCCGATGCCGCCGAGCATGGCCGTGCCGGCGCCGGGGCCCATGAGCAGGCGGCCGACCTCCTTGGCCCGGTCCTTCAGCTGCACCTCGTCGTCGAGCGGGACGTTGTCGCTGAACAGCAGGACGTGGAGCCCGGCCGACAGGGCCTTGTGGGCCTCCATGGCCGCGTAGTCACCCGGTACGGAGACGACGGCGACGTTCGTCCCGGGCTGGAGGCTGATCGCCTCCTCCGTGGTCCGGGCCGTGCGCTCCGCCCGCTGCTCGCCACCGGCCCGGGCGGCGAACAGGGCCTGCTCGCCGGCCTCGACCGCGGCCTCCAGTGCGGACTCGTCGACGGCGCGGACGGCGACGAACAGGTCGTTGGCCGATGTGGTGCCCAGCTCCGACTGGTCGAAGCCCTGCCCGAGGAGCGTCTCGACGTTGGCCGGGGTGGCCATGGCCGCCGCCGCCCACTCGACGCCGTCCACCTCGAACATCGACCGGGTGCCGGACAGCTGCAGGACGGAGTCGAGGTAGGTGTCGGGGTACACCTTCACCCGGGTGCTCATCTATGCGGCCGTGAGCGGGCGGACGCGCACGATGCGGGTGCCCGGCTCACCTTCCAGTTTCGACACGGTGCCCTCCAGGGACGCGTAGACCAGCTGCGGTGTCGTCACGACGGCAATCTCGCCGCCCCGGCGCAGGAACTGGATGGCGGCGCGGACCTTCGGGCCCATGCTGCCTTCCGGGAACTCACCCTCCTCCAGGTACGTCTCGGCCTCGGCCACGCTCATCTCCTGGATGGGGACCTGCTGCGGGGTCCCGAAGTGCAGCAGGACGGAGTCGACCCCGGTGACGAGCACCAGCGCCTCGGCCGCCAGCGCGGTGGCCAGTTGCCCGGCGGCATAGTCCTTGTCGATCACGGCGTCGACGCCTTGGTAGCCGTTCTGGCCCCGGACGACGGGCACCCCACCGCCGCCGGCGGCGACGACGACCATGTTCTGCTCCAGCAGGGCGCGGATCGCCGGCGTCTCCAGGATCGTCACTGGCTGGGGCGAGGGCACCACCCGTCGCCAGCCCCGGCCGGCGTCCTCCTTCACGACCCAGCCCCGTTCGGCGGCCAGGCTCTGGGCCTGCTCCCTGGAGAAGAAGGGCCCGATGGGCTTCGTGGGGTTCTCGAAGGCGCCGTCGTCCGGGCTGACCGAGACATGGGTGACGACGGCGACGGCCCCGCGCATCCACGACGGGTGCCCGACGTCGCCCACCTTGCGCAGGGCCAGGGTGATGACGCTGCCGAGCTGGCCCTCGGTCATGGCGCCGAGGGCGAACAGGGGCTGGGCGGGCACGATGCGGGCCCCCTCTTCCCCCTGGATGGCCAGGTTCCCGACCTGGGGGCCGTTGCCATGGACGAGCACCACCCGCCAGCCGGTCCGCAGCAGTGAGCAGACCGAGCGGGCCATGAGCGTGGCGTTGGCCTCGATCTCCTCGTACGTTCCCGCCTGGCCCTCCCGGGTGAGGGCGTTGCCCCCGAGTGCGACGACCGCGGTCTTGGCCATGTCCGGAGAGCCCCCTCGGGAAACAGGATGGGAAATGTCTATTCATCATAGTGTAGGGTTGTGGAGGTCGCCAGGGTGGAAGGAGGGCACGATGAGCACCGACGAGACGCCCCAGGAACGGGCAGCCTCGCCGTTCTCGGACGCCGAGGTGCCCCGGGAGATGCTGGGCCGGTGGTTCAGGGCCGAGGAGCGGCTGTACCCCGTCGCCATGGTCATGCCCGAGCGCTACGAGACCGTCGTGCGCCTGGTCGGGCGGGTGGCCGAGCAACTGCGGGCGTCCTGCTCGGACCTGGCCAGCCTGGTCGCCGCCGACGCCGAGGCCACCGAGATGGCCGCCCGCGTGGCGTCCTTCGACCCCGAGACGGCGGCGGACATCGACCTGTCGCTCATCGGCGGTGCCGCCTTCTCGATCCGCTACCGGGAGCTGGCGGCGAACCGGCCCGCCAGTTGACATCCGTGCCTGCCCCCATGTTGTCTAGAGGACGAGCGTTTCCTATAGGACACATCCGCACCCTCAAGTAGGAGTCTCGTGCCGACCGACTCACTCCTCGGCCCGCCGGCCACCCTCGCCCACCTCCTCACCGAGCTCCAGAGCAGGGGCCTCAGGGTGGAAGCCTCGATGGAGGCCCGCCACGGCGGCGCGGGGCCGAGTGACTCCGGGATGCTGTGGATCGACGGCGTTGCCGTCACCGTCCCCGTCGACGCCGACTTCGCCAAGGCCTCGCCCTACTCCCTGCGCGCCGAGGACGAGGGGTTCGGGATCTACCTCGACGGAACCCGGGTGGCCGGGGCTACCGGTGCGCCCCGGCCCCGGTACTACGACCTGACGACCGCCGACGGCATCCCGTACTGGAAGATCGCCCTCCTCCACCTGGACTCGTTGGCCAGCACCGTGCTGCAGACCTGCGCCTACTGGGGCAACTCGGACCAGTGCCGGTTCTGCGGCATCGGTCTGTCGCTCGATGCCCAGCGCACGATCGCCAAGAAGCGGCCCGAGCAACTGGCCGAGGTGGCGGTGGCGGCCAAGGAGCTCGACGGGGCGGTCGACGCCACCCTGACGACCGGGAGCACGACCGGCATCGACAAGGGCGCCCTCTATGTCGCCCGGTGCGGCGCCGCGGTGAAGGAGGCCGCCGGCCTGCCGGTCGAGGTGCAGTTCGAGCCGCCCGACGACCTCGAGGTCATCGACCGCGTGCACGGAATGGGCATCGACTCGGTCGGCATCCACGTGGAGACGTTCGACCCCGCGGTGCTGGCCCGCATCGCCCCGGCCAAGGCCCGGACGGGCATCGAGGGCTATTTCGGGGCGTGGGAGCGGGCGGTCAGCCTCTTCGGCACCGGCCAGGTGTCGACCTATGTGATCCTCGGGATGGGGGAGGATCCGCAGCTCACGATCGAGGGCTGCAAGCGGGCCATCGACATGGGCGTCTACCCCTTCGTCGTGCCGCTGCGACCAATTGCCGGCAGCCTGATGGAAGACCTCCCGCCGCCGTCGGCGGCGTACACCGAGACGATATATCGCCAGGTCGTGCCCTACCTGACCGCCCGGGGCCTCAGCGCCGAGGGCGCCGCCGCCGGCTGCGCCCGCTGCCAGGCGTGCTCGGCCATGAGCACGGTCGAGAAGGCCGTCACCCTCCTCGCAAAGCGACCGACGTGACCGATCTTCGTACTCGTCGCCGGACCCGGGTGGAGTGCCGGGCCGCGGTCAGCGCCGAGGAGGTCGCGACCCACTACCGCATCCGTCACGAGGTCTTCGTGGAGGAGCAGCAGCTGTTCAGCGGCTCGGACCGCGACCAGTACGACGACGACCCGGACGTCGTCCATGTGCTCGCCTACCTGAACGACGAGCCCGTGGGGACGGTCCGGCTCTTCCCGCTCGATCGCCACGAGCGGCTCTGGCAGGGCGACCGCCTGGCCGTCGTGCGCTCCGCCCGCATCCACGGCCTGGGCCGTCCCCTCGTGCGGTTCGCGGTGGCGACGGCGGGGGAGCGCGACGGCCGCGAGATGGTGGCCCACATCCAGCTCCAGAACGTCGCCCTGTTCGAGCGCCTCGGCTGGCACAAGCACGGCGAGGTCGAGGTCTACGTCGGCGTCCACCACCAACCCATGGCCATCGACCTCCAGCCCGCCCGCCACTAGAGGCCGGTCACCGCCTCGGTCACCAGGTCGATCACGACCTGCCGCCGGCCACCGGCGGCCACCGCCACCTCGCCGGAGGAATCCAGTGTCCCGATGGCTGCCGTGTGGATCCCCCGCTCGGTGAAGGCCCGGGCGCAGTCGTCCTCGCGCCCGGCCGGCACGCACAGGAGGAAGGCGAAGCACGGAAAGGCCACCAGCCAGTCGGCCAGCTCCACGCCGGCGGGCACGGGCACGGCGTCGAGGTCGACGGTCACCCCGAGGCGGTGACACTCCAGGAGCATGGCCAGCGAGCCGACCATCCCGGCCATGCTGACGTCCTTGGCCGCCACGCACGCGCCGGCGCCCGCCACCTTCGCCAGCGTGCGCACGTCGCCGGCCAAGCGCTCGCCCCGCTCGTCGAAGGAGGCGAAGAACGGGAACTCGCTGCGCATCGTTCCCTCGGTCACACACGCCAGAATGAGGCGCTGACCGGCGGCGGCGTTGCGGACGGACAGGACCTGCGGCGCCCGGCCCAGCCCGAAGGCCGACAGCGCCGGCGGGCCGTCGTGGCGGGTGAGGTGCCCGCCGACGATCGGGACGTCGTACAGCCGGGACGCGTACCGCATGCCCAGCAGCGCCTGGCGGGCCACGTGGTCATCGGCAACCACCGTGTCGACGATGGCGAGGGGCACGGCCCCCATGGCCGCCAGGTCGTTCACGTTGGCCAGGACGGCGGCGACGCCGGCGCCGAAGGGGTCGCCGGCCACGAACGCCGGCAGTATGGCCTCGCCGCCGACCACCAGCTCGCCGTCGACGACCGCGCCATCGTCGCCCGGCCCGGCCAGCCAGTCGCCGGCGCCGAACACCTCGCGCACCAGGGCGATCGGCGCCTTGTTCCGCAGGCCCGGGTTGGCCCGCAGCGCTTCGACCAGATGTCCGAGGTCCATCAGGCTCCGTTCAGCTTGTTTGCACTAAAGTAGACAGCTCTCTACCATAGGACTTGTGAGTACGCCGTTCCCGCTGGAGCTTCCCGAGCGCCCGGGCAAGCCCCGGTCGATCGGCATCACCCACGTGCTGGACAAGGGGCTCCCCGCCCACGAGCTCCCCGGCGTCCTGGCCACGTGCGGCGCCTACATCGACATCTGGAAGTTCGGCTGGGGCACCGCCTACCTGGATCCAGGCGTCGAGTCGAAGCTCGGCACGCTGGCCGCCCACGGGATACTCGGCTGCGTCGGCGGCACCTTGCTCGAGGTGGCCTGGGTACAGCGCCGGGTCGAGGAGTTCCTGGACTGGGCCGCCAGCGTCGGCTTTTCCTGCGTCGAGGTGTCGAGGGGTGCGGCCCCGATGAGGCCCGACGAGAAGTACGACCTCATCCGCCTGGCCACCGCCCGGTTCACCGTGCTCTCCGAGGTGGGCTCCAAGAAGGCGGCCGACCAGCTGTCGTGCGCGCAGTGGGCCGAGGAGGTCGGCGGTGACCTGGCCGCCGGCGCCCGCTGGGTCCTCACCGAGGGCCGAGAAAGCGGCACGGTGGGCATCTACAACGGTGCCGGGACCATCCGCGAGGACGTGGTCGCCGCGGTGCTGGACGCGGGCGGGGTCGAGCGGGTGGTGTTCGAGACGCCGAGGAAGGACCAGGCGGTGTGGTTCATGCGCCACTGTGGCCCCAACGTCAACCTGGCCAACATCCCGGCGGCCGAGGTCCTCGGGGTCGAGACGCTGCGCCTCGGCCTGCGGGCGGACACCATGCTGCTGACCCCGAAGGCGGCCCTGCACCGGTGAGCAACGTGGTCCCCGGCCAGTACCGGCGGGTGTCGGTGGCCACCGTGGACGGGCCCCTCACCGCGGAGGGCCTGACCCGGTACTTCCTCGGCCGGGAGGCCTACCGGCATACCCGCTTCGTCGTGGCCCGGGCCGGCCGGGACACGGCACTCGTCCATGTGGCCAAGGCTGCGGACGCTCCGCTGTTCTCGCCGATCACCTCGGTCGAGATCCTGGCCCTGCCCGACGAGTGCGCGTTCGTCGTCGCCCCCGACGTCGACACCGGTGTCCCCACCGCCCTCGCCCAGGTGGCCGCCACCCAGGCCGCCCGTTGCGTCGTCGTCGAGGGCCGCTACCACCACGTGAGCTTCATCCTCGACCCGGCGCCCATCCGCATCCGGGTGGGCGACGTCGTGCCGCCCCGGCCGGCCAAGCTGTTCGACCAGGCTCGCCGGGTCCTGGAGCTGGCCGAGGATCTCCCGCCGATCGAGCTGGTCGCCGATGTCGTCGACCTCGTCGACCTGGCCACGGCCCACCCGTCCACGCAGTACCTCGTCCCCTGCCGGGGCTCGGGCTTCTGCGTGGAGGGGCCGGCCACCGTCGCCTTCCTCGACGAGCGACCGCCCCAGGCCGACTGGACGCTGCTCGGCTGCGAGCGGTCCCGGGGCATCCACGAGTGGTTCTACGGTGCCCGCCCGAAGGAGGCGGTCGAGCTGTGCCCGCGGCGGCTGTTCCCCGCCGATGGCCGGCCGCTGCTGACGAAGTGCTGCCTGCTCGAGGAGTCGATCGCCCCCCAGGGGATCACGGTGACCGTGCCGTGGGGCGCCTCGCTCGAGCAGGTCAAGCAGGCGCTGGCCGCCATCGCCAAAGCTGCGGAGCCGGCGTGGGCGCCCGCATAGCGGAGTCCGAGCTCTATGCCCATCTCTGGGGCACCGACGAGCTGCGTGCCGTCTTCGACGAGCGCGCTCGCCTCCAGTCCTGGCTGGACATCCTCGCCGCCCTGGCCCGGGCCCAGGCCTCGCTCGGGATCATCCCGCCCGAGTCGGCCGAGGAGATCACCGACGCCGCCAACGTCGACCGGCTGGACCTGGCGTTCGTCGCCGAGGAGACGCGCCGCACCGGGCATTCCACCCTCGGGTTGATCCACGGGCTACAGCACGTCCTCCCCGCACCGGCCTCCGAGCACGTCTACCTCGGCGCCACGGTGCAGGACGTCACCGACACCTGGACGGTGATCGCCCTGCGTGAGGTCGGGCGGGTGCTGTGGCGTGACCTGTGGGCCGTCGAGGCCCGGCTCGTCGACCTGGCCGAGCGCCACCGGGACACCGTCATGGTCGGGCGGACCCACGGCCAGCCGGGCGCGCCGATCACCTTCGGGTTCAAAGCGGCTTCCTGGGCCGACGAGGTGCGGCGCCACCTCGACCGGCTTCGCGAGGGCCGGTCGCGCTGGCTGGTGGCCCAGCTCGGCGGCGCCGTCGGCGTGCTGGGCTTCTTCGACGTCCAGGGGCCGGCGCTGCGCTCGGCGTTCTGCGCCGAGCTCGGCCTGTCCGATCCCGGCATCTCCTGGCTCACGTCGCGGGACCGCCTGGCCGAGTTCGGCCACGTCCTGGCCATGATCTGCGGCACGTTGGCGCGGATCGGCAACGAGGTGTTCGAGCTCCAGCGGCCCGAGATCGGTGAGCTCCGTGAGCCGACCACGACGGCGTCCGTCGGCAGCATCACCATGCCCCACAAGCGCAACCCCGAGCGCAGCGAGCACCTTGACACCCTGGCCCGCCTGGTGCGGGCCAATGCCGGTGTGCTGCTGGAGGGCATGGCCCAGATCCACGAGCGGGACGGCCGGGGCTGGAAGGCGGAGTGGGTGGCCTTCCCCGAGGTGTGCCTGCTGACCGGCGTCGCCCTGCAGACGGCCATCGGGCTTCTCTCCGCCCTGGAGGTCCGTGCCGACGCCATGGCCGCCAACGTCCCGGCGGGCGCCGGTTCGGAGCGCGTCCTGGCCGCCTTGACCGCACGCGTGGGCAAGCACGAGGCGCAAGCCCGGATGCACGCCGCCATCCACCCCGGCGCCGGCGAGCCCGCGGCCCTGGAGGAGACAGGGTTGCTCGAGCCCGAGGAGTTGGGGACCCTGCTGGCCACGCCCGCCATCGCCGGTGCGCAAGCGATGGTCGACGCGGTGGTCGCCCGCTCCCGGGCGGCCCGATTCGCGGAGACCGACCAGTGGGTGTGACGCTCGAACGCTTCCCGCTGGCCATACTGCCGACGCCGCTGGTGCGGGCCCGTCGCCTCGAGGCGTGGCTGGGCGCTCCGCCGATCTACGTGAAGCGCGACGACCTGACCGGCTTCGCCGGCGCCGGCCACAAGGCCCGGCCCCTGGAGTTCCTCGTCGGCGCCGCCCTCGCCGGCGGTCGCGACGTGCTGGTCACGGGCGGGGGCCCGGGGTCGAACTTCTGCGCCGCGGCGGCCGCGGCGGCCAGCGCGGCCGGGATCGGTTGCGAGCTGGTCCTGTACGGCGACAAGCCCGCCCGCCACCACCCGAACCTGGCCCTCGCCCTCGCCTGCGGGGCCACGGTCCGCT
>Ga0310811_10014567_pt1 | contig 10259 bp, 8 predicted proteins | sample YCmetagenome_FD_207642 | JGI IMG/M metagenome (GOLD analysis project Ga0310811, IMG submission 207642) | Soil microbial communities from experimental microcosm in Duke University, North Carolina, United States - YC | ecosystem: Engineered > Artificial ecosystem > Soil microcosm > Unclassified ... | reverse complement strand
ACGTCCATGGTTGAGCCATCCTGATCTGTACACGATAAACAAATTCAGATGCAAACACTAACTATCACTGAATTCTAGCCCGTCTTTCCACAAATTCCAGGGTGTCTTCGTCAGGTATCTTGAGTTGACAACGGTACCCCCGGTCACGTACTTCGCCGTGAAGATGTCCCCGGCTGTCAGCTTTACATGATCAATCAATCACTGGCCTGTGGTTTACGTCATTACAAACGTCTATGCCATGCAGATGGTTGCAGGACGTGTACCACTGTATGCATTAGCAGTTAATACTAGTATGTCATGGTATCGCCAGTCATGGTAGGTTCTCTTCAACTTATTTTCAGCTGGTGCTAATTCATCACTCCATCCAGACAATGTCAACTTGAGATTCGGAAGCATGCAGGCCAAGGTCAGGTAAGTATTACGAGGACCTGACAGATTTTGCAAGGGAAAATAATGGTAGGTTTGTGTGGTTGGTGGAGAAGACTTCTGGAATCTGCAGAGCAAGCTGAGTTGTTACTATGATTGCCCGATGCATGTTCTCACTTCGTCCACATTCTAGTTGTGTCATTTCTGACAAACGCACATAAGACTTTTCGCCCATAGCATTCTCCCGATGACGTAAATTCATGCAGGATGTAAGTTCGTGTCCCTGTCCTTTAATATATATATATTTGCGATGCAAACATTCTGACTATGTGCGGAGCTCGCGGCTAACTACTTTATGGACGCACAGATGTACACTCGGATCAAGGACCTCTGAGTCACTGGTGCGTGTAGCTCATCCGCACCGATACCTGCATTTGATGTCCTTATCTAGATCCCTCACTTCACCATCGCTTGCAATCTTAGGCAAACCCATTGATTTGTATGCTATCTAGCTGTTTCCGAGTCGAGCATTCAATGCACTAGAATGAGATTATAATTTTTCTGTTTGTGACATGTGTTCGTATGGATTTTGAAAATCACTCTCAGCTAACCAGTCGTCTCTCACAGACAGTAATATCATGCCATGTATGTCTCCCCACATCCGGAGCGTTCTTCGTTTGCTTCTGACTGGCTGCATGGGGGAAGCCTTCTGGGAGTCACAATGTGGTAAGTATCATATAATTCCCGTCCAACTAACTGCACTCCTACAGAGCAACGGGCAACAGAAAACAGCTACATGTCAAGTGGTAAGCATAATGGGTGAATGATCAAGCTCATCAGCAAGGTGCTCTCTAGCGTCTGTCAGTTTACTAGCGACACAACTAAATTTTGACCAAGACTTCGACACTTGGCATGTGTCTTGCAGTCTGGGTTGTGTTTTCTACACCTCTTCGCGGGTCAACGGTTTCGTCGAGGATTCGATCTGGGCAAAGTTGTCCCAGTCCGATTGAGGTGCCTCGCAAGCAACAGACGGACACAACGCAGCTCGACAACCACCTCACATTTACTTTCACATCCAGCACCTTCTCATTAATAATCCTACCCGAATACCTGTACTTCGGTCGTCATATAATTCAGCTTGCTATTGCCCATTAGACACTTTGTATCGAAAGCATAGAAGCGGGCAGCACTGAGTAAGTCCTGGGAAGTGTGTACTACTTACTGATACTGTCAGCATTGTTCCTAGTGGTTAAGTAAACTCAGTAAGTAGGGAATAAATGCATTTATTGGGACAAGGAGGTATTGGGATATAGCGAGAACAAGGGATTCTGACTTGAGAGAGGTTTCTACTCAAACATCTTTATGCACCTGCAGCGTTGCCCATCGCAACTAAATGTACCTCGGCATCATTTCTCGTAGGGTGGTAATTCTAGAACCCTGTCGAAATATCGTTCCCACTCAACATATGCTACAATTTCTCCAACTGAAGGACGACTTGCGCGAGGCAACCAGCATTGCTGTATGAACTGCCAGAGCCTGGGTGGTATTTGCGAATCCTTGGGAGGCTCTGGTTTCTTGCCCTTGATGACCTGTCCCAACACTGTAATATCATTTTTTACGTTGTAGTACGGTACCTTGCAAGTGAATACCTAGAACATCGCAAAGTGAACAGACGTCTTTGGGCCGAAACGTTAAGTTACTAACCTGCAAGGTGATACTGCCAAATGAGTATATGTCGCACTCGGCGCTCAGCGAGATTTTATTATCTTCTGGTGCTTCACATAACTCTGCAGCTACCCACCGAGCGTTCCTTCCGATGGAGCTCGTAAAATAGGAAGTACCGACGAACTCCAGGACGATGGTGGAGAAACCAAAGTCAGCAAGGCATGCCCGACCGTTGGCGTAAATCAAGACATTTGACTGGAGAATCTGGACGTGAGTAATGAAGGATACACCTTCTGTGAGTAGCTATACACACCCCCGACAAGTCACCATGGATAACCGATTCATTGTGAAGGTATTTTAATCCAAGGGCAATGTCATTCAGCTAGCGTGTGTCAACATGTCAGCAAGCGTCTGGGGGTCGTCACAGAAAAGGGCTTACAAGGGAAAACTTATCTTGAGACGACAACTTGTCTTGTTGACGCTCAAGAAAGCCGGTAAGATCTCCATTTTCAGCCCACGAACAAACCATTGCTGGATGAGGCCCAAAGTCGTTTGCCACTCCATGAAGAGGAAGAATGTTATGGTGTTTAAGACGGCCCCAAACTTTCAGCTCACGACGCACTCTCTAGGTCGAGGTATGGTTGGAAAGATGGATATGCATGGAAGAGGAAAATTACCGTTGCATTCTTCCGCGTTAATTCCGCGTTATCCGATTCGAAAGAACGAATAGTCTTCACCGCTACCTGCGCGATGTTTAAGATAATACCATAAGAAGAGCTACAAGCCGGGCCTACCTGGACGGTCCCACTGGGCTTCACTAAATTACACTTCCAGATGTCTCCAAAGCCTCCGAAAGCGATCGGATAGGGCGACGTTCTCTGGAGCTCATTAGTCAGATCTTCTAGAGAATCTTCTGTCGCCGATGTTTCTGAGGGAGGTGAAGTAGAAGTCTGGATAACTGCATGAGCCAGGGGTATACATCGATAACATACGTCCATACATTCGGGAGTGAGTGCGCATGAGGTGGCATACCATAGCGCTGCCCTCCACGAAGTGCTGCATGCTTCAGTTCGGACCCGAGCTGAGACGTAGGGTTGAGCTCGATGACCTACAAATATCATCACAAATGTTAGAACAACGACAGGTATCGTCCGCACCTTCTGTATCTGTGGGTCAGACGCATCATCCAAGTTGGGCATGGTTGTGAAGTCCTCGAATGGATCACCATAGCGCTGCCCTCTACGAAGCGCTGCATGCTTCAGTTTGTACCCAAGATAAGACGTAGGGTTGAGCTCGATGACCTACAAATATCATCACAAATGTTAAAACAATGACAGATATCGTCCGCACCTTTTCCGCGTACGAAAAGGCTTCCTCATAGAGGTTTTGGCCCAACTTCACCTTACTGTGGTGCGCAAAATATAAATAGTATGAGGAATCTGTCTCGAGTGTTGCGGAAAGTATCTTCTCGATGGACCAGAGCAGAATATTCCCATCATAGTCTCCAATCACGAGCAGTTCTCCATTGGGAGATATTGCGACAGAGGAAACATGTGTGGTGTGTTTGAGTCGCCGTCCTATCTGCTTGTGTGACTCGGTGTTCCACAGGCGCACAGTCTTATCGAATGAGACGGTTGCAATGAAGGAGGCATCGGAAGAAATGGCAAGTGAGTCGACGTCGTGAGTGTGACCGGTGCAAGGTTGTCCAATTGGAGTCCCTTTCGACGAGTTCCAAAACTTGATTGTTTGGTCTTGTGATGCAGAGATGAGTTGCTTGCCATCAGGCGTCCACACAACACTTTTAACCCAACCTTGGTGAGCGAAGTCGATGTCGAACAGAAGCTTGGTAACAATGTTTTCGGTGTTCCAAACTCGAACGGCACCTAGTTCGCCGGACGCTAATCGTAGCCCATCTGGGCTGAAGGTAACACAAAACACCGAACCCCGACCACTCGGGAGTGTTGAGAGGACAGCGCCAGTCTTCGCATCCCATATAATAACTGTTTGATCCAGTGACCCGCTTGCGAGTCTCTTTCCATCGGGGGAGAAACACACCGACGAAACCAGGTTTTTATGCTTCTTTAGTTTGAATAGCATCTGCTTCTTATCGACATCCCAGATGATGATGGCTCCAGTTCCTCCACCACTCGCAAATCGTCTATCATCTGGCGATACAGCGACTGAATACACACAGTCGCTGTGTCCATCGAATGGATCTCCAACCAATCCTCTTGTCTCCACGTCCCAGATTCGCAGGGTTTCATCCTTTGAAGAAGTGACAATCCGCTGACCGTCTTTGAAGAACGCGACTGCCCACACTTTCTCTGTGTGCACTTGCATGGTTTGTATTGGCGCCGGCTGGGTTGTCTGCGCCGGCATTGCGCGCCTTGTTGCAGCAAGACACGTTTTCTTTGCCCTATCAAGCAATCCTGACATATCGCTAATCGGGGAGATAAATGGTCAATAGCATTTGAAGTTGACGATGGACGTACTCTGGACCTCACCGGCGTAGTCGTTTATCCTACAGGTCGCGAGTGAAGTTGGATTTCTGCCCATTTATACCCGGTACATAGACACTTGTCCGTTCTGACTCCATGCTTACCACGCTGCCACTGCACATCACATCTTGCCCATCTTCAATTGCCGATCATATATTAATTCTTTCATTCTGTTCATAACAAATCCCTGATTATATCCCTGCATTCTCCACGAAGGATTATAATGGAAATGTGCTTGCCGTATCCCAAAATTTTAGTTTCCATCAAGTGATACCACCTCCCCCTCAGGTAGACTTCTCAAACGGCTCTGCCAGACGCGATCAACATCACGAGATCATTCCAGGCACATCTCACGATGGACATCCGGAATTACACAGGCACTCGAAAATGCTGTATACGAGAGCGATAAGTCAGGCTATCATTGTTTGAGGATCGCAACCTCCCAAAAGTTCGACTCAAGTTTAACCATCATATTCAGCGCCTTGCTCTATTCCTCACACTCACTAGTACTGGACCTCTTCTTAAAGTTGTGAGTCAGTCAAGTCCCAATACCAAACAAACCTGCACGTACGATTAGATATTGGTTGGCGCGTCTATTGTGGAATGCCTATGAACATAGAAAGTGAACTGAGAATTTGCTCTTGTTAAGATCAAATATGAAGGGGGCATTTTGCGTTTGAGAAGTTTGCCTGCAAGCTGGGGGCACCTGCATTTAGATTCAATGGCCGGTTGGCTGTGGTAGTACCCTGATAAGAGCTAACCAGTCGTTGGCAGGTTCATGACTGAAGAAGTGTTTGGGTCTTCAAGAAAGTATTCACACATTCTCAAGCGTCTGCAGGATCTCTGAAAGATGAAGAACGTGTATCAAATAAGAGCAAAATAAGCGAGATCAGACAACACGTGTGAGGTTGGTAACGTCAAACGAGTTCTGTCCAAGTATGTAGCAGCATCAGGGCGGAATTTCAAGCAGAAGCAGTATGACGTTCTACAGCCTCTCGTGCAGCTTCTGCCCGATCCTGCTCGCACACCCCAAGCTCAACTCCTAGTATGGTCTTGTTGAATGTCATCAGAGTCGGTCCATGGGGTTGGCGACTACGTAACTCCCAGCTCTCTGGGATCCGCTCATGAAGAAGAAAGCTGTGCAGGTCGTCTACGCGACCTCCAAAGACAGTGAATAGAGTTACAACACTAACGGAACGTTCAAAAGTGCACTCGAACACGGATGGTGCAATAACGTACTTCGTGCTCCCAAACATCCTGTGGAAAAAGCTGTTGGGGAACCCCTTGATTACTGCATGCGTGACTGCACGTCGCTTGCCGAGTATCCTGGAAAGATCTTTGGTGATGATAAGATCATTACCGTCCTTGTCCTTGCCAGTCACTGCCGCAACGAAAGGTACACATTTTACCGACTGGTCTGGTTGAAAAGCAAGAAAAACAGGCGGAGGAAGTTGCTCACGTAAGAGAGAGGCATCGTGCTCAATACCACCGTGCTGGTCGAGTTCTTCCAAATCAAATGTATCCTCGCTGTACCTTCTCTTAATCATGTGAGCCGCAAAGTGCGGTACAAATGAGCAGAAGGTAGAACTGAAGTTGTATGTTGCTCGGTATGGTTTGAAATACACACATAGCGTCAGGATACAGAACTTTGTCTGTCAGTCCTGTGAGACCAGGTACGTTGTCCGGATCCATATATATACTTAAACTCAACGAAACGTACCTATCTATCTCTTCCTGTCACCTTTGACATACCTATCATTGACCATTGGCGCAAGGAAACATGAACTTCTTCTCCGGCGCCTGTGTCTCGCCTTTGAGTTCTCCTTACGCTCTCCAGTCTCGTGAGCAGGAGCCGACGCATCAAACCCCGAAGGCCACCCAGGCTATGCAGGATATTGGCCCGAGTATAGGCCTCCTAAGGAGACCGACTCACACTGCTCTTGCCCTGCACTCAATGCGATAGCCAACTATGGTGAGTGATTCTGCCAGCTTCAGTGCTTAAGCGTAGATGACAGTGTTGGTGTGACACCATTAACCCCCAGGCATCATCTCAGTAGTGGCCGCGAGATCTCGTATGTCGAACTTGGCTATAAATGCCTGGCCTGTGAAGTCGAATTTTCCCCTAAGGATACACTGAAGCGTAGGAGGACCCGAGATTACTAGTGGCGTACAAAAGGAGAAATCGATAGCTTAGTAGTCTATGCATGGTCAGACAGACCATGGTCAAACTTCTTGAAGGAACTATAAGAACAGCCAAATAAGCGGTCCGACTGGGCATAGTCTTCTTCGAGCCTCGAAGAAGATACAAATCGTAATCTTGGGCGTTCGATAGCTTGGATCATTGATGTGGCTCTCAAAGCGCCTGCTTGTCCGGCCATATACGGACTCTGGATCAAAGGGGCCGCAGTTTTTCGTGTTTGAGGAGTGTTCTGAACCTGGAAACACCTGAGTTCGAATGACTGTCAGTGAGAGTCAGGCATCAGACATACTAGGAAGTCGTCCATTGACGATTGAAGCAATTAATCATTACGTAACCCAAGTTTGTCGTGGTAATGGGCAACTGCTGTTTGCTACTAAGCGCAAATCTCTCCGTGATCGCCACAATAATGATATCAAGCAATCTACAAGCTACGAACATGTGTACTTCGTGTTTTTAATGACTGAAGAAACAACATGCTTCAGTAATACCACTCGATGCACTTATCTTAAAATACAAACACGAGGCTTTTGTAATTGGGGTGTTGACCACGGCATCATCGCGATAACGGTCCCAATGCTCGACCTCCCAAACATCTACCAATATTCACCTGTTCCCCACTGAAGATCATATACAACACTACTACCTACCCCCCATGCCATCCGTCGCAGTGGGATCAAGGTTGCAGCTCACTATAGACGAAACAAAAGCACTCAAGTCTCTGCCAGCGGCAACACAAGTTAAATATTTTATCACACCAATTCGTTCAATTACTAACATACACTTGCAAGATCATTGCAAAGAGGGCTATAGAGGGATCTACTGCAGATCTGGCAAGGCTGATTGATTCTATCCCGATCAGCAATTTTTCCCGTTTTTGCTGCTTGGTGCCCATCTTTCATGCGACACTCAAATCGGTTCAAGTACCAAACTACATCGATCCCAAGGTTATTCCTGCCATCATACGCGCGAAGTTGGCTCTATTTGGATTGGTGAAGATTACCTCGGTCACCTCTTCAGCTAGTACTGGTGTCAAAGACGATGCCGTGACGAAGTATATCGTGAGGAGTTGGGATGAAATATACCCGTGGATGCGGTTCTTCGCTCGAAATTGCCTCCCTCCTCCTTATGATGTCTCAGTTACTCCTCCACGCCCAGATCTTTGCAGTGTCTTCGATGCTGTAAAATTGTGCGTCACTCCACTCTCATTAATCTGCACCAAATCGGAAGAAGGTCGTCACATGCTCCGTTCTTCTGTTTCTGTCCAGCACTTTGTCGCGCAGTTGTGGATATTGGTTGGAAACATCAGGGGAGATGTACTCCCAGGCGACCCTGGCACTACATCGGACGACCTTATTTCCAAGCTCCGGGCGTCTTTTGCATTAACAAACTTTGTGTGCGTATCTGAATCTGAAGATCCAGACAAAGTCACGCTTCCATTATCGAATTACATAAATGCTGCCGGAGGAGTGAAGCCTGTTGTCTTCACCCTTCTCAGGTACATCCGTCGGATTACCAGAGATGCTGTTGCTGTAGAGGAACCTCAATCATGGACGCCACGCGATCACGGCGTACGACTTCTTCATCTCTACACTCTTGGTCTCAATTATTCCTTCCAGTTTCTCTAAATTATCAGTCGCCAAGACGCTTCATGCCGCTCACAACTTATACACCAAGGTTCGATTTGTACGGTGGTGGATACGATCACTCGGATCTTGCCAAGGATCTTGGTGCAAGCAAACAATGAATTGGATTTCCATCCACAGCTGGGACTTGCGGATAGGCAGAAAGTTCTGTGGTCGGGTTACTCGTACATCGCATCTGCCATTCGCGATGCAGATGACGGAGTAACAGCTGTTTGCCAGGCAATTGATGCTGGCCTCCTTCAAACGCTAGAGAAGGGGGTTGTTTGCCCGCCTCACGCCCATCGTCGTGATAACCCAGTCCGTGGCCGCTTGGGTGACATTGAGTTGCTCTTCCTTCTCGCCACATTCTTCATATACCATAGGGTCGTCCAATCTATTTGCCGACACTGGTTTCGCATGCAAAGTTTTCCTACGAAAAAACTAGACATACGCGATGAAGGCTTGGGGATTGCTCTCGAACTCGTCCTGAAATCTACTATCGAAGCTATGGACCATCGCGATACAGAACATATAAACTTCCATGAATACAGGTGCAGTGGTCCAGGAGTACGTTGATCATCTATAGTTTTATCATGTGGACGCTGATATGTGTGCCAGTGTCCGATGTGCACATCCGAGTTTGTCAGCAAAAAGCGTCGATGCTCAGGCTGCTTGGTATCAAATTATTGCTCGGAGAAATGCCAAAGGACCGCTTGGCGCAGCGGACACAAGAAGTGGTGTCAAGTTCTGAGGTGCACTGTTGGTGAGTCCCTTCGGTCCTCATCTCACGCTTGTCTTTCGAATCGCCATCAGGGCCGTGGGGATCACGCGATATCCGTACGAGTCTTCAAGTCATCGCAGGTTTCGAAACCAGTACCATCTCTGGAATGACCCAAGATGTTGAAATGCACGTTCGTGAAGCACAGCAACAGTTCCCTGCATTCAGCGATAAACTTGTGCTCATGCTCGATATGACTGTGTATACTCCGGGTATCCATGTGCTCCCCGTGCACATGCTTGAGCAGTTCCCTGGGGGGGACCCCATATGGCCGGAGATCGCTGATGAGATTCGCGCACGAAGCGACTCGCCACCGAAAGGCTATATGTTTTCGGTGGTCAAAGTCCACCTGGGGAAGTCGAAGTTTACGCTGTTCAGCCCGAGCACAGCGTTGCGTATGGCATTTGAAGGCCAATATTTTTCGGATGATGAGGCCTGTGATCCTGTAGATGAAGATGAGATCGATGATTCGAACACGCTAGGACTTGGATTATGATTCAGAGTCGTTGGATGATAAGTGCTACGATGTTTGACAGTTCTTGTGCAACTAGCCCAACTCCCGTTCTGCCTTCGGCAGAGGTTTAAAAAGGAGTGTTAAGTGTGCAGTAAATAAATAAAGAAAAATTGAATGAGATAACGGGGCAACGGGGGAACAGGTCAAAGGAGTGCGAGCTTGCGAGCGCTCTTTTGACCTGTTCCCCCGTTGCCCCGTTATCTCATTCAATTTTTCTTTATTTATTTACTTACCCAAATCAGTGCTTCACTTGAACAGGCAACGATATTGAGTCGGCGATCGAAAACACGTGACAAAACCACGCGATATTTCCAAAAAGAAATTAGCCGAGCTAAGCGTACTAAGCGTTCCTAAGCGAAAGCCACGCGAGCAAGCGAGACAATTCCCACCCGTCGCACCTTACTTCTTAGACTAGTCCAACACCCGTTGTGCCTTCGGCACAGGAAGCAAAAGGAGCGCTTCGCGCTCCTTTTTGGCTTCCTGGCCTTGGCTTCATCCTAATACTCATAGTTACTGTGCCTTCGGCACAGTAAGGCAAAGGAGCGCTTCGCGCTCCTTTGGGAGGTGCCTGCGGCACCTTGACTTAATAATAATCACAGTGAATTTTGGAGAAAAA
>Ga0310811_10014566_pt1 | contig 10259 bp, 4 predicted proteins | sample YCmetagenome_FD_207642 | JGI IMG/M metagenome (GOLD analysis project Ga0310811, IMG submission 207642) | Soil microbial communities from experimental microcosm in Duke University, North Carolina, United States - YC | ecosystem: Engineered > Artificial ecosystem > Soil microcosm > Unclassified ... | reverse complement strand
GTCAACCACCACGCGGTGTTCCATCTGATCGCCCGGGTGGATCTGGGCCTGCTCTGGCTGAACCTGCTGTTGCTGCTGAGCGTCGGGTTCATGCCGTATCCGACGGTGCTGCTGGCCAATGCGATGATCACCGGCCAGGGCCAGTCCACGGCGACCATCTGCTACGGCGCCACCCTGGTGGCGGGCGGCGTGCTGTTCAACGCGACGTGGCTGCACGCCTCGTGGCACGGGCGGCTGCTGCAAGCCGACGCGCCGCCCGAGATCGTGCGCGCGATGGGACGCCGTTTCCTGCGCGGGCCGTTGGTTTGCGCCCTGATCACGCCGGTCGCGCTGGTCCAGGTGGGGTTGACGCTGCTCGGTTACGTGGTGCTGCTGACCTACTACGGCGTCGCAGCCGTTCGGGAGAGCGTCGACGGCGTCAACCTGCGCCACGACCGGCACCGCCGCGAGCACACGAAGCACACGGAGCGCACGGGGCACCGCGAGCCGATCGAGCGCACGGACTCCACGCCGCAGCCGGAGTCCACGGAGAGCTGACCCGGGCTCACCCGCCACGCCGGATCGCGCCCGCATCGTCGCGCCGCAGGACCACGTCGCGCCGCAGAAGCACGTCGCACGACCACGTCGCATCGTCACATCGCCTCACCATGCCGCGTGCCCATCCCGCGGCGGGGCGGCCTGGCGCGCAGGTTGAGTGCGGCCGTGGCAGGCTTTTTCGCGGAGGCCGTTGCCCGGCCAGGACCGCCGGAGACCCCGGCGCCGGGCGGTCGATCACGCAGGCGGCGAATCCGTCGCGCGGAGCAGCGCTCCAACCGAGGAGGTCTCATGGCGGTCCTGCCGCACGCGTTCCGGGTCCCGGAGGGCGAGCTGCCGGGAGTGCTCGCACCGCACTACGCCCTCGCCGAGCCCGCCCCGGCCGACGATCCGGGCTCTCCGTTCACCCGATCGGCCCTACATGGCCTCGGACTGGCCGACGCCCCGGTGCACGTGCCGGCCGGCGACCCCGGCGCGATCGACCCCGACAAGGGCGTGGCGCTGGTGACCGGCGCCTCCTCCGGCATCGGCGCGGCCATCGCCCGTTCCCTCGCCGCCGAGGAGCGCTGGACGCTGCTGGTCAGCGGCCGCGACCCGGAACGGGTGCGCAGGATCGCGCAGGAGACCGGCGCCACCGCGCTGCGCTGCGACCTCGCCGCGCCCGACGGCGCGCGGCGGCTGGTGAGCACCGCCGTGGACCTGACCCAGCGCATCGACCTGCTCGTCGCCTCCGCCGGCGTCGGCTGGGCCGGCCCGTTCGCGAGCATGCCGCCCAGTGCGGTCGACCGGGTGCTCACCGTCGACCTCAACGCGGTCATACAACTGGTCCGACTGGTACTGCCGCACATGCTGCTGCAGCGACGCGGCCACCTCGTGCTCATCGGCTCGGTGGCCGGCTGCCTCGGCGTGGAGGGCGAGGCGGTGTACTCGGCGGCGAAGGCGGGCCTCGGCGCGTTCGCCGACGCGCTGCGCTACGAGCTCAAGGGCACCGGCGTGCGCCTGACGCACGTGGTGCCCGGCGTCGTCGACACCCCGTTCTTCGCCCGCCGCGGCATGCCCTACAACCGCAGGCTGCCCCGGCCGATCCCGCCGGAGCGCGTCGCGCGCGCCGCGCTGCGGGCGATCGGCAACGGCCGCCAGGAGGTGTTCGTGCCGCGCTGGTTCCGCTTCCCGACCGCCGTCAGGGCGCTGGCCCCCGGCACCTACCGGCACCTGGCCGCCCGCTTCGGCTGAACCGCCTCGCACCTCGCTCACCCGGACGGCCGAATCGCCGGACGGATCGCCGATCGCCGGACGAGGCGTGGGCCGGAGGGACGGCCGAAGCGCGAGCCGGAGGGACGGACGGATCGCCGGACGAAGCGTCGGCCGAAACATCCCACGCATCGTCAGCCGCCGATCATCGCCTCCAGCGGACGGATCGCGTCCGCCTCGAGCAGACCGCGGGCGGCCGCGACGCGGTGGCTGCGGTGCGGGCCGTCCGGGACCAGGCGGGCGAGCGTCCGCAGCAGTTCGCCCTCGTCCGTCGGCTGCTCGCTCAGGCCCAGCTCCGCCATTCGGCGTACCCCCTCGACGCCGTGCCCCGGGATCGGGCGCCAGCCGATCACCGGCACACCCACACCCAGCGCCTGCAGCGCCGTCTGCCCCGCGGCGTTGTCGAGCAGCGCGGCCGAAGCGGCCAGCAGCCCCGGCATGTCCTCCACCCAGCCCAGCGCCGTCGTACCCGGCACCGTGGCGAGCCGCCGGCGCAGCCGCTCGTCGCGCCCGCACAGCACCACCGGGTGATAGCCGGCCTCGCGCAGGACCTGCGCCGTCCGCGCGAAGCCGCTGCCCGCGCCCCACGCGCCCGCGGACATCACGACCGCGGGACCCGGGCCGGAAAAGCGTTCCCGCCACCGCCCCTCGCCCGGCGGATGCGGGCGGAAGCGTTCCGGCACCAGCGGCCCGTAGACCTCGCACGGCCGGCCCAGGGCGCGGCGCGCCTCCTGCGCGTCGGATTCCGTCAGGCATAGGTTGAGGTCGTTGCCCGGATGCAGCCACTGGCGGTGCACGGCGAAGTCGGTGACGAGCGTGGCGCTCGGCACCGCGAGCCGCCCGCGCGCCCGCGCCCGCCCGGTGAGCTGGGCGGCGAGGTGGAACAGGCAGACCAGGGCGTCGGCCCGGCTGCGGGCGACGGCGTCGAGCAGCCGGCGCTCGGCGAGCGCGGCCAGCGGGGTGCTGTCCGGGCGCGGTCCGGCCCCGGGCCGGAAGAAGGCGGCGTAGATGCCGGAGTAGACGAACGGGGCGCGCCGGATGACCAGATGGTAGAACCCGCGCACCCCCGGGCCGATCGGCCCGGGCAGCAGCCGCAGCACGTCGAGGCGCACGCTCTCGTGCCCGGCCGCGCGCAGCCGCCGGGACAGTTCCGCGCCCGCCGCGTCGTGTCCGGCTCCCATGCTCGCGGTCAGCAGCAGGAACCGGCTCACCTGCCCTCGCCGCCCGTCGAGGGGCGGCGCGGTGCGCTGCGCGGCATGATGACCACCTCGTCTCGGCCGCCGGACGGCGGGTAACCGGCGCCCGGGCGGCGAAAGGCCCGGGCCCGAGCGAGCGGCCGGCACCCCGCGCCGGGGCGCCGCGCCGCACGTCCAGCTTCGCACGATCGTCACGACAGGTAGGGGATGAACGCGCTCACCGTGGTGATGGCTCTGCTGTCCGCACTGGCGAACGCCGCGGCCACGGTGCTGCAACGCCGCGCGTCGGTCGGCCTCGCGCCGGTGGCCGGCTCGGGCCCGCGCGCGACCGCGGCGCGCCTGGTCCAGCCGCTGCGGCGGGCGGCCTGGTGGGGCGGGGCGTCGGCGATCGGCGCCTCGGCGGTCTTCCAGGTGCTCGCGCTCGACAGCGGCCGGCTCTCGGTGGTGCAACCGCTGCTGGCGACGGAACTGCTGTTCGCCCTGCTGCTCGGTGCCTTGGTGTTCCGACACCGGCCGTCCGCGGCGCTGTGGCGGGCCTTCGCGATGCTCGCGGCCGGGCTGGCGTTGTTCCTGGCGGCGGCCTCGCCGTCGGGCGGCGGCGGGGAGGCGTCGGGCCGGCGCTGGCTGGCCGTCGGCTGCGGGCTGGTGTGCGCGGTGGCGATCCTGGTGCTGATCGCCCTCCGGCTGCACGGCACGGTGCGCGCCGCCGTCCTCGGCACCGCCACGGCCGCGTGCTTCTCGATCACCGCCGCGCTCATCAAGGAGGTGACGCGGCGGTTTCCGGAGGGCGCGGAGGGGGTGCTGACCTCGTGGCACACCTACGCCGCCGCGGCGGCCGGGGCGCTCAGCATGGTGCTGCTTCAGTGGACGCTGCGGGCCGGAAGCCTGACCGGTTCCCAGCCCGCGCTGACGCTCGGCGACGCGCTGATCAGCGTCGCCCTGGGCGCGCTGCTGTTCGGCGAGAGCATCAGGCTCGGCTGGCACGTGGTGCTCGAAGTGCTCGGCGTCGTGCTGATGGCCCTCGGCGTGCTCGGGCTGACCGGTGTGCACCACGCGCCGGCGGCGTCAGAGGGCTGGGACGAGGCCGAGCCGCGTCCGAACGACGGCGGCCCGGCGGCGCGGCGGGGGAACTGAGGCGGAATACTTCCCCCCGGACATCCGCCGCCACGCCGCGAAGTGTCCGTGCGCGTCCGTAACGTGTCGTGCTCTACCGAGGGGGACTGATGAGCGGAGCGGTCGTGGCCGGCAAGGGCAAGGTCGGAGCAGGGCTCCAGGTCGAGGCCGAAGCAGGGCTCGAAGCAGAGCCCGATGCAGAGCTCGATGTAGACATTGATGTAGAGGTCGACGACGAGGACCGGCTGGTGGTGCCGGAGGCGTGGCGGCAGTTGGTGCTTCCGCGGCGCGGTGCGGTGGATGTGCAGGTTCGTGTGCCCGAGCACACGGGCTCCACGGCCGCGCTGGGGAGACTGTACGGAACCGGGATCGAGGCGATGGCGACCGCGTGTCTGGAGGATTTTCGTACTCTGCCACAGGTGGTCGAGCCGCTGCGGCAGCAGCTGTCCGGTGATCTGACGCCCCTCGGCACCGCGGTGATGTCGATGCTTGCCGCCGAGGACGGCGGGAAAGACCTGCTCGAGTTCGTGGACGCGTGGGTCGCCGCCTACGGCCTGCCTTTCGCCGCCGCCACAGCCGTCGAGGCGATGCCCCTTTCGGTGCAGAGGATGATGCGCACGGACGCTCCCTCGCAGTACGTCATCCGTGGAGCGGATGATCGCGGTCTGCCGAGAGAGCTGCACGTGGCGCGCGCGATACGCGCGTACCTCGCCGCGGCGCCCGACGAGGTTTATGCGGCAGCCGTACGCGAGCTCGACGGGCATCGTCGTGACCTGAAACAGCGGGTCTTCGTCAGTTATCTCATGCCGACCGAATCCGCCTGGACGGCCGAGGCCTGCGCCGAAGCGGGCAAGAAGAGACTCGCCTCCTCTACATTCCGTCCCCTGGTCAAGCTGCTGCAGTGTTCGGTGAGCCGTCCGGAGGAGCTGGCCGCGCTGCGCAAGCGCAAGGCCTTCCATCCGAACTACGTCGATGAGACCGTCCTCGCCACTGCCACCGTCGCTCTCGGCACCGACGTCGTCGATCTGCTTCCCGAAGCGCTCGATTCGCGCGACGCCACCGGAGACAGCCTGCGCATGATTCTGGACTGTGCGGCGCGGATACCGTGCGACGCGGCCTTCGAAATGCTCACCGTACGGCTGACGAGGAAGCACTTTCAGGCCGCGGTGATGGAAGCGACCGAGCGTTTCCCGCGCCGCGCGATACGCCTGCTCGCCCGGGCCGCCTGTGCGCAGGACGCGAACGCCGAGCTGGCACGGAACCTGCTCAACGGCCTGCTCGCCCGGAAAGGCGAGCTGGCGGAGCAGGTGCGGCCGGCGTTGTCAGAGGACGAACGCGCACTGGTGGACCGCCTGTGCCTGCAAGCTGTGGGCCATCCGGAGGCATCGGCCTCAGCGCTGCCCGCGATACTGGTCAGCCCGCCGTGGACACGCAAACGACCACGGCGGGCGACGATAGGAGTGCCTGCTTCCGCCGACCCTCACGCGCCGGACGGTCTGGTCGCCCCGGCCCTGAGCCGGGTGGAGTGGAAACCGGGCGAGCGCGAGGCCTTCGAACGGCGCCGCCCGCGTCTCTTCCGGCCGGTCGACGTGCAGCGGACGCTCGACCAGATCGAGAAGTCCGGCACCAGCGGGTCGAGCGACCAGGACTGCTTCGCCCTGCTGAACGCGCCCGACGAGGACGCCCGCCGCGCCCTGCCCCATCTGCGCGGCGCGATCAAGAGCTGGGAAGATCCGGTGGACGTGTTCGGCGCGATCCTCGTCCGCTTCGGCACCGAGGCGATCGGGCCCGCGCTGCACGCCGCGCAGGACTCGGAGCTCACCGGCCGCGCGCCGTTGCTCCAGCCCATCGTGAACCTGCGGGTGGCCCGGCTCATGGCGGACTGGCTGCTGCGGCTCAAGAGCGTGCGCACACAGGCTAGGAGCTGGTTCGAACGCCACGGCGACGACGCCGCTACGCTGCTGATTCCGGACGCGCTCGGCTTGGACAAGGGGCTGAGAAAGTCGGCCGACGCCGCTCTCCGGTACCTCGCCGGCCTCGGAGTCGATGTCGTCGGCGTCGCGCAACACCACTACGGCGCGGAGACGGCCCTCGCGGTCAAGCAGACCGTCGAGGTCGATCCGCTCGATCTCGTGCCGGGCCGTCCGCCGAAGGCCCCGGAATGGCTGCGGTCCGCGACCTTGCCGCAGATCCTGCTGCGCGACCGGCGCACCGCCCTGCCCGCGGAGTCCGTCCAGCACGTGCTGACCATGCTCGCCATCTCACGCCCGGGCGAACCCTATGCGGGTCTTGAGATGGTTCGGAAGTGCGTGGACCCGGTTTCGCTGGCCGTTTTCGGCCGGGCGCTGCTCGCCGCCTGGCGAGCCGTGGACTATCCGAACAAGGAGTCGTGGATCCTGTCCGCGCAGAGCGTCCTCGGCGACACGGAGACGGTCCGCGGCCTCGTTCCCCTGATCCGCGCCTGGCCTCGCGGCAGCGCCCATAAACGCGCCGAAGCGGGGCTCGACGTCCTCGGCGAGTTCGATTCCGAGTACGCGCACTTCCAGCTGCATCTCATCGCGCAGTCTTCCCCGCGGAGGGCACTGAACCGCCGTGCGCAGGACCGGGTGGCGTCGCTCGCGTCGAAGTTCGGCGTGCCGCCCGAACGGTTCGTGGACCGGCTGATGCCCGATTTCGGCCTGGACGCCGAGGCGGGGCTGTGGCTGGACTACGGCCCACGCCGGTTCCAGGTCCGTTGCGACGAACTGCTGCGGCACACCGTCTTCGACGAATCAGGCGCCGCATGCCCGGACGGAGACCTGCCGGTACCCGCGGCGGCCGACGACGCGGAACTGGCCGAGGTCGCCCGGGCGCGGCTCAGCGGGCTGACGGAGGATATACGTGCGCTGACTGACCATGTGCCTCGGCGGATGGAGTCCGGCATGGTCATGGGCCGTTCGTGGACCGCCGAAGAGTTCCGCGACCGGCTGCTGCGCCATCCGCTGCTGTGGCGACAGCTCTGCGGCGTCGTGTGGCTCTGCGAGTTCGACGGCGCCGCCACCGCGTTCCGCGTCGCCGAGGACCGCGGCTTCGCGGACGTCCACGACGACGTGTTCGCGCTACCCGAGCAGGCAGAGGTCCGCGTGGCACACCCGCTGCACCTCGGCGCGGATCTCGGTGCCTGGGCGGAACTGTTCGCGGATTACGAGATCCTGCAGCCGTTCGCCCAACTCGGTCGGCCCGTCTATCCGGCCGAGGAGCGGTCCTCGGGTTCCGCGTTCACCCGATTCGAGGGGAGCGACGTGCGGACCGAACAGGTGCGCGCGTTGCTGGAGCGCGGCTGGGAGGGCGCGCACAAGGACCGCTGGTTCGAGGAACATTTCGTGCGCGCGACGCCCGACGGCAGGTGGCTGATGCTCGGGCTCGACTCGGGAGTCGGGCTGACAGAAGGCGATGACGACGCGCCCACGCGGCGGCTGGAAACCGTCTGCGTGGCCTCGGCTCGGGGCGAGGTCGAGCAGGATCCGGCGAAGCGGTCCGAGAGCCTGCAAGGCATCGACGCGGTCACCGCTTCCGAGCTTCTCGCGGACCTGCATCGGTTGTCGGAGCACTGAGCTAGATTGTCGCCCGCTTGATCCACACCGAAGGTTGCCGGGGAGGCGTCGTGCGTCGCTTGGAGTTGGCCAGCGCGGGTTCCGCGAAGTTCCGGGAGGGCACGCAGGAGGGCGCGACCGCCGCGGCCGCGCCGCCGGACGAGGACACCATGGTCGTTCCGGTGTCGTGGCGGCGGGTCATCCAGCCCCGCCGCGGCGGGGCGCCGGGCCCGGCGGTCAAACTCCAGCCGGGGACGTGGGAGCAGGAAGGCGCGACCTTCGTCCACGGCAATGCGCGGATAGCCGTCTCGCGCACGGACATTCCCGGCTCCGCCGGGCAGTACTCCGGGTCGGCTCCGCGGGACGCGGCCAAGCTCGCGCTCCGGGCCATGTCCAGGTACGACGACAAGCTCTGGGTCTTCGTCGACACGTGGGTCGCCGAACGCGGCGTCGCTTTCGCCGCCGCCGCCACGGCGATCTTGAACCACGACGGGTCGAACGGCGGCACCCAGGCACGCCACGAGGCGTTCCTCCGGATGCGCAGGATCCTGGCCGCAGCGAACGACGCGGACTACGCCGAGGCCGTGCAGGCTCTGGCCGGACTGCGGGGATCGCACATCGAGCGGGTCCTCGTCTCCTACCTCGTGCCCACCGAGCCGGCGTGGGCGGACGAGGTCTGCGCGGCGTATCGGCAGGGTCGGCACCCGCACCTGGACTTCGAGCGCCGGCTCGTGGTGTGCATCCTGAGCACCCGGGAGCAGTTGGCCCGCGTCGGCAGCGCCGACTTGCTGGTCAGCTACTACACGGGTCTCGCGGAGATCGGGACGCTCGTCGACGGGATCGGCGTCGCGGCGCTGCCCGCAATCGCGGAGGTCGCGGAGAACAAAACGGGCTATGTCTCCACGGACGCTCGCCGAGCCGCATTCGCCGCGCTCGCTCAGTTGCCGAGCGACGAGGCGTTCGAAATGCTGGCGGGCCGGCTGGACGAGAAGTACGTCTCGAGCGCGGTGCTCGAGGCGATGGCCCGTTTCCCGGTGCGTGCGCTGCGCGTGCTGGCCAAGACCGCCAACGGCGGCGGCAAGAGCGCGCCGCCCGCCCGCATGCTGCTCACCAGCCATGTCAGAACCCATGCGCACCTGCTCGACGGCGTGCTGCCCACCCTGCCTGAGAAGGACGCGGAGCTGATCACCGCGCTCGCGCACGAGACCGAGGGGCGGCCCGAGGCCCCGACCGACGCATTGCCACCGCTGCTCGTGGCTCCGCCGTGGACCCGCCGCCGCGCCAAGCGCACCGCGCCGACCGTGCTCGCCGGACTCGAACCGCCGCGGATGTCCAGGGTCGAATGGGCGCCCGGGGAGCGGGAGGCTTGGGCGGCGACGGACCGGCGTCCGGACGGTGACACGGACTGGGACGTGGTGGCGAAGCGGTACACGGTGTCAGGGTTCGATGCGTTCTGGGGCAGCCGCGACTTCTTCACCAGAGCCCCGGAGCACCTCGCCAGGCCCCTGCTGCCGCGCTGGATCCCCGATTGCGCCTACTGGAACCTGGTCGAGGCCCTCGGCGCCGTCGTCGCGCGCTTCGAGCACGACGCGCTCGCGCCCGTGCTCGCCACGGCGCGCAACGCGAGCCCGGTCAACAGCGGCCAGATCCTGCAGGCCTTCGTCGATCCGAGCGTGGCGCGGCTGATGGCCGACTGGTTCACCCGGCTCAAGTCCGGGCGTGCTGCGGCCGCCTCCTGGCTGACCCGGCACGCGCAGCCGGCGGCGCTCCTGCTGATTCCGGACGCCGTGGGCGAGCCCGGAGCCGGGCGGGTGGCGGCGGAGAACGCACTGCGCTTCCTCGCGCCGCTGACCGACGTACGCGCCGCCGCCGAGCACTACGGACCGGAGGCCGTCGCCGCCGTCGAGGCCATCCTCGCCTTCGACCCGCTGGAGTTGCATCCGCAGCGGATGCCCGCGATACCGGCCTGGGTGGAGGGCGCTCAGCTGCCGCAGATCCTGCTGCGCGGGCGGGAGCAGGCGCTGCCCGCGGACGCGGCCCGGCATGTGCTGTCCATGCTCGCGATCTCCAAGCCTGGCGAACCGTACGCCGGTCTCGCCGTGGTCCGCGAGTCGGCCGACCCGCGTTCGCTGGCCGAGTTCGCCTGGGCCGTGTTCGCGGCCTGGCAGGCCATGGACATGCCGTCCAAGGACGGTTGGGCGCTGACGGCGCTGGGCTGGTTCGGCGACGACGACACCGTGCGCCGGCTCGCCGGCCTGATCCGGGCGTGGCCGGGGGAGGGCGGCCACCAGCGTGCGGTCGCGGGGTTGGAGGTCCTCGCCGAGCTGGGCACCGATGTGGCCCTGATGCAGTTGCACCAGATCTCGCAGAGGGTGAGGTTCAAGGCCCTCAAGGCGCGCGCCCAGGAGAAGATCGCTGACATCGCTCGAGGCCTGGAGCTGACCGCGGACCAGCTCAGCGACCGGCTGGTGCCGGACTTCGGCCTGGACGCCGAGGGCGGGATGTGGCTCGACTACGGCCCGCGCCGGTTCCGCGTCGGATTCGACGAGCAGCTCAAACCCTTCGTGGCGGACGAGGCGGGCGGGCGCCGCAA
>Ga0310811_10014565_pt1 | contig 10259 bp, 9 predicted proteins | sample YCmetagenome_FD_207642 | JGI IMG/M metagenome (GOLD analysis project Ga0310811, IMG submission 207642) | Soil microbial communities from experimental microcosm in Duke University, North Carolina, United States - YC | ecosystem: Engineered > Artificial ecosystem > Soil microcosm > Unclassified ... | reverse complement strand
CCCGGCATTCTACTGCATGGCAATTGACCAAAACCCCATGCTGTGGTCTAATTCGCGCCCTCGATTGCGCAATGCATCGGGCGGTTAGCTCAGCGGTAGAGCACTGCCTTCACACGGCAGGGGTCACAAGTTCGAAACTTGTACCGCCCACCAGAATCCAGAAAGCCGGCGCAAGCCGGCTTTTCTACTTCTAGCGGGCCATTCCCATCAGCATTCGAATTATTGGGACTGTCGCCATCGCAGCCAATGCGTCAAAAATGCGTCAAATGACGCTTGGAAAACGCGCATGGCATCAATCAGAGAACGCAAACGTGACGACGGTAGCACCTCATATGAGGTGCGCATCCGCCGCGAGGGTTTTCCGAGAATCTCAGGTACTTTCGATACGAAGAACATGGCGAAGGACTGGGCAGCCGTCATTGAATCGGAAATGGCGCGAGGGATCTTCATTGATCGGACAGAGGCCGAAAAAAATACGCTCGGGGATCTGATGAAACGCTATCTCCGCGACGTTTCACCCCAGAAGAAAGGCCGCCAAAGCGAGCGTTATCGGATTGAGGCGTTCTTGCGCGAGGATCTGCTATGCAAGTACAAGGTTGCTGGACTGTCTGGCAAGGTACTCGCTGAGTGGCGCGATCAACGCCTCAAGGTTGTATCAGGATCTACCTGTAATCGGGATCTTAATCTCATCAGTCACGTCATCAATGTGGCCAGGAAGGAATGGGGCATCCACATCGAAAACCCAGTTTCGATGATTCGCCGTCCACCAGAAAACCGAGCCCGCAGTCGGCGCCTTTCTCCCGATGAGGAAGCCAGACTCATGGTGGAGCTGACCCTAACCGAGCGCGCAGAGAATGGCACCTACACCGCCGGCGGTACGCACAACCCATGGATTCAGCCCTTGGTGACGCTGGCCTTGGAAACGGCCATGCGTAGAAGTGAACTGCTGTCGCTTCGCTGGAACAATGTTTTTCTCGCTGATCGCTTTGTACGGCTTCTCGATACGAAGAATGGAGATGCGCGCGATGTTCCTCTCTCCAGTTGGGCCTACGCGATTTTGAATGGCCTACCGCGGGACATTGGCGGCCAAGTATTCCCAATCTCAGCCGACGCGGTGAAAAAATCCTTCACGCGTGCCTGCACGCGCGCAGGCATCAAGGATCTGCACTTCCACGACTTGAGGCACGAAGCCACCAGTCGGATTGCTGAGAAACTAGAAAACGTGTTGGAGCTATCGGCCGTAACTGGTCACAAAACGCTGGCCATGTTGAAGCGGTACTACCATCCACGGGCAAAGGACTTAGCCAGAAAACTTGGATAAGCGCCGATAGAGGGGGCCTTCGACACCACTTTTTATTCATAAGGCTCGTATGCACGAAGCCTCTCTGCTATGAGTGTAGCAATTGCGAAGAAGAAGCGTGCAGGCTTTCAAAATTGCTGATTACTTATATAAACTCTCCACCTTATAGCTGATGGTAATTTTCAGCCAAATACCAAACAAAAAAACAGAGGTGGGGGCGTGGCAAAGCATTTAGCAAAAATTGATGTGCCGCAATACTTGCATGGCAAGAGAACTCGTAAGCTTGAGAAGCGGGAAAAACGCTTTTGGAAAGCACACATTCGAAACCTAGCTCATAACAAGGCTCTCTCCGAAAATTTTGGTAAGCAATCGACCATTGTGAAAATGATGGCAAACGGCTTCCCACCTGATAAAAAACTGATTCGAAAAGGTCGAATTACTTTTTCTATACCGCCGAGCTTTTCGATAATTGATAGCCCTGAACAAACCTTGGCATCGTTGAGCCTACTAGCCCAGCAGATGCAGGCAGAGCGATTAGGGCAGGTTTTTCTGGATTTTAGAAAACTAACGAAGTACGACTTGGGGGCAAATGGGCTACTCGATGTTCTGGTTGACGAGTTATCAATCCAAGCACGACAAACCAAGCGAAAAATTCGATGGCGCGGCACATATCCTGCTGACTCAGGTGATCGACGCTTTGTTAAAGCAATGGGCGTCATTAAGCGTTTGAAGATTGAGCACGAATACCCATCTAAAGATGAGGAAGACAAACTCGCCCTATTCGACACGAGGTGCAAACATTATGTGCGCGCGTTGAAACCCAAAGAGGCTGACCTAAAAGCTAGGGTCACCCAGCGTTTTGCCGATCACATAAACAAGTGTTTGGGGAGCGTGAAAATGATCCTAACTAACGAAGCTCGCGGACGCCTTTGTCAGTATGTGGGAGAAATTATCGACAACGCTGAAGAGCATGCAGGAATGCTCGACTGGGCCATTCAAGGTTATTTGGATACGCACCTTGAAGTACCAATGTGCGAGATAGTTATCTTCAATTTTGGAAGGACTATTGCTGAATCCTTTGCATCTCTACCAGAGGATAGTTACACCCGTCGACAAATAAAAACGTACATTGATCTCCATCAGAAAAATGGATTCTTTCAACATAAGTGGCGAATCGAAGATTTGCACACACTCATTGCCTTACAAGGCAATGTCAGCTCGAAAAATAAGGCACCGACTGATACGCGAGGGAATGGTACCGTCGATTTGATTGAGTTTTTTCAGCGAGTTCAGGCTGAATGTTCTAACGGCCAAAGATCTGACGAGCAAGCGCGAATGGCAATTGTCTCGGGTTCGACCTATATTCTATTTGACGGCAAGTACAAAATGCAGGAAAATAGCAATGGAATCAGAATCATAGCTTTTAATGACGCAAATGATCTGCGTCAAAAGCCCGATCCGCAGTATGTTAGGCAGCTAGAGGGCGTTGAATTTCCAGGAACACTTATCAGCATTAAGTTTCCGCTGTCCACATCCGTTGACACTGTAGCGACGGGAGAAACACCATGAGTGCGCAAATAGAATCTACCAAAATCGACTTTCACGACATTGCTGGGCCCGTGTATACAGGTAGGAGCAGAGGCGAACAGTTACGAGAAAATCTGCACCTTGATGCTGTTGATGCTTCGGGTGGTAATGTCATTGTGGAGATTCCAGAGGGAACCTACACGATTAGCAGCTCATTCTTTTTGGGACTGTTTGGACCAAGTGTAGTGAGTGCGGGTAGCAAAGATCTCTTCTATTCTCGCTATCTTTTTAAGTCGCCAGCCTTCCTAAAAGAGGTGATTGACGGCTATGTGTCGAGAGCATTGCAGACGCGTAATCTCTTTATTTGATGTCGACCGGTCAGGAGCTGCCCAAGGTTAGTACTGCTGCTTCGCAAGTGATAAACACTACTACCGCAGCAGCAGCTCCCCCTTCCCCAAGGGAAAAAAAGGCCACTGAGGCCGTTACTCCATCAGCCCCTAAAGGGGCTGCAATGACTGCAGTTCAGCCAATATCGCTCACTGATATTGAGCTCCCCTCAGGATGTAACTTCGTCAACGTCAATAGCAAAGCGCTAATTGCGGTGTGCCCTGCCGCTCCTGACTCCATTGGAGACAAGCTTCTCCTCACAGCCCCTTCACTTGCAATAAGTTTGATTGCGCTTGCGATCTCCGGGATAACGTTTAAATACAACCGCGGCAAAGATGCGCGTGCACGAATTCAATCGATTCAGGATGATTTCTGGATACGGAAGATTGTGTCTCCTATGTCTATTGAGCCGTTCCTGAAATACATTCAGGAGTTGGGCTCAATTTTGCCAAGCGCAAGTCAAACTCTAAATTATGTAGAACAGACTTGGGGAGATCAGGCGCAGAAACTAGGCGAGTTCCGCCTATCTTTCCAAATATTGGATGTTGTTGACGCTACTCTTCAAGCTGGGGTACTTGCGAAGCTGGATGAGTTAGATGATCGGATAACAGTTTATTGCGGAGAATTGATGCAGTTCCTCGACAATAAATCTACCAATGTACCAAGCAGAAATGATTGCCTCCAGGATTGCAACGCCCTGACTATTGCAATATTCAAATTGATTCAGGCATCTCAATCAGCGGTCGGGAAAGCTAAATAACTTGTGAACTTCCAGGTTGCTAACCACGCCAACCGATTGGCCTTTGCATCATCGAGCGCATGGTGACACTGCAGGCCGTTAGCGAAGGCCGTTTCGATAGCCGCCAGGAACTCCGGTAGGAGCAAAAGTTCGTAGGCCTTGGGTGCAAGGCACTCCGGCCATAGCACCCCACCTGGCATGCCAAAGAGACCGACGATCCAGGGCCAGTCCCACGCAAGGCTGTCGGTTGCCAATTGCACCGGCTGGCCGAACGAAGCAAGCCAGCTTGCCAACTGACGACGCAACTCATCTATGGAAATACGCGCTGCCGGATCCCCCAGCTTCGGTAACACCTCCATTTCGGCGAAGTCGCTGGGGTCGTGCATACCCCAAGTTGTTGAATTGCGTCGAAAACTGACCCTAGATTTGGAGTGAACCCCATCAAGTGGAACGGAGAGCAGCTCCGAATTGACCGCATACTGCAGGGCATAGGAAGGAGAATCCTATGCAGCAGAGAAGACACCGCCGTCACAGCACAACCTTCAAGCTGGAACTTGTTCGTGCCTACCTCAATGGCGAAGGCAGCAACACGGTCAACCGCCACTACCCCTTAGGATGGCTCTGACTCTGCCTTATGACAGCCACCTGTCAAATTAGTAATTATCAATATTCTCTATATTATTTATCATTCCATCGACACTGAAAGTATCTGAGTGATGTGCTGAATCAATGCTTGGAGAGGCTGATGCAACTCAACCGGATGAGTTCGATGGCGATTAAAAATATCAAACTGGCACGCTGTTCAAGTCACATAGAGCGCAATACAGGGAAAAGAAGACAAGTACTGAATACGATGTGGTTGGGGCGTGCTTGCCCTAGTCTCTTAATAGCCATTCCCGATATTACGAGGCACCGCAAACACCGCCCCACACTCTTGGCGGCAATTTCTGCGTTGATTTATGTAACGAATAGCCTGCCGTCAGCAAATGCACAGTCCATAACCACCACGGGCAATTTGAATTACACACCTCCCGGCGGCGCGCAAACCTGGTCTGTCGGCGATGATCTTGTTGTTGGCGATACGACCTCCGGTACGCTACTTATCGATGCAGGTGCCAAGGTCGATAACAACTGGGCTTACGTCGGCAATCAATCCGGCGCGGTGGGAACAGTGACTGTCCAAGGTAAGGACGGTAGTGGCAATCCATCGACTTGGACCAGTAACGGTCAGTTCATGGTCGGCGTCGAGTCGGGTAGCAATGGCACGGTCAACATCCTCAATGGCGGGGTCGTGACAAACACCATGGGGGGCATTATTGCCCGTGACAATGGCAGTACTGGCAATGTCCTCGTTTCAGGCACGAGTTCGACCTGGAATAGCGCCGTTGCATATTCATTTCAAATCGGCGCCGGCGGTAGTGGCACGCTCCAGATCAACAATGGCGGCGTAGTCCATAGCGGTCAGGGTGTCATTGGTTTCGATAGCGGCAGTGATGGACATGTCACTGTCTCGGACGCTGGATCGCTCTGGGATCCGCTCAATAACATCTATGTTGGTTTCAGCGGCACAGGCGAACTGAGCGTTCTCAATGGTGCAACGGTGAGTACCGTTGGATCTAGCGGACCCAACGCAGCTGCGACGATTTATCTTGGCTTCAGCAGTGGCGGCCAAGGCACAGTCACCGTTTCGAGTAGCACCGGCAACACTTCCACGTTGAGCGCGACCGATGATCTTATCGTCGGTGTTGACGGCGCCGGCACGATGACAGTGGATAAAGGCGGCTTGGTTAATATTGGTGACAACACCCTTATTGGCAGTACTGCCACTAGCAGCGGCACCCTTCATCTCAACGGAGATAGCACGGGACGCGGCATTCTTGAAACCGGATCCGTGGTTGCTGGCGCTGGCACTGTCAATCTCGATCTCAATGGTGGCATTCTGCGTGCAAATCGCGATGAAGCCAATTTTCTGAATGGCTTTACGGCACTCACTGTTGGAGCCGAAGGAGCGTGGTTCGATACCAATACACACGATATCGGCATCAGCACTGCATTTATCGGCACCTCTACCTTCAACAAACTGGGCGTGGGCACGCTGACATTGACCGGTGACAGTTCGACCTTCACCGGCAACACGGAAGTGCAAGCCGGAACGTTACAGGTCGACGGCACACTGGGAGGTTCGATCGATGTGCTGACAGGGGCAAGACTGACCGGTATTGGTCAAGTCGGTGACACAACCAACAGCGGCGTGATTGCACCCGGTCACGTCAATAGTCTCGGCACACTCACCATCGCGGGTAATTACATACCTGCAGGCGGCAGTATCGAAATCAGAACGCAACTGGGTGACGATACCTCGCCAACGGACCGTCTTGTGATCACTGGCTCAACTTCCGGCGCCACGCCTGTGAAGGTGACGAACGTCAGTGGTACTGGCGCGCAGACCACGGAGGGCATCAAGATCATCGACATCGCAGGCGCGTCCAACGGCACATTTACGCTTATCGGAAATACAACGTACCAAGGCGATCCAGCGGTGGTGGCAGGTGCCTATGCATACCGGCTGTATCAAGGCGGTGTATCCACGCCTGCAGATGGTGATTGGTATCTGCGTTCGGTCTTGCAAAACACGGCGACGTCGACGTCAACACCGCTTTATCAACCTGGCGTTCCCACGTATGAAGCCTACCCGCAGATTTTGCTGGGACTGAACAGCTTGTCGACACTGCAGCAAAGAGTCGGCAACCGTTTTTGGGTTGACTCAAATACGGCATCATCAAGAAGTGATAGTGGCAGCCCTGCAGGAACTGTCATCGAAACAAACGGTATGTGGATCCGCGTCGAAGGTGGGTATGCCCGAATCGATCCGAGATACTCGACCTCCGGTAGCAATTACAAGTACGGCACGTACAAACTGCAGACAGGTATTGACGCGATGTTTGCGGAGAATGAGAACGGCAAGCTCATCGGTGGCCTGACGGCTCATTATCTTCATGGCAGTGCAAATACTACTTGGCAGTCAGGTGCTGGCAACTATGGTGCCGGTGCCATTGCGACCGATGGCTACGGTGTAGGTGGCACATTGACTTGGTATGACAAGAATGGTTTCTATGTCGACAGTACGGCACAGCTCACTTGGTACAACAGCACACTATCTGCCAACCCGGTAAATCGCCTTGAAAGCAGCAACGGTGCCCTCGGTCAAGCATTCTCTGTCGAGAGCGGTAAACGCATTGCCGTAGACGAAGCCTGGTCCGTCACACCGCAGGCGCAATTGATTTATTCAAAAGCACGCTTCCAGAATTTCAATGATGTCTTCGGTGCATCTGTCTCTCCCGGACGGGACAGCAGCCTGCAGACACGCTTGGGATTAAGCATTGAGCGTCAAGTCAATCGGACCCGGCTTTATGGCATTGCCAATCTGTACAACGAACTCTTGAATGGCACATCCGTTGTCGTGGGCGACGCAACATTTGCCAGCAGGAATGATCGACTATGGGCGGGTGTCGGGTTTGGCGGTTCTTACAACTGGCATGACGACAAATACTCCATTTACGGGGAAGGTACGTTCAATACCAGTCTGGCGGATGGCAATTCACACGGGTATGGCGGCACCGTTGGTATTCGCATCAAATGGTGAATGCGCTCCGTAGATGTTCAAGTGTTCAGCTGCAAAAAAGCATTTTCCGTTTCAGAAAATAAATCTCGTCGCCAATTTCTGGTCAAGGATTGGTGATTTAAAAAGCATCCCTTTGATCGATCGAGGCAAGACTTTTTGCGTTGCAGATGGCTCATTACGATGTAACCATGACCGTGATAGTCTTTGCCACAGGGGATGATTGTTCTGTACAGAACAGACAAAAACACGAATGGATCCACGAACAAGTATTCTGATCGGTAGCATTACCTGTGCGCTGATGGCAGTTGTGCTGACGTCCTTGGCACGAGCAACACCGTTACCAGTACCTGGTTTCAGGTCATGGGTCGTCGGTGCCTGGATGATTTTCAGTGCCCTCCTCATGCTTGGCTTAAGGGACTGGGTACCGCACCTTGCATCGGTGACTTTGGGCAACTGCGTTCTGATGCTGGCATATCTTGTCTGGCTCTCGGGAACGCTTGAGTATTTTGGCAAACGCATCAAATGGGTGCCATGGCTTGTCGTCGTGCTTCTCGCAACCGCTGCAGTCTCCTGGTTTGTCTACGACGATGAAAGTTTCCGAGCACGCGTGATCATCGTCGCCAGTGTGTGCGCCGGAATCAATGCATACCATGCGCATGCGGTGTGGCATTCCGCACGCAGCAAACGAGATACCAAGGCGACCGGCGTTACATCGACGTTTGTCTGGTTGATCGCTCTGGTCATTATCTATGGAGTGCGTGGTATCCATGCACTCGTATTCCCGCAAGGGGATACCGGCTTGCTAACGCAAGACCTGACCCAGATTATTTATACGGGCAGTTTCACAGTGTGCAACATGATGCTCGTGATCGGTTTCGCGACGATGGCATCAGACTATGTACGCGGGCATATCGAAAAACAGGCGACGCGTGATCCGCTGACCGGTGCGTTGAATCGACGCGCGCTTTTCGATGCAATCGGCGTGGAGTTTTCGCGTAGCCAGCGCCATGACCGTCCGTTTTGTATTGCCATGTTCGACATCGATCATTTCAAGAACATCAATGATCGCTTCGGACATCTCGTGGGTGATCAGGTGTTGACCACTGCATGCAGAAGGGTTGAGCGCTTGATCCGCCCGCATGATGTATTTGCACGCTATGGCGGCGAGGAGTTTTTAATCCTGATGCCCGAGACGGATTTACCCATTGCTGCACAGATCGCTCAACGACTTCTTGCTGCACTTGCAGTTTCCGAGGACGATGGCGTGCCTGCGATTACCGTCAGTATTGGTGTGGCGGAATGGTTGCCAAATGATGGCTCGATCGAATCTCTGATCGGCCGCGCGGACGCTGCCCTCTATAGGGCTAAAAAGGATGGGCGTAACCGAATTGAAATTGGCTCTGCATTACTGAATTGAATTGCGCTAAGTCTCCAAATTATTGAGACTACCGTCATCGTAGCCAATGCGCCAAAAATGCGTCAATTGATGCATGGAAAGCCACACATGGCATACATCAAAGAACACAAACGCAATGACGGTAGCATCGCATACGAGGTGCGTATCCGTCGCGAAGGCTTGCCTCGGCAAGCCTTTTGCTTTGTCTACGCTACCTGAAGATTTACAACCGGAAACGCTGTACGCTCTCCTGCAACCCATTTGCCACGCTCATTAACGTCGTGGCACTTTGTGCGACCGACTCGACCGCTGCAGAATTTTCTTCTGACATCTGTGCAATCGATTGAACATTGTTGGCCAAATCCAGTGATGCCAGACGCTGTTCCTGCATCGCACTGGAGACTTCGCCAATCGATTGTTGTACAACGCCAGTCGCGGTACGAATGTCCTGCATGCTCTTGCTTGCAGCTGCAGCGACTTCAACGATATTGGCCACCATGTCGCGGCTCTCGCGCATGCTGGCAACAACGCTTTCAGTACCGTCCTGGATTGCGCCGATCATGCTGGTGATTTCTTGCACCGAAGTTGTCGTACGTTCGGCCAGCTTGCGGACTTCATCGGCGACGACAGCAAAACCGCGGCCTTGTTCGCCGGCACGTGCTGCCTCAATCGCGGCGTTGAGCGCCAACAGATTGGTTTGATCAGCCACCTCGCGAATCACCGTGGTGATGCTGCCGATCTGCTGAATTTGCTCCGACAGTACATGAATCTGCTCTGCCGAGTCGTCGACCTTGCCTGCCACTTCACTGACACGTCGTGATGCTTGATCCAATTCGTGATTGCCAGCCTCGGCCATTTTGTCGGCCTCGCTGGCGCGCTGGCTCACTTCATTTGAATTGGCGCCAACGTGGTCAATGCTGACAGTCAGCTCTTCAACCGCTGCTGCAGCGGAAGAAGTCGAGGTCGATTGTGATTCGGTACTACTGGCAACCTGCTCGGCCGTGGTTGAAAGCTCACCGGCCAAAGAGGAAATACGTTGCGAGCCCTGCACAACCTCGCCAATGGTCGCACGTAATTGCTCGACCATTTTCTGGATGGCGGATTTCAACTGAGTGATTTCGTCACGACCACGCCCCACTTCAACGCGTACCGCAAGGTTGCCGTTGGCAACATGGCCAGCCACATCAACCACCTCTGCAAGCGGTTTTGTAATGCTGCGTGCGATATTCAGTCCAATGAAGACGGCAATAATGGAAACGACCACGGTAATGCCAATGATCAACATCAT
>Ga0310811_10014563_pt1 | contig 10260 bp, 13 predicted proteins | sample YCmetagenome_FD_207642 | JGI IMG/M metagenome (GOLD analysis project Ga0310811, IMG submission 207642) | Soil microbial communities from experimental microcosm in Duke University, North Carolina, United States - YC | ecosystem: Engineered > Artificial ecosystem > Soil microcosm > Unclassified ... | reverse complement strand
GCCGGACATGAATATCACGGCAAGGCCGGGCTTGAGCGCCTTGACATGGCGCACCATGGTCGGCCCGTCCATGTTGGGCATGACCACGTCGGTAATGATCAGATCGATCTTGGCATCGCCGGCTTTCACGATCTCCAGCGCTTCTTCGCCGCCGCCGGCTTCCAGCACATTATAGCCGCGCATGCGCAGGGCCCGCGCCGCAAAGCTGCGCACGGCTTCCTCATCCTCCACCAGGAGGATCGTGTCCTGGCCGGTCACGTCGCGCGCGATGGCGGGCGCGGCATCGGCCGCATGCGCCTCGCCCGCTTCCACCTTCCGGCGCGGCAGATAGATGTTGAAGCTGGTGCCTTTGCCCACCGTGCTGTCCACAGTGATGAAGCCGCCGGACTGTTTGACGATGCCATACACGGTGGCCAGGCCCAGGCCCGTGCCCTGACCCACCGGCTTGGTGGTGAAGAAGGGATCGAAGATCTTGCTCTGGATCTCCTTGGACATGCCGATGCCGGTGTCGGTCACCTCGATGCGAACATAGTCGCCGGCCGGCATCACCGCGGTGCCCAGCGCCGAAGACTGGCTCACCATCTCGTTGGCGGTCTTGATGGTGACCGTGCCGCCGCCCGGCATGGCGTCGCGCGCATTGACCACCAGATTGATGATGGCGTTGCCGAGCTGCGCCTCATCGGCATGCACGGTCCAGAGTTCGGGCCCGCGCTCGACATTCAGGCTGATGCCCTCGCCCACCAGCCGGCGCAGCATCTGGGCCAGTTCGCCGATCACGTCATTCAACGCCAGCAGCTTGGGCTGCATGGTCTGCTTGCGGCTGAAGGCCAGAAGCTGGCTCACCAGCGAGGCAGCGCGCAGCGCGTTCTGGTGGACCTCGTTGATCTCCTTGAAGGAGGGATCACCCGCCTGATGGCGCATCAGCAGGAATTCGCAATTGCCGATGATGACGGTCAGAAGATTGTTGAAGTCATGGGCCACGCCACCAGCAAGCTGGCCCACCGCCTGCATCTTCTGGGACTGGGCGAATTTGGTCTCCAGGGCCTTCTGCTCGGAAACGTCCACCAGATAAAGCACCGCCGTGCCGGTTGCGCCGGGCATGGGGCTGGCGAAAAGTTCGGCCAGCCGTTCTTCGCTGCCGCTACCCCTGGGGCCGCGCAGCTCGACCGCCTTCAGTCCGGTAGCACCGCCGGCCGCGTTCCGGATCAGGCTCAGCACCTGGGCGCGATCGCCCGCTTCCAGCAGTTCGGAAAAATTCCGGCCGGCCAAGGTGCCCGTCGCGCCAAAGAAGCGGGAGAGCGCCGCATTGGCACCGGTGATGCCGCCTTCGGCATCGGCAAAGGCAATGCCCATGGGCGCATCGCGGAACAGGTCGCCGATATTTTCGGTGGCCGGCGCATAGGGCACCGCAGGCTCCGGCGCGGTCGCGACAGGCACGGGCGCTGCGGGCGCCGCGCGATTCAAGACCGGTTGGGGCGAGGTGCTGGCGGCAAGGCGCGGCGTGAACCACCAAGCGGCCTGCCGATCCGGCAACGGGCGGACCGCAGCCACGATCTCCAGCCCCGGCACCACCACAAAACTTTCTTCCCGCGCCCGCCCTTCGGCGGCATCGCGCGACAGGCGATAGAGCACCGCGGCGCTGGGCTCGCCTGCCAGCGCCAGCTCGGGCGGCGGCGGGGTCTCACTCTCGCCGACCCCGGCCATGCGCCGGTAGACGGCATTGCAGTCCAGCACCGCGCCGCCTTCGCCGGTGATGGCCCAGGCGATATTGGCCTTGCCCGCAGCTTCGGCCACACGCAAGGCATCCTGGGTGGCGCGCGCCGTGCGGGGCCAGACCGCCGTCAGAAACAGAAGCGCCACAGCGGCGATGCCAGCCAGCAAGGCATAACCGGCAAGACCGGCCACCTGCGGCACGGCGATGGTCAGGGCGGCCGCGCCCAAAGCCAATAAAACAAAGCCCAGCGAGGCCCAACGCCAGGCACCCGTAGGCACACCCAAAGCAGCGGTGGAGAGGGATCGCGACGCGTTCATTAACGCCACAATACAAGATTTGGTTAACCAAACCTTTCTAACTACTAATTATCTGATTTTCCTAATAAATTTTAGGGGCCGGTGAACGCTGTTCGCCGGCGAAACGGCCAAAAGTTAACGGCCGCGAATCAGGGGCCCCTGGAAGGCGTTTTGCCCTGCAAACGGAAGACATACCCGATGACCTGGGCCACCGCTTTAAAGTGCTCCGGCGGCACCGGCTCGTCGATCTCGATGGCGGCATAAAGCGCGCGCGCCAGAGGCGGGTTTTCCACCACCGGGACATCATGCTCTTCGGCTACAGCGCGGATGCGCAGGGCCAGCGCGTCCACACCCTTGGCCACACAGATCGGCGCGGCCATCTTGCCGCTCTCATACTGAAGCGCCACGGCAAAGTGGGTCGGGTTCATCACCACCACAGTCGCCTTGGGCACCGCGGCCATCATGCGCTTGCGCGACCGTTCGTGGCGCAGTTGGCGGATCTTGGCCTTGACGGTGGGATCGCCTTCGTTCTGGCGATATTCTTCCTTGATCTCCTGCTTGGACATGCGGTTGCGGGAGAGCCAGCGCAGGCGCTGCCAGAAATAGTCCAGCCCCGCGATCACTCCGAGTGATGCCAGCGAGGCCATCAACACCTTGAACAGAAGATGCGACATGTCGGCCACCACGCCGGCGGTGGACTGGTTGAGAATGGAGTCCAGACTGCCGCGCTCAGGCCAGAGCTGGGTCCAGATGGCGACGCCGACGATGGCGATCTTGATCAGCCCCTTGACCAGATTCATCCAGCTTTCGGCGCCGAACAGGCGCTTGAACCCCGCCATGGGCGAGACCTTGGAAAAATCCGGCGCGATCTTGTCGAGGGAAAAGCTGGGCCGGGACTGGAGCACATTCCCGGCAAGGCCGGCGATAATCATCACGACGAAGAAGGGCGCCAGGGTGAAGGCGATCTGGGGCAGCAACAGGCGCATGATTGCAACAAGACCCGCGCCATCCACGCTCATGGAATCCGGTTGTTCCAGGAAAAGAGCCAGAGTGCGCGCGAGGCTCACCGCGGTGTATTTTCCGAACATGGCAATGGCGAGCGTACCGCCGCCCAGAAGAATGAAGGTGGTGAGCTCGGTGGACTTGACGACGTCGCCCTGCTCGCGCGCCTGCTCCAGCCGTTTCTGTGTCGGCTCTTCGGTCTGTTGGGATTTGTCCTCGTCCGCCACAATCTACCTCAGGAAGGGGGCCATGGAATTGGCGTAGTAGGTCAGGAAGACCGTCATCAGCGAACCGATAAGGGCCAGCATGATGAGAAAGCCGCACAGGATGTTCAGCGGCGCGGCGACGAAGAAGATCTGAAGCTGCGGCATCAACCGCGCCAGCACGCCCAGTCCCGCATACATGGCAAAGCCGAACACCAGGAAGGGCGCGGCCAGTTGGAAGCCCAGAGCGAAGGAAGACGAAGTGAGCTGGATCACAAGCTGCGCCATGTCACCGGTCGGCAGATGGCCGCCGGGCGGCAGCATGTGATAGCTGCCCGCGATGGCGCCGATCGCCAGGTGATGCAGGTTGGTGAGGAAAATAAGGGTCGTGCCCAACAGGGTCATGAAATTGCCCAGCACGGCGCCTTGGGTGTTCTGGGTAGGGTCCAGAGTCTGGGCGTAAGCCAGGCCTGTCTGAGTGGCGATCAGATAGCCGGCCACCTGCAGCGCGCTCATGATGATGCGCGCCATGGCGCCCACCAGCACACCGGCCGTGACCTCCTGGGCAATCAGGATCACCAGCCCCACGGTGGTCTGTGGCGCGACGCCGGGATAATTGGCCTGCACTTGCGGCGTCAGGGCCAGGGAGATGGCCAGCGCCAGCACCAGGCGCACCCGCGCCGGCACGCCCATGTCGCCGATGGCCGGCAGCAGCATCACCATCGCACCGACCCGCGCGAAAACCAGCAGATAGGTGAGGACGATGCCGGAGAGGGCGGGGAGATGGATGGTCATTCGGGCCGCCGTGCGGTCAATCAATAAGCCGCGATGCGGCCGGCGATGTCGGTCATAAGCCCGCTCATGGCGGCGCCGGCGAAAGGCAGCGCCAGCAAAAGCACGATGAAGACGGCGACGATCTTGGGAACGAATACCAGGGTCTGTTCCTGGATCTGGGTGACAGCCTGCAGCAGGCCGATGCCAAGGCCCACCACCAGGGCCGTGATCATGGAGGGGGCGATGATTTCCAGCAGCACCAGGATGGCGGAGCGGGCAAAGTCTATGGCGGAAGCGGGATCCATGATGCTCTCTGTTTTGAATGTCGCGTGCCGGTCAAATCGGCATGTTCATGATGGACTGATAGGCGGCCACGACCTTGTCGCGCACCGCCACCACCGTATCCAGGGTCAGCTCGGCGGCGTTCACCGACTGCACCACGTCCACGATATTGGCCTTGCCCTGCACCTGCTGGCTGGCGGCCGTTTCGCCCTGGCGGATGGTGTTGATGGAGTCCTTGATGGCGCCGGAGAGGAAATCGGAAAAGTTGCCGCCCGGCACGTTCGCCGGCGCGACGGAGGCCGTCGGCGTCTGGGCCGTTGCTTGCGCAGCGGCGCGGTAAGCGGCGGCTGCGGCGGCAGGGATCGTCATCGACTATCCTTTCATCTCGGGTCGTTCGCATGGCTTGGGCGCCATGCTCACCCCCTTTTGCGCGAAGCAAAGAGTCACTTGTTCAAGAGATCCACGGTCTTGGCCAGCATCTGCTTGGTGGCATCCATCACCGACAGATCGGCCTCGTAGGAGCGCTGGGCGTCGCGCATGTCCATCACTTCTACTAGGCTGTCCACGTTGGGCAGCTTCACATAGCCCTGGGCGTCGGCGGTGGGATTGCCGGGATCGTACTGGCTCTTGAACTCGCTCTTGTCGGACAGCGGCTTGCCGGCCTCGACCAGATTGGCATTCAGCTCATGATCAAAATTGGTGGTCATGGTCGCGATCTTGCGGCGATAGGGATCGGCGCCCTTCACCGAAGCCGTGGAATTGGCGTTGGCGATATTTTCCGAGATGACCTTCATGCGGTCGGTCTGGGCCCGCATGCCGGAGGCGGCGACCGCCATGGATTTGGAAAAGTCCATACTTGCTCTCCTTATCTAATGTCCGAAGTCAGTGACCGATCGCGGTCTTCATCATGGTCATGGCCTTGGCGTAGAGATTGGCCGCGGCCTGGAATTGGGCCTGGGTCTCCGACACTTTGATCATTTCCATTTCCAGCGACACGGCGTTGCCGTTGGGGCTCGATTCCTGATCCGGTGTTTCGTGATCCTCGAAGGCGCCGGAGGTGCTGGGCGTCAGCGCGATATGGCGGACATTGGTGGTCAACATGGGCGTGCCGTTGCGCACGACATTCAGCGCATCGTCGAAATCCAGCGGCTTGAGGTCGCGCGCGACAAAGCGGGGCGTGTCGGCATTGGCCACGTTCTGCGACAGAACGTCCTGGCGCTGGTGCAGCCAGGACATGCGTTCGCGCAGCATGGAGAAGAGAGGTATGTCGGGCAGGTTCATGCCGATAACCTTTCATTAGCCTTCAATTCCCCGCGAGGTTGCGCCTTTCATGCTTAAGCACGGCTTAACGCAGCGAAGTTTTTGCCGGGCAGCTTCTGCCGCCGCTTAACCCGCGATTAAGCTTGATAGCCGTTAATCATGCCGGGCGTTCGGCTTGGGGGCGCTCGTGTTGAAAGCCGCTGCCGCTCCGGCACCGGCGAACGCGAGAAAAACTGTCGTCATGGAATTCATCGATCTGCTCCGCTATTTCGGCGCGCTGCTTCTTGTCCTGGCGATGGTCGGCGGCGCGGGACTTCTGGCGCGCCGCTTCGGCGTGCCCGGCATCACCAGGGCCTCGGCGGAAAAGCGCCTCGCCATCGTCGAGACCTTGATGTTGGGGCCGCGCCAGCGGCTTTTCATCGTCCGCCGCGACAATGTGGAGCATCTGGTGCTGTCCAGTCCGGACGGCGCCACCGTGATCGAGAACAATATCAAGCCTCAGAACGATTTCGGGGTGACGCCGTGATCCTGCTCAAGCGGCTGCTGCCCTTTTTCCTGTTCCTGACCCTCGCCCTGCCGCATGTGGCGCTGGCCGCGCCGCTGCATATGGCGCCCAGCGGTCAAGCTGCCGCCGCGGCGGCAGCTGCCGTGGCGCCCACGAATGGCGGGCTTTCGATCGATTTGAACGGCAACGGCCTTTTCACCGACCGCATGCTGCAGATCGTGGCCCTGGTCACGGTGCTTTCCATCGCGCCCAGCATCATCATCATGATGACCAGCTTCGTGCGCATCGTCGTGGTGCTGTCGCTGCTGCGGACCGCGCTGGGCCTGCAGCAATCCCCGCCCAACAGCGTGATCGTGTCGCTGGCCATGTTCCTGACCCTGTTCGTGATGACACCGACCCTGACGGATGCCTATCACCAGGGCATCCAGCCCCTGATGAACAATCAGGTGACCACCGAACAGGGCTTCACCCAGGCGCTGGTGCCGATGAAGAAGTTCATGCTGGCGCATGTGCGCGATGCCGATCTGAAGCTTTTCAACGACATGGCCCACACCAAGCCGACCGGCGATCCGGCCCAGATCGCGGTGACAACCCTGGCGCCCGCCTTCATGCTCAGCGAGCTCAAGCGCGCGTTTGAAATCGGCTTTTTGATCTTCGTGCCCTTTTTGATCATCGACATGGCGGTGGCCTCGATCCTGATGAGCATGGGCATGATGATGCTGCCGCCCGTGATCATCTCGCTGCCCTTCAAGCTGATCTTCTTTGTGCTGGTGGATGGCTGGCGGCTGATTGCCGGCTCGCTGGTGCAGAGCTACATGCACAGCCCCCCACCAACTTGACGCTTTCCCGGCCACGTTAGAAGGTTCGCCCCGACTTCGCGTGGGAGGGGACGCCATGCGCGTTTTCAGCCTTTTGGCTTTGCTGGGACTTTTGCCTGTTGTTGCAGCCAGCGCCGGCAGGGCCGCCGCGCCGGATGAGGCGCAGACCTGCGCCGCCCTTAGCGGCCGCCACCTCGGCGGCGCCGTGATCCAGGACGCCACCTGGTTGCCGGACGGCGGCAAGGTCGGCGCCACCCTTGTGTCGCAACCCTTCTGCCGGGCGGTCGGTGTGGTCACCCCCACCAGCGATTCCCATATCGGCTTTGAGGTCTGGCTGCCGCCGGCCGCTGCCTGGAACGGCAAATTCCAGGGCGAAGGATCGGGCGGATCGGCGGGATCGATCTCCACCGGCGCCATGCTGGAAGCGCTGAAGGCCGGCTTTGCCACCATGTCCACCGACAACGGCCATCTCACCGACACGACACAGCCCAATGGCGGCAGCGAACAGACCTGGGCGCTGGGCCATCCCGAGAAGATGCTGGATTTCGCATTCCGTGCCATGCACGTCTCGACCGTCGCGGCCAAACAGGTGGTGCGCGGCTTCTATGGCCACACCGCCCTCAAATCCTATTTTGTCGGCTGTTCGCAAGGCGGCCATCACGCGCTGATGGAAGCCAGCCGCTATCCGGCCGATTATGACGGCATTATCGCGGGCGCGCCGGCATGGCACTGGGCCAACCAGATGATCAACGCCAGCTGGAACGCCAAGGCGGCTTTGCAGGATCCTACCGCGATCACCCCGCAAAGCACGCAGATTCTCAACAAGGCCATCGTTGCAGCCTGCGACAAGCTGGATGGCGTGGAAGACGGTGTGATCTCCGATGCCCGCCGCTGCCGTTTCGATCCGGCGACGCTGTTGTGCAAACCGGGCAGCGCCCCCGGCACGTGCTTGACCCAAACCCAGATCGACGCCGCCAACCGCATCTATCAGGGCGTGCACAAATCCGATGGCACGGCGCTGTTCCAGGGCTTTGCCCGTGGCAGCGAGCTGAAATGGCCGCAAATGTGGGCGAGCAAGACGCCCGGCGGCTCAAGCTGGCATTTCTGGCGCTATTCGGTGTTCCAGGATCTGCAATTCCAGAACATCAATTTCGACTTCGACCGCGACTCCGATCGGGCCCTGTCGACGGTGCGGGCGGGCATGACAGTCGCCGACATTTATAACGTGAAGCCGGACCTGTCGGCCTTTCGCGCGCGCGGCGGCAAGCTGATCATCTATCACGGCTGGGCGGACGAGCAGGTGACGCCTTTCGCCAGCCTGGATTTCTATGCGCACATCAAGGCCCGTCACGGCCAGTCCGGCACCGATGATTTCCTGCGCATGTTCATGATGCCGGGCATCGCACACTGCTCGGGTGGGCTGGGCGCCGGCAATATTGGCGGCGCCACACCGGCGCTGAGCCACGATCCGAGCCACGATGTGGTGGCGGCGCTGGATGCCTGGGTGCTCCACCACCAGGCGCCAGCCGTCCTGATCGCGGCGCATCTGGATGAGAACAAGAAGGTCGACCGTACCCGGCCGCTGTGCCCCTTTCCGCAAGAGGCTCATTACAAGGGCACGGGCGACAGCAACGATGCCAGCAATTTTGTCTGTGCCGTGCCGGCGGATGAAAAATCTCTGGCCAACTGACGCACCTGAATCTGCCGCCATCCGCTGGGAGCGCGCTATTTAGGTCACGGTGACGCAAAGAAGCGGCGGATTTCGTCTGCCGCGTTCCAAAACCGATGTAAACAACACGGCCGCGCGGTTTTTGCGGTTGAATGACAGAAAAAAAACGTTATCTGAGCGGCCATGATGATTTACGGCCGTCCCATCAGAAACCCTCGCCTGCTTGTGGTGGGTGCACTCCTGGCCGCCGGGCTTCTGCTGCCGATCCTGGGCTCAATTCCTTAAACATTTCAGGCTGCATTTACAGAGCGCTTTTGTAACCGCTTGGCGCTAAACTGGCGTCATGGCGCACGATCACATCCATGGGCACAGCCTTCACGATCACGCACATGGGCATTCCCATGGGCACGGTCATGACCATGACCATGGACATCAGCATGATCACGCGTCCGGTCCGCACGATCATGGCATCTGGACGCGCGATCACGTCTTCCTGGGCAGCGGCCATTCCCGCGCCGAGACGCGCGCCAAATGGGCCGCCATCGTCACCGCCCTGTTCATGGTGGTCGAAATTGTCTGCGGCCTTGCCTATCACTCCATGGCGCTGTTGGCAGACGGCGCCCATATGGCGACCCATGTGGGAGCGCTGGGGCTGGCGGCGGGTGCCTATTGGCTGGCGCGGCGCCATGCCGGCAGCGGGCGTTTCACCTTCGGCTCCGGCAAGTTTGGCGACCTGGCCGCTTTTGCCAGCGCCATTATCTTGGGCGTCACCGCGCTAGCGGTGGCGGTGGAATCGGTCCAGCGCATCGTTACCCCGGCGGCCGTGCAATATGGCGATGCGCTGCTCATCGCCTGTATCGGCCTGGCGGTGAATCTGATCAGCGCCCTGATCCTGAAAGACGACCATCACGGCCACGATCATGGGCACGGGCATAGCCATGGTGCCGACAACAACATGCGCGCCGCCTATGTGCATGTGCTGGCCGATGCGGCGACATCGGTCCTGGCGATTGTGGCGTTGGCGGCTGGTTATTATTTCGGGCTGGGGATTCTGGACCCCATCAGCGGGTTGGTGGGCGCTTTTGTGATCGCTTCCTGGTCCTATGGCCTGATCCGCGACAGCGCCATGGTGCTGCTCGACGCCGACGCCGATCCGGGCAGGAGCGATGAAATCCGCGGCTTCCTGGAGAGCGAACTGAAAGCCCGCATCCCCGACCTGCATCTGTGGCGGCTGGGGCCGGGCCATCAGGGCCTGATCGTCTCGCTGGTGTCGCGCGATCCGACCAGCGCCGAGGTAGTCAAGGCCGCCCTGCGCCGGCGCTATCCCGACCTGTCGCACGTGACCGTCGAGGTCGCGGTCTGCCCCGATTGCACCTGACAGGCGCATCCATATGTGTGGGATGAACGTTGGTTTCGTAAAAAGAAGATCGCCGAAGATCTGAAGACCGTGACGGAAGTCGCGGGCGACCAGTTGGCGCCCGGCGCCGGGACCTTGATCCTGGTGCTGGGCGCGGCCCTGGCGGCGGGGGCGGGCGCCTATTACGTCAGCCAGACCCGCAAAAAGAAAAAGGCCACCGCGCGGGTGGCCCTTCCCAAATCTGACAAGAAAAGTTAGCGCGGCAGCAGGCCTTCGCGCTGCAGGCGCTTGCGCTGCAGCTTGCGATAGCGGCGCACAGCCTCGGCCCGCTCGCGGGCACGCTTCTCGCTGGGCTTCTCATAGGCGCCGCGCAGCTTCAT